>Ga0209918_1000300_pt1 | contig 35999 bp, 27 predicted proteins | sample SalPonD_shore_MG_FD_185712 | JGI IMG/M metagenome (GOLD analysis project Ga0209918, IMG submission 185712) | Salt pond soil microbial communities from South San Francisco under conditions of wetland restoration - Salt Pond MetaG... | ecosystem: Environmental > Aquatic > Marine > Intertidal zone... | reverse complement strand
GGGATCAACGGGTTGGGTTTTAGGTTTTAGGTTTTAGGTTTTAGGTAAGAAGCGGCAAGTTTCGTTGCATGTTCTCCCGGCCCGCCAGGCCGACCGGCCTCCGAGAAACTCCTGGGCTTCCCGTCGAGCAGAAACCGTGGGTAGCCACCGGATCCCTCTTTCCTAAAACCTAAAACCTAAAACCTAAAACCCAACCCGTTGATCCCCTAAAACCGGCCCTCATCGTCATCCGTACCCCCGTGCCACGGCGTCTCGCCGGGCCCGGCGATGTAGTGCTCTTCCCCGAACCACTCCCCCAGGTCGATGAGCTTGCAGCGTTCGCTGCAGAACGGGCGCCAGGGATTGTCCGCGCCCAGCCGGACCGGGTTGCGGCAGGTTGGGCAGCGCGCGAGCTTCGGCATGACCGGTACCCCGTATGCGCTCAGTAGGAGCAGCGGAACAGCTCGAACGGCACGTCGCTCGACGTGGGTACCGCCCGGCCGCCCTGTACCGGCTGCTCGCAGAAGCGGATGCTGATGCGGTGCTTGCCGCCGCTGATCTCCGGGAAGTAGCGGCTGTCCCCCGGCAGGCGCACGCGGATCAGCTGCCACGGACGGCTCGCGTCGGGGCTCTCCTGGTAGGCGCCGTCGACCGCCACCTCGCGCGAGGACTGCCCGCTTTCGCGCACCAGCGTCAGGATCATCTCCACCGCCTGCCGAATCAGCGACAGGGCCTCCAGCCACTCGAGCAGCGCCGCGCGGCGTTCGCGATAGGGGCGCGCCAGCCAGTGCTGGAACCCGGGCAGGTCGAAGTCGCAGGTGCCGCCGGGGATGCTGAGGCGGTTGTGCACCCCTTCGAGCATACCCTGGTCGGAGAACAGCTCGCCGGGCTGTCCGCTCTGGCCGTGCAGCGACTCGATCAGCCGTGCGACCCGCTCCAGCAGCTGGCGCAGCGGGCCCTGCTGCGCGTGCGGATTGCCCTCGAGCCCGCGCAGGCGACTGCGCTGGCGTTCCAGCTCGTTGATCAGCTCGTGCTTGACATCGCCGCGCCCCATCGCATCGCGGGTCTCGAGCAGGCTTACGATGGCCGCGCGCGAGGCCCAGGCGTCCTCGATGGCGATCAGGCGGGCGGTCTGGCCGAACAGGAATTCCAGCCGCAGGAACTTGCGGATGCGCTCGTTCAGGGGCTGCTCGAACCACATGCGGCTCGCGCGGGCTTCCCCGGTCCGGCCCCCGGAGCGGCTGTCGCGACTTTCCACCGTGGCCATGGCTACCGCTCCCCGCTGCCCGACCGCACGCCCGGGTCCCGGGCCGGCTGCTCCCGGGCCAGGCGCAGGTAGAGGCGGTGCAGGGCCTCCACCTGACGCTCGAGCGCGTCGACGCCGCCGTCGTTTTCGATCACGTCGTCCGCGATCGCGAGCCGCTGCCGGCGGGCGGCCTGGGCATCCAGCGCGGCGCGGGCCTGCTCGCGGCTGACGCGGTCGCGTTCCATCAGGCGCGTGATCTGGACCTCCTCGGGGACGTCCACCACGAGCACGCGGTGCACGCGGCTGCGGCCGCCCGTCTCCGCCAGCAGCGGCACCATCATGATCACGTAGGGTCCCGGTGCCGCGGCGATGCGCCGGGCCATCTCCGCGCCGATGGCCGGGTGCAGGATCTGCTCGAGGCGGCGGCGCTGCCCGGGGTCGCTGAAGATGGTCTCGCGCAATCGTGCGCGGTCCAGTCGTCCGGAGGAGTCGAGCGCTCCCTCCCCGAACGCCTCGACGATGCGCGCCAGCGCGGGCTGTCCCGGCTCGACCACGGCGCGGCTGACCTCGTCGGCGTCGACGACCGCGATGCCGCGGTCGGCGAAGCGCCGCGCAACCGTGGATTTGCCGCTGGCGATGCCGCCCGTGAGTCCAATGATCAGATCGGCCATGGGAGAGACCCGCGTGGTCAGCCGATGCCCGCGAAGCGCAGGTATCCGGCGTTGATCGCACCGCCCCACATGAGCATGATCCAGCCGCCCAGCGCGAGATACGGGCCGAACGGGATCGGCACCCGGGAGTCCCGGCGCTGGACCAGCAGCCACGCCACGCCGAGCACGCTCCCGGCCAGGGACGAAATCAGTATGATACCCGGCAGCGCCTGCCAGCCCAACCATGCGCCGAGCAGCGCCAGCAGCTTGAAATCCCCGTAGCCCATACCCTGCCTGCCGGTCAGCAGCCGGAAGGCCTGGTACACGGTCCACAGGCTCAGGTAGCCGGCGGCCGCGCCGACGATGCTGGCGACCGGGGAGGCATAGATCCCGGTCAGCCCGAGCAGGAGCCCGGCCCACATGACCGGCAGCGTGATGGCGTCGGGCAGGATCTGGTGATCGAGGTCGATCACCGCGAGCACCAGCAACGCCCAGGTCAGGCCCAGCGCCGCGAGCATCTGCCAGCCGAACCCGAAATGCCAGGCGACCGCGGCGCTCAGCAGCCCCGTGGTGAGCTCGATTGCCGGGTAGCGGGGCGAGATCCGCCCGCCGCAGGCGGAGCAGCGGCCGCGGAGGAACAGGTAGCTCAGCAGCGGGATGTTCTCCAGGGCGGTGATGGCGTGACCGCAGCGCGGGCAGCGCGAGCGCGCCCAGGCCAGCCCCGGCGGCGGCTCGGCGGAGACGGTCTCGCCGTTGAGCTCGGCGCATTCCAGCCGCCACTGGTGCTCGAGCAGGGCGGGGAAGCGCAGGATCACCACGTTGAGGAAGCTGCCGACCGCCAGCCCGAGCACGCAGCAGCAGCCCGCCAGCAGGGCGGGGCTTTGCTGCAGCAGGTACAGGCTATCGGTCATCGCCGTGTGTGCCGTGCCGGAGCGGGGCGCCGGCGGAGCCGCCGGTGCGGGGCCCGGGGCGGCCGATCAAGAGACCACCGAACCCAGCTTGAAGATGGGCAGGTACATGGCGATCACCAGGCCGCCGACCAGGATCCCGAGGATCACCATGATCATCGGCTCCAGCAGGGCGCTCAGGTTGTCCACCATGTCGTCGACCTCGGCCTCGTAGAAGTCCGCGACCTTGGCCGCCATCGAGTCCAGGTCGCCGGACTCCTCGCCGATGGCGATCATCTGCACCGCCATGTGCGGGAACAGCGCGACCTCCTGCATCGAGCTCTGCAGTTGCTGACCGGTGGCGACCTGGTCGCGGATCTGCTGGACCGCGCGCTCGTAGACCAGGTTGCCGGTGGCCCCGGCCACCGAGTCCAGCGCGTCCACCAGCGGCACGCCGGCCGCGAACATCGTGGCCAGGGTGCGCGCGTAGCGCGCCACCGCGGCCTTGCGCAGGATGGTCCCGATCACCGGGATCTTGAGCGAGTAGCGGTGGACCGCTTCCCGGAACGCGGGGACATTGCGGTTGGCCCAGGCGACGCCGAAGGCGAGTCCGCCGAGGACAAGGACCACGGCCCACCAGTACTTCTGGGTCCATTTGGACAGCCCGACCACCAGCAGCGTGAACGCGGGCAGGTTGGCGCCAAAGCCCTGGAACAGGCTCTGGAACTGGGGCACCACGAAGTAGAGCAGGATCCCGCTGACGATGACGGCGACCGCCACGATCGCCGCGGGATAGACCAGCGCCTTCTTGATCTTGGACTTGAGGGCCTCGGACTTCTCCATGTAGGTGGCGACCTTGTCCAGCAGCGTCTCGAGCGCGCCGGAACGCTCGCCGGCGCCGACCAGGCTGGTGTACAGCGAGTCGAAGTACTTCGGGTGCCTGGCGAGCGCCTCCGTCAGGCCGGTGCCGCCCTCGATGTCGTTCTTGATGCCCAGCAGCAGCTCCTGCATCGCCGGGTTGTCGTGACCGCGGCCGACGATGTCGAAGGACTGCACCAGGGGCACGCCGGCGTTCATCATGGTCGCGAGCTGGCGCGTGAAGATCGCGATGTCCCCGGGCTGGATCCTCTTCTTGCCCTTTTTCTTCGCGGCCTTCTTGCGGATGCGCACCGGGATGATGCCGCGCCGGCGCAGCTGGGCCTTGACGAAGGCCTCGCTGGGGCCGGTGTCCTGACCCTTGACCGTGTCGCCGTCGCGGGTCCTGCCTTCCCAGGTGAACAGATAGTTCTTGAGATTCTCGGTAGCCATGGCGTTACTCGAGCGTTACCCGGTGGAGTTCTTCCAGACTGGTGATGCCGGCGCGCACCTTGCGCAGGCCCGAGGTCCGCAGGTCCGCGACCCCCTCCTTCTTCGCCTGTTCGGCAATCTGAAGCGAGTTCCCGCCTTCCATGATGATCCGGCCGATCGCCTCCGAGACCGGCAGCACCTGGTAGATGCCGACGCGTCCGCGATAGCCCTCGGTGCACTGGTCGCAGCCCCTGGGACCATAGATCTTGAGCTTGTCCAGCTCGTCCTCGCGGAAGCCGGCGTCGAGCAGCACCTGGCGCGGCAGGTCCAGCGGCTCCTTGCAGTGGGTGCAAAGGCGCCGCGCCAGCCGCTGGGCGATGATCAGGCTCACCGAGGAGGCGATGTTGAACGGCGCGACCCCCATGTTGATCAGCCTTGTCAGCGTTTGCGGCGCGTCGTTGGTGTGCAGGGTCGAGAGCACCATGTGACCGGTCTGGGCGGCCTTGATGGCGATCTCCGCCGTCTCCAGGTCGCGCACCTCGCCGACCATGATCACGTCCGGGTCCTGGCGCAGGAACGCGCGCATCGCCGCCGCGAAGGTCAGCCCGACCCTGGGATTGACGTTGACCTGGTTGACCCCGGGCAGGTTGATCTCCGCCGGGTCCTCCGCGGTCGAGATGTTGCGGTCCGCGGTGTTCAGGACGTTCAGCCCGGTGTAGAGGCTGACGGTCTTGCCGCTGCCGGTCGGGCCGGTGACCAAAATCATGCCCTGGGGCCGCTGCAGGGCGTTGAGATAGAGCTCCTTCTGGTCCGGCTCGTAGCCCAACTGGTCGATGCCCATCCGGGTGCTCGAGGGGTCCAGGATGCGCAGCACCACCTTCTCGCCCCACAGGGTGGGGCAGGTGCTCACGCGGAAGTCGATGGCGCGCGTACGCGAGAGCTTGAGCTTGATGCGGCCGTCCTGCGGGACCCGCCGCTCGGCGATGTCGAGACGCGACATCACCTTGAGGCGCGCCGCCAGGCGCATACCCAGGCTGACCGGCGGCTGGGCGATCTCGTGCAGGATCCCGTCCTGGCGGAAGCGGATCCGGTAGAAGCGCTCGTAGGGCTCGAAGTGGACGTCCGAGGCACCGCGGTTGATGGCGTCCAGCAGGATCTTGTTGACGAAGCGCACCACCGGCGCGTCGTCGACGTCGGCGGCGGTGATGTCGGTCTGCCGCTCCTCCTCGCCGCCGCCGATGTCGATGTTCTCGAGATCCTCGTCGACCAGGCCGGTCATGGCGTCGTCGAGGCTCTCGCCCGCGACCTCGAGGGCGCGGGCAAGCTTGTCCTCCTCCACCAGGACCGGCTCGGTATTGATCCCGGTGTGGAACTTCATCTCGTCCAGAGCCTGCAGGTGGGTCGGGTCGGAGACCGCGACGAACAGGCGCTTGCCGCGGCGGTACAGCGGCAGGGCGTGCAGGCGCTGGATCAGCTTGCCGTCGACCTCCTTGACCGCGGCGAACGCCATGTCCATGGCGTCGAGGTCGAAGTAGGGGACGCCGAACTCCTCGGACGCCACCGTGGCCATCGCCCGCGGTTCGACCAGCTTGTCCTCGACCAGCTGGCTGACCAGCATCCGCTTGCCGCGTACCGCGGCCCGCTGGGCCTTGATGGCGTCAGCCTCGCTCAGCAGCCCGTCGGCGACCAGGCGCCGCGCGAGCCCGTTCAGGCTGGATCTGACGGTCGACGAGGTGGCCATGGAAATGGCGTTTCTTCCTTTGTCGAATGCCCCAGCACGATACTAGTGTATTCCTTTGCTGGAAAACAACTTAGGTTAAGGCCTGAAGCATACGTCCTGCATTTTTCAGACTCGTGAAGTCCGGTGCATGTCCGGACTTGGCTCCGCCGTATCGGGCACCCGAGTGTTTGATACGCGGCAGGCCATCCATGGCCTGCGGCAGCCCTGACCGGGTCAGTGTCTGCCGGCAGCGCTTGCGGATGCGGCCCCGCTGTTGCGCGCATGACCGCCGACCCTTGCCAGCGCGTCGAGGGCGGCCCGGTTGCCGGGTTGGTTGCTCAGGATGGTCGAGGCGATCGCGTCGACCGCCTGGTCGCGATGCAGCCTCTGCGCCAGCGCCAGCGCCTGGTGGAGCAGCCGGAGATTGGCGGCACGCGTCGAGCCGGGGACGTACAGCCAGGTATTGAAATAGCCCGCGAGAACCGCGAGCGCGTCGTTTTCATCGCCCTTCTTCTCCAGCTCACGGGCAAGGCTCATGTACGCTTTGACATATTGCGGGTCCTGCTTGATCGCCTCCACCAGGAGGCGCTCGGGCGGCCTGTGGTAACGCTTCGGCAGGCCCTTTCGGGCCGCGGGGTACCGCTCGATGAGCGTCGCCAGTCCGTGCAGCGCGAACGGGTTGACGCGCACGATGCGCAGCAGATGCAGGTAGTCGTCCCGGGCCTGACGGACGAGCTTGCGGCGTTGTGCCGGCCGCTTCGCCTTGGCGGCCATCGCCTGGTCCATCTCCGCCAGGCTGGTCCAGGGGATGATGCTGTCCGGGCGCAGGGCGGAGATGGCGACCGCGAACTTGTACTGGGAGAGCCCGTTCCGGTCGATGTGCCGGACCACGTTCAGCCCGCTCTGGCCCGACAGGACCATGGCCGAGGCGCCGTCCAGCCCCAGGCCCACCAGCGGCAGTCCCAGGATCACCCAGAGCGCCAGGCCGGAGACCGGGGGGCGCACGGGGATCGCGAACGTCTCCAACGGCGGTTCCCGGGTGAGCCGGTAGGCCCGGGCCAGCCACAGGCCGGCGATGATCGACAGCGGCATGATGTAGAAGATGAAGTTCACCACCGTCTGGCCGAAGATCGCGACCAGGCCCAGCAGCAGGCCGAAGGCCTCGGCGGGATGGTGGTCGTTCCCGCCCGGCGGCGCGCGCGGGTCGTGGCGCGTGGGGATCCGCCGGTAGAGCCGCCAGCCGACCAGCAGCACGCACAGCCCGGTGGCCAGCAGGAAGCCGAGCTGGATCGGGCCGCCCTCCTGCAGGAACTCGATGTAGTCGTCGTGCGCGAGGTCCCCGGAGGACTCGGTCTCCTTCGGGTTGCGGTAGGAGTGGTAGTAGAGCTTGAAGGTGCCGAGCCCGGTCCCGAGCAGCGGGTGGGTCTTGTAGATGTTCCAGGCGGAGCGCCACATCATCAGCCGCGACTGGAACGACGGGTCCTTCTCCAGGTCGAGGTTGCGGTCGATGGGCTTGGACGGGTAGGTCTTGACGGCCGCGAAGGTCGCGCCGACCAGCACCACGAATATCAGCAGCGGGACCGCGAAGCGCCGGTAATGGCGGCGCGCCAGCAGCACGGCCGGCACGAGCACGATCAGGAACGTGCCGACCGCGCCGCGGGAGTAGGTCGCGAACAGGGCGCCGGCGGCGATGACGATGAAGGCTTCCAGCGCCCTGAGCTGCCAGAATCGCCCGCGCGGCGCCTGGCTCAGGGTCAGGTAGCGGAACAGCGCGGGCAGCAGGAACAGCACGAACACCGCGCCGAAGGAGTTGTAGTCCAGGAACGGGCCGTTGCTGCGATGCTGGGTGAAGGCGTACTGGCCGAGGCCCCATATGCCGACCAGGGCCGTGGTGAGCAGCAGCAGCGGCCACAGGCGGCGCCACAGGCCCTCGGGGTCGGGCTGGTAGACCCAGACCAGGAACACGATCGGCAGGCTCGCCAGCGTGAGCGCGTTGTACCAGCTCACCTGGAACCAGGTGCTCCACCACGGGCTCGCCAGCAGCCAGACGAGGTACAGCGCCATCAGCAGCGGCATGCCCTTCACGGGCAGGGTCACGCGCTGTTCCCGCAGGTCACGCCATACCAGGTAGCCGCCCGCGATGAACAGCAGCGCGGTGATCGGGAACAGCAGGGCGAGGTTGTTGCCCGGGCCGAGGAACAGGAGCGAGATCGCGTAGGCGGGCGGCAGGCAGACGAGCAGCGTCGTGGTGGCGCGCGTGTCGGGTTGAAGGGTCATGCGCTCGTTCCTGTCCGGTAGATGGGGGCGCCGTGAATTCCCGGGCCCGCTCACGGCTATTTGGCCAAAGCCCGACGCAGAAGAAAAGACCCGCCGAAGCGGGTCTCAGGTCCAAAGGGCCATCTACTGTTTTTGTTAACTGCTTGCCGTTAGGTCGTTCTTACTTGCAGGTCCCGGGCACGAACTTCGTGGGCAAGGTGCCCTTGGTGGCCGCCTGGCCAGTCACTCCGGCACAATTCCAAACCCCGGACGTGTCGCGCTGCCAGACCAGGGTGTCTCCGTGAATCTTGGGCGAAGTGCCCGTGCTCCGGAACGTCACTGTGACCGTACCAGCACCGGACGAGCCCTGAGGAGCAGCCGCCAAGCTCGCCACGTACTTCCCGCTGACACGCACCCCCAGAGAGGAAAGATTGCTCGGGAACGACCCGTTCTGCGCGATGTACGACTCGATGGTGGTCTTGGCCCCGTCGATCAGGGTCGGCGCCTCGGAGACCTGGCTGCGGGCCACGTAGTTCTGGTACTGCGGGATCGCGATGGCGGCGAGAATGCCGATGATCGCCACCACGATCATGAGCTCGATGAGCGTGAAGCCTTGCTGGGTCCTTTTCATGGTTACTCCCCTTGCCCTTCGTCTGTGCATAGGTAGTGGCGGGATCATGCGTCAGCCGCCTGCGTGCACGTAAGGGGAAGCAAGAGCTGTGCCAGGTCTTTTCCCGGTTCCGGGAAGAGACCCAATAGGTCTAATAAGACCCTCTTGGAAAAGGATTTTTTGTTTTGCGTGGTTGCCGCGCGCGGCGCCGGCCTGGCGGCTGTGTCGGGGCGGGAGTCATGGGCGCCTGACGTCCTGCGTCACATTGTGACGCTGCGGGTCAGCCGCGCGTTTGCCGGTTGCGACGCTGAAAAAGGCCATGGACGGCCTTTTTCGGCGGTCCCCTAATCAATCCCGAGCTTCTTCAGCCGGTAGCGCAGGGCGCGGAAGGTGATGCCCAGCGCGCGCGCGGTGGCGGTCTTGTTGTAGCGGTTGTCCTCCAGCGCGCGCAGGATCGATTCCCGCTGCAGGTCCTCGAGCTGGTCGTCGAGGCTCACCGCGCGGCTGTCGGCCGCCGGGACCGGGCGGAGCTGGAGGTCCGCCTCGCGGATCAGCCCGTCCTCGCACAGGGTCATCGCCCGCTCCAGGATGTTCTCGAGCTCGCGCACGTTGCCGGGGAAATCGTACCCGGACAGGGCGCGCAGGGCTTCCGGGGCGACCGAGGGCGGCCTCTCGCCGCTGCGCTTCGCCAGGCGCGCCAGCACGTGCTCGATCAGCAGCGGGATGTCCTGGCGGCGCTCGCGCAGCGGCGGCACCTGCAGCGGGATCACGTTGATCCGGTAGAACAGGTCCTCGCGGAACGCACCGCCGCGCACCAGGTCCTCCAGCGAGGTGTGCGTCGCGCTGACCACGCGCACGTCGACCGGGACCTCGTGCTCGGCGCCCACCGGGCGCACCGATCGCTCCTGCAGCGCCCGCAGCAGCTTGACCTGCATGGACAGGGGCAGCTCGGCGATCTCGTCCAGGAACAGGGTGCCGCCCTCGGCGGCCTGGAACAGGCCCGCCTTGTCGCTGACCGCGCCGGTGAAGCTGCCCCTGCGGTGGCCGAAGAACTCGCTCTCCATCAGCTCCGACGGGATGGCGCCGCAGTTCACCGGCACGAACGGGCCCTCCGAGCGGGGACTCTTCTCGTGGATCAGGCGGGCGACCAGCTCCTTGCCGGTGCCGGACTCGCCGCTGATGTAGACCGGCGCCTGCCCGCGCGAGACCTTCACGATCAGGCCGCGCAGCCGCTGCATGGCGGCGGACTCGCCCAGCAGCACGTCGCGCGAGCGGCGGTCGGGATGATGATCGACCTGGCGCACCGCGGCGCGGACCAGGCGCCGCAGCATCGCCAGGTTGACCGGCTTGGACACGAAGTCGAACGCGCCGGCCTTGAGGCTCTCCACCGCCGCCTCGACGTTGCCGTAGGCGGTGATCACCGCCACCGGCAGCGGCTCCTCCCGCTCCTGGATCGCGCGGACCAGGTCGATGCCGCTGCCGTCGGGCAGCTTCATGTCGGTCAGGCACAGGTCGATGTCGTCCCGCGCGAGCGCACGCCGCGCCTCGGCCAGGTTCCTGGCGCCGCGGGTCTCCAGCCCCATGCGGGCCAGCGTCATCTCCAGCAGGGAGAGGATATCGGGCTCGTCGTCGACGATCAGGACGCGCTGCTTGCTCATGCTGCTACATGGTCCAAAGGTTGGGGTCGCCGAAGCTGATGCGGAACCGGCCGCCACCGTTGTCTTGCCCGAGATAGCCCAGGTTCGCCCCGTTGAACTCGCACAGCTCGCGCGAGATGAAAAGGCCCAGGCCGGTGCCTCCGTACCGGGTGGTGAAGAACGGCTCGAAGATCTGCTCGACGACCTCCGGGTCGATGCCCGGCCCGTCGTCCTGCAGGTCCAGGTAGATCCGCTGGCCGTGGCCGAGCAGCCCGGAGCGGATCGAAACGCGCACCCCGCCGTCCGGGCTCGCGCCGTGCTCGCGCGCGTTGCCGAGCAAATTGTCCAGGATCTGCTGCAGATGGCCCGGGTCGATGCGCACCTCCGTGGCCGCCGGGTCCAGAAACAGCCGGATCTCGATCGGGCGGCCGTGCTCGGCCTGCCAGCTCTCGACGAATTCCGGCAGCCACTGCCACAGGTCCAGCAGCTGCGCCTTCGAGGCCGGCTGGCGCGAGAGCTGCAGGACGTTCTCGACGATGCTGTTGATGCGCCGGCCGTGGGACTGGATGATGCGGGTCAGGTCGACCTCCTCCGGCCGCAGCCCCTCGGACTCGCCGAGCAACTGGCCCGCGTGGCTCATCGCCGCCAGCGGGTTGCGGATCTCGTGCGCGATGCTGGCCGACAGCCGGCCCAGGGCCGCGAGCTTCATCTCCTGCATGCGGCGGTTCACCAGCGCCATGTCCTCGAGGAAGATCAGGGTGCCGAACTCGCCTTCGCCGCCCAGCGTCGAGAAGTACGGGATGATCTCGGTCGACTGGTCCGCCGAGCGGAAGCTGTGGATCGTGTTGAGGGGGTTGAGATCCCAGCGGTTGAGCAGTCCCGCCAGCTCGGGTACCAGCTCCTCGAGCGGGCGTCCGACGGCCCAGGCCTCGGGCGAGCCCAGCAGCATGCGCCGGGCCTGGGTGTTGATCAGGCGGATCTGCCGCTCCGGGCTGACCACCACGATGCCGCTTTGCATGTTCTGGATCACGATCTCGTTCAGGCGCGACAGGCTCTGGATGTCCTGTCCCCGGCGCTCGGCCAGCGCCTCGCTTTCGCGCGCCCGGCGGGCGAGGGCGTTGGCGGTGACCGCCGAGGTGAACGCCAGCGCGCCGAGGATGCCGGCCTGGGTGTAGGCGGCGGGCTGGAACAGGAACAGCTGGCCGTAGACCTGGTCGCCCAGCAGCCCGAGCGAGGCGAGCGCGGCGAACAGCACCGCGAAGCGCCGCGTGAGCAGCAGCCCGGCGACCGTCACGGGCGCCAGCACCAGGGCCCCGATCCCGGTGTTGAGCCCGGTGGTCCGGGTCACCAGCACGATCACGGCAATGTCGATCAGCAACTGGCTGTTGAGCTGCAGGCGCAGCGCCGGGCGGCGCAGGCGAATCGCCCGGGTCCAGGCCAGCGCCAGGAGCAGGTAGCCGAGGATGCCCGCGCCCATGGGCAGGGTCTTGAAGGCGTCCCAGGGCGGTTGTGGCGGCGCGAACACCGCCATCAGCAGGAACGCGAGCCCGAGGCTGATGCGGATGCCATTGTAGAAGCCGAGCGCGTTCCACTGGCGCAGCTCCGACCAATGGCCGGCTACCGGCGGTGCAATGCTGGCTTGGATCGAGGCCATATCGGATCGCGGACCCCGCGGCGTTGCCGGTCAGGGAATTCTGTCCGCCGCTTGTTGTCTGCAGGATATCGCCGGAAGCGATCCGCGCGGCTCCGTGCCCGTCGGCGCGGCGGTGGCAGCGTGCATCCCGCGCGGCGGAAACCGGGCCGGGCAACCCCGCATACGCGGCTTCAGGGGGATTCTATCCGAAAAGCCGCCGTTTTGCGTCGCGCGAGGCTTTCCGACAGAATAGCGGGCCCGGACCCGCCGCCATCCTGGAGTTCTGTGCATGAATCTTCACGAATATCAGGCCAAGCAACTGTTTTCGGAGTTCGGCGTGCCCGTGCCCGAGGGCCGGGTCGCCGACTCGCCCGAACGCGCCGGTGAGCTCGCGCGCCAGCTCGGCGGCGGCAAGTGGGTCGTCAAGGCCCAGGTCCACGCCGGCGGCCGCGGCAAGGCCGGCGGGGTGAAGCTCGCCGACAGCCCCGACGAGGTGGCACAGGCGGCGCGCGCGATCCTGAGCGGGCCGCTGGTGACCCACCAGACGGGCCCTGAGGGGCTGCCCGTGAACGAGGTACTGGTCGAGCAGGGCCAGCGGATCGAGCGCGAGCTGTACCTGAGCGTGCTGGTCGATCGTGGCCGCGAGCGCGTGGTGTTCATGGCCTCCGCCGCGGGTGGCATGGAGATCGAGGAAGTCGCGGCGAGCGCGCCGGAGAAGATCCTGAGCGTGGACGTGAATCCCGCCGCCGGCTTCCAGGCTTACCACGCGCGCCGGCTGGGATTCGGGATGGAGCTCGACCGGAACCAGGTCGGCCAGCTGGTGCGCATCGCCAAGGGCCTGTACGACCTGTTCCTCGACTCCGACGCCAGCCTGGTCGAGATCAACCCGCTGATCGTGACCGGCGACGGCGACCTGCTGGCGCTGGATGCCAAGGTGAACCTCGACGACAACGGCCTGTTCCGGCACAAGCGGCTGGCCGAGTGGCGTGATCCCAGCCAGGAGGACGAGAAGGAGCGCCTCGCCCGCGAACACGACCTGAACTACGTCACGCTGGACGGGGACATCGGCTGTATGGTCAACGGCGCCGGCCTGGCGATGGCCACCATGGACGTGATCAAGCTGCAGGGCGGCAATCCGGCCAACTTCCTCGACGTCGGCGGCGGCACCACCTCCGAGCGGGTGGCGGCCGCGTTCAAGCTGATCGTCTCCGACGACGAGGTGCGCGCGATCCTGGTCAACATCTTCGGCGGCATCGTGCGTTGCGACCTGATCGCCGAGGGCATTATCTCCGCGGTCAAGGAAGTGGGCGTGAAGGTGCCGGTCGTGGTGCGCCTGGAGGGAACCAATGCCGAGCGCGGCCGCCGGATGCTGGACGAAAGCGGCCTGGACCTGATCTCGGCACGCGATCTCAACGACGGCGCCCGGAAGGCGGTGGCGGCCGCGCGCTGAGCGCGCGACCCTTCCGGAATCGTTCACGCGCAAGCGGGAAGGCATTCGATGAGCATACTGATCGACAGCAGTACCAAGGTGATCTGCCAGGGCTTCACCGGCAGCCAGGGGAGCTTCCACTCCGAGCAGGCCATCGCCTACGGGACGCAACTGGTGGGCGGCGTGACGCCCGGGCGCGGTGGCCAGACGCATCTCGACCGGCCGGTTTTCAACACCATGCACGAGGCGGTGGCGGAGACCGGGGCCACCGCCAGCGTGATCTACGTGCCGGCCCCGTTCGCGGCCGACGCGATCCTGGAGGCCTCCGACGCCGGCGTGGAGATCGTCGTCTGCATCACCGAGCATATCCCGGTTGCCGACATGATCCGGGTGAAGGCGGCCCTGAAAGGCAGCAACACGCGCCTGGTGGGTCCGAACTGCCCGGGGGTGATCACCCCGGACCAGTGCAAGATCGGGATCATGCCGGGCGCCATCCACAAGCGCGGCAGCGTCGGCATCGTCTCCCGTTCGGGCACCCTCACCTACGAGGCCGTCTACCAGACCACCCAGGCGGGATTGGGGCAGTCCACCTGCGTCGGCATCGGCGGGGATCCGGTGCACGGGATGGGCTTCATCGACTGCCTCGAGATGTTCGAGGCGGATCCCGAGACCCGCGGCATCATCATGGTCGGGGAGATCGGCGGCAGCGACGAGGAAGAGGCCGCCCAATACATCCGGGCCAACGTCAGCAAGCCCGTGGTGGCCTATATCGCCGGCGTCACCGCCCCTCCCGGCAAGCGGATGGGCCACGCCGGCGCCATCATCACCGGCGGCAAGGGCACTGCCAAGGGCAAGTTCGACGCGCTCGAGGCGGCCGGCGTCGTGACCGTGCATTCGCCCGCCGACCTGGGCACGCGGATGGGCGAGCTGGTGTGACTTTATTGAGCTCCGAAGGGTTCGTCCTGAACCTTGCAGAGTCACCGGCTCCGGCGCATGTCCGGACCCGGCCGCGCCGCACCAGGCACTCGCGTGCCTGATGCGCGGGCGGGCCAGCCCCGGCCCGCGGCCGGTTCGCCCCGACCCTTATCAGGGGGGGCAGGTGTTGCGCGTAAGGAAGAACGGGCGTTCCCGCGTGGATCCCGCGGGCGCTTCAGCCGGCGTGAATCACCATCTCGTCCAGGCGCCGCCGCCGGGTGGGCTCGGGCAGCTCGGCGGGATGCCCCACGCTGAGCAGCGCCACCGGGGTCAGCTCCGGCGGCAGGTCGAGCGTCGCCCGCACCGCGGCCTCGTCGAACTCTCCCACCCAGGTGGTGCCCAGCCCGGCCGCCACGCAGGCCAGCTGCGCATAGGTCGCCGCGATGGTGGCGTCCTGGATGGCGTAGAGGCTGCGGCCGCGCTGGTGGAATTCCTCCGCCGCGCGATCGGGGTCGGCGCAGAACACCAGGCATAGCGGAGCCTGGGTGATGAAGCTCTGCCCGCCGCTGGCCATGCTCAGCGCCTCGCGCCGACCTGCGTCCTGCACGACCACGATGCGGTAAGACTGCAGGTCGCCGGCGGACGGTGCCGCGCAGGCCGTCTCCAGCACGGCATGCAGCTGCTCGCGCGTCACCGGCAGCTCCGGCTTGTAGGCGCGCACGGAGTGACGGTAGCGCACCGTCTGGAAGAAATCCCACATGCCTTCCTCCTCGAGGATGATGCCCGGCCGGCCCGTGGCGCATCCGGCAGAGAGCGGTTCCCGCCGCCCGGGCCCGTCCGTTCCTGCGGCTCAGTCGGTCTCGGCGAGCACCCGGCCGGCCTGGTGCGGATAGGACCTCTGCAGCACCCGCCGGGCATCCGAGGCCATCTTCTTGAGCCCGAGATGCTGGTAGCTGTGGACCATCAGACCCAGGGCGCGCGGTACCTCGGACGTGCCCTGGTACCGGGTGATGATCTGCACCGCCCGGTTGGCCGCCGCCAGCCAGGCGCCCCGGCGATAATAGTAATGCGCGATGTGCCAGTCGTGCTGCGCCAGACGGTTGCGCAGGAAGATCGCGCGCTTGCGTGCATCCGGCGCATACGGGCTGTGCGGGAACTTCTTGACCAGCGTCTGGAAGGTCTGGAAGCCCTGACGCGCGTACTTGGGGTCGGTGCGCGTGTGGTCGATCCCGATCGGTATGCCGTACCGGCGGGGGACCGCCTGGTCGAAGCTGGACAAGCCCTTCATATAATAAATGTAGTCCAGGTGCCCGCCCCGCGGGTGCTCCTGGATATACCGGTTCGCGGCGGAAATCGCCGACTGGTAGTCACCGGTCTTGAAGTTCAGGTAAACCTGTTCCAGCTGGGCCCGCGTGGCGTAGGGTCCGAACGGATAGCGCGCCTCCAGGGCATTGTAGTCGTCGAGCGCCTTCTGGTAATTGTCCTGCTGCTCCTGGTGGAGCGCGCGCTGGTACATCTGCTGGACGCCGAGGTTCTCGTTCCGGGGCGGCGCGGACGAGCAGGCTGCGAGCGCCACGGTCGCGGCGATCACGGGGAATAAGCGTCTGAAATGGATGGTAAACTGTGTCCGATGCATGCAGCTCGTGTCCGCTTCCGGAAGAAAGGCCGTCGCGCCGCACGGCGCGCTGCGGTGCCGCCCGGCACCGGCCGGTGCCCCGCGCCGCGGCGCGGTCGCAGCAGTATACTAAGCCGGTCGGAGGTAGGGCCACCTTCCGCACCGGGAGTCCGCCGGGGCCGGGGCCCGGGGATCGCGGTAGCGGCCGGGGAACCGCGCGCATGACCGGCGGCGGGAGCGCGACGGTTCTCCGCGCGACGGTACCCGAACAGCTCTCCGGGGAACGCCTGGACCGGGCGCTCGCGGTGCTCTTTCCGCAGCACTCGCGCAGCCGGTTGCAGCAATGGATTCGGGCCGGCCACGTGCGCGTCGCCGGCCGGCAGCGGCGGCCGCGCGATCCGGTCACCGCGGGCGAGGAGCTGGAGCTGGAGATCCCGTGCGAGCCCGCCGCGGACCTGGTGCGGCCCCAGCCGATACCGCTGGACGTGGTGTACGAGGACGAGGCCCTGCTGGTGATCGACAAGCCGGCCGGGATGGTGGTCCATCCCGGCGCCGGCAATCCGGACGGCACGCTGCAGAACGCGTTGCTCCATCGTGCCCCCGAGCTTGCGCGCGTGCCGCGCGCGGGTATCGTCCACCGCCTGGACAAGGACACCACCGGCCTGCTGGTGGTGGCGCGCACGCCGGAGGCGCACACCCGCCTGGTGGCCGCCCTGCAGGCGCGCGAGGTGCGCCGGGAATACGACACCATCGTGCTCGGTCGCGTGATCGCCGGCGGGACCCTCGACGCGCCGATCGGCCGGCACCCGGTGGACCGGGTGCGCATGGCCGTGCGCCGGGGCGGGCGCCGTGCGGTGACCCACTACCGCGTGCGCGAGCGCTACCACGGCCACACGCGGCTGTGGCTGCGCCTGGAGACGGGGCGCACGCACCAGATCCGGGTCCACTTGGCGAACGCGGGCCACCCGGTGCTGGGCGACCCGGTCTATGGCGGCCGCCTGCGCCTGCCGTCCGGCGCCGGGGACGAGCTCGCCGGAGCGTTGCGTGGCTTCCGCCGTCAGGCGCTGCACGCGGCCCGCCTGGTGCTTGCCCACCCCGCCAGCGGCGAGGTCGTGACGTTCGAGACCCCACCGCCGCCGGAGATGCGCGCGCTCGCCGAGGCGCTGCGGCGCGATGCCCGGAGCCGGCCGGCGTGAGCACGCCGGGCGATCACCGGGCGGCGCGTCCGCCGGGGCTGCGCGATGCGCCGCTGCCCTGGATCGCGCCCGACTGGCCGGTGGACCGGCGGGTGCGTGCCTTCGCCACCACGCGCGCCGGCGGCGCGGGAACGGGGCCCTATGCCAGCCTGAATCTCGCTGCCCGGGTCGGCGACGAGCCCGGGGCGCTGGCCGAGAACCGGCGTCGCCTGGTCGCGGCCCTCGCGCTGCCGGAGGAGCCGCGCTGGCTGAGCCAGGTGCACGGGGCCCGCGTGGTCCGGGCCGAGGCCGTGGGACGCGAACCCGCGCCCGAGGCGGACGCGGTCGTGTGCCGCAGCCCCGGGATCGTGTGCGCGGTACTGACCGCCGACTGCCTGCCGGTGCTCCTGGCGGATCGTCGCGGCAGCGTCGTCGGGGCCGTGCACGGCGGCTGGCGGGGGCTCGCCGCGGGCGCGCTGGAGGCCGCGCTGGAGGCGATGGACCGTCCCGCCGGTGACCTGTGCGCGTGGCTGGGACCGGCGATCTCGGGGACGGTCTACGAGGTCGGCGGGGAAGTGCGCGAGCGCATGCTGGCGGCTGATGCCGCCACGGCTGCATGCTTCGCGCCCCGCGGTCCCGGGCACTACCTGCTCGACCTCTATGCGGTCGCGCGCGGCAAGCTGCAACGCGCTGGGGTCCCGGCCGTCCACGGCGGGCTCTGGTGCACCCTGGGCATGCCCCGATGGTTCTTCTCCTATCGCCGGGACGGACGCTGTGGCCGCATGGCGACCGGCATCCACCTCGCCTGAGCCCGGCCTCTCCTTACCCGCCGCGGGAGCGCCTGATCCGCGTCAACCGGCCCAACGGGACGTTCTGCTAGGGTTTCCCGGCGCGCACTTGAATCGGGCGGCGCCCGCCCGCATTGAATAGGGCAGCGGAAACAGAATTGCGGGAGAACCCTGGCTATGCGAATGGACAAACTGACCAGCAAGTTCCAGCTTGCCCTGGCCGATGCGCAGTCGCTGGCGGTCGGCCGCGACCACCAGTTCATCGAGCCGGCGCACCTGATGCTGGCGATGCTGGATCAGGAGGGCAGCACGGTTCGGCACCTGCTCGCTCGTGCCGACGTGGACATCAGCCGCCTGCGTTCGCGCCTGGGCGAGGAGCTCGACCGGCTGCCCCGGGTCGAGGGCAACGCCGGCGAGGTGCACGTCTCCAACGAGCTGGGACGGCTGCTGAACGTGGCGGACAAGCTCGCCCAGAAGCGGCAGGACCAGTACATCTCCAGTGAGCTGTTCGTGCTCGCGGCGCTGGAGGAGCGCAGCAGCCTGCGGCGCGTGCTGGAACAGGCCGGCGCCGCGCGCGGCGCGGTGGAAAAGGCGGTCGACGAGGTGCGCGGCGGGGAGAGCGTCAGCGATCCCAACGCCGAGGAGCAGCGCCAGGCGCTGGAGAAGTACACCATCGACCTCACCGAGCGGGCCGAACAGGGCAAGCTCGACCCGGTGATCGGTCGCGACGACGAGATCCGGCGCACGGTGCAGGTGCTGCAGCGGCGGACCAAGAACAACCCGGTCCTGATCGGCGACCCGGGCGTGGGCAAGACCGCCATCGTCGAGGGCCTGGCCCAGCGCATCGTCAACGGCGAGGTGCCCGAGGGCCTCAAGGACAAGCGCATCCTGGCGCTGGACATGGGCTCGCTGCTGGCCGGGGCCAAGTATCGCGGGGAATTCGAGGAGCGCCTCAAGGGCGTGCTCAACGATCTGGCCAAGCAGGAAGGCCGCATCATCCTGTTCATCGACGAGCTGCACACCATGGTCGGCGCCGGCAAGGCCGAGGGTGCGATGGACGCCGGCAACATGCTCAAGCCGGCGCTGGCCCGGGGCGAGCTGCACTGCGTGGGCGCGACCACCCTGGACGAGTACCGCAAGTACCTCGAAAAGGACGCGGCCCTGGAACGGCGCTTCCAGAAGGTGCTGGTGGACGAGCCGACGGTGGAGGACACCATCGCCATCCTGCGCGGGCTCAAGGAGCGCTACGAGGTGCACCACGGGGTCGACATCACCGATCCGGCGATCGTGGCCGCGGCGCAGCTCTCGCAGCGCTACATCACCGACCGGCAGCTGCCCGACAAGGCCATCGACCTGATCGACGAGGCGGCCAGCCGGATCCGCATGGAGATCGACTCCAAGCCGGAAGAGCTCGACCGCCTGGAGCGGCGCCTGATCCAGCTCAAGATCGAGCGCGAGGCGCTGAAGAAGGAGTCCGACGACGCGTCCAGGCGCCGCCTGGGCCAGCTGGAGGACGAGGTCGGCGAGCTGGAGCGCGAGTACGCCGACCTCGAGGAGACCTGGAAAGCGGAGAAGGCCTCGGTGCAGGGCGACCAGCACGTCAAGGAGGAGCTCGACCGTGCCCGGGTCGAGCTCGACGCGGCCCGCCGGGCCGGCGACCTGACGCGCATGTCGGAGCTGCAGTACGGCCGGATCCCCGAGCTGGAGAAGCGCCTGGAGGAGGCGACGCGGCACCAGGGTGAGGCGCTCACGCTGCTGCGCAACAAGGTCACGGAAGAGGAGATCGCCGAGGTGGTCTCCAAGTGGACCGGGATCCCGGTGTCCAAGATGCTCGAGGGCGAAAAGGAGAAGCTCCTGCGGATGGAGGACGAGCTGCGCAAGCGGGTCGTGGGTCAGGACGAGGCCGTGGCGGTGGTCTCCGACGCGATCCGCCGCTCGCGCGCGGGGCTGGCCGATCCCAACCGTCCCAACGGGTCGTTCCTGTTCATGGGACCGACCGGGGTCGGTAAGACCGAGCTGACCAAGGCCCTGGCCTCGTTCCTGTTCGATACCGAGGAGGCGATGGTCCGCATCGACATGTCGGAGTTCATGGAGAAGCACTCCGTGGCCCGCCTGATCGGCGCCCCGCCGGGCTACGTCGGCTACGAGGAGGGCGGTTACCTGACCGAGGCCGTGCGCCGCAAGCCCTACTCGGTGATCCTGCTGGACGAGGTCGAGAAGGCGCATCCGGACGTGTTCAACGTCCTGCTGCAGGTGCTGGACGACGGCCGGCTGACCGACGGCCAGGGCCGCACGGTCGATTTCCGCAACACCGTGATCGTCATGACCTCCAACCTGGGCTCACAGATGATCCAGGAGATGGCCGGGGGAGAGGACTACGACGCCATGAAGCGGGCCGTGATGGAGGTGGTCGGGCAGCAGTTCCGGCCGGAGTTCATCAACCGCATCGACGAAGTGGTGGTCTTCCATGCGCTCGGGCGCCAGGAGATCCGGCGCATCGTGGATATCCAGGTGGGCTATCTGCGGGCCCGCCTGGGCGAGCGCGACATGCAGCTGGAGCTCTCGCCGGCGGTGCTCGACCGGCTGGGCGAGGCGGGCTATGACCCGGTCTACGGCGCCCGCCCGCTCAAGCGGGTGATCCAGCACGAGCTGGAGAATCCGCTCGCACGCGAGATCCTGCAAGGGCGTTTCGGCCCGGGCGACGTCGTTCGGGTGGAGGCGGTCGGGGACGGACTCACGTTCTCGCGGGATCGCGCCAGCGACGCGGCCTGAGGCCGCCCGCCCGGCAACTGGGTTCGGGTCGCCGCGGGCTCCCCTGCAGGGGCCCGCCGTGCTTTCCCGCGCGTCCTCCAGGGACCTGGCATGTCCTTTGCCCGGGTTCGTGTGCGCTTTCGAGACGCGGTCCCCCGGATCCGGGGGCAATCGCCCGCGAGCCGGCAGGTTGCTTGACAGGCACGGGGGATCGCGTTAGACAGGTGTCACACAGGGACGCCACATGCTTGGAATCGAATCATCACCAGAACAGAACGCATGAACGCAGGGAAGAAGCTGCCGGAGGTGGTCCACCAAGCCGCGACGCCGCCCGGCCTGCGCGAGCGAGCGTGCCTCCGAGCGTCGCATAACGATCCCGTGTCGGTAACCGGAAGCGCGTGGCGCTTCCCCGTTGCGCTCCGGGGAAACCCCGCGCACCCTGAACCTGCCCGAGATGCCGCCCCTGCGCCCGAACTGACGGAACTTCGTGCCGCGCCCGGCCGGTTGCCGAGGCAGGCCCTCCAGGGCCTGCGGCACGGGGGATCGCGGGCCCGCTATGGGAGCTCTGCGATGAGCAGGGACATCGAGTTGCCGCGAGGTACGGCGGGCGGCGCCGCGATCACTGCGTTCGGGCCTCGGCCGGTGATACGAGGCAATGCGGCCGGGAGGACCTGACGAGACCTTCTGTATGACCAGTCGGCTCAGGTGAAGGCCCTCGGCAGGGGGACCCGCTTTCCCCGCGGTGCGGCGCCGAGAGGTAACAACAGAAGGACCAACAACGGAGGGACTGACGATGTTTTCACTGATAGGCTCGCGCATACAGCGCTCCTCGCTGGCCATCGCTGTCGCGGCTATGGCACTGACACTGGGTTTCGCGGCGTCGCCCAATGCGCAGGCCGCGACTCCCATCCGTATCGGCGTGCTGGCACCCGCCGCCCACATCGACGGTAAGGCGATCTTCAACGCGGCCAAGCTCGCCGCGTCGGAGATGAACGCCGCGGGAGGCATCGACGGACGCCAGGTCAAGGTCTACACGTACGACGACAAGTTCTCGGCCGCGGACGCGGCGCGCGCCTTCCAGCGCGCGGTCACCCAGGACCACGTGGTGGCCATGGTCGGCATCTTCACCAGCGAGGTGGCGCTGGCGATGGAGCCCTGGGCCGCACGCCTGAAGACCCCCCTGATCGTCACCGGCGCCGCCACGCCCAAGCTCGAGGAGAACGTGCACGCGAACTACAACCGCTACAAGTACGTGTTCCACGGCTACACCAACTCGACGGTGATCGCCAAGGAGGCCTGCCTGACGACCAAGGACACGCTGGTCGACCAGCTGGGCTACAAGAAAGCCGTGATCTTCAGCGAGAACGCCGACTGGACCAAGGCGGTGGACGCCGAGTACAAGAAGTGCATCCCGCAGATGGGCATGAAGCTGGTCAAGACGATCAACTTCTCGCCCAGCACCAGCGACTTCAGCCCGCTTTACAACGAGGTCGAGAACTCGGGCGCGCGCATCATCATGGCCGCGATCGCCCACGTCGGGGTCAAGCCCGTCGTGCAATGGCGGCAGTCGGAGGTGCCGGCCATATTCGCGGGTATTAATGGCCAGGCCGGGGCCTCGGTGTTCTGGGACGCCACCAACGGGGCGACCGACGGCGTGATCACCGGTAACCTGGGCGCGAACGGGGTGCCGCTGACACCGAAGTCGCCGGCGTTCTACAAGGCGTACAAGAAGCGCTACAACATCACCGAGCCCGCCTATGACGCCTACACCACGTACGACGCCATGTACACGCTCAAGCACGCGATCGAGGACACGCACAGCACCAAGGCCGACGAGCTGATCAAGGGCATAGAGAACGTGAACTTCACGGGCGTGACCGGTCGCATCCACTACTACGGGCGCGACAACAAGTGGACCCATGGCGTGGTCTACAGCCCAAATCCGAAGCTCGGCCAGTCCTTCGTGGCTTTCCAGTGGCAGAACGGCAAGCAGGTCGTGATCTGGCCCAAGCACCTGGCGCAGGGTAAGGTCGAGGTGCCCTCGTTCGTTCCCAAGCCGTAACGCGAGCCGATAATCAGACAGGTGATTGCCGGCGCCGCCCCCCGCATATCGCGGGGGGCGGCGCCGGTTTCCCGGCTGAAACGGTCGCTGCCACGCCGCGACAGGCCGCGCGTGCATCCAGCCCTGGGGTCGATTGTCAGTGCATCCGGCGGCACGCGATACGAGCCCGAATGCGATGTCCGAGGGCAGGGCTCCCGGGGCAGGCCAGATCGGGTAGGGCCTTCACCAGGCGGCTTGCCGCACCGACCCCCGCTTCGATGGACCCGACGGGCCCGTCGGGCGTACTGCCCGGTGGCCCGGGCGGGCCGACTCGCGGCGGGGAACCGGCCCGGTGTGGCACGGTTCCCGGGCTTCTTCTATTCTCGCCAAGTACATTGTATGATCGGACCCTTCGGGCGGGTGCGAGGGGATTAAGGGCATGACCCCCGGCCCGGAAACTCTTTCTAATGCAGGCCGCTGGACAAGAAGAGAAGGAGTTTGCCGATGGCGGCGGTCATCCCGAGCTCGATGAAGGTCAGCAAGGGCGGCGCGGCGGACCGGCGCGTGGAGCGTCGGGACCGGCTCGGTCCCGCCCGGGAGTATCCCGGTCGCTGCTCCCGCTCCGCTGGCCGGCTGCACCATTACCACCAGGGCATCAGCAAGCACGCCCGCCATCCGGTTCACGAACCCCCGCCTGGAGGCCGGCAGCCTGCCATCGGCACGCTGCGCAAGCGGGCGCGCGGCCTGCCCGACACCGTCCGCTGCAAGCTCGAGAGCCGCCAGGGCGCCCTGCCCGACCCACCCTTGGGCCGGTACGCTCTGACGTGGAAAATGGCTCGAACGGCGTAGGAGGAGCCGGATTCAGGGGTTTCCCGGGGAGCAGCCACCCCTTCTGCCGCACGAGAACGCACAAGAGCTTCGTAAGAAGGGCCGGCGAGCTGGCAACAAGTCCATCCTTAACAAACGGACGATAACAGAATGCTTCATCTTCTGACCGAGATTGTGGCCGACGGGCTGGTCATCGGCGCAATCTACGCTCTGGGAGCTGCGGGATTCACGATCATCTTCGGCGTCTCGGGGGTGCTCAACCTCGCCCACGGCTCGATCATGGTGATCGCGGCCCTCGTGGCGTGGTTCTGCGCCGTACATCTCCACCTGGGGATCTACCTGGGCGGCCTGATCGGGATCATCGCCGCGATCGTCAGCACCTACCTGCTGTACTGGCTGGTCATCCGCCCGATCGACCGTTCGCGGCGCATCGCCGCCGCGGAACGCGAGGTGTTCGTGCTCACTGCCACCCTGCTGGTGGGGCTCATCCTGGAGGGGGTGCTCAATTTCGCCTTCGGCTCCAGCCCGGTGACCACGCCCAGCCTGGTCACCGGCGTGCTGCGCATCGGTGGCACCACCGTGCCCTACAGCCAGATCCTGATCCTCGTTATCGCCTGGCTGGTGCTCGGGGCACTGTGGTACTTCGTCACCCGCACCCGGATCGGCAAGGCGATGCTCGCCGCCTCCATGAGCACCACGGGCCTGCGCATCGTCGGCTACGACATCAACAAGGTTTACAACCTGGTCTGGGGCCTGTACGGCCTGCTTGCCGGCATTGCCGGGGTGCTGCTGGCGTCGTTCACCGGCGCGAACGCGGAGATCGCGGTGGGCCTGACCGTCAACGCCTTCATCGTCGTGGTCCTGGGCGGGCTCGGCAACGTTGCGGGATCGCTGGCCGCAGCCTATGTCATCGGCTTTTTGGGGACGCTGACGGCGTACCTGATCAATCCGTCGATCCGCATGATTCCGGCGCTGGTGCTGCTGGTGCTGATTCTCTACTTCCGCCCTCAGGGGCTCTTCGGCCGGCACTGACGGGGTAGGCAGACATCATGAAGAAAGAGTTTTTCACCTGGCGAGCGGCGCTGATCCTGCTGGCGCTGATCGTCCTCATCTTCCTCCCGAAGTTCGTCTCGGGCTATATCCTCGGTGTCTTCAGCATGGCCTTCTACCTGGGCGTGTACGCCATGGCCTGGGATCTCCTGTTCGGCTACGCCGGCGAGGTCAACTTTGGTCCGACCTTCCTGGTCGGGCTGGGGGCCTACGGCGCCGGACTCTGTAACAGCCTGCTGTCGGTGCCGCTGTGGCCCAGCGTCCTGATCGGCACCGTCGCCGCCCTGATCGGAGGCCTGTTGCTGGCCGGCCCCTCGTTGCGTCTGCGGGGTCCCTACTTCGGCCTGGTCACCCTGGTCTCGGTGCTGCTGCTGGGCAAGCTGATCACGGTCTTCGCGGGCTACACCGGCGGCGAGATCGGCCTGACCCTGATGAGCGTGCTGACCATCAGCAGCACCGGGAACTACTACTGGGCGCTCGGGTTCGTGGTGCTCAGCGCCGTGGTCCTGCGCCTGATCGCCCGCTCTCCGTTCGGCCTGATCCTGGAGGCCAGTGGCCAGGACCCGGTCGCGACGGAGGCGCTCGGGTTCAGCGTGACCAAGTACAAGATGCTGGCATTCGCCCTCAGCGCGGTGTTCTCCGGCCTCGCGGGAGCGCTCACCGTGTTCTACCTCGGCACCGCCTCGCCGGGGACGGTGGTCGCGGTATTCGTCACCGTCCAGATCATCATCTCCACCATCGTCGGCGGCCGGCGCACCATCATCGGCTCGGTCCTGGGGGCCATCTTCCTGATCTCGGCGGGCGAAATCCTGCGTCCCATCGGCCAGCTCAGCAACGCCGTGGTCGCGGTGATCGCGCTGCTGGTGCTGTTGTTCGCGCCGAGCGGCTTCGCCGGCATGTTCACGCGGGGTGGGGCAAGCGGATGAGTATCCTCGAGGTCAACAGAATTTCCAAGCGCTTCGGCGGGCTGCAGGCGGTCAGCGAGCTTTCCTTCGACGTCGACCGGGGCGAGGTGCTCGGGCTGATCGGGCCCAACGGCTCCGGCAAGTCCACCACCCTGTCGCTGCTGATGGGAGTGGTCCGCCCGGACCGGGGCACGGTGCGCCTGGGTGGCCGGGACGTCGCCGGCTGGCGCACCCACCGCATCGCCCGCCACGGCATGGCCATGGTGTTCCAGCACTCGCGCCCGCTGCCGCGTCAGACGGTGCTCGAGAATATCCAGCTGGCACTGCTTCCCGACACCGTGTTCCAACTGGTCCTGCCCAAGGCGACCGAGCATCGCGCGCGGGAGATCGCGGCGCGGGTCGGGCTGGGGGCGCTGATCGACCGGCGCCCGCCGTCACTCGCCTACGCCGACGTGCGGCGCCTGGAGATTGCCAAGGCGATCGCACAGGATCCGGCGGTGCTGCTGCTCGATGAGCCCTTCGCCGGCCTCGCGCCACAGGAGATGCGGGAGTTCTCCGAGCTGGTGAAAAGCCTCTCGCAAGAGGACCGGGCCATCATCCTGGTGGATCACAACGTCAAGGAGGTCGCGGGGCTGGTCGACCGCATTGTCGCGATGCACGCGGGAGAGCAGATTGCCGTGGGCACACCGGAGGAGGTGACGCGCGACGAGAAGGTCCGGGAAGTCTATTTCGGCAAGTCGCTGGAACAGGAGGCTGGCGTCGGCGGCCGCGTGGCCAAAAGCGGGGAAGGCGCGAAGCGACTGCTGGACATCAAGCTGCACTCGGTCAAGTACGGTCTCGCCGAGGCCATCCGCGACGTCAGCCTGCACGTCAACGACGGCGAGTGCGTCGCCGCCGTGGGCATCAACGGCGCCGGCAAGAGCACCCTGTTCAAGGCCGTCATGGGCTTTGTCGGCTACGAGGGCGAGATCGACTGGATGGGCGAGTCCATCCGTGGCGAGGAGCCCGGCGACATCGCCTCGAGCGGCATCGCCTTGTGCCCGGAATCGCGCGAGCTGTTCGGCTACATGTCGGTCTACGAGAACCTCGAGCTGGGCGGGCACGCGCTCAACCCGGGTGATTTCCGGGCGCAGATCGAGGAGGTATTCGAGCTGTTTCCGCCGCTCAAGGAGCGCCGCAAGCAGTCCGCGGTCACCCTCAGCGGCGGCGAGCAGCAGATGCTGACCATCGGCCGCGCGCTGATGCAGAGGCCGCGCCTGCTGATGCTGGACGAGCCGACGCTGGGCCTGGCGCCGCTGGTGATCGAGCACATCTCCGAGGCGCTGGAGAAGCTGCAGAAAGAGCGGGGCCTGGCGATCCTGATCGGCGAACAGAACCTGACCTTTGCCCTGCGCCACGCGGAGCGCATCTACCTGATAGAGACCGGCCACATGCGCTGGGAGGGCAAGGCGGAGAACTTCGTCGCCGAGGTGGGCGAGGACGTGCTCTAGTGAGCACGCAACCCGTACCCGAGGACGAACCGATGCTACGTGAAGTGGCACAGGAGCTGTATCTTTATGCCTACCCGATCGTGCTGATGGAGATCACGCGGCGGCAGCAGACGAACTTTGCCGAGCCCGGCAAGCGTGGCGCCCCGATGAACCAGTTTCTCCATTCACCGAAGTTTCCACCGGCCAAATTCAAGGGGGTGGTGCGAGCGAATCACGATACGCTGTACTCCAACTTCTGGGGTGACGTTTCAAAGGAACCGCTGATCCTCTCGGTTCCGGACACCGGCGACCGCTACTATCTGCTGCAGTTCCTCGATCTGTGGACGGACGTATTCGAGTCGCTCGGCACGCGGACGACGGGCAACGGCGCCGCGGAGTTCGCCCTGGTCGGTCCCGGCTGGGACGGGGACCTTCCGGCCCATGTCACGGCGATCCGTGCGCCAACGCCGCATTTCTGGGTCATCGGCCGTACCCAGACGAACGGCAAGGCGGACTACCCCAACGTCCACGAGATCCAGGCGGGTTTCCGGCTGGCTCCGCTCTCCCGGTGGCGGTCCGGCGGCCCGGCGCCGGAGGGGCCGGTGCACGACGACGTCGACATGGCTACGCCTCCAGTGAAGCAGATACGGAGCCTGGAGGCGGGGGAATATTTCGAGTGGTTCGCACAATTGGCGAACCAGCACCCGGCCCACTTTAATGACTACCCCCTGCTGCACCGCGTCGAAATGGTAACGGGCTGGAAGCCTGGCGAAAGCCTGGGCTTTGCAGCGCTGCCGAACGCGGTCCGGACAGCTCTTGCGGAGGTGGTCGAGACGGCCCGAACCCGGTTCCCCGGCGGCGCCATTTCCCAGGGAAGCCTGGTCAACGGATGGCACAGCGCCAACGAAGGCCTGGGGACCTACGGGACCAATTACCGGGCTCGCGCCGCGGTCGCCAGAATGGGCCTTGGCGCCAACGTCCCCGAGGATTCCACCTACCCGACAGCCTACGTTGACGAGCACGGGCACAAGCTCGATAGCGCGAACCGCTACGTGCTGCACTTCGAGCGCGATCAACTCCCGCCCGTCAATGCATTCTGGTCGGTAACGATCTACAACCGCGACAGCTTCTTTATCGAGAACGAGATCGACCGGTACGCGCTCGGCGATCGGGACCCGATGCGGTACAACCACGATGGCTCGTTGGACATCTTTATACAGGCGCAGCGCCCGGACGAGCACCAGGTGCCTAACTGGCTCCCGTCGGATCCTCAGGGAGGCCCCTTCAGTCTGACGGCGCGCCTGTACTGGCCGAAGCCCGAGGCGCTCGGCGGCAGCTGGCACATGCCTCCGGTGCGGCGTATCGACTGAGCATTCCCTTCGGATGCGCCGATCCCGGGCGCCTACGCAGGGCTGCTCGCTGGCCCGGCTCCAGGGCGGTCGTGCGCCTTGCCGGGTGCCCGGCGGTAGCGGTCGGCGTCCCTGCGCAAATGCGGGCAGGGCGCCGGCCCCGCCGGCCCCGGCCGTTTCCCCAAGCGCCCGGCCGGTCATCGCCGCGTCCCCGGCTCCGCCGGCGGGTCCTGTACCCCGGCCTCCCGGAACGGCCCCGCGTCCGGTTTTTGCCCTACTCGCCGCCGTGCGCCTGCCGATAGGCGTGCACCTCGTGGGGCCGGAGCGGCTTCTTGCGCGCCGCGGACACGTCCCGCGCGCTGATCCCGGTCATCGCCGGCGGCCGGTGCCGGCCGTTGCCCCAGGCCCCGCGTACGTAACGGATCACTGCGGCGATCTTTTCGTCGCCCAGAAAGTCGAACGCCGGCATCTGGCCGTCGAACCGCGAGCCGTTGACCTCGATCGGGCCCTGCATGCCGTTCAACAGCGCCAGCACCGGGAAAGTCCGGGTCCGGAACAGGTCCCGATTGCCGGCCAGCGGCGGGAACTGGTCCGGCAGCCCCTGCCCGTTCGCCTGGTGGCAGGCGCTGCATTGCTCCAGGAATACCTGGCGTCCGTCCGGTGCCGTCTCGGCGGCTTCCTCCGGACCGCTCGCCGGCGGCGGATTGGGCCCAAGATAGGTGGCCAGGTAGTGCAGGATGCGACCGCGCTCCGCGTCGGTAATGTCCAGGCCGTACTTGGCCATATCGTCCAGCACGCCTTCCCACTGTTGTCGCGTGATGCCGGCTGAGTCCTTCGGGTACTGCAGGCTGTGGCAGGTGCGGCACTTGCCGTAGACCAGGTCCCGGTCGGGCCCCGGCGGCAGGGTGACGGTCTGCGCCCGGGCCGGGGCAGCGACCGTCCCGGCCACAAGCAGCGCGAGGCCAAGCGGTGGCGCGAACCGGCGCAGGCGGCGGCGCTGAACGCCGATGAGCCACGACGTCATCATGCGAGCGTCCTCGGGTGAGTGCGCGAAAGACAACGGGCGGGACAGCCGTGGCCGCCCCGCCCGCGGTTCGCCTGCTCAGGCCGCCCGCACCTTCACCCGGTCCACCCCGTGCCACTCGTAGCCCTTGGGGTCCCAGAGCTCGGTGCCGTCCAGCGGCTGCGTGCGACCCTTGGCGTCGGTGGCCCGCGCCATCAGCACGTGGTCGCCCGAGTGCAGGTGGACCACGGTCTTCCAGCGCTGCCAGGCGTAGGGATCGGAGGCCTTCTCGACAGTCGCCGCCTGCCAGTGCCTGCCGCCGTCCGCGGACACCTCGACCTCGGTGATCGGTGCCGTACCGTCATTCCAGGCTACGCCGTGCACCGTGGTGCGGCCCGCCTTGATCGGGCCGTCCTCGGTCAGCGGGGCGAAGACCACGTATCATGATGCGGTACGAATAAGTGGGTTCGCTATTCTCCGTATTGAACTCGGACACCCGCATCTCGCCCGGCTGGACCAGCTTGTTGGGCACCCGGTAGGCCACGGACTGGAAGGGGCTTGGCGATTGCTCCGCGGTCAGCATCAGCTGCTCCACCGACTTGACGTTCATGTTGCCGTAGTAACCCGGGATCACCAGCCGCACCGGTGCCCCGTGAATCGCCGGGATCGGCTCGCCGTTCATCTTCAGCGCCAGCATCGCATGATCCAGCGCCGGGTCGGCGAGGCGGAAGCTCTTGACGAAATCGGCGCCCTTGGCGGTGGGGGGCACGTCCTTGCCGTTGGCGCTCAGCCACAGGGCGTCCCGGCTGATGTTGAGATTCATGTGGTCAAGCACCGTGCGCAGGTTGACGCCCTCCCACTCGACGTTGGCCATGCCGCCGTGATGCCACTGCCCGCCCGGACACTTGGCCTTGGCCGCGTAATAGGCGCGACCGTTGCCCGCGCACTGCATCACGGCGGTGACCTTGCTCTGCGGCATGCGTCTGAGCTCGGCCAGACTGACGGTGCCGGGGCGCACCACCAGGCCGGTCACCGAGATCTCCCAGTGGGCGAAATCAGGTGCCTCGATCGTGTCCACCCACTTGTTGGCCCCGCTGACCGGAAAATGCATGCGCTGGTACATGATCTCCTTGGGCGTGATGTAATGCTGGCGCAGCAGTGACAGCGGAGTTTCCATTACGCCCAGCTTGGCGTTGTGCACGATCATCCCCGGGACCTTGCCCTGGATGATCGCGGAAGAGTCGGGTGCCTCGGCGGCGAGCGCCTGGCCGACCAGCCTGGGTGCGGCCCACAGGCCCAGTCCGGTCAGCGCGACCGAGCGCCATACCGCGGGGCAGGGGATCCCGGCGAGGTCCGGCCACCGGCTGGGGAGGGGTCGCGCCGGCCCGGGGTCGGGTCCGCATGGCAGCGGCTGGCGCCGCCGCGGTATGGTGGTGAGCGGGCCGCGACGCCCGGTCGGCGGCTCACATCCCCCCAACGACACCGGAGGAGACATGGCAAAAGGCTACCTGGTGACCTGCTACCGCGCGGTGAAGGACCCCGACAAGCTGGCCGAGTATGCCAAGCTCGCCGGGCCCGCGATCGCCGGCGGCGGCGGACGCTTTCTGGTCCGGGGCGTGCCCGCGAAGACCTTCGAGGCCGGCCTGATGGAACGCACGGTGGTGATCGAGTTCGATAGCGTGCAGCAGGCCATCGACACCTTCGAGGGCGAGCCGTACCAGGCCGCGCTGAAGGCGCTCGACGGCGCCGCCGAGCGCGACATCCGGGTGCTCGAGGGTACCTGACCGCCGAGCCCGGCCCGCGTCCGCGGGCCGGGCATTGCGGCCGGCTCAGGCCTGCGCGACCGCCTTGAGCTGCGGGGCCTGCCCGCGCAGGCGCGCCCGCAGCGCTTCCTCCCGCTGGCGCACTTGCTCCACGTGGCGCTGCTTGACGTGGCCGAAGCCGCGGATGTGCTCGGGCAGGGAGGCCAGCTCTACGGCGAGGTCGCGGTTGTCGGCGTCCAGGCGCCCGAGCAGTTCGTCCACCAGCGCCTCGTAGTCGCGGATCAGTTGACGCTCCATGCGCCGCTCGGCGGTGCGGCCGAAGGGGTCGAGCGCGGTGCCCCGCAGGAAGCGCAGGCGGGCCAGGACGCCGAAGGCCTTGAACATCCAGGGCCCGTACTCCTTCTTCTGCAGGTGGCCGGTCGCCGGGTCGCGTTTGGCGAACAGCGGCGGGGCCAGGCGCACCCGCAGCTTGTAGTCGCCCTGGAACTGTGCCTGCAGGCGCTGGCGGAACTCGGGGCGGCTGTACAGGCGCGCGACCTCGTACTCGTCCTTGTACGCCAGCAGCTTGGCATAGTAGTACGCCACCGCCCGGGTCAGCTCGCGGCTGCCGGGGATCCGCTGCTCCTCGGTCTCGCGCACCCGGTCCACCAGGGCCCGGTAGCGGCGCGCGTAGGCGCGGTCCTGGTACGCGATCAGGTGGGCCTCGCGGCGGGCCACGATCTCGTCCAGCTCGACCGCGATGTCCGCCTGCTCGGGCGCACCGCCGCGCGCGGCGAGCGCCTCGACGGCGTCCGGGTCGTGGGCCGCGTAGCGGCCCCAGTGGAACGCCTTCTTGTTGGCCTCCACGTCCACCCCGTTGAGCTCGATCGCGCGCTCGATGGCCTCGCGGCTCACCGGCAGCAGGCCCTTCTGGCAGGCATAGCCCAGCAGGAACGGGTTGGTGTAGATCGGGTCGCCGGCCAGCGCGCCCGCGATGCGGGTGGCGTTGACGAAGTGGCTGGCCTCCTCGCCGATCCTGCGGCTGATCGTGTTCTCGATCTGGGTGCCGCTCACCGCCATGTCCGGGTCCACCGCGAATGCCGCGATCGGCACCACGTGGCTGTTGATCACGGCACGCGTCCGGCCCTCGCCGTAGGTGGTCATGGCCTCGTGCCCGGCCGCGACCACCATGTCGCAGCCCAGCACCAGGTCGGTCTCGGCCAGGCCGATGCGCTTGCCCTGCAGGGTCTCGGGATCGGCGGCGAAGCGCACGTGGCTGGTCACCGCCCCGTTCTTCTGCGACAGACCGGTCTGGTCCAGGACCGACACGCCCTTGCCCTCGAGGTGGCCGGCCATGCCCAGCAGGGCGCCCACGGTCACCACGCCGGTGCCTCCGATGCCGGTGACCAGCACGTTGTAGTGTGCGTCCGCCTCGGCCACGGCCGGCTCCGGCAGCGCCGGAACCCGGGCCTCGCCGCCGGCGGTGCGATCGGCCTTGCGCAGCTCACCGCCGTGGACCATCACGAAGCTGGGGCAGAAGCCCTCGGCGCAGGAGTAGTCCTTGTTGCAGCTCGCCTGGTCGATCTGGCGCTTGCGCCCGAACTCGGTCTCCAGCGGCTTGACCGCCACGCAGTTGGACACCACCCCGCAGTCGCCGCAGCCCTCGCACACGGACTCGTTGATGAAGGTCCGCTTGGCGGGGTCCGGATACTTGCCGCGCTTGCGCCGGCGGCGCTTCTCCGCGGCACAGGTCTGGTCGTAGATCAGCGCGCTGACCCCGGGCGTCTCGCGCAGCTCGCGCTGCAGCGCGTCCAGCTCCCGGCGGTGGCGCACCTGCACCCCGGTCGCCCAGGGCGTCTCCGCCGGGTACTTGTCCGGATCGTCCGTGACCACCTCGATCCGCTGGACGCCCTCGGCCTGGACCTGCCGCGAGATCTCCCAGGGCGTGAGCTGGCCTTCCACCGGCTGGCCTCCGGTCATCGCCACGGCATCGTTGAACAGGATCTTGTAGGTGATGTTCACCCCCGCGGCCACCGCCGCCCGGATCGCCAGCAGCCCGGAGTGGTAGTAGGTGCCATCCCCCAGGTTCTGGAATACGTGCTGGTCCTTGGAGAAGGGCGCCTGGCCGATCCACTGCGCGCCCTCGCCGCCCATGTGGGTGAAGCCCTCGGTGCGGCGGTTGGGCATGCGCATCGCCATCGTGTGGCAACCGATGCCGGCAAACGCGCGGCTGCCCTCGGGCACGTTGGTCGAGGTGTTGTGCGGGCAACCGGCACAGAACCAGGGGGTGCGCTCGACCGGCGCCTGGCCGTCGCCGGCCTCGGTCCACTCCAGCGCCCGCTGCAGGCGCTGCGCCAGCTCGCCCTCGGCGCCCAGGCGCAGGGCGCGCCGGGCCAGCACGGCGGCCACCACGTCCACCGTCAACTCGCCGTCGGCCGGTACCAGCGTGCGCCCGTCCTCGTCCGTCTTCCCCACCAGGCGGGGGCGCGGCTCCATGTCCCACAGGGTGCGGGCGAGCTGCTCCTCGATGATCGAGCGCTTCTCCTCGACCAGCAGCAGCTCCTGCTGGCCGCGGCTGAACGCGCGGATGCCTTCCGGCTCCAGCGGCCACGGCATCGCCACCTTGTACACGCTGATCCCCAGCGCCCGGCGCGCCCGCTCGTCCAGTCCCACGCGGTCGAAGGCGTGGACCACCTCGGACCAGGCCTTGCCGGTGGTCACGATCCCCAGCCGGCGCTGCGCCACCGGCACGTCGTGGGTCACGCGGTCGAGCCCGTTGGCCCGCACGAAGGCCTGCGCCGCCGGCAGCTTGTAGCGCACCAGGCGCCGCTCCTGCTCCAGCGGGGTGTCGGGGAAGCGGATGTGGACCCCCTCGGGGGGCAGCTCGAAGTCCTCGGGCACGAGCAGTTGCAGCCGCTCCGGGTCGATCGACACCGAGGCCGAGCCCTCCACCGTGTCGGTGACGCACTTCATCCCCACCCAGCAGCCGCTGTAGCGCGACAGGGCGAAGGCCGCCAGCCCGTAGTCCAGGTACTCCTGGATGCTCGCCGGGTTGAGTACCGGGATCATCGACGCGATCAGGGCCTGCTCGCTCTGGTGCGCCAGGGTCGAGGACTTGGCCAGCGGATCATCGCCGAACAGCAGCAGCACGCCCCCGTGCGGCGCGCTCCCGGCCATGTTGCCGTGCTTCATGGGATCGCCGGAGCGATCCACCCCCGGGCCCTTGCCGTACCAGATCCCGAATACGCCGTCATGCTTGGAGCGCCCGCCCAGGCCGGTCTGTTGCGTGCCCCAGACCGAGGTTGCCGCCAGGTCCTCGTTGACCCCGGGCTGGAACTGGATGTCGTTGTCCCGCAGGTGCTGCGCCGCCTTCCACAGCGCCAGGTCGTAGCCGCCCAGCGGCGAGCCCCGGTAGCCGGAAATGAAACCCGCGGTGGACAGCCCCGCCGCCGCGTCCCGCTGCCGCTGCAGCATCGCCAGCCGCACCAGCGCCTGGGAACCCGTGACGTAGATCCGTCCCGACTGCCGCGTGTACTTGTCCTCCAGCGTCACTTCGGCCAACTGCATGATCGCCCCTCCTGTTCCGCACCGGGCGGCAGGGAAAGCCGGAGCCCGTCATGTGCGCCGCCGGCGCTCGTTCCGGCTCCCCGCCACTTACCCTTCGCCGTTCGCGGCTGCTCCCGGCATCCGGGTCGCGGCGCCGCACCGGCGAAGGGTCGTTGTCCCGCATGGCTCCAAGGCCATTCGACGATCCAGTATACCTCACGCGCGGCTTTGCCCGGCAGGTGAGCCCCGGGTGCCGGACCCGGTCCCTCCCGGTCACGCGCCCAGGGTGTTCCCCGAGGGGCCGCGCGCCGAGCACGCGCCGATGCCCGGAGCCACTTGCGTGCGTTTCGGGATACGGGCAGGATTGTCGCGCGGCGCCCGGGTGCGTGCCGCGTTGCCGTTCGCGCGGCTTGCCCGACCAATTCAGACCGCCTTTGTTCCCGATTCGACATGGAGGATCGCCATGCCAAGCAGCCCCGGGTCCGTAGCCGCCAGGGTTTCCGTGGCCGACAGCGTACCGGTGGACTTCGCGGCCCGCCTGGCCGAACACACGCGCGCGCGTTCGGAACACACGGCGCTGGCGCTCGGTGACGAGACCCTCAGCTGGGGAGAGTTCGGGCGCCGGGTGGCGCAGACCGCCAATGCGCTAAGGGCGCTGGGACTGGAGCGGACGGAGAAGGTCGCAATCCTGGCCGCGAACTCCTTCGAATACGTCATCCTGTTTGCCGGCACGGTCGTGGCGGGGGGATGCGCGGTGCCCTTGTCGGGCATGGTCCGCGGCGACGCCATCGAGCGCATGATCCGCGACTGCGACGCCCGCGTGCTGGCCGTTTCCGAGAGCATGCGCGAGCACGCCGAGCCTTTTGCCGGGCAGCTCGAGCAGATCCTGCCCGGCGGGTTGATCGGGCTGGACTTCGCGGACGGCGGGTGGCGCGACTTCCACGCGTGGATCCGGGAGCACGGTGCCGGCTGGCCCGAGGTCCGGGTGCGCCCGTCGGATCCGTTCGATCTCATCTACAGCTCCGGGACGACCGGCACCCCCAAGGGCATCGAGCATCCCCACGCCATGCGCGCCCGTCACCTGCTGCGGGGACAGGAGCAGGGGATGACGGAGAACGCGATCACGCTTGCCTCCACGCCGCTGTATTCCAACACCACGCTGGTGGCGTTGCTGCCGACCCTCGCGGGTGGCGGCAGCGTGGTGCTGATGAAGAAGTTCGACGCCGGCGAGTTTCTGCAACTGGCGGAGCGGCACCGGGTCACGCACGCCATGCTCGTCCCGGTGCAGTACCAGCGGATCCTGGCTCATCCGGACTTCGACCGCTATGACCTGAGCAGCTTCCGGCTCAAGCTGTCCACCAGCGCGCCGCTGCGGCGCAGCGTCATCGAGGAAGCGAACCGTCGCTGGCCGGGGGACCTGATCGAGGTCTACGGCTTGACCGAAGGGGGCGTCAGCACCTTTCTCGACACGCGTCGCTTCCCGGACAA
>Ga0209918_1000299_pt1 | contig 36077 bp, 17 predicted proteins | sample SalPonD_shore_MG_FD_185712 | JGI IMG/M metagenome (GOLD analysis project Ga0209918, IMG submission 185712) | Salt pond soil microbial communities from South San Francisco under conditions of wetland restoration - Salt Pond MetaG... | ecosystem: Environmental > Aquatic > Marine > Intertidal zone... | reverse complement strand
CGACGAACGGGCTGCCCGGCGGACCCTGGGAGAAGGGCACGTAGGTCACGGGGGGCGCGGCGGCGTCCAGGCCGAATTCCTTGACGTCACCGGTGATGCCCACGACCTCCAGCCAGGGGGCGTCGGCCGGCATGCCCGAGTACCAGAAGCGGACGCGCTGCCCGACCGGATCTTCGCCCGGCCAGAACGTCTCGGCGGCCGCGCGGCTGAGGATCATCACCGGCGGCGCGTCGGGCCCGTCCCGCTCGTCGAAGCCCCGGCCCCGGAGCACCGGGATCCCCATCGCCGCGAAATAGTCGGGGCTCGCGCGCCGGAACTGGACGTCCGGCTGGTCGCCGTCCGGGACGTCGCGCCCGCGGATCTCGAGGCGGGTGGAGAGGGCGTCGCCGAGCGGAAGCCGGGTGGCGCCTCCGGCGGCGGTCACGCCGGGGATCGCCTCGAGCCGGTCGAACAGCCGTCGGTAGAAGTCGACCGCCCGGGCGTCGTCGTAGCCGGAGGGCAGCCCGAACTGGAGCGTCAGGACGCCCGAGGCCCGGAAGCCCGGGTCCACGCGGTTGAGACGCACGAAGCTGTGCAGGAGGAGGCCCGCTCCCGCCAGGAGGACGAGGGCGAGCGTCACCTGGGAGACCACGAGGCCGCTCCGCAGCCGGCTCCGGCCCCCGGCCACGCCCCGGCGCGTTCGCCGGAGGGCTCCCTGCACTCCCTCCCGCGCCGCCGTGAGGGCCGGAGCTAGGCCGAACAGGACACTGGCCGCGAGGGTCAGCCCGCCGGCGACCCCCAGGACGCGGAGGTCGATCCCGACGGCCTCGAGGCGGGGGAGGTCGGCCGGCCCGATGCTCCGGAAGACTCCGACGAGACCGAAGGCCACGGCCGTCCCCGCCGCGCCCCCGAACAGGCCGAGCGTCACGCTCTCGGTGAGGAGCTGGCGCACCAGCCGTCCGCTCCCCGCGCCGAGGGCCCGGCGCACGGCCAGCTCGCCCCTGCGGGCCGCGGCCCGGGAGAGGAGGAGGTTGCTGAGGTTGGCGCACGTGATGAGGAGCAGGAAGGCCACGCCCCCCAGGAGCGTCCACAGCGCCGGACTCACGCCGCCCACGATCGAGGCGTACAGGGTCTGGACCGTGGCGCGCAGGCCGCCGTTGGCCTTCGGGTAGGCCCGGGCCAGCCGCCCGAAGTAGGCGGCGATGCCGTCCCGGGCCCGCTCCACCGTGGCGCCGGGGGCGAGCCGTCCGACCACGTCCACCCACCGGACCTGCCGTCCCCGGCCCACGAGCGGATTCTGCGCGAGCGGGGCCCACACCCCTCCCGCGTCGGGGAAGTCGAAGCCGGCCGGCATCACGCCGATGACGGTCGCGGCCCGTCCCGAGATCCGGATCGAGCGCCCGACCACCCCGGGGTCCCCGCCGAACTTGCGCTCCCACAGGGCGTGGCCCAGGAGCACGACCGCCGGCCCTTCCGCCCGGTCCTCGTCCGGACGGAAGCCGCGTCCGATCGCCGGCCGGACCCCCATGAGGTCGAAAAAGCTGGCGGAGACCCAGTAGCCCTGCACCCGCTCCGGCTGGCCGGGCTCACGCAGCACGAAGGACCAGCGCGGCGAGACGCCGGCGGCCGCGTCCAGGGCGTCGACGCCGCCGACCAGTCCCCGGTACGTCTCGAACGAGACCTGCTCCCGCGGCGCGTCGTTGCGGGTGTTCAAGTGCCACACGCGCAGGAGGCGGTCCGGGTGGGGGTAGGGGAGCGGCCGCAGGAGCACGCCGTCGACCACCGAGTAGATCGCGGTCGTGGCGCCGAGCCCCAGGGCGAGCGTGAGGATCGCCACGACCGCGAAGCCGGGGCTCCGCCGCATCTGGCGGAGGGCGTAGCGGGCATCCTGGCGCAGGGTGTCGAGCATCGTCACGCCTCCATCACTCGACTCTGAGGGTGGCCGCGGGGTCCGCGCGGGCGGCCCGGAAGGCCGGAACCGAGCTGGCCGCGACGGCCGCGGCTCCGAGGACCAGCGCCGCGAGGGCGTACGCCACGGGATCGGCGGATGTCACGCCGTAGAGCAGCCCGGAGAGGAGCCGGGAGAGCGCGAGAGCGGCCGGCACGCCCAGGGCGATGCCCGCGGCCGTGAGCGCCGCGCTCCGGCCGACCACCAGGCGGACGACGTCGGCCCGGCCGGCCCCGAACGCGACCCTCACGCCGATCTCGCTCCGGCGCCGGGCCGTCAGGTACGCCACCACGGCGTACGTGCCCGCCAGGGCCAGCGCGAGCGCCGCGCCCCCGAACGCGATGAGGAGCAGGAGCGCGAAGCGGCGGTCGGCGGTGTGGTCGGCCACGACCTGGCCGATCGTGCGAAACGTGGGCGGCACCCCGGGATCCACCTCGCGGAGCGCCCGACGGGCCGGCGCGATGTACCCGCGCGGGTCGCCGCGCACGTGGAGGGCCACGTGGAAGCGAGCCGCCGCTCCCGGCCTCTGACGCGAGTAGGCGTAGACGATGGCGGGCGGCTCGCGCTCCATGGACAGGGCCCGGACGTCCCCGGCCACGCCCACGACCCGGAGCGGCCGCAGGTCCCCGTCCATGTTCCCGAACTCGATGAGCTTCCCGATGGGATCCTCGTCCGGCCACCGCCGCCGCGCGAGCGCCTGGCTGATGACCGCCACGTGGACGTCGTCGTCCGGCGCATCCCGGTCCGTGAAGGCGCGGCCGCGGACGAGGGGAATCCCCATCGTCCGGAACCAGCCCTCGCTGGCCACGCGCCACCATGCCTGGCCCGTGCGGTCCGGCCGTCGCATCAGGCTCCGGAAGTCGGCCGTGCCGGCCTCCCCGGGTCGGTCCAGCAGCACGAACGTGCCGTTGGCGCCCTCGTTCTGGAGGGGAAAGTCGTTGATGCCCCCCACGGACTCCACGCCGGGGAGGGCGCGAAGGCGGGCGAGGAGGCGATCCTCGAACCCGCGGACGCTCGCGGGGTCGCCCGGGGAGGAGGCGGCCACGCTCATCACGAGCACGTGATCGGTCCGGAAGCCGGTGTCCACGGCCAGGAGCCCGAAGAGGCTCCTGGCCATGAGCCCGGCGCCGGCCAGGAGCACCAGCGTCAGGCCCGTCTGCCCCACCACCAGCGCGTCGCGCGCCACACGGCCGCCGCCCCCTCCGGTCAGGGTCCGCCGGCCGGCGGCCAGGGCCCCCCTCAGATCGGAGGGCCCCGCCAGGCCCGCGGCCACCCCCAGCCCGACCGCCGTCACCACGGAGACGGCGAGCGCGAAGGCGAGGACGGTCCCGTCGATCCCGATCTCGCCGGCACGGGGGAGGTAGGTGGGGGCCAGGGCCAGGAGTCCCGCCGTCCCCATGCGCGCCAGGAGGATGCCCACCGCGCCCGCCCCCAGGCCGAGCACCAGCGTCTCGACCACGAGCTGCTGCACCAGGCGGGAGCGTCCGGCCCCCAGCGCGCGTCGGACCGCCAGCTCCCGGCGGCGCGCCGCCAGACGGGCGAGCAGGAGGTTCCCGACGTTGGCGACGGCGATGAGGAGGAGGAACGCGGCGGAGCCGAGCAGCACGAGGAGCGGCGTCCTCACGTCCCCGACCACGACATCCCGGAGCCGGGCCGCCGAGACGTCGACGAGGTCGATGTCGCCCCCGTGGCCGGCCGCCAGCCGGTGCGCGATTCGGGAGAGGTCCGCGCGCGCCGCGGCCATGGAGACCCCGTCCGCCAGCCGTCCCACCACGGCCCAGTTGTGCGCCGTCCGGCTGGTGCCGGGCGTCCACAGGCCGCTCGAGATCCACAGCTCCGTGCCGGACGGATACTCGAACCCGCGCGGCATGACGCCGACCACCGAGTACACCTGGCCTCCGAAGCGCAGCGTCCGGCCGCCCACGGGGCCGCCCCCCAGCGCCCGCTGCCAGAAGCCGTGGCTCACCACCACGGCCGGAGGCCCGCCCTGGCGCTGCTCCTCGGGAGAGAAGGCACGCCCCGAGGCCGGCCCGACGCCCATCACCCGGAAGAAGTCCTCGGAGACCGCCCGAGCCACGCTCCGGACCGGCTCCCGTCCCCCGGTCACCGACACGGGGACGCGGCCGCTCACCGCGGCCATGGACGCGAAGCTCCGGCTGCCGTCCCGGAGGTCGCGGAAGTCGGGTCCCGCCACGGGCATCCCGTGGCCGTCGGCGGCCACCTCCCGGATCCACACGATGCGGTCCGGGTGCGGGTACGGGAGGGGTCTGAGCAGCACCCCGTCCACGACGGTGAAGATGGCCGTGGTGGCGCCGATCCCGAGGCCGAGGATCCCGATGGCCGCGAGGGCGAACCCGGGGTTCCGGCGGAGCTGCCGGAGGGCGAAGCGGAGATCCGGTCCCAGGGATTCGAACATGGTGTCCTACTCCGTCCGGATGGCCACGAGCGGATCGACGCGCGAGGCCCGTCGGGCGGGGAGGGCGCCGCCGGCCGCCGCCACCACGAGGAGGACCGCGGCCGCGCCCCCGAACGCCCACGGGTCCAGCCGGCCCACGCCGTACAGGAGGGGGCCCAACACGCCGCCCGCGAGGGCGGCCGCCGCCAGGCCGGCCGCGGCGCCCAGCGCCACGAGCCCCAGGCTCCTCCACACCACGAGCCGGACCACCGCGGAGGGTCCCGCCCCCAGCGCCATGCGGATCCCGATCTCGCGGACCCGCCGGCTCACCGTGTAGGCCACGACGCCGTAGATGCCGACGGCCGCCAGGAGGAGCGCCAGCCCCGCGAAGGCGCCGAGCAGCGCCATGGAGAATCTGCGGCCCGCGGTGGCCGCATCGACCAGCGTCGCCATCGAGGCCACGTCCTGGATGGGCTGGTTGGGGCGCAGGGACCAGATGGCCTTGCGAATGGGATCCACGACGGCCGCGGGCGCGTCGGTCCGGACCACGAAGCTCATGCCGCGGCGGCCGGTCTGCGCGAACGGCACGTAGGCGGCGGGGGTGGCCTCCTCCTCCAGGCGCACCTGCTTGACGTCGTCCACGACCCCGACGACCTGTGCGGAGCCCCGTCCGACCAGGATGCGCTGGCCGACCGGGTTCCGGTCGCCCCAGTACTTCCGGGCGGCGCTCCGTGAGAGGACGACCACCGGCGGGCCGTCCGCGTCGTCACCGTCCGTGAAGGTCCGGCCCGACAGGAGGGGGATCCCCATGGTCCGGAAGAAGCCGGGGCTCACGAAGCGGAGGTCGGCGGACGGCTCCTGGCCCTCGGGCGGGGTCGGTCGGCCCGCGATCGTGAACGTGATCCCCTCGCCCCGGAAGGTGTGCGGCCCCAGGGGGAGAGGCCGGCCGATGGCGGCCGAGGTCACGCCCGGAACGTCCCGGACCCGGCGGAGCGCCTGTTCCAGGAACGTCTTGTAGTCGTCGCCCTGGGCCGAGACCCGCAGGGTGAGGAGGCCGCGCGGGTCGAAGCCGGGGTCGACCGAGCGGACCGCCGCGTAGCTCCGGACCAGGAGGCCGGCCCCCACGGCCAGCAGGGCCACCAGCGCCACCTCCCCGACCAGCAGGGCGCTCCTCAGCCGTCCCGCCCGCCGTCCGGCGGTGCCGCCGCGCGAGCTCTCGCCCAGCGCCCCGGCCGGGTCCGTGCGGGAGGCCCGCAGGGCGGGCAGCAGGCCCGAGGCCAGCGCCGACACGAGAGAGACCGCGGCGGCGAAGGCCAGCACTCGCCCGCTCACCGTCACGTCGCCCAGGCGGGGCAGGCCGGAGGGCGCCAGGGCGACGACGGCGCGCGTGCCCCACGCCCCCAGGAGGAGGCCCAGCGCCCCGCCCAGCCCCGCGAGCACCAGGCTCTCGACCAGGAGCTGGCGCAGGATGGCGGCCCGCGGGGCTCCCAGCGCGCTCCGGATCCCGATCTCCCGCTCCCGCTCCTCGGAGCGCGCCAGGGCCAGGCCGGCCACGTTGACGCAGCCGATGAGGAGGACGAGCCCGACGGCGCCGAGGATGGCCAGCATGGCGGGGCGCACGCTCCCCACGATCTGGTCGCGGAGCGGCTGCACGGAGACGGCCGTGAGCTCACGGTCCGCGTCGGGGTAGGCCCGGGCCAGGCGTCCCGCGATCACGCCCATCTCCCGCCGCGCCGAGGCCGGCGTGGCGCCCGGAGCCAGGCGACCCACCACGCTCAGGAAGCGGACCTGCCGCAGCCGCGGGATCCCCGATTCGGGGATGACCTCCAGAGGCACCCAGGCGTCGATGCCGGGCCGCGGATACGAGAAGCCGCGGGGCATGACGCCCGCGACCGTCCAGGGTTTCGCGCTCAGCGTGACCGTGCGCCCGATCACGCCCTCCTCGCCGCCGAACAGCCGCTGCCAGGCACCGTACGAGAGGACGACGACGTGATCGTTCCCTCCCCGATCGTGGTCGGCGGCCCGGAGCGCGCGCCCCCGCGCCGCCGGGACGCCCAGCGTCTCGAAGAAGCCCGGCGTCACGTACTCGGTCTCCAGCTCGGAGGGAGTCCCCTCGCGCATCGTCACGAGACCGGAGGCGTGGATGGCCGTCCACGCGCCCATCGACTCGATCGTGCGGCTCCCGGCGCGCCAGTCCTCGACGTCGGGCTTCGAGGTCGTGCCCCGGTCCTCGCCCCGGGACGGGTACGCGCTCCAGAGGCGCACGAGCCGATCGGCGTTCCCGTAGGGCAGCGGCCGCAGGAGGACGGCGTCCACGACCGAGAACACGGCCGTGTTGGCGCCGATCCCGAGGGCCAGCGTGACGGCCACGATGGCCGCGTAGCCGGGATGGCGCCGCAGCTGACGGACCGCGTAGCGCAGGTCCCGCCGGAGCGCGTCGAGCGTGACTCCGCGAGGCTCATTCATGACGCAGCGCCTCCATGGGGTCGAGCCGCGCCGCGCGGCGGGCCGGGACCCAGGTGGCGAGGGCGGCCGCCATCGCCAGCACCAGGGCGGCGCCCCCCAGGGTGACCGGATCCAGAGGATCGACGCCGAACAGGAGCCCCCGGACCAGGCGCGAGAGGAGGACGGCGCCGGCCAGGCCGAGGGCGAGGCCCGTAGCCACCAGCCGGCCGCTGGCGAGGGCGATCGGAGCCGCCACGTCCCGGCGTCCGGCGCCGAGGGCGAGCCGGAGGCCGATCTCCCGCGTCCGGCTCGAGACGCCGTGGGCGATGACCCCGTACAGCCCGAGCGCGCCGAGCACCAGGGCGACCGCGGCGAACACACCCGCCAGCGTGAGCAGGACGCGCTGGCGTCCGAGGGACGCCGCCACGACCCGGTCCATGGTCCGGACGCTCGACAGGGGGAGGCGCGGATCCACGTCGTGGACGGCCCGGCGCACGGCGGCCGCGAAGCCGGCGGGGTCCCCCTCCGTCCGCACGGCCAGCGTCAGGGACCGCACCACGCTGCCGCCGTTCCAGAACCGGAACTGCGCGTGAGCGAGGTACATCTGGCTCGTGCGCGGCGCCGCCAGGCTCTCGTGGCGCACGTCGTCGACGACGCCGACCACGGTGACGATCCCGGGTCCGGCCTCGCCGCCCAGGACGAAGCGGGCCCCGAGCGGGTCCTCGCCGGGCCAGTAGCGCTCGGCCATGGTCCGGTCGATGACGACGGCGCCGGGCGCGTCGACGGCGTCCCTCTCGTCCAGGGCTCGCCCGCGGCGCACGTTCATGCCCAGGGCCCGGAAGTAGCCGGGCGTGACGACCTGCCAGTCCGCCCTCGGGGAGACCTCGCCTCGCGGCACGGGCCGTCCCTCGATCCGGAAGTTGAGGTCGCCCAGGCTCGATCCGAGCGGGAGGTTCGAGACGGCTCCCACGGCGGCGACCCCGGGGATCGCCGCGACGCGGCGCCGCAGGGTCTCGAACGTGCCGACGACCCCGGGCTCGGTGGGGTAGTCGCCGGGCGAGAGCGTCAGGCGGCCGGTGAGGACGTGGTCGGGCCGGAAGCCCGGTTCGACGTCGCGGAGCGCCAGCAGCGTCCGGCCCAGGAGCCCGGCGCCGGCCAGCAGCGTGAGCGCCATGGCGACCTGTCCGACCACGAGCCCGCGGCGCAGGCGGCCGGGTCCCGCCGTCAGGGTGGGCGTGCCGTCCCGGAGGGCGGACGCGGGGCGCCCGCCCGCGGCCCGGAAGGCCGGGAGGACTCCGAACACCAGGCCCGTGCCCGCCGCCGTGGCGGCGGCGAACCCGAGCACCGGGAGGTCCAGGGAGACCTCCCCGAAGCGCGGCAGCCCCGGCGGACGGAGGGAGACCAGCAGGCGCATCCCCGCCCACGCCAGCCCGACCCCCGCCGCTCCCCCCAGGCCCCCGAGCACGAGGCTCTCGGCCAGGAGCTGGCGCACGATCCGCCCCCGTCCCGCCCCGAGCGCGGAGCGCACGGCCAGCTCCCGGCGGCGACCCTCGAGTCGGACCAGGAGCAGCCCGGCCACGTTGGCGCACGCCACGAGGAGCACGATCGCGGCGGCCCCGAGCAGGACGAGGAGGGGGAGCCGCGCGTCCGCCGTCACCTGCGCCGCCACCGGCGTGGCCGTGACGGCGAAGTGCATGTCCCGTGGATAGTCGTCCGGGAAGCGGGCCTGGAAGCCCGTCGCGATCGCGGACAGGGCCGCCTGCGCCCGGTCGCGTGTCACGCCCGGCGCCATCCGTCCCACGACCCGGAGGAAGTGGCTGCCCCGGTCGGTGACTTCGGCGGGGTCGAGGCCGAGCGGGACGATGGCCTCGGTGGCCTCGCCGTCCGCGTAGTCCGCGGGGAGCCGGAACCCCCTCGGGAGGACTCCGATGATCTCGGTCCTCCGTCCGTCCAGCGTGATGTCGCGGCCGACCACGTCGGGCGCCGAGCCGAAGCGCTGGGCCCACAGCCCGTGGCTGATGAGCACGACGCTTCGCTGCTCCCGGCCCTCGTCGGGGCCGAACGTCCTCCCGAGCGCCGGTCGGACGCCGAGCGTGGTGAGCACGCCGGCCGAGGCGTAGCCCACCCGGAGCCGGACGGGCTCGCCCGATCCGACGAGGTTCGCGGCGTCGGTGGCGTAGGCTCCCAGCGCGGCGAAGGCGCTTCCCTCGGCGGCCCGGTAGTCGAGGTACTCGGCGGGCGAGACGGCCGCGCGCGGGCTGCCCTGCCACGCGCTCGCGACGCTCAGGACGCGGTCCTGGTCGGGATACGGAAGGGGCCGGAGCAGAGAGGCGTCGACCACGCTGAAGATGGACGTGGTCGCCCCGATGCCGAGCGCGAGCGTGAGGAGGGCCACCGCCGTGAAGCCGGGGCTCCGTCGCAGCTGGCGCAGGGCGTAGCGCAGGTCCTGTAGCGGGACGTCGAGCATGGTCAGGCCTCCACGGGGCGGGGACCCGCGCACGGAGCGACCGGAGGCGGGAAGGGCCGGGGGCGTCCCGACCGCGGCGCCCTCATTCCGCCCTCAGGGCCCGCGCCGGATCCACGCGCGCGGCGCGCCGGGCGGGGATCCAGGTGGCCCCTCCGGCCACGGCCACGAGGACCGCCGCGGAGACGGTCACGGTGAGCGGATCGGCCGCGCCGACGCCGAACAGCAGGTCCGACAGGAGGCGCGACGAGACGAGGGTGCCGGCCAGGCCGGCGGCGATCCCGATCCCGACGGGCAGCAGCCCGTCGCCGAGCGCGCGCCGGAGGATGCGAGCGGGCGAGGCCCCGAGCGCCATGCGGACGCCGAACTCGCCGTGCCGTCCGGCCACCTGGTAGGCCATCACGCCGTAGACGCCCACGGCTCCGAGCGCCAGCGCCAGGAGGGCGAAGAAGGCCAGGACGCCCGCGAAGAACCGCTCGTGCGCCAGGGAGTCGGCGAGGACGTCCCGGAGGAGGCGCGTCCGCGCCAGCGGGACGTCGGAGGCCACCTCGTGGGTCGCGCGGCGCACCGCGCCGAGCACGGCCATCGGGTCCCCCTTCGTCCGCAGGACGATGTCCATGCCCGCCAGCGGGAACTGCTCCAGGGGCCGGTACATTACCGGTCGGGGCCCGGCGCGCAAGGACTGCTGGTGGACGTCCCCGACCACCCCCACGACTCGGAAGGGAGCGGAGCCGAACAGCTTGATCTCCTTCCCGACCGCGCTCTGGCCGGGCCACAACTCCTCCGCCATGGTCCGGTTGATGAGGCCGACGGGGGCTCCGTCCGCCCGGTCGTCCCCGTCCAGGAGGCGGCCGGCCACGCGCGGGATGCCGAGCGTCCGGAAGTAGCCCGGCGTCACGACCCGGAAGTTGGCGCTCGGGAGCGGAGCGTCCCGCGGCGGCGGGTGGCCCTGGGCCAGGTACGGGAAGGCCCAGTTCCCGCCGCCCATGGGGAGGATCTGGATCGCGCCCGCGCCTTCGATCCCCGGGAGCGCCCGCAGGCGGGGAAGGAGCTCCGCGTAGAAGGACCGGGCCCGGCCTCCGCCGCCGCCGCGATAGGCCTGGTCGGGCGGCTCGAGGCGAACATCCAGCACGTGATCGGCGTTCAGGCCTGGATCCACCGAGCGCAGGGCCCGAAGGCTTCCCAGGAGCAGGCCGGCTCCCGCGACCACGACCAGGGCCAGCCCGATCTCGGTGGCCACGAGCGCATGCCCCAGACGGCGGCCCGAGTGCGTCCCCTCGGCCCGAGCGCCCTCGCCCAGCCCACTCCCGACGTCGCCGGCCGTGGCGCGGATCGCCGGCAGGAGGCCGAAGGCGACCGCACACAGCACGGAGACGCCCAGGGCGAACGCCAGCACCCTGGGGTCCAGCGGCAACGAGTCCGCGCGCGGGAGGCCCGAGATGCGGGAAACCCGCAGGACGGCCAGGACCAGGTGGGCCAGCCCCACTCCTGTGATGCAGCCCGCCAGGGAGAGGAGGAGGCTCTCCAGGAGCTGCTCGCGCACCAGGCGGCTCCGTCGGCCTCCTAGGGCCGAGCGCAGCGCCAGCTCCCGCCGCCGCCTCTCGCCCCGGGCCAGGAGGAGGTTGGCCAGGTTGGCGCACAGGAGGAGGAGCACGAGCCCCACGGCCCCGAGGAGGATCCACAGCGGCCGCCTCACGTCCCCGACCAGGGAGTCCAGGACGCCCGTGGCGCCCGCCGCGCGAACCGCGTCCCGGTCGATGACCTGGGGATACCGGTCGTGCAGCTCCCGCATGGCGGAGCGGATCCGCGTGGCCACGCCCTCCACCGTGGCGTCGGGACGCATGCGCCCGATGACCGTGGTGATGTACCAGGTGCTGTCGCTGAGCACGTTTCGGCCGGGCGCCACGCTGAGCGGGGCCCACGCCTGGACGTCCGGACCGGCCGGCGCGAACGGCGCCTCGAAGCCGCGGGGCATCACGCCGACCACCGTGCGGTATCGGTGCCGGTACCCGTCCAGCTCCAGGCGTCGGCCCACGACGGTGGAGTCGCCGCCGAACCGGCTCTGCCACAGGCTCCAGCTCAGGATCACCACGTCCGATCGCCCGGGATCGCGCTCGCCGGGCCGGAACGCGCGGCCGACGGCCGGCTGCACCCCGAACACGCGGAAGAAGCCGGCGTCCACTATCTGCGTCCGCAGCGCCGCGGGCTCGCCCTGGCCGGTGAGCGTGAGGTTCCAGACCGAGAGGCCCGTATACGCCTCGAGGTCGGGGGCGTCCTGCCCGAGCTCGGAGGCCAGGGCGATGTTGCTGGCGATCTTACCCGGGAGGAGCTGGACGAGCCGGTCCGGGTTCGGGAACGGCAGGGGCCGCAGGAGCACGGCGTTCACCACCGTGAACATGGCCACCGAGGCGCCGATCCCGAGCGCCAGCGTGAGGACCACCGAGGCGGTGAAGCCCGGGCTCCGGCGCAGCCTCCGGAGGGCGTGGCGGACGTCGCGGATGATCGCGTCGAGGCTCATCTGGGCGCCTCACTCCTCCCGCAGGGTGCGGGCGGGATCGAGCCGGGCGGCGCGCCGCGCCGGCAGGTAGGCCGCGGCCACGGCCGTGGCCAGCAGCACGGCGGCCGCGCCCGCCAGGGAGAGCCCGTCGGTGGGATCGACGCCGTAGAGCAGGCTCCGCAGCACGCGCGTCCCCGCCAGCGCCGCCGCGAGCCCGATGGCCGCGCCGAGCAGGGCGGGGCGCATCGCGCGGCCCACCACCAGGCGGAGCACGCGCGGGCGGTCGGCGCCCAGCGCCATGCGGACGGCGATCTCCCCGCGGGCGAGGCCCACGCTCACGGCCACCACGCCGTAGATGCCCACGGCGGCCAGGAGCAGGGCCAGAAGGCTGAACGAGCCGAACAGGGACGCGCCGAAGCGGGGGAGGGCCGTCTGGCTCCGGAGGCCGTCCGCGAGGGGCGCTGCCCGGGCCACCGGAAGGGCGGGATCCAGGCGCTCCACCACGTGACGCACCGAGGGCAGGAGCGCCTCCGGTCGTCCCGTCGATCCACGGACCGCGACCGCGAAGCTCCGGTCGGGCGCCCGCGAGAACGGGATGTACAGGTCGGGGTCGTCGTCCCCCGTCACGATGTCGGACGTGACGTCGCGCACCCGCACAGGGGCGGTGACGCCCACCACGGTGAACCGCGACTTCCCGAGCAGGACCGTCTTCCCCAGCGGGTCCTGGCCATGGAAGTAGCGCTCCGCGTAGGAGGCGCCGAGGATCGCCACGTCCGCCCCCTCCTTCTCCTCCTCGGGGCGGAACGCCCGACCGCGCTGGATCGGGATACCCAGCGCGTCGAAGTACCCGCCCTGCACCCGGTGCAGGTAGACCCGGATCCGGTCCTGGGGATGCTCGGGGAGGAACGAGAAGATGGCGGCGCTGCTGATCCCCCGGAGCGGCAGGTCCGACGCGACCACGGCCCGGTCGACGCCCGGGATGCCCTCGAGCCGCCGCGTGAGCTCCCGCACGAAGGGAGTGACCTCGTCGCGGTCGTAGGCCGCCTCGGGCAGCGAGAGCCGGAAGGCCAGCACGTGCCCCGGATCGAAGCCGGAGTCCACGCGCAGCTGGTTTCGCAGGCTCCTCATCATGAGCCCCGCCCCGATGAGCAGCACCAGCGCCACGGCCACCTCCGCCCCGACCAGGACGTGGCGGAGGGCGAACGGACGGTTCCCGCCCCCGTCGATCGCCCCGCGACCGGCGCCCCGGAGCCCACCGGCCAGAGAAGCCCGCCCGCCTTCCCACGCCGGCGCGAGCCCCGAGAGGAGGCCCGTGACGCCCAGGAGGCCCACGGCGAAGAGGAGGACCGGGAGGTCGAGCCGGGGCGTCGCGTAGGCCGGCAGGATCCCCGTCGGCACGAGGGCCACGAGCCCGCTCAGTGCGGCGCGCGCCAGGAGGATGCCCGGGAACGTGCCCGCGGCCGCGAGGACCGCGCTCTCGATCAGAAGCTGCCGGACCACGCGGCCCCGTCCCGCCCCGAGGGCCCGCCGCGTGAGGAGCTCGTGGCTCCGGGCCGAGGCCCGCGCCAGGAGGAGGTTGGCCACGTTGGCGCACGCGATGAGGAGGAGGAGGCCCACGGCGCCCATGAGCACGAGGACCAGGGTCCCCGTGTCGCCCAGGAGCACGTCTCGCACCGGAGAGATTCGAACGCCCCGATCCTCGTTGGTGCGGGGGTAGGCCGCCGCGAGCCGCGCCGCCACCCGGTCCAGGTCCGACTGCGCGGCGCTCGGGCTCGTCCCCGGCGCGAGGCGGGCCACGGCCCCCAGCCACCGGTTTCCGCGGTCCTCGGGCCCGCCTCCCGCCGTGCCCAGGTCGAACATGTGCCCGGCGGGGATCCAGGCCCCGGTGGTGAAGCTCATGCCCCGGAAGCGCGCCGGCAGGACGCCGATCACCGTGTGGGGCTGCCGGTCGATCCGGATCGTGGACCCGAGCACGTCCGGGTCCCGTCCGAAGCGCCGCGCCCACAGGTCCTCGCCGATCACGACCACGGCCGCTCCCGGCACGGCGGCCTCCCGGGGCGTGAAGGTCCGTCCGAGGATCGGCTGCACACCGAGCATCTGGAAGTAGTCTGCCGACACCACCTCTCCGTCGATGGTCTCGGCGCCCGCCGCGGACTCCGAGCCGGAGCCATCGCCCCCGAGGGTCAGCGACACGCCGTCCAGGACGGAGACGTCGGTGAACGACGAGCTCATCCGCCCCCAGTCGAGGACCTCGGGATAGGATCCCCCGCGGATTCGCGGGCCTTCGGGGGTCCGGGCGTAGCCCCGCAGGAAGACCAGCCGGTCGGCGTCCCGGAACGGGAGCGGCCGGAGCAGGGTCGCATCCACCACGGAGAAGATCGCCGTGGACGTCCCGATCCCCAGCGCCAGCGTGAGGACGACCACGAGCGCGAAGCCGGGGTTCCGCCGCACCTGGCGGAGGGCGAAGCGGAGGTCCTGCCTCGGGGCGTCGAGCATCCCGGTCACCCCATGTCGGGCGCCTCCGCGTGCGCCGTCCGCGGGGCGGGTGCGGGTCCCCTCCGGCGCGCGGCCCGCCCGCGGCGTGTGCGCCGCGCGGGCCTCCGAGCCCGTCTCACGGCTCCACCTCGTAGCCGCTCTCGCGCAGCTCCTCGATGACCTCCGGAGAGCGCACCCGGTCCTCGACGATCTGGCCGTCGAACAGGTGGATCTGGCGTTCGGCGTACTCGGCGTAGCGCGGGTCGTGGGTGACCATGCAGATGGTCGCCCCGTCGCCGTGGAGCTCGTTCAGGAGATCCATGACCGCCTCACCGTTGGTGGAGTCCAGGTTCCCCGTGGGCTCGTCGGCCAGGAGGATGAGCGGGTCGCCCACGACGGCTCGCGCCACGGCCACCCGCTGCTGCTGCCCGCCGGAGAGCTGCGCCGGGTAGTGGCGGGTCCGGTGCGACATCCCCACCCGCTCCAGCGCGCGCATCACCCGCTCCTTCCTCTCGCCCGAGGGCATGTCCCGGTAGGTGAGCGGGAGCTCGACGTTCTCGAAAACGTTCAGGTCGCCGATCAGGTTGAACGCCTGGAAGATGAAGCCGATGTGGCGGTTCCGGATCGTGGCGCGCTGCGACGCCGTGAGGCGCGCCACGGGCTCGCCGTCCAGGTCGTACTCGCCCTCGGTGGGGGAGTCCAGGAGGCCCAGGATCGAGAGCAGGGTCGTCTTCCCGCACCCCGACGGCCCGGCGATCGAGAGGAACTCGCCCTCCTGGATCTCCAGATGCACGTCGGAGAGGGCGTGCGTCTCGACTTCCTCCGTGAGGAACACCTTCCGGACCCCCTCCATGCGGATGAGCGGGGGTGCGGCGGTCGCCGCGCCGGTGGAGCCGAGCTGGGACTGGGGATCGTTCATGGCATCTCCGCTCAGTTGAGCTTCACGCGGTCCACGTCCCCGTAACGGGACATGTCCGAGAGGATCACTCCGTCGCCCTCCTGGAGACCCGCGAGGACCTCGACCTCGTCCACGGAGGCCCGGCCGAGCTTGACCGGCACGCGGACGGCCGCGTCCCCGCCATCGACCAGCTTGAACAGGCCCACCGTGCTCCCGGCCTCCCCGTAGGTGGGCCGGTCCACGTGGAGGACGTCCGGGAGGTGGTCGATGATGACGGTGCCGTCGACGCTCAGGTCCGGCCGCGCCGCCCGCGGGAGGTCCCCCTCCAGGTGGACGTCGATCTGCACGGCGCCCTGCTGGACGTTGGGGTCGATCCGGCTCACCGTGCCGGAGACGGTGTCGCTGCGCAGGTCCACCAGGACCCGCTGTCCGAGCTGGACATCGCGGATCTGGCTCTGGGGGATGTCGATCTGCGCCTTCAGGGAGCCGGGCTGGGCCACCCGGGCCAGGGCGGTCCCCGACTGGACCCACTGGCCGGGCTGGAGGGTGAGGTCCTGGAGGATCCCGGAGGCCCCGGCCACGACCTGCATGGAGGCGACCCGGCGCTCCTGGTACTCGTAGATGGACTTCAGACGGGCCACCTGGTCGCGCTGCACGGAGAGCTGGTCCTCCATGGTCTGCGCGAGCAGGTCCAGCTGCTCCTGCGCCGCGTCGAGCGCGGCCTTCGCGGCGTCGGCCTGCTCGGCGGAGCGCCGTGCGTCGTTGAGCGGGATGAGCTGGCGAGCGGCGAGCGCGGAGTCCGCGGCCGCCTCGCGCCGGGCATCGAGCCACGCCGCCCGGGTGCCGGCCACCTGGGAGGCCTGCGCGGCCTTCTGCGATCCCAGCGACCTCCGGAGCTCGACCATGGTTCCCTGCGCGCTCGTCCACTGCTGCTGGGCCTGGAGGGCGGCCAGGTCCACGTCGGGGTTGCTGAGCTCCAGTACGACGGTCGAGGAGTCGACGGATTCACCCGCCTGGACGTGGACCCGGTCCACGCGCCCGGCCGTGACCGCGGAGACGTAATGGATGTGCTCGGGGACGAGCGTCCCCGGTCCCCGTACCGAGATCGTCATCGCCCCGCGCTCGACGGTCCCGGTCAGAATGGAGTCGCGGTCCACGGACGGGGCCGCCGGCCCGAGGCGCGAGAGGAAATACGTGACCGCGGCGAGGACGACCACCGCGCCGACTCCGATGAGGAGGCGGCGCCGGGTGCGGTCCTTCGTCTCCCGGGCCACGTCCATGCCCGACTGGGCGACGGCCGAGGGCCGGTCGCGAGGGTCCCGGCGGGGGTCGGTCGCCGGCCCATCCTCGGCGAGGCGGGGCCCCATCCGGGTCCCGTCCCCGGGAGCATCGCTCTCGGGCGGCTCTCTGTCGACGCCGGGCAGGACCCGGGCGGCCGCGTCCAGGAGCTCGCGGAGCGACTTCACGGCCGCGCGTCCCGGGCCGGGGCCGCGGAGTGGGGTGTCGATCGCATCTCGGCTCGGCCGTCCCGTTGGTTCGGTGGTCGCGGACCGGGATGCGCTCTGCGGGCGCACCCGGAAGTGCCTCGTTGGAACGGCAACGGACGTACCGGACGTGCGGCGTACCCTAAGTCATTGTCAAGTCAGTTTTTATGTAGAATAGTGGGAGGCCGGGCGTCCTCCGGGAGTGTCCGAAAGCGGGACGGGGTGTCCGAATCCGGACACCCCGGAGCGGCGAGGGACGCGGTGGCCCCGTCGTCGCGCTGCCGGCGGTTCCCCGACGGCCGTGGCCCGCGTGCGCCCGCCGGCCCCGGCGCGGCCTCCCGAACGTCCTCTTGAACTCGAGTTCAAGAGGGTCTCGGGGACGGTCCCTGCTCCGATCAGCCGCCGGGCAGGGACCCCTTCAGCGCCTCCCACCGGGCCACGAGCCCGTCCAGGTCCTCCCGGTAGCTGTCGAGCACCTCGCGCAGGCCGCTCGCCGGCGCGGCGTCGGCGCCCTGGACGCGGCCGGCCAGGCTCGAGAGGACGCCCGCCACCGAGCGGAGGCTCGGAGCGCCGGGTCCGGTCCGGCCCGCGCCCCCGTCCGCCAGCGCGCGCAGCGAGTCGGCCGTCGCCGCCGGGAGCCTGCCGCGCTCCAGGGCCGCCTCCACCTCGCGGTAGGTCCCGACGGCCCGGGCCAGCGCGCCGTCGACCGCGAGCGCGAGGTCCAGCTGCTCGGCAAGGACCGCGTGGGAGACGTCGACCCGAGGGTCGGGCTTCACGACCAGGGTATCGGTCGACGTCGCGCCCCCGGCCGAGAGCGTGACCGTGTAGCGTCCGGGAAGGACGAGCGGCCCCTCGGGCTCGACCGGCTCGCCCTCGCGCCACACGGCCGCGATCGAGTAGGAATAGCCGAGCGACGGCGGCCTGGGATAGCGGAGGTCCCAGACGAAGCGGTGCATGCCGGCGGAGGCCGACACGGGCCGTCCGCCGTATGGGGTGCCTCCGGCCGCGCGCTCGCCCTTCGGCCCGAGCCACGCGGTCTCGAAGTAGCGTGTGGCCTCCAGCCCCTCGGCCGAGTCCCCGCTGGAGAAGCGCCGCACCACCTTCCCGTCGCCGTCCCGGATCGTGAGGGTCACCGGGCCCCCGGCCGCCGCCGGCAGCCAGTAGTCGAGCACCGCCCCGGCGGGCGGGTTCTTCCCGAGGGGCGTGGAGGGCGGCCACGGGGTGTCGCGGTTCTCGTCGTAGCGCACCCGGAGCGCGGGACGCGGCGGGAACAGGGCGGGCTTCCCGCCCGCCGCCACCTCGGCCGCGTGCCGGAGGGGGGAGACGTCGTCCAGGACCCAGATTCCCCGCCCCTGGGTGGCCGCGATGAGATCCCCGTGGTGGACCAGGAGGTCGCGGTACCAGGTGGTCGGGAGCTCCTTCGAGAGCGGCTGCCAGCTCGCCCCGTCATCGAAGGAGACGTACACGCTCCGGTCCGTGCCGGCGTACAGGAGCCCCGGCTTCTCGGGGTCGGCCCGGACCACGGTCGTGTACTCGCCCTCCGGGATCCCCGCGTCGATCCGGCTCCAGCTCCTCCCCCCGTCCGCCGTCCTCAGGAGCATCGGCTCGTACCGGTCGATGCGGTGGAGGTCGACCGCCACGTAGGCGGTCGCGCTGTCGGAGGGGGAGAGCGCGACGGCGTTCACGCGCCCCCACGCGGGGATCCGCTCCGGCGTCACGTCCTTCCAGTGCGCGCCGCCGTCGCGGGTGACCTTCACCCGCCCGTCGTCCGTCCCCACCCAGATCGTGCCCGCCGAGCGGGGCGAGGGCGCGATCGTGTAGATGACGCCGAATCCGCACTCGACCGCCGTCGCGAGGTCGGGGTCCCGGCAGGCCGCGGCCGACGGCGCGTTCTTCCCGGTGACCTTGCCGCTCAGGTCCGGGCTCACCACGTCCCACCGGTCCCCGTCGTCCGTGGAGCGGAAGAGGACCTGGGAGCCGAAGTACATGGCGCGGTCCACGGGCGAGAACTCGAGCGGGCTGATCCACGTGTAGCGGTACTTCACGCCCGTGGGCCGCGCGCCGTAGGTGGAGACCGGCCAGGGCGAGACCTCGGCCACCTGCCGGGTGGTCTCGTCGAAGCGGGAGACGTGCCCGCCGAGCCCGCTCCCGAACACGACGTCCGCGTCGCCGGGCTTGGGGACCATGTAGTCGCGCTCGTCGCCCCCCACGGGGTGCCAGTCCCGGAGCTCGATGACCCCGTAGGGCCCCCGGCTCAGGATCCCTACCGTCCCGTTGTCCTGCTGCCCGCTGTAGATCCGGTAGGGGAAGCGGTCGTCGGCGGCCAGGTGGTAGAACTGCCCGGTGGGCTGGTTGTACCAGCTCGACCAGCTCGCCCCGCCGTTCACGGTCACCGCGGCGCCCTGGTCGGCGCCGGTGATCATGTGGTCGGGCGCGTCCGGGTCGATCCACAGGAAGTGGTAGTCGTCCCCGCCCGGCGAGCCCTTCACGATCGTGAAGCGCTCTCCGCCGTCGTCCGAGCGGTGGATCGAGCGGCCCATGACGTACACGACGTCCGGGTCGTCCGGGGCCGGGGTGACGCGGCCGAAGTAGTCGTTGGCCAGCTCGGGGTCGTCGTTCACGAGCTTCCAGCTCGCGCCGCCGTCGTCGGAGCGATAGAAGCCGCTTCCGCCCCCGGGGGCGACGACGGTGGCGTACACCCGCCGGGCGCCGCTCCCGCGGGCGACGCCGAGGCCGATCCGGTCCAGCGGACCGTCCGGCAGCCCCCGGCCCGGGAGACGCTTCCAGGTCTCTCCGCCGTCGTCGCTCCGGTAGATCCCCGAGCCCGGACCCGCCTGCGGCATGAAGTAGTCGAGCCACGGGTGGAGCCGCATCTGCCAGGCGGCGGCGAACACGACGCCGGGGCGCTCGGGGTCCCGGGCCAGGTCCACGACGCCGGTGCTCCGGTCGATCGAGAGGACGTGCTTCCAGGTCCGGCCGCCGTCCTCGGTGAGGTAGATCCCCCGCTCGGGGTTGGGCCCGAACTCGTGCCCGAGGGCGCCGACGAGCACGCGGTCCGCGTCCGTCGGATCGACCAGGATGGAGCCGATGTGGCGCGTGGCACGCAGGCCGACGTTCGTCCACGTCTCTCCGCCATCGCCCGAGCGGTACACGCCGTCCCCGGCCATGGCGTCGTAGCGGATCGTGGGCTGTCCGGTGCCCGCGTAGATCACGTCCGGATTCGACCGGGCGACCGCCAGCGCGCCGATCGAGGCCGAGCGCTGGTGCTGCATGAGGCCCTTCCACGTGCGGCCGGCGTCGTCGGTCCTCCACACGCCGCCGCCCGCGGAGCCGAAGTAGAAGGTGTTCGGCTGCCCGGGCACGCCCGCCGCCACCGTGGCCCAGCCGGCCCGGTAGGGACCGACCAGCCGCCAGCGCAGGCCCGCGTAGGCGTCCTGCGGCACGGTGTCGGTGGGGAGAGCGGGGGACGTGGCGGCCGCCCGCCCGGGCTGCGCGGCGTGAGGCGCCGCGGGCGCCAGGGAGACGAGGGCGGCGAGCAGCGTGGCCGGAACGGTCATGGGCGGGGCTCCTCCTGCGCTCGTGGCGAGGGTTCGGTCGGGGCGGAGATCGCGGGGAGGCCCGCCTTCCGGAGGCGGGCGTCGAGGTCGGCGGCCCCGGTGCGGCGGAGGGCCTCCCAGCGGCGGGTGGCCGCGCCGAGCTCCGCGGACAGCCGGGCCCACGCGGCGCGGGTCTGGGCGGGAGGCTCCCGGTCGGCGCTCTGCACGGCCTCCTCCAGGGAGGACAGGCCGTCCGGAAGCGAGGCCGCGACGGAGTCGATCCGGGAGCGGAGGCCGCGGATGTCGCCGCGGAGCCCGGAGGAGAGGCCCTTTCTCTCCTCGAGCGCCGCCAGCCGCTTCGAGAGCTCCGAGGCCGCCTCCGCGATCCCGACCCGCTCGGAGACGGCGTCGCGGATGGCCAGGGCCAGCTCCAGCTGGTCCTCGAGCGCGCCGGCGGGGACGTCCACCCGCGGGTCCATCGCGACCTCGAGCGGGCGCTCGAGCGTCCGCCCGCCCACGGCGAGCCGCACACGGTAGGTCCCCGGCAGGGCCAGCGGCCCCTCGGGCGCCATGACCGTCCCCTCCCCGGCGATGGCGGAGATGCTGTAGTCCCGCGCCGGGACCGGCGGCGGGGCCCACCTGAGGTCCCACACGAAGCGGTGGTGGCCGGGCTCCGCGCCCGGAATCTCGCTCCGGGGGAGCCAGCTCGCGGTGAAGTAGGTGGGCGCGGGGGGCGTGAAGGGCCGCTCCCTGCTCGACCAGCTCCGGACCGTGTCCCCGGACGCGTCCAGGATGTCGATCCGCACCGGTCCCTCGCTCCCGGCCGGGATCCAGTAGTCGAGGATCGCGCCCGCCGGCGGGTTCTCGCCCTGCGGCTCCTCGGGCGGGAGCGGCGTGTCGTGGTACTCGGTCCTGCGCAGCCGCCAGGCCCGCGACGGCCGGTACAGGTACGGCTCCGGGCCGGCCGTCTCCGGGCCCGCCTGCCGGAGGACCGACAGGTCGTCCAGGACCCGGATGGAGCGGCCGTGGGTGGCGGCCACCAGGTCGCCGTGGGCGACGGCCAGGTCGCGCACCGACACGGTGGGCAGGTTCAGCTGCAGGGAGCTCCAGTGTCCGCCGTCGTCGAAGGAGACGTAGACGCCCCGCTCCGTCCCGGCGTACAGGAGCCCGCGCCGCACCGGATCCGCGCGCACGGCGCGGACGAACGCCCCGTCGGGGATTCCGGAGTCGATCCGGGTCCAGGTCGCCCCCAGGTCGCGGGTCCGGTAGATGTAGGGTGAGATGTCGTCCAGGCGGTGGCGGTCGACGGCCGCGTAGGCCGCTGCGGAGTCGAAGGGCGAGGCCTCGAGCAGGCTCACCTTGCTCCACGGAGTCAGGGCCCGGGGCGTCACGTCCCGCCAGCCCTCCCCGCCGTCGGTCGTGACCCGGATGCGGCCGTCGTCCGTCCCGGCCCACACGATGCCCTCGCGCACCGGCGACGGCGCCACCGAATAGATGACCCCGTGGCCGCGCGCCGAGGCGTTCTTCACGGAGAGGGGGCCCCGTCCGGTATCGGCCGGCGTCCCCGCCGCGGCCGCCGATCCCGTGAGGTCCGGGCTCGCCTCCTCCCAGTGCAGCCCGCCGTCGCGGGTCCGGAGCAGCACCTGCGAGCCCAGGTAGAGGGTGCGGGGGTCGAGCGGGTCGAACACGATGGGCGAGGTCCACGTGAACCGGTACCGCCGCTCCGGGAAGGGCGTCGAGAAGGAGGCGGCCGGATCGGGCGAGATGGTCTGCGTCTGGCCGGTCCTCCGGTCCCACCGGTACGCGGCGCCGTACACGTCGCCCCCGTACACGATGTCCGGGTCCAGCGGGTCGGGGGCGATGTAGCCGGCCTCGCCCGCTCCGGGCGGGATCCACTCACGGAACGTGATCTCACCGTAGTCGCTCCGGCTGGAGATGGCCACGCTGCCCGCGTCCTGCTGGGCCCCGTAGATCCGGTAGGGGAAGTGGTCGTCGACCGCCACGTGGTAGAACTGCGCGGTGGGCTGGTTGTACCAGCTGCTCCACGTCTCGCCCCCGTCCAGGCTGAGGGTGGCCCCCTGGTCCACGCCCGAGATCATGCGGTCCGGGTCGGACGGGTCGATCCACAGGTCGTGGTAGTCGTCCCCGCCCGGAGAGCCCTTGATCGAGACGAACGTCCGTCCCCCGTCGGAGGACCGGTACAGCCCCACCTTGGGGAGGTAGACGACGTCGGGGTCGGTCGGGTCCACGAACACGCGGCCGAAGTACCAGCCCCGGGTCGTGATCCGGGGGTCGTCGCTCGCGAGCTCCCAGGTGGAGCCGCCGTCGTCCGAGCGGTACAGGCCGCCGCCCGCCGGCGCGTCCACGATCGCGTACACGCGCCGGCCGCCCGGAGCCACGGCGATCCCGATGCGCCCGAGCCGGCCGGACGGGAGGCCGCCGCCGCGGACGGGAGCCCAGCTCCTCCCGCCGTCCGTCGAGCGGAAGAGGCCGCTCCCCTCGCCCTGGACCGGCGGGTACTGGCTCCACGGGGGGCGGTGCATGGCCCACAGGGAGGCCCACACGACGTCCGGGTCGGAGGGGTCGCGGGCCAGGTCGATCGCCCCGGCGTCGGGCCCCCGGTACAGGACCCTGGACCACGTCCTCCCTCCGTCCGCCGTCCGATACACGCCCCGATCGGGACTCGGTCCGTAGGCGTGGCCCATGGCCGCCACCAGCGCGACGTCGGGGTCGCGCGGGTCGACCAGGATCTTCCCGATGTGGCGCGTGTCCTCGAGCCCGAGGTGCGTCCAGTGGTCCCCGCCGTCCGTGGAGCGGTACACCCCGTCCCCGTAGGTGATGTCCGAGCGCATGTCGGCCTCGCCGGTCCCGACCCAGAGGACGCTCGTGTCCGAGGGGGCGACCGCGAGGGCGCCGATCGAGGGGCTCACCCGGCCGTCCGAGATCGGCTCCCAGGTGAGCCCCGCGTTGGTGGTCCTCCACACCCCGCCGTCCACGGCGCCGAAGTAGAACGTGCGGGGGTTCCCCCGGAGGCCCGACACCGCCAGGACGCGCCCGGCGCGGAAGGGTCCCACCAGCCGCCAGCGCATGGAGCCCCAGGCGGCGGGAGGGACGGTGTCGGGACGGAGGGCGGCGGGAGAGGATGGCGCGGCGGGGAGGTCGGGCGCTGCGGTGAGGGAGGTCGCGGCGATCGCGCCCAGCGCGGCCGCCAGGGCGAGACCGGACCTCCACCGGATTCGGACGTGCATGGTGCGACTCCGCTTCTGTGGTGGTCCCCTTCGTTCCGGGGCCGGGCAAGATGCGCGGAGCGCCCCGGCGCCGACAAGCGTCCGGCCGCGCCCTGTACGACGGCGCGTCCGGCGGCGAGATTGGCCGCGGGCGGGGCGCGGCGGTGGACGGCCGCGGGGCCCGGCCGGAGGGAGCGGGCCGTCGTTCCCGCCGGTCCGGCTCCGGGGGAGCGGGACGGGCGGCAGAGAGGAGGTCCGATGCGAAAGGTGTCCGGACGAGTGACGGCGAAGCGGATCGGAGCGGCGGCGGCGGTCGTGGCGGCCGCGGCCCTCGCGCTCGGCGCCTGCGGGCGGAGCGGCGGGGACGTCGGCTGGGCGAAGGAGGACCCGACCCCCCGCGAGGGCTACGTGCACGTCCCCGGCGGGCGCCTGTGGTACCGGATCGTGGGGAGCGGGAAGGGGACCCCGCTCCTCACCCTGCACGGCGGTCCCGGGGCGCCGCACTACTACCTGAAGCCGCTGGCCGGGGTCGGCGCGGACCGGCCGGTCATCTTCTTCGACCAGCTCGGGGCGGGCCGCTCCGACCACGTCACCGACACGACGCTGTTCACGATCCCGAAGTACGTCGAGCGGCTGGACAGCCTGCGCCACCGCCTGGGCCTCCGGGAGGTCCACCTGTACGGGCAGTCGTGGGGGACGATCCTGGGCACGGAGTACGTGCTGGCCCACCCGGAGGGGGTCCGGAGCCTCATCCTCTCGAGCCCCGCCCTGAGCATCCCGGCCTGGGCGGCGGACGCGGACACCATGGTCTCGCAGCTCCCGGACTCGCTGCAGCGGGCCATCCGGGAGGGCGAGCGTACGCGGTCGTTCGACTCGCCGGCCTACCGGGCGGCCACCGAGGCCTACTACCTCCGCCACCTGGCGAGGAAGACGCCGTGGTCGGCCGACATCGACAGCGCGTTCTCGCAGCTCGACACCGTCCAGTACTACCTGCTGAACGGCCACAGCGAGTTCACGATGGACGGGCGGCTGCGCGACTACGACATCACCGACAGCCTGGGGGACCTCCGCCTCCCGGTCCTCTACATCACGGGCGAGTACGACGAGGCACGGGTGCCCACCGTGCGGCGGTACGCGGCCGAGACCCCGAACGCGGTCCTGTCGATCACGCCCGGCGCCGGCCACCTCACCATGCAGGACGACTCCGCCCACGACGTGGCCACGATCCGGGCGTTCCTGAACGGAGTGGACGCCGGGCGGGCCGGGGGCCCGGGGATGGCGGGCGCCCGGTCGGGCGGCGCGGGAGAGGCGGCGGCCGGGACCGGGACGGCCGGCTCGCGAGCCGACGCCGGCTCCGCCGCGAACGCGGCCGCCTCCGTGGGCCGCTGGACCGTCCCCGACTCCTCAGCGTGCGAGGGCGTCACGTTCGCCTGGAGCCTGCCGCCCGCCCGGGCCGGGGAGCTGGCCGGTCCCGGTCTCGAGCCCGTCCGGGCCGCGGGCGGCCGGACGCCCATCTCGGTGTTCGCCGTCGCCTGTCCGGGCGGGATGGTGGACGGCCGGGCCACGGGGCCCTCCTCCCTCGCCGCCGTGATCGTCCCGGTCCGGGCCCCGCCCGACTCGGCGGGGGCGCCCGCCGCGCAGGGCACGGCCGCCGTCCCCGAGGTGATCGCGCCGGCAGGGAGCCCGGTGGCCGCGCTGTTCGCGCGGAGCGGCTTCCGCGTCACGGACGGGACGGTCGAGGTCGGGAGCGGGCCGGCCGCCGACGGTCGTCGCATCACCGTGACGATCACCACGGGCGAGGGTCGGATCGAGGGCTCGGCACGGGTGGCGGCGGGCCCGGGACACGAGGTCGCGCAGCGCTCCGCGCTCCTCGGACCTCCGGTCCCCGGGTCGGGGAGCGGGGCGAGCGCGGCCCCGTCCTTCGCCGGCCGGGAGGAAAGCGTCCGGAGGATGGCCACGTCGCTGGACGTCTCGGCCGACGGCGTGACCTGGCTGGGCCGCTGGCGGCTCGGGGGCCCGCCGTCGGCCGCGTGGGTGGACGGTAGCTTCATCTGGGACTTCACCTTCCGGCGGCCCTGAGATCTCCCCGGGACCGGGGACGGTGCCGCGAGCCTCCCGGCAGTGTGGCACGGGCACCGCACCGCGCCTCGTCGGGGGGCGGTCCATCGCGGTGATGGTGCCGCACCGACGCCCCTCGCGAACCCGCCACCCCCGGCACGGCTCCCTTCCCGCCCCGCGAGCTCCCGGCGCGCAAGGGTTTCACGGCGCCGACGGGGGCTCGCCTTCGCGGACGCGCTCGCTGGCCGGGAACCTGCAAGAGTGATCCCGAAACGGCGCGAGACACGCGGCCGGATCGAAGCAGCTTTCTGGAGGAGTACGATGGGCGAGTTCGTGCGGTGGTTCTCGGAGGTCGGGGCGGACGACGTCGACAGCGTGGGCGGCAAGGTCGCCTCGCTGGGCGAGATGATCGGGACGCTGGCGGAGCGCGGCATCCGCGTCCCGGACGGCTTCGCGGTCACCGCGGACGCCTACCGCCACTTCCTCGAGGCCAACGACCTGGACGAGCGGATCGCGGGCCTCCTGTCCGACTGGAACGACGGGAAGCACTCGCTGTCCCACACGGGCGAGTCGATCCGCTCGCTCATGATCTCGGCCGAGATCCCCGACGACCTCTCCGAGGCCATCCTCGAGGCCTACCGCGAGCTCGGCAGGCGGTTCGAGACCGAGGACGTGGACGTGGCGGTCCGCTCGAGCGCCACGGCCGAGGACATGCCCGACGCCAGCTTCGCCGGCGAGCACGAGACCTTCCTGAACGTCTCGGGCGAGGAGCACATCCTCGAGTCCACGCGCTCCTGCTTCGCCTCCCTGTTCACCGACCGGGCCATCAGCTACCGGGAGCACCACGGCTTCGACCACCTGTCGGTGGCGCTCTCGGTCGGGATCCAGAAGATGGTGCGGGCCGACAGCGGGGCCGCGGGCGTCCTGTTCACGATCGACACGGAGACCGGGTTTCCCAACGCCGTCCTCATCAACGCCTCCTATGGGCTGGGCGAGGCGGTCGTGTCGGGCGCGATCACGCCCGACCAGTACGTGGTCTTCAAGCCGCTCCTGGGCGAGGAGAGCCGGACGCCCATCCTCAGCAAGGAGCGGGGGAGCAAGGAGCTGAAGATCGTCTACCGGAACCCGGACGAGGTGACCTCCTCGCGCGGGGCCGACGGGATGACGCAGACGGTGGAGACCACGCTGGACGAGCGCTACTCCTTCGTGCTCGAAGACGAGGAGATCCTGCAACTGTCTCGCTGGGCGGTCGAGATCGAGGACCACTACGGGCACCCGATGGACATCGAGTGGGCCAAGGACGGGGAGACGGGCGACCTGTTCTTCGTGCAGGCCCGCCCCGAGACGATCCACTCCCGGAACGGGACCGGCGTGTTCAAGACCTACAGGCTCACCGGGGAGGCCGAGCCGATCGTCTCGGGCCTGGCCATCGGGAGCTCGATCGCGACGGGCCGGGTGTACAGGATCGAGCGGGTCGAGGAGATCGACCGCTTCCCGGAGGGCGGGATCCTGGTCACCCGCATGACGAACCCCGACTGGGTGCCCGCCATGCGCCGGGCCGCAGGGATCGTCACCGACCAGGGCGGCCGCACCTCGCACGCGGCCATCGTGAGCCGCGAGCTGGGGATCGCCGCCGTGATCGGGACCGGTGACGCCACCCGAGAGCTCGAGGACCGGCAGGAGGTCACCCTCTCCTGCGCCCACGGTGACGTGGGCTACGTCTACCCCGGAACGCTGGAGTACGAGGAGAAGGAGATCGACCTCAGCGGCCTCCCGGAGACCCGGACCCGGATCATGCTGAACATGGGGAGCCCGGCCGACGCCATGCACTGGTGGCGGCTCCCGACCCGGGGCGTGGGCCTGGCCCGGATGGAGTACGTGATCAACAACGCCATCAAGATCCACCCGATGGCGCTCGTCGATCCCGACCGGGTCACCGACGCCGGCGCCCGCGCGCAGATCAACGAGCTCACGACCGGCTACCGGGACAAGACCGACTACTTCGTGGACCACCTGGCGTGGGGGCTCGGCACGATCGCGGCCGTGCACTATCCCGAGCCGGTCATCGTCCGCATGAGCGACTTCAAGACCAACGAGTACGCCGACCTCATCGGGGGGAGGGCCTTCGAGCCCGAAGAAGCCAATCCGATGCTCGGCTGGCGCGGCGCTTCGCGCTACTACAGCGACGAGTACCGGGACGGCTTCGCGCTCGAGTGCCGGGCCATCCACAAGGTCCGCGAGGAGATGGGGCTCGAGAACGTGGTCGTGATGATCCCCTTCTGCCGCACGCCCGACGAGGCGGACCGCGTGCTGGAGGTCATGGCCGAGAACGGTCTCGAGCGCGGGAAGAACGGGCTCGAGGTCTACGTCATGGCCGAGATCCCCGCGAACATCGTGCTCGCCGAGGAGTTCGCCCAGCGCTTCGACGGCTTCTCGATCGGGTCCAACGACCTCACCCAGCTCACCCTGGGCGTGGACCGCGACGCCGCGCGCCTGGCGTACCTGTTCGACGAGCGGAACGATGCGGTCAAGCGCTCCATCCGAGACCTCATCGAGCGCGCCGGAAAGGCGGGCGCCAAGGTGGGGATCTGCGGCCAGGCGCCGAGCGACCACGCCGACTTCGCCGCCTTCCTGGTGGAGGCGGGGATCGACTCGATCTCGCTCACGCCCGACAGCGTAGTCGAGACGCTGCGGCGCGTGGCGCAGATGGAGAGCGACCTCGGGATCGGCGTCGACCAGGACGGGGCCGAGGCGGCCCGGGCCGCGGAGGAGAGCGCCGAGGCGGTCACGGCCAGGGCGTGAAGGGGCCGATCCGCTCCGGCGCCGCTGCCTGAAGCTCACGGGAGGGCCCCCCGCCGCGGGCCCTCCCCGTCATCCACCTCCGAAGGTTCCCCCACGTCCACGTCCGGGAGTCTCCCTACAGACGGAGCGCTTGCGGGGGCACACCTTAGGCCTCGTCGCACGTAGCGGGCTCGCCGACTTTCGTGCTCCACGGTCGGTGGCCTTCGGGCACGACGCAGGGCTGGAGGCACCATGGGCGACCGCAGATCGCGCTGGGGCGACCTCGATCCGAGCTGGGACGTGGTCATCCGCGAGCGCGCGGCGAATCGGAGCCTGGAAAGGCAGCGGCACGTGAGCCCGCTCACCCCGGACGAGCGGGCGGCCGTCCGCCGGGCCGCGGAGGCGCTCCTGGAGAGACGCTCGGGCGCGTCCCCCTACCGGCTCCTCCGCCCCTACGACGGCGGGGACGGCGCCTTCGACAGCCGCCACATCGATCTGCTGCGCGAGGTGTTCCGCCGGGTGACCGACGCCCGAACCGGGGACGGTGCCGCCGGAGTGTGAGACTCGGAGCGTGAAATCGCTCCGCGGGGGCTCTATCTTGCCGGGGATGCGTCCGGGAGACCGGTAGGGCGCGGGCCACGGGGGCCCGCGGCCGCCGGCCGCCCGGCGACCGGCCCCGAGCCCCGGATGCGATGTCGAAGAGCCCGGCCCTCGAACAGCTGATCGACCTCCTCTCCGGCAGACGCCTCGTGGTCCTCACCGGCGCCGGCTGCAGCACCGAGTCCGGGATCCCCGACTACAGGGGCACCGACCGTCACCAGCGCACCCCGGCGCCCGTCCGCTACGGCGAGTTCGTGCGGAGCCGGGAGGCGCGGCGGCGCTACTGGGCCCGCAGCGCGATCGGCTGGCCGCGCATGGCTCGCGCGCGGCCGAACCCCGGCCACGCGGCGCTGGCCATGCTGGAGCGGTCGGGCCTCGCGGCCGGCGTGATCACCCAGAACGTGGACGGCCTCCACCAGGCGGCCGGCACCCGTCGGCTGGTCGAGCTGCACGGCTCGCTGGACCGGGTCGCGTGCCTCGAATGCGGGAGCGTCGAGCGCCGGGCCGACGTGCAGGAGCGGCTCCTGGCCCTGAATCCCGGATGGCTGGAGCGAGGCGGTGCGGGCGGGCCGGCCGCCGAGCGCACCGGCGCCGACGGCCAGCTCCTCCCGGACGGCGACGCCGAGCTCCGCCCCGACGGCGACGCGGACCTCGGGTCGGCGGACATCTCCTCCTTCCGGCTCCCCGGCTGCCGGCGCTGCGGCGGGATCCTCAAGCCCGACGTGGTCTTCTTCGGCGAGAACGTCCCGGCGGCGACCGCCGAGGACGCGTGGCGCCTGTTCGGGGAGGGGGACCTCCTCCTCGTGGCGGGCTCCTCGCTCACCGTCTACTCGGGCTACCGGTTCGTCCGGCGGGCCGCCGGGGAGGGGGTGCCGGTCGCGATCGTCAACGTCGGCTCGACCCGGGGGGACGACCTGGCCCGGCTCCGGGTGGACGGCCGGACAGGGGAGGTGCTCCCGCGGGTGGCCGACGCGCTCCTGGCCGAGAGGAGGTCGGCGCGCGTCGTCTGAAGTCGGCGCGCCCGGTCCGAGGTCGCCGTCCTCCCCCGGGCCTCAGATCCCCGGAGGTCCCTCCCCGCCCGGTCCGCCTCCGGCCCCCCCGGCTCCCGCCGCCAGCCGGCTGTGCCTGGACCCGTACAGGAAGTAGAGCACCATCCCGAGCACGAACCAGATCAGGAGCCGCAGCCAGGTCACGAGCGGAAGCGACGCCATAAGGTAGAAGGCGGAGATCGCCCCCATGGGCGCCACGAACCACACCCAGGGCGTCCTGAAGGGCCGGGGCAGCTCGGGCTCGCGCACCCGGAGAACTATGATCCCGATCGAGACGATCACGAACGCGAGCAGCGTCCCGATGGACACGAGGCTGGCCGCGTCCCGGACGGGGAGGATGGCCGCGAAGAACGCCACCACCACCCCGGTCACCATGGACGTGATCCACGGCGTGCGGAAGGTCGGGTGGATCCTGTTCACGAACTGGGGAAGGAGCCCGTCCCGGGACATGGTCCAGAAGATCCGGGACTGGCCCATGAGCATCACGAGGATCACCGAGGAGAGGCCGGCGATCGCCCCCAGCTTGATGATCCCGGACATCCAGCCCAGCCCCGCGTGGTCCGCCGCGAGCGCGATCGGGTCCGGCACGTCCAGCTGCCTGTAGGGCACCACGCCCGTGGCCACGAGCGAGACCACGATGTACAGGGCCGTGCAGATGAGCAGCGACCCGATGATCGCCTTGGGCATGTCCTTCTGGGGATTCCTCGCCTCCTGCGCCGCCGTCGTGATCGCGTCGAACCCGATGTAGGCGAAGAACACGATCCCCGCCCCCGCCATGATCCCCGTCCAGCCGAACGCCTCGCGCGTGCCGGCGTTGGGCGGGATGAAGGGGTGCCAGTTGGCCGGGTCGATCGCGGCTGCCGCCCCGCCGATGAAGAGGAGCACCACGGCCACCTTGATGAAGACGATGATGTTGTTGGCCGTGGCCGACTCGCGGATTCCGAGCACGAGCAGGGTGGTGACGCAGAAGATGATGAACACGGCCGGCAGGTTGAAGATCGCCGTGGCGTGCGGCAGCGAGCTCACGTCGATCCCGCCTTGCGACAGGCTGTGGGTGAGGTCCGCGCTCACCACCTGCCACCCTCTCCCCGGGACCTCGATGAGGTGCGTGCCCCGCGCGGCCTGGATCTGCGGCGGGATGTAGATCCCGATCCCGTCCAGGAAGGAGACCACGTAGCCCGACCACCCGATGGCCACCGTCACCGCGCCGAGGGCGTACTCGAGGATGAGGTCCCAGCCGATGATCCAGGCGATGATCTCGCCGAGGGTGGCGTAGCCGTACGTGTAGGCGCTCCCCGCCATGGGGACGAGCGAGGCGAACTCCGAGTAGCACAGCGCGGCGAAGATCGAGGCCACGCCCGCCAGGACGAAGGAGAGGACGACGGCGGGTCCGGCGTTCTGGGCGGCCACGGTCCCGGTCAGCACGAAGATGCCGGTCCCGATGATGGCCCCGACCCCGAGGAGGGTGAGGTTGAGGGCTCCGAGCGCCCGGCGGAGCGTGTGGTCGGTGAGCGCCTCTTCCTGCAGCTCCGTGACCGTCTTGCGGCGGAACAGGTCCATGGGCTCCCCCGGCGGCCGATCGCTCCGGCTCGCGGCTGGGCCAGGTGACGGGGCCGCCCCGCCCGTGTGCGGGGAGCGGCGCGTCACCGGAAGTCCTGAAAGGAAGCGGCCCCGGCCGCGCCGCACAAGAGGCGGCGCGGCCGGGGGGCGCCCGACGCGTCGAGCGCCGCCGTCAGCTCGAGCCGGCGCCCTCCAGCGCCCTGCGCGCCCGGTCCATGCGGTCGGCGACCCCGCCGAGCGTCTCCGCCACGATCCCGATCTCGCGCGTCGCCTCGTCCCAGCTCCGCTGCTCGATGGCCTCGCGGATGCCCGGGAGCGTCTTGACGCCGTAGCCCGTGTAGAAGCCCGGCGCGTAGACCTGGTGGCGGAACCAGGGCCGGCGCGGGAGCCCCTCGTCGCGGAGCATCGTCCCCTCGAGCCCCTGCAGGAGGTCGTTCAGACGGCCGCGGTCGGCGTCGGAGGGCAGGGATCCGGACGTGGCCGCCCGGGCGTAGGCCTCGTCGTAGGCCTTCGCGCTCTCGTCCAGGCGCGCGACGGCGTTCTGCAGGGGCGAGAAGTCCAGGAAGGGCACCGCCGCCTGGCTGTCCGGCGGCACGTAGGCCTCGGTCGGGTCGCTCGCCAGCCGGTACGCGTCCTTCGCCACGAGCCCGTCCCGGCGGGCGGTCGCCTTCCGGAGCGAGTCGGCCAGCGCCATGACCTCCCCGGCGTAGTCGCTCACGTGCCGCGCGAGCGTCCCCATCGAGAGCGGGAGGACCCCGGCGTCGGCGGCGCGCAGGACCAGGCGCCCGCCCGTGCGCGCCAGCGCCACGCCGTAGTGGAAGCCCGGGTCCCCGAAGCGGCGCATCCAGTCGTAGGAGTCGTAGGCCGAGTGGTAGATCCCGCCCTCGGCCTCGCCCCCGTAGCCGACGTTGAGCGAGGCGATCCCCAGGTGCTGGAGGAAGACCGTGTAGTCGGTGCCCGAGCCGAGGGGCGAGAGCGGGAGCGTGCGGTCGCCGTCGCCGTCCCCGTCGCCCCGGCCGCCGACCTCGCGCCTCGCCAGCGCGCGCTCGCGGACGCTGACACCGGTCTCGGGATCGGGCACGTCGGCGGCCACCTGGTCGAAGAAGGTCTCGAGCGTCCCCGAGCCGCCCCCGCGCAGGAAGCCCCGGGTGTTGCTGTCCGAGTTGATGTAGACGACGGCCTTGCTCCGGAGCTCGTCGCCGTGGTCCTCGCCCCACTCGGTCGAGCCCAGGAGCGCGGGCTCCTCGGCGTCCCAGGATGCGTAGACGATCGTGCGGCGGGGCGTCCATCCGGCGCGGACCAGGCGGCCGATGGCGCGGGCCTCGGCCAGCAGGGCCACCTGGCCGGAGAGGGGGTCCTCGGCGCCGAACACCCAGGCGTCCCGGTGGTTGCCGCGGATCACCCACTGGTCCGGGCGCTCCGAGCCCCGGATCATCCCGATCACGTCGTAGGCGGGCGCGAGCTTCCAGTCGAACGCCAGCTCAAGGTGCGCCTTCGCCGGCCCCGGACCCACGTGGTAGGTGAGGGGCAGGCCGCCGCGCCAGCTCTCGGGTGCCACCGGCCCGCCCAGCGCCCGGAGGAACGGCTTCGCGTCCGCGTAGGAGATCGGCAGGACCGGGATCTTCATGATCGTCTTCGCCTCCTCCCGCGAGAGGCGCTTCGCGCCGGCGGTGGCGCCGACGCCGGGCGTGAGCGGGTCGCCCGGGTAGAGCGGCATGTCGAGGACGGAGCCGCGCTGCACCCCCTCCTCGGGCCGGAAGGGGCCCTCCGGGTAGACGTCGCCCTCGTGGTAGCCGTCGTCGAGCGGGTCGGAGAACAGGATGCAGCCGACCGCCCCGTGCTCGGCGGCCACCTTGGGCTTGATCCCCCGCCACGAGCCCCCGTAGCGCGCGATGACGATCTTCCCCGCCACGTCGATCCCCATGCGCTCGAGCCGCTCGTAGTCGGCGGGCACGCCCTGGTTCACGTAGACCAGCTCGGCGGTGACGTCCCCGTCGGCCGAGTAGGCGTTGTAGGGCGGGAGCCGGTGGTCGTAGATGTCCGACGTGGCGTCGCCCTCGACCGGCGGCTCGCGGAGCTTCGCCTGGTAGCGGGTCGGCGCCACCAGCTCCAGCACGCGCTGCTTCGGGGTGGGGAAGAGCACCCGGTACTCGTCGATGCGGGTCTGGAAGCCCCACGCCCGGAAGAGCGAGTCCACGAACATGGCGTTGGCCTTGCCGTGGGGGGAGCCGACCTGGTTCGGGGCCGAGCTCATCCGCTCGTTCCAGGCCTCGAGGTCCGGGGCGCGCACGAGCGAGTCGAAGCGCGCCTCGAGCGCCCGCTGGCGGGCGGCCGCGTCGGCGGAGAAGCCGAGCATGGCGCCGGTGTCGGCGGGAGCGGTCGCGGCGTCCTTCGCCGCCCCGCCGCCGCCGCCGGCGGGACCGGCGAGGACCAGGGCGAGGGGGAGCGCGAGGGCCGCCAGGGCCGGTGTGCGATCTCGGAGCATGGGAGAGCCGCCTCGGTGCGGGTGAACGGGGACCGGCGTTCGGGACCGAACCGCGGCCAACTTGCGCCCCTCGCCGCCCCCCGGCAACGTGGCGGTCGGCCGCCGCTCGGGCGGCCGCGCTCGCGTTCCGGCTTCCGCTCCCCGCCCGGAGGAAGGCATGCCGCCCACGGAACCCGCCCCGCCCCCGGAGCCGCGCCCGGGCCGCCTGCCGCGCCGGCTGGGCGTGTGGAGCGCGGCGGCGGTGCTGGTCGGGAGCACGATCGGGAGCGGGATCTTCCGGGTCCCGAGCACCGTGGCCGCCGACGTCGGGACCGTGGGCGCGCTGGCGCTCCTGTGGGTCCTGGGCGCGGCCGTCGTGGTGTGCGGTGCCCTCACCCTCTCCGAGCTGGCCACGCTCGTCCCCGAGTCGGGCGGCGTGTACGTGTACATCCGCGAGGCGTTCGGGCCGCTGCCCGCGTTCCTGTTCGGGTGGACCGAGGTCCTCCTCATCCGGCCCTCGGCGCTCGGCGCCATCGCCATGATCTTCGCGGGCTACCTCGGAACCTTCGTCCACCTCTCGAACGCCGGCGTCCACGTGGTGGCCGCCGCCGCGATCGCGGTCGTGGGCGCGGCCAACATCCGCTCGGTGGTCTGGGGCGCGGGGCTCGAGAACGTGACCACCGCCGCCAAGGTCCTGGCCCTGACCGCGCTGGCGCTGCTGGCGTTCGTGTTCGGGGGCGGCGGAGGGGGCGGCTCGCTCGCCGGGCCGCTGAGCTTCGAGCCGACGACGTGGGGCGGGTTCGGGGTCGCGCTCATCGCCGTCCTCTGGGCCTACGACGGCTGGGCGGACCTCACGTTCATGGCGGGCGAGGTGCGGGACCCCGCGCGGACGCTGCCGCGCGCGCTCCTGGGGGGGACGCTCACCATCGTGGTCGTCTACCTCCTCACCAACACAGCCTACCTCTACCTCCTCCCCATGGACCGCATGGCCGGCTCGGAGCTGGTGGCGGCCGACGCCGCCACCGTCGTGTTCGGGCGGGCGGGCGCGTCGGTGGTGGCGGCCCTGGTCATGCTCTCGACCTTCGGGTCCCTGAACGGCTCGATGATGACGGGGCCGAGGATCTTCTGGGCCATGGCCGACGACGGGCTCTTCTTCCGCCCGGTCGCGGCGGTGCACGAGAAGTGGAGGACGCCGTGGGCGGCGATCCTGCTGGCCAGCGGGCTCGGGATCGGGTACGTGTCCTTCCGGACGTTCGAGCAGCTGGCCGACGCCTTCATCCTGGGGATCTGGCCCTTCTACGCCCTGGCCGTGGCGGCCGTGTTCGTGCTCCGCCGCCGCCGGCCCGACGCCGAGCGTCCCTTCCGGACGCCCGGTTACCCGTGGGTCCCGCTCGTCTTCCTCCTGGCGTCCCTCGGGCTCCTGGCCAACGCCACCATCCAGCAGCCCGTCTCCACGCTCCTGGGCTTCGGGCTCATCCTCCTGGGCGCGCCGGCGTACTGGGTGTGGCGGAGGCTGGGGAAGGGGGCGCCCGCGGGCCGGTAGCCGCGCTCGACGCTCCACCCGAGGGCGGCGCCGGCGGTCCCCGGCCTCCCTCGACGGAGCGGGCCGATGCGCCTACCTTGAAGGCTCGGGGGCGGCCCCGGACCCGGTCGTCCGCGCGCCGTCTTCCCCCGCGCCCGCACCAGGGGGCCGCGATGGATCGGCGGACCGCGTACTGCTCGGCCAACGATCGTCCCGTTCCGGTGCTCCTCGCGCCGGCTTCCGACGAGGACGTCCATTTCTCGCCCCACGACGCCGTCCGGGTCGTCTGCCTGGACTACGGCGTGCGCTGCACCGGGGCCATGTGCCCGCTCTTCTCCTTCCCCGGGGAGACCCGCGCGCCGGGCGTGGGCCGGATCCGGGGGGTGGGGCCGGCGTCCGGCAGACCGGGCTCGCGACGCTCGTCCGGGACCGGCGCCGCCGACGCGGCGGCCGGATAGGCCGCCGGGCCTCCGGATCACTCCCTCGCTCACGCTCCGCCCACGCCTCTTGACGTCCAAATATATTACAAGTAGATTACGATCGTGATTAAAGGGAGATAGAAATGGCATCCACGCGCACGCCGCGCGACCGGATCTTCACCCTGTTCGGGGACTATCTCCTCCACCGGCCCGGCCCGGTCTGGGTGGGCAGCCTCATCGCCCTGCTCGAGCCGCTCGGCCTCTCGGAGGGGGCGG
>Ga0209918_1000297_pt1 | contig 36401 bp, 38 predicted proteins | sample SalPonD_shore_MG_FD_185712 | JGI IMG/M metagenome (GOLD analysis project Ga0209918, IMG submission 185712) | Salt pond soil microbial communities from South San Francisco under conditions of wetland restoration - Salt Pond MetaG... | ecosystem: Environmental > Aquatic > Marine > Intertidal zone... | reverse complement strand
ATTGTGCGAGATTTACTGGATATAATGGATAATCATCGTGAGGCAAAGAAATTGATCGGAAGGGGACATTTTAAAGTTGATGGAAAAGTAGTACTGGATGAAAAGTTCCCAGTAGGCTTAATGGACATATTATCAATAGATGAAATAGACACCCATTATCGAGTCATACCTGATTCGCATTATGGGCTAATGCTTCATGAAATTTCAAAGGAGGAAAGTGAATATAAGCTGTGCCGAATAAAGGGTAAGACAACTCTTAAGGGTGGTCATATCCAATTAAATCTGCATGATGGAAGAAATATTCTCATTCGAGTAAAGGATCCTACAGATCCTGAAGAAGATACTTATAAACGAATGGATGTGTTAAAAATATCTCTTCCAGAACAAGAAATTCAGAAAAAGTTGGAATTTAGTGTAGGAAAGCTCGCCCTAATCATCGATGGGGCTAATATTGGACAAGTAGGAAAGATCATGGACATTCAAAAGCGTTTTGGTCCAAATGCAAGCACCGTATCAATTGAGCATGATGGGGGGCATACTGAAACTTCATATGATTATACTTTCATTGTGGGTGATGAAGAACCCGAAATTAATATTCCTCTAAACAGTGAAAAATAAGGAGATGTGATAAAAAATGGCTTCAAAAAGTAAAAAACAAGATTCTGAGCAATTAAACGCTTATGAACAAAAATGGCAGAATCCTATGAAAAGACCATATTTAGAAAAAGTTGTACTAAATATAGGAGTTGGATCGGGAGGAGAAGAATTAGAACGTGCATCAAGCGTATTAGAAACAATATCAGGACGACAACCGCGAAAGACATTATCACGCAAGAACATAAAAGAGTTCAATTTGCGAAAGGGACGACCTATTGGTGTGAAGGTGACTATTCGCGGTAAAGAAGCAGTGGATTTACTCAAGAGATTGATGATAGTCTATAATAATAGAGTGAAACGAACGAGTTTTGATAATTATGGAAATTTTGGATTTGGAATAACTGAGCATATCGCAATTCCCGGAGTTGAATATGACACATTAATCGGTATTTGGGGTCTTGATGTGACAGCTAGACTCGTGAGACCTGGAATGAGAGTGAAATATCGGAGAATCCATAGAGCAAAAGTTCCAAAAGACCACTATGTCTCTCGTGAAGAAGCTCAATATTTTCTTGAAAAATATTTTAATGCTCGAATAGTCGAAAAACTTGAAGAGGAGTATTAAATTAATTAGAGAATTAAAAAAAATAATATAAAATAAAATATTACAATTATTAGGTGAAAAAAAGTGCCCCAAGGTGGTAATAAAGGAAAAGGGCAGAGAGTTTGTCGCAGATGTGGAACCCATCGAGGTATCATTCGTAGATATGGGTTAAACATATGTAGACGATGTTTTTACGAGATCGCGGATGATATAGGATTTAAGCGATATGAATAATGAAAATTAATATTAAAATTGAAAAAAATTAAAGAAGTGAAACCAGATTGGTAAATACATTAGCGGATTCCCTTAACGCTATAAAAAATGCGGAGCGAGCACGTCAGAAAGAAGTCACAGTAAGCCCCGCGTCTAATCTCATCCAACGCGTACTTCGAATCTTCCAACAACATGCTTACATCTCAGAATAGAGCATTCTGGGAGAGGAAATTGGCGAGTTCGAACGCTACGATGACGGAAGACAAGGAAAGTTTAAGATAGCGCTATTGGGAAGGATAAATCAATGCGAAGCGCTCTTACGATTAAATTACAGATTTGATCAGTTTGAGGCACTCGAAAGACGCTTACTTCCAGCGCCTGGATTAGGAATAATAGTATTAACAACTAATGAAGGAATAATGACGATGGAAGAAGCAGAGGAGAAAGGGATCGGTGGGATTGCGCTCTGTTATGTATATTAATTGAAAAAAGGTAGATAATAAATGGTAAAACAAGCATTTTTTAGAGAAGAACTAACAATTCCCGAAGATGTTGAGATAACATTAGAAGGGAATCATCATATTACAGTTAAAGGTCCAGAAGGAGGGCCGATCACGAAGGATTTTTCTCATATTAGAGGTATTCATGTAGCAAAGGAAGATAATAAACTGCTATTTACAGCAAACTTTCCGCGTGGGCCAACGCTCGCGCTTGCGAATACTATCATCAATCTTATTAATAATTTAATTGAAGGTGTTCTGAAAAATTATTCATATGTTTCAAAAATATGTTACAGCCACTTTCCATTTAATGTGGAAGCGAAACCAAATAAACAAGAAATACATGTGATTAATTTTCTTGGTGAACGAGCACCTCGAGTAATAAAATATAATCCAAAAAAAGTAAAAGTGGATGTAAAGGAAGACGATGTAGCAATCTCTGGTGCTGACAAGGAAGTGTTAGGCCAAACAGCGGCAGATTTGAAAAAGGTTTGTCGTATTAAAAAGAAAGATCCCCGAGTCTTCCAGGATGGAGTTTATTTATATAAGATCCTACATGGGGATGAAATTTTATGGCAAATCAAATAATTAAGGCTAATTGAGGATAATTTATGACACGAAAAAAAGAAAGTTTAATGGAACTTCGGAAGAAAATGAAAAAAAAGCGCCCTAAGTTCAGAAGAGTAGAGTCTTGGCGTTATAAAAGAGTTAAGGACTCATGGAGGAAAGCCCGAGGTATAGATTCACAAACAAGGAAAAAAACAAAATCGGGTGTGAAATCTCCGAATGTTGGATATCGCACTCCAAAAGAGGTTAGAGGATTACATCCCTCTGGGTATGAAGAAGTACGCGTAATAACCAAAAAAGACTTGGAAGGATTAAATCCTAAACAACATGCGATAAAAATTTCTAGTCGTCTAGGGGCAAGGAAGCGGATCCCCTTAATCGATTATGCTCAGAAAAGAGGGTTTAAAATATTGAATCTTGGAATCTCTCAAAGAGAATTGGAGGAGCTTGAGAAAATGTTAGAGACAAGCGTTCCAGAGTTATCTGACGAAGAGTTATTAGATGAAGAGGAATTAGAAGATTTAGAAGATTTTGATTATTAATTATGAATACACATAAAAATAGCAATAAAGGTAATAAAAATGAATCTTAACGCTCAAAAACGAATGGCCGCAGAAATATTAAACTGCGGAGAGAATCGGGTATATTTAGATCCATTTTTAATAGATGAAATAAAAATGGCAATTACTCGAGAGGATATTCGTAATTTAATTAATGAAGGTGTCATTCGCAAAAAATATGAAAAGGGAATCTCAAATTTTCGTAAAAAGGAGAGACACGAACGCAAGAAAAAAGGTAGGGCTCGAGGACTAGGGAAGCGCAAAGGAAAGAAAGGAGCAAGAACTCCAAAAAAACAGGCGTGGATTAAAAAAATCCGACCTATCCGAAAAGAACTTAAAAAATTACGAGACCGGAAATTAATAACAAAATCAACCTATCGTAAATTGTATAAAAATGCGAAAGGAGGAATGTTTGACTCTGTAACACATTTAAATAGATATATTAAAGAAAACGAAATGATAAGGAGAGGAAGATAATGGCAAAAGGACCACGATATAGAAAACCTTTAAGAAGAAGAGCTGAAGGTAAAACAAATTATCATAGACGTTTAAAATTAATTAAGTCAAGAAAACTACGAGCTGTGATTCGTGCCTCTGAAAATCATGTAATCGTTCAAATAATTCAATCAAAGATGGGTGGAGATAAAGTATTAGCATCCGCACATTCTAAAGAATTACTTAAAGATTTTGAATGGGAAGTAAATACTGGAAATATTCCAGCAGCGTATTTAACAGGATATTTAGCTGGGTTACGAGCGAAAAAGGAAGGAATTGAAGAGGCAATTCTTGATCTTGGCCTTTTATACCATCGTAATCGAGTACTTGCTGCTTTTAAGGGAATTCTCGATGCTCAAATAAATCTTCCTCACCGTGATGAATTTTTCACAAGGAGTTTAGAAGAGAGGATTGATGGTTCCCATATTGAGAATTATGCTCAATTTCTAAAAAAAGAAGATTCAGAACAATATGAACAAATATTTTCTGGATATTTAAAATCTAAAATAAATCCGCAAAAATTCACTGATATATTTAATAAAACTTTAAAAAGGATTGAAAGCAATGTATAAGGTGAAAAAAAGTGTCTAGAAGACGAGATAACAAAGAGGCATGGGTTCCTAGGACCAAATTAGGAGACCTCGTACAGCAAGGATTAATTACACTGGATAAAATTTTCCAACAAAATCTTGTTGTTAAAGAACAAGAAATAGTTGATGCACTACTTCCACAACTTCAAGAAGATGTCATCACAATTAAAATGGTCCAGCAAATGACTCAAAGCGGTCAGAAATCAAGATTTAAGGCAGTGGTAATTGTAGGTGCAGAAGGATTTTTAGGAGTAGCTTCAGCAAAAAGTAAAGAAGTTGGTCCTGCAATTCGAAAAGCAATTGGGAAAGCGAAATTAAATATCTTTCCAGTTTTAAGAGGCTGCGGTAGCAGAGAATGTGGTTGTGGAGGAACTCATAGTATACCCTTCAGAGTCGAGGGAAAAACAGGATCAGTAAAAATCCAATTGATTCCCGCCCCGCAAGGTGTTGGTCTCGCCGTTGCGGATACTGTGAAACAAGTGTTAAGATTAGCAGGAATAGAAGACATTTGGAGTAAAACTTTTGGAGATACTCGAACGAGTGAAAATCTAGTTAAGGCAACTATTAATGCCTTAAAAAATGCGCATAAATATGCTTTTAATGTTTAATTGAGTGGTGGATATGGTTATGGCAAATATGAGTAAAAAGAAATTAAAGTTGGAACAAATTGAGGAACCAAAATTATACTTTGCAATCCGAATTAGAGGAAGCCCTGGGATGAGCAAAAAATTAGATGACACGCTTAAAATGCTACGAATGCATAAAGTAAATCACGGAGTTTTATTATGGGGCACAAAGAGTGTTGTAGGAATGCTAAAAAAAGTGAAAGATTTTATAGCATTTGGGGAGATTGATGAAAAAACATTGGTTAGATTATTGCGTGTGCGAGGAAGGGTAGAAGGGAATAAACACCTCATGGATGATTATGTCAAACATCTTACAGATTATAAAACTATTAAGGAATTCGCTAAGGATTTACATAATGGTAAAATAAAATATAATACTGATCACCTTTATAAGGTTAAACCCGTATTTCGATTGCACCCTCCCATCAAAGGACATCGAGGTTCAATTAAAAAAGCTTTTAATGAGGGGGGGACGTTGGGATATGTTGGAAATTATATTAATGAATTAATTTATAGAATGGTATAAAGAGGGAATTTAGATGACAAGGAAACACAAAAAAAAGACTAAAAAGCAAAGAGGGAAAAGAACTTTTGGATATGGTCGTGTTGGGCAACACAGAGGGACTGGTCAACGTGCTGGAAGAGGAAAAACCACACAGTGGAAAAAAAGCAAAAAAAGTTATTATCTCAAACAAAAAGAATTAGGTTTTCCAGATCCCGACTGGAAAATAGGAAAAACAGGGTTTAAACGCCCACAAGATATAGTTCGTCTCTCAAAAGTACACACGATTAATGTTAAGGATATAGATTTAAAACTTGAAAATCTAGTACAGCAAGAAATAGCAACTAAATCTGGAGATACATATTCGATTAATTTAGCAGATATGAATATCCAAAAAGTATTAGGGAAAGGACAAATTAACAAAAAAGTAAATTTGACTGTTAAAAAAGCCTCTAAGAATGCTATTCAGAAAATCGAGGATGCTGGAGGAAAAGTTAATTTTCTTTATCCAGAAGAGCAAGAATAATAGTTTGAATATTCTTTTTTAAATAATCTAATTTTAATGAGTTTTCTCTTTTTATTTCAATTCTGATCTTACTTTATTCTCCAAATTAAGAGTGATTTTCTTAATGGAGCATATTATAAACGAGTTGGATCAAACCTGGTAAGATGAATATGAATCCTAAGGTATTTCCTATTTCATGAACCGTTGTAAAAACAATTCCACTAAGAAAATATAAGAAAAACGCATCCAATGGTGCATAAGGGAGTACACCAATTAAAGTTGAAATTATATCATAGGTGAGAGTAATTATTAATCCTATAAATCCAAATAAACCCATAAGAGGTAATGTATATAGATCATTTTTTGGACGATAATAAGACTTATCTTTTAAAAACCAGTGGGTTAATGCACCTGCTAATCCTATAAGAGCGTAATGGATTAACTGATACATCATCAAAGGAAGTGGCGATACTCCCCACGGATTGAAAAACACAAAAATTAAGGCACTTAATGAACCAATCACTAGTCCTTCTTTCTTTCTCATTATAAATCCTCCTAAAAAAATTGAAAGAGTGAAAAGTTCAATATTTGGGATTGATGCTAACGCATAAGCTAATACAACACTAACTGCTATGAACATACTTAACAAAGCAATCCGAAATGAGTATTTTTCTAGCCATACTGAACGAACATGATTCTCATCTTCGTATATATCTGATGTTTTTTGGCTTTTCTCTCCTGCTTGAATTGATTTAAAGTTATCTTTTAATTCTCTGTATCCGTTTTTAGTTCTTAATTCATTATCGTTTTTTATACTCATTATTATCTTTTATTTTTGAATAAATATTTATAGGATAAGTTGACCGATTTATTTTTTATATTTATAAATAAAATTTAGACTATTTTAAACTTATCCTTTTTATAAAAAATATGAGAATTCGAAACATTATAATAAATCTAAATAAGAAAAATATTTTAGTGATTATTTAATTTCAGATTTAAAAAAAATCTCAAGTTTAACAAATAAATATTTATTGGTAAAATATTAAGTTTAGCAATTTTAACAAGGTTTATAAAAATTCTATTAGTCTAAATAATTATCTACATAATTAATTTCAATCTTTGTATATTTTAACAATCATTTACCGAAAATACTCTATTTTTATTATTAGGAAATCTAACCTATAAATTTATAAATTAATCAATATTTCCAACTTTAGAAAAAATATAGGCAATCTAGCCTATTAAAATGACTTAGAAAAATTATTAGTAAAATGAAAAATAAAGAAAATTTATTGTATTTCACTTTATTTTTAATATTTTGTCAATTAATTTTTAATTCTAGTGGAATATTTGTACAAGCAAATGGAGAAACTCCAGAAAATTATTATAAGAACCTAAATCTAAATACTCACTATGTTTATAATATTTCCAAATTTGGTGGATCCGCGGGTTGGTATAATATGACTGCCTATCCTGACCCATCTTATGAAGGAGATTTTAAAACTGAATCCGGAGGACAAATAAAAATAAACTTAACGGGCTTTTACGATAAACATCCTAATGATGCAACTCCTTATGAAGAACCTATTCCATGGATGGATATTGAAATTCTGACGACCAATCTTGAAACTAATTTCACGTTATCTAATAGATCCAATACCGAAATCAGTAGAAATCTAATTCTTGGTTATAATTCATTTCAACCAGGATTCTTAATACCTATAAGTAATTTAACAATTTCAGAAATCTATGCAGAACAAGCAACTGAAGGATTTGTAAAAGGAGACGTTATCATCGAAAAATCTTATCACTTTTTTTCCTTAGATTTTAAAGCAGATGATAATTCTCAAAAAACTTCCTTAATTTATGAGCAAAAAAGTGGATTGCTCGTATGGGCATATACCAATGCTTTCGGTTTTGAACTCGAAATTTCTTCTCTAAATTTTAGTCTAGATTTTAATAATACATTTAATTACAGCGTAAATGATTTTCTAGATCAACCTGCTTATTGGTATGATTATAATCCAAAGGGGTATTATGAAACAAGTCCGGGAGGATTAATTACTATCAATTTTACTGGTTATTTTGATCGTTTTGAAAACGATACAGGCGATGTTTTTCCTGAGAAAATTCCATATTATGATATTAAAATTTATGACATAACTGAAGGTTCTCTTCATCTAAATTTCACTCAGTTGAACATATCTAATAAAGAAGTAGCTTTTGCATTAATACTTGGTTATAATGATTTTCAATCTGGTTTTCTTATACCCGAAATGGATAATATAACTAAAATTAAACAATTAGCTATACAAGAAGAAAGTGGATTTATATCTGGGGATGTTGATATTCAGGAAACAAATCTGACTCTTAGAATAACTTTTTCTCAAGATGAGGGTTCCCAAAAAAACGAAATGATTTATGAAAAAAAGACAGGACTGTTATTGTATTCTAAAACATCTCTTTCATATTTTCTATTGGAATTTGTAATAGAGGATTATGATCCAGACCTAAGTAGATCAAATAATATAATACCATCAAAAAATTTTTTAGAAGAAATTTTTCCATATCTTATAATAGGATCAATCTCAGTGATGTCTTTTTCAGTAATCTTAATTGCTTCGAAATACAATAATTACATTCAAAAGTATAATAAATATGGAATAATTGCGATTATAGCTATTGCGAGTTTCAGTTCACTATTGATATATGCTACAAGTATAAGCACCCCTGAAACTAATACTCCCGAAGATTATATCAGCGATATTGATTTAATTGTTGATTATGGGAATGGAACAATCAAGATCAAAGAAAACTTTGAATTGGATAACTATGAAACAACCGCTTTTGATGCTTTAAACAAATGGTGTGTTGTACAATATACGGATTATGGGGAATCGGGATATTTAATTGAAAGTATTGATTATAAAGAGGGAAATTGGATATATCTTATTAATGGAGAGTCTATCAGTACTGCGTCGAATAAATATAATCTTAAGAGTGGAGATACTGTTAAATGGAGCTTTAAATCTTAATAAAAATATGAATTTTTTTCTTTTTTATTTTAATTTTATTTTAAATATAAGAATTTTAAGCTTTAATCTTATCTAAAAGCGGTTCCATAGACCGAAAAGCCTTTCGAATCTTATGAAAGTAATATCCGAGTTTATAACCTTTTTTACAATTAGTAAATAACATAAAGTTTTTCTCGGCAGAACCTACAACTATAATGGTATACCCATTCGTCCCACGAATTACAATCTCACGAAGCTCTCCTTGGTCTAAACTTTTACTAATTTTCTCTCCTAAAGATAGTAAAGTCGCGGGACTTGCGCTGTATAAGTCCGCAACAACATCTGCTGTCTCAGAACTCGCGACTCGAAGGCCTGTTTTGGAAACTATCGCTGTTCCTTCTAAATCAGTTGAGCTCTCCAACCATTCTAAGCTTTTCATTAATTCAGCTAATACTTCCTTGTCAACTCCTTCTAGTTCAGACCAATGACTACTTGCCATCTTAAAAACCTCACTTATAATTATAATATTATTTCAAAATTTAAATGTTTTTTAACTTGAAAGATCGTAATTCTTTGAGGATTACGGGATCATTTTTCTGGACCTCAGCTTTTTCTTTTTCTACCCCCACAATAACGGCTCCCTTTGTTCCAAATGTATCTTTTATTTTCGTAAAAGGTGATTCCAATTCACGACCGACAATCTTTCTCGCACCTTCAACACTTCTAGCCAATCCAGTACATATGATCCCTTGAGAATGATTAGGGTTTGTGATCTTACCTATTTTAGTTTTATACTTATATAAAATGGGAGGCTTATCAAGAATCTGGATGAGTTTAGCTGATCCTAGAATTCTTAGAGTGGTTGGAGGTAAATCTAGTCGACTAAGAAGCATGATATTTCTCTTTTTTCTCATCAAAACCTTTTCATTAAACCATATGATCGCATTAAATTCAGTTTGTTCAGCTGAAATGGATTTTCTAATCCTCTTATCATCTCTCTCCACGTATGGATAGATTTTTCCTACAGAAGTTGCCATCCCAATGGTAATATGTAATTGAGTCCCAAAATTTATTTTCGGTTTAAAGATTTCTGATTTCTTAACTTTCACGTTCGCAATGGTACAGTACTCAAATACATTTATATTATTTGTCGCATAGCATCCACGATAAATATTATTCACATCAATATTTTTCATATTTAGTCCAACTCTATGCCCAGCTTCCGCTGAATCCACATTCTCATGAAAGATCTGTATGTTTTTGAGGCGTCCCTTTACATTAATAGGAAGGATTGATAATTGATCTCCTAAATGAACTATTCCAGAGACAATTGTGCCCGTAAGAACGGAACCTATCCCTTTAACTTTAAAATGATGATCTATCGGTATAATTATATCCTCATCATAGGCGCGTTTTAATTCTAAAGTATTGATTTTCTTTAGAATACCTGCTTTTAATGATTCAAATCCTGTCTTTTCTTTCGAAGAGACCGCATAGATAGGAATATTTGGACCAAAAGATGTTGAATCAAAAAATTTTCGAGTATTATTAATTTGATCTTCAATATTTCCTTTAAATAAATCAGTTTTATTTAGGATAACAATAATTTCTTCTATTCCTAAGGATTCAATCATAACTAAATGCTCACCGGTCTGAATTTGAGGTCCCTTATTGATATCTATAACTATCAGTGCTACATCAATTATTTCTATTGAGGAAGCGCTGATTTTCAATAAATCAGCATGTCCAGGAGCGTCCACAAGAGTTACTAAAAAATTATCAAGAATAAAGCTTGTAAATCCTAAATCTATTGTAATTCCTCGTTCCTTGCTCTGAGGATGAGCATCAATACCCGCTGTTGAAATTATTTCTGATAGAACCTCTGCTATAGCAGTCTTTCCGCTATCGATATGACCAAATAATCCTAAATTCACTGGTGTTTTCTTTTTAATGTCCATTCTTAATTAATAGTAATTTTCTTGTCAAAATAAAATAAATTAAATCTAAATGCAAATAATTATTGAACTACTTAACATTTATTTATTAAAATTTTATTGTAAATTATAACTATCAATTAAAATTATTATTAATATATCAGAGGTATATTTTGGCATGAGTAAATTTTGTCCATATTGCGGTAACCCTGTTAAACCTAATGATAAATATTGCATTATTTGCGGAAAACCTTTATTAGCCGATCTTTCGAAGAAAGCTGAGCAACAAGCAGAGAAGAAAATGCAAGAAGATATTGCACAAGCGAGGAAAGAATCAAAAGATAAAAAAGAAAAGGAGAAGGTGAAGGAGGAGGAAGAACCAGAATCCACTAAGGAAGAATTAGAAATGGAAGAAGAGGAATATAAGGAAGAAGAGAAAGAAGACAAAAAAGAAGCTAAACCCTTACCAGAAGATATAAAACAACAAATCGAACATTATGCAGAATATTCAGATATACAATTTCATAAAGAAACATTAGGAGAAAAACTAGAAAATGTTTCTAACATGATGAAGGATGAGAAATACGAGTATGATTTTGATTTTAAACAGAAAACAAATATAAAATTTGAAGCAGTAAAAACATTGATTAAAGAGCTAAAAGAAAGAGAAAAGGAATTGGAAAAAGAAATGAGTGATACTTTTATAATTCAAAAGCTTAAAAATGAGTTAGATGCAAAAGTCTTTCAACTAAAGAACCTAACACGGCAATACAGATTAAAAAAAGTGGATAAGAATACCTTTGATAACTTGAAATCTAAATATAAAAAATCTAAAGAAGAAATAGAAGAAGAGTTATCTGATTTAAGGGCTGGTATGAAAGAATGGATACAGGAATTAAAAATTGAAGAAAATGATTTAATTGGGGATCTAAAACTCAATAAAGGAAGATTTTCTTCTAAAGAGATTGAAGAAGATGAATATAAGGAAATTCGAAATGATTTAGAGTTCAAATTAAAGAAAGTAAAAGCTAAAATCGATACCGTTGAAAAATTACTCCAGTAGAAATCAAATCTAAATCTTTATTTATTTTTATTGATTTTTAAAGATAATTAATTTGGGAATTTTTTAATGAGAAAAAAGTTAATTGGGATCATCATATTATTAATCGCATTATCTTTCCTAGTTTATGGGATTATTTTTGCACAATATAGCCTTATAAATCCACTTTATAATCAGATGGCCGCTATTCCCTAAAAGTTAAAAATTCAAAATTTATCTTTTAGATTCTTTCACGTCCAGAAGGTCTTGCATCATTTAAGAAGCCTTTTTTTTGAAATTGTTTCTCTTCTTTTTGTTTTACTTTCTTAGCTTCCTTATAATGCTTTTTACATAAATATATTTTATTTAAACGATTTTCTTTATATTTTAAATTCGCTTGCTCAACATAATCCTTCCATTTGTTTTCAGAAAGGCTTCGAACTGCTTCTTTTCTGCAATCTATTATAGAACATGCTTTTGTACTCCCACCTGATGTTCTTAATTCTTGCTTTTCTCTAAGTTCTTTTGGTAATTTAATAACAAACCACCAGATCCACTAAAAATTTTATTTTAAATCAAAGATTATGATTAACAATTAAGCATAATCTTAAAATTTTTGCTCTTATCTATGGTTCCAGCAAAATACATTTTTGAGGAGAAATTTATTCAAGAGAAATTGATTCCTTGCGATGATCCTACAAGACTTCAATTGACTGATAATTCATTTGTTAATTCTGCAGTATTGTTTTCAATCATACCATATGAGAAGAGACCTTACGATTTAATAATAATACATAGAACGAATAAAGGAACGAAACACAGAGGAGAAATGTCCTTTCCAGGTGGAAAATTTGATCCAAGAACAGATAAAAATTTATTAGATACAGCGATAAGGGAATCTATAGAAGAAATTGGTGTGTGTAGAGAAGATATTACATTATTAGGATGTTTAAATGATTTCCCTACTATGACGAAGTATATCATTACGCCGTTTGTAGCAAAAATTAATCCGAATGTTAAATTAGTGAGACAAGAAAGAGAAGTCCAAGAAATTTTAAAAGTGCCGATCGATTTTTTCATAAAAAAAATTAATTTCAGAGAGCAAACTTTTAAAATTGGGGGAAAAAAATTTCCAGTATTTTATTTTACTTATAAAAATAGTCAATCTAATAAGAGATATTTAATTTGGGGTGCAACTGCTTTTATGATTGCCCAGTTTATCGAACGAGTATATGATTTTAATATGTCAAAATTAGAAGTTAAGAGATTTAATATTAATCAAATAGTTTCTTTAAAGAATTTTCTAAAATATAGAGACAAAATCACTTCTGAACTGAATGATGATATATAGATAAGAGTGATATTTTATTTCATAAAAAAACAACTAAACTATTTTAATTTCTATAATCTAATATTTAACTATTATTTAGAGAAAAAAATAACTAATTACTATGAATGATTTTATTTTTAATGAGCAGTTTATTTCGGAAAAGCTTTTGTCCTATAATTCAGAATCAAGACTTTGCTTGGAAGATGAAAATTTTACTAAAGGTGCGGTGGTATTTCTTATAATCACATATACTAAAAAACCGTATGAACTCGTCCTTATTCGCCGCACTCATAGAGATGGAGATAAACATTCTGGAGAAATGAGTTTTCCAGGAGGAAAATTTGAAGAAACACAAGATAAATCATATATTGATACAGCATTGAGAGAAAGTGAAGAAGAATTAGGTATCCCCAGACAAAATATTCAAATTTTAGGTTCTTTTGATGATCATATAACGCCCAAACTCTTTATAATCACACCAATCGTAGGATACATATCTCCTGATCAAGAGATGGTGAAACAAGAAAGTGAAGTAAAAGAGATTGTAAAAATTCCAATCACTTTTTTTGCTAATAAAGATAATTATAAAGAAAGAACTTATTTGCTACATGGAAATAAAATAGCTGTAGGTAAATATGTCTATCGCCCATTTATAGGGAAAAAATATATTATTTTCGGGGCGACTTCTCATTTAATTGTTCATTACCTTGAAAAAGTATACAATTTGAGGTTAATGCGGTCGGGATATAGAAGATTGAATTGTGAAGATTTCAAGGTGAGAATTAGAAAAAACCAAAAATGATTTTTACTATTGAGTTAGTATAAAAATGACTATAATCAATAAAATAAAATCATAAATTTCAATAAAAATATTATATTTTTATAATTAGAAATAAGTTAGTGTATGGTTACCTCTACATGCCTAAACTATGGCCCGGGGCGGTCGAATTCTATACCATTTCGGTTCGAACGATACGTGGTCTTTGACGCTGGACTTCAAATCCAGTTATCCCGCGGAGGGATAGGGGTTCGATATGATTTTAGAATGCTAAGATCAAGAAAATCCCCCCCTGGGCCGCCATTTGAATTTTTCTTTTTCTATAATTTTTTTTTAAAAATTATAAATAATTCAAGAAGCAAATTTTATTATGAAACAACTTTCATCTGATCAAATTTCAAAAGCTCTAAAACTTCTAAATAAAATTGAAACTTATCGATATTTTTGGAAAGCTTCGGGATATATTGATGAAGATCTCAATAAACCAATCATAGCTGTCGCAAATTCTATGCAAGATGCAGGAGTGGGCCATACTCACCTTAAAGAACTTGGAAGAAACGTGAAAGAGGCCATTTATTCAGCAGGAGGAACTCCAATCGAATTTAACGTGATTGGTCCATGCGCGGGTTATGCTAAAACTAAAGCAACAGATGATATAACAATGCTTTATGATTTACCACAAAGAGAGGCAATAGCAGACTCCATTGAGATCCAAATGATGAATTATCAAGCAGAAGGACTTGTCTGTATTGGTACTTGTGACAAAATCGTTCCTGGAATGTGGCTAGGCGCTGCGAGATTAAATTTGCCAACAATCTTCCTTCTAGGAGGGCCGGCCCTTCCAGGTAAATGGCGGGGTGAGGATACAGTTTTTCCCACTAATATAATCCTTAAAGGCATTAATATGGTGCTCTCTGGAGAGATAACTGAGGAAGAATTTTTTCAAGAATCTAATAAAATGGAATCATCTTGGATAAGAGGTTGTGGAGCTTGTCCAGAATTAACGACTGCGAATACCACGATGATATCTACAGAAGCGATGGGATTATGCCTACCAGAAGTATCCACTACTCCGGGAAATTACATGGAGAAAATTAGACAAGCAAGAAAAACGGGCCAAACGATCATGAGATTAGTTAAATCAAAAATGAAATTAAAAAACCTCGTATCTAAAGAATCAATAGAAAATGCAATAAGATGTGTAATGGCCGTTTCTGGATCAACTAATGGGATATTGCATTTATTGAGTTTTGCTTTAAGTATGGATTTAGATTTTTCATTAGATGATGTTCAGAAAATAAGTGAATCTACACCTTATATAGCAGGGATTAGACCAAGTGGTCCTTATTCTATGGTTGATTTTCATAATGCGGGAGGAGTTTATGCTTTAATTTATCAATTAAAAGACCTCTTTAACTTAGAATGCAATACCGTCTTTAATCAAACGATTAAGGAATTATTGAAAAATATAAAAGTTAAAAATACAGATATCATTCGTTCAAAAGAGAATCACTTATATCCTTCTGGGGGAATAGTCGTGATGAAAGGTAATTTGGCACCGGAGGGAAGTTTAATGCGCCATACTGTCGTGAATGCAGAATTAAAAGAATTTATTGGTCCTGCTAAGTGTTTTAACACTCAAATAGAAGCCTTAATGGGTATATTAGGAGGAAAAGTAAAATCTGGAGATGTGATGGTGATTAGATTCCAAGGACCTAGAGGTGCTCCAGGATTTTCAGAAAACTTTAAAATTGTCCTACTATTAGATGCTCTCGGTTTAAATAATGTTGCTGTTATCGCAGATAGCAGATTTTCTGGAGCAACTGAAGGGGCTCTATACGTTGGATATATATCTCCAGAGGCATATGTAGGTGGTCCTTTAGCTGCCTTGAATGATGGAGATAAGATTATAATAAGTTTGAAAAATAAATCTGTTGATGTAGATTTATCCGATTCTGAACTCAGAGAACGTCTCAATAATTTTAAACCTCCAAAACCTAGAATAAAAAATGGTGTTTTAGTTGATTGGTATGAAAATTCTACCCAATTCCATGAAGGAGCAATGCTTAAAAGAAAATTATAATATATTATCTTTAAGATAAAATAAAGTGAGAATTTATGAAACAAAATCAAAGATTAAAAAATTTATTGGAAAAAGGAGTCTTTATCCAAGCACCAGGTGCATATAATGCTCTAACAGCTAAGATTATAGAAGATCAAGGATTTAATACCATATATATAACGGGTTATGGAACATCAGCAGCTAATTTTGGATTACCAGATATCGGTTTATTAACTATGACTGAAATGGTTGATAATGCTAAAAGAATTGTTGATGCTGTAGAAGTTCCCGTGATTGCTGATGCTGACACAGGATATGGAAATGCGATTAATATCACGAGAACCGTTCAAGAATATGAAAAAGCAGGTGTAAATGCGATTCATATTGAAGATCAAACTTGGCCTAAAAGATGCGGTCATATGATGGGAAAACAAGTGATATCTCAAGAGGAGATGATCACAAAAATTAGGGCTGCTGTAGATGCTCGAAAAAATTCTGATTTTTTAATTATTGCTCGTACAGATACACTAGCAACAGATGGATTTAAAGAAGCAATAAACAGAGGAAAAGAATATCATAAGCAAGGGGCAGATATTATTTTTATTGAGGCCCCTCGTACCATAAATCAAATAAAAAAGATACCACAATTATTAGATGATACATATTTGCTGATTAATATGAGTCCAAGAACTCCACGAGTGTCTATAGAAGATCTTAAAAATTTTGGATATTCCATTGCTATTTATCCCGGTATATGTTTAGCAGCATCAATTTTAGCATGTATTGAAGATTTAAGACTTCTAAAAAATGAAGGTACGCAAAGAGATTTTTCAGATATAATCCAATCATTCTCACAATTAAATCAATTTTTAGGACTTAAATATTATTTAGATCTCGAAAAAAAATATAAAAACACGAATGAATAAAACTTTAATATATACAACAATCTATTAAATATTAATTAAAAACAAGGAAATATTATCATGGTTTTAGGAATTTCTGATATTTTTAACGGAACATTAAGCGTCTTCTTTGTCATAATAAACCTTTTTGTCGGTTTGACGATCTTGTTAAAATATTTTAAATTAGGTAATAAAAATTTTATTTACGTTGGGACTACTTGGATTGGCATCTCGTGTCCTTATATCGCTGCTGCGGTTTCATTTTTAATAGCTTTAGTAAACGAAAGTGGTTTACCAATTGAATGGTATTTTTTAATTGCAATCGTAATAACTCCGATGTTTATCGTGTTATGGAATTTAGCAATGACTAATTTATTATATAAGAAACATCAAAAATTAATTATAATTATAAGTATAGTAATTTCTGTTTCACTTCTTGGTTTTTTTATTTATGGATTAATTTTCGATATTTCACTAATCGGTCAGAAAGAAGGAGTTTCTGATACTGATTGGTCCACATTTGTGACGATTTATTTCTTTATTCTATTGTTATATATCTTAATAACTGGTTTAGCAATAGCGTGGAAATCTCTAAAAAGCGAGGATTCTGTAATTAGAATAAAAGGTGGACTTTTGGCAGCTGCGTTTATACTTTTAGTATTCGGAGGGATTATTGATGCATTCTTAGATAATCCATTTACAAGAGTTATTATGATGATTAGCGCAATCCTATTCTATTTCGGATGGATCATGCCAGAGAGTTTAAAACGATATCTTAGTAAATAAATTTTATTTTTTTTTATTTTTGTTATTATCTCAAAATATCCATATGTCGTCGTAATAAGCAAACTTTATATATTTTAAGAACGAAATTAAAAACTAATATTAGGAAATTAGATAAAACTATGAAGAATACTAGTAAAGAATTGGGAAATAACAATAAAGATGTTTTTTTAGAAGATTCTGAATCCACACATTCTACAAAAACTCAATTATCCTTTGCATTTGGATATTTCGTACGTTCATTTTTGTTTACCGTATTTACTGAACGAGTTTTTGCATTTTATGAAAATGAAATTAAATTAGATCCAATATTGATTCTAATTGCATTTGTGTTTTATACTATTTGGAATATGTTTAATGATCCTCTAATTGGATATATATCCGATAAACCAAATAGATTTTGGAATCGATGGGGGAGAAGATTTCCTTGGATTGTAGCAATGGGATTACCGTATTGTTTTTTAATTATTTTAGTTTTTGCTCCACCCAACATAAGTGCCTCAGCACAACCTTGGATCATTTTTACATGGCTAATATTTACTGCTTGTTTATATGATACGATGTTTTCTGGGTGGATGACTAATTATTATGCACTTTTTCCTGATAAATATCGCTCAGAAAAAGACCGACGAAGAATTGCGGGAATTGGTTCTCCTATAGGATTGATTGCAACCGCACTAGCAATTTTGATTCCTCCCATATTTATTGAATATGGTGATAAAATATCATATTTATATGCAATGATTATTCTTTCAATTATCTCATTTATATTCTTTTTAGTTTCACTCCCAGGTTCAAGAGAGGAAGAGAGCTTGATCACTCACGCTCAAGAATTTAGAAAGCAAAAAGAAAAACAAGTTTCTTTTTTCAGAGCATTATCTCAAGCTTTTAAATATAAAAACTTTTTAGCTTATCTTATAGCTTATTTAGCTTTTCATTCACTAATAACTATCGCACTCGGGTCTATACCTTATATTGTTCCTTTTATTCTGGGTGAGGAAGCAGATAAAGAAATTTTTCTCTCTGCTGGATTATTAATTGGACAATTAATAGGAGTACCAATATGGTTTTTGTTTATGAAAAAAAATGGAAATCGGAAATTATTTTTATATGGTCTTTTTGGAGCAGTAATATCCTTAATACCCATGATATTTATGTTTGAAATTATTGGGATGGTTATATGCATAATTCTCTTAGGTTTTATACTTAGCTCAATCTATTTAGGAAATCAGTTGGTCTTTTCAGATTGTATTGATGAAATTGTTATTACTAGTGAAAAACGAGAAGAGGGAGTATTTTTAGGAATTCGCACCTTTATAGTCAGGCTTTCTATCATTGTTCAAGCTGTTACTTTTGCTTTAACATCTGTTTTTACTGGATTTGATCCAGACTTAGGAACATCGAATACCGATTTTGCCCTCTTGGGTTTAAGAATACAATATGCTGTCATACCTTTATTTATAATGCTGGTTGGAGGTATATGTTTCTGGAAATTGTATGATCTAACTCCAGAAAAAGTAAGGAAAAATAAATCTAAATTAAATGAATTAGGTCTATAAATTATCATAATAAAAATTATATTTTGGAGTTTTAATGTGTCTGGTAAGACTATAGCAGAAAAAATATTAGCAAAACACTCCCTATCCGACAATCCCATAACCCCTGGAGAAATTATTGATGCGAAAATAGATCTAATTATGAGTCATTTTGGTACGGGGAAAGTTTTAGTAGATTTTCGTAAAATTCGTCCATCAAAAAAGAGAAAAGTTTTTGATCCCGAGAAAATAGTAGTTCTTTTTGATCATTATAATCCCGCTCCAACTGAAAAATGGGCTTCTGTCCATGATTTAATACGAAAATTTGTACGAAAACAAAAGATCAAACATTTTTATGATATTAGAGAAGGGATCTGTCATCAAGTATTACCAGAAAAAGGATATGTTCGACCAGGTATGCTAATTGTTGGAGGTGACAGTCACACAACTACCTATGGAGCTTTTAATGCTGCGGCATGTGGACTGGGGAGTACAGATATATTCTATGCATATGTAAAAGGAGAGTTATGGTTTAAAGTTCCCGAGACAATTAAATTCAATGTCTCTGGAAAACTACCTAAACAAGTTATGAGTAAAGATATTATCATTAAAATTGCAGGAGATTATTCTGCTTCAGTTGCTCGCTATAAGTCTATAGAATTTACCGGAGAAACCATGAAATATTTGAGTATAGCATCGAGAATGACTATTTCCAATTTTTCTTTAGAGTTAGGTGCTAAATTCGCTTTTGGAATACCTGACCAAAAAGTAGTGGATTGGGTAAAAAAAAGAACATCTATACCATTTGAATTAGTTGAAGCCGATAAAGATGCAAATTATGAAGATATTTACCAAATAGATGTGAGTGATTTAGAACCTCAAGTCTCATGCCCCCATACGGTAGACAATGTAAAACCTGTTAGCGAGTTAGAGAAAATAAAAATAAATCAGGCATTTTTAGGATCATGTACTAATGGCCGCTATGAAGATATGGAGATAGCAGCAAAGATTTTAAATGGAAAAAAAGTACATAAAGATGTAAGAATGATAATAACTCCAGCATCGCAAGAAGTGTGGTTGAAAATGGCAAAAAATGGGATCTCTGAGATTCTAATAAAATCAGGAGCCATTATTACTAATCCGAATTGCGGAGCATGTTTTGGAGCTCATGGAGGGTTACTCGCTCCAAATGAGAAATGTATTTCAAGTTCCAATAGGAATTTTCAAGGGCGAATGGGAAGTCCTGCTGCTGAAGTTTATCTAGCTTCTCCAAGTACTGTTGCAGCTTCTGCAATTACAGGAGAAATAACAGATCCGAGGGATTTTTAAGGAGGGTATTATATGGCATTTGTAGGAACAGATATAATTAAGGATTATAAAGATGAACTTGAAGGAAATGTTTGGGTTTTTCCAGATAACGTCGATACTGATGTAATTTCGCCTGGTAAGTATCTCGATAATCTAGAAGAAACTTTAAAGCATACCTGTGAGAGTTTGATTAAGGAATTTCCAGATAAAGTTAAAGATGGAGATATTATTGTTGCGGGAAAGAATTTCGGCTGTGGTTCTAGTCGTGAAACTGCGGCCATGATCTTACAAGCAAAAGGTATTTCAGCGATTGTAGCAGAGTCTTTTGCTAGAATATTTTTTAGGTCTGCGATTGCACGGGCACTTCCAATTTTAGAAATTGAAGGTATTTGTTCAGAATTTAATCTTGGGGATATTATCCATATCAATATCCCAAAAGCAGAAGTAAAAAATAAAAGGTCAGGAAAAACATTTCAAGGTCAAAAAATACATCCCATTTTATTAGATCTCCTCAAAGAGGGAGGATTGGAACAGAAATTAATAAAAGAGATAAAAAGAGACAAGGAATAGAGGACAATTGAATAGATTTTAATTTAATAAAAATATGTAATATTTTATCAAAAGTGGTTTTTTTAAATATGAATAGACTTAGTGTACTTAAATCTCCAAATAAAGATAAATCTGAAAAGAATATAGTCGCTTTAGGAGGAGATGGTATTGGTCCTCTAGTAGTAAATGCTGCAGTTCAAATTTTAATAGGGATAAATATTGAGGGATTAAATATTACAGAAATGCCATGTGGAGAGAGTGCTATTGAAACAGAAGGGAATGCCTTTCCAGAGAAAACTAAGAAAGCGATTGATAAATCTGATGCAATTTTATTTGGAGCTACTGAGGAATCGGCAATCCAAGTATTAGCATATCTTAGATGGGGATTAGGTAATTTCGCTAATATTAGACCTATCAAATATTTTCAAGGAATGGAAACCAACTTAAAAACCTCCTTAGTTGAGAATGTGGATTATGTGTTTGTTAGGGAAAGCACTCAAGGTATGTATGCTGCTGCGGGGAAGGAGGGAAAATTACGCAGATTAATAAAAAAAGGATTAATATATGATTCAGATATAGAAAGATGGACAAAAAAGGCCACATATGCTCTAAGGATTGTATCCCCAGAAGCAACTGACAGAATTGGAAGAGTCGCATGTGATTTATGCATAAAAAGAAAGGGTGAGGGGATTGGAAGAGGATTGCTTGAAATTGTGTGTAAACCAAATATTTTTCGTTTACAAGATCAAATATTTATTAACAGGATAAAAAAGATAGCTAAAGAAGAATATTCAGACCTTGAGGTTGAGACTTATATAGTTGATGATTTTGCGAGAAGATTGATAAGGTATCCTGATTATCATGATACAATTGTAATTCCAAATATGATGGGAGATATATTAAGCGATGAAGCTGCTGAAATTGTAGGAGGGCTTGGAGTGGCGGGTTCTGGAGTATATGGCTCAAAAATCTCATATTTTGAACCTACCCATGGATCAGCTCCAGCAGTGTTAGAAAGAAAAAATTATGCTGGAGAACCAGTAGCTAATCCAATCGCTACAATAATTTCTGCAAGCCTATTATTAGATTATTTAGATTATGGTTATGAATCGAAAAAATTAATGAGGGCAATTGAAAATACACTAAAAGGAGGTCTTGATCCAGAAAAAAATTGGGAATATCTACCTCGGGATGCTGTTCCATTAAAATTCAGAAAAGAAGGAAAATTCGGAAGCACCCAAGATGTGGCAGAAAAAATCTTAGAAGAGTATAAAAAGATTAAATAAAATACTTAAAATCTCCTTTCTGATAATAAAAGATATTCTTATGGTTTCTACTCATTGGATCTTTTTTCTTTTAAAATTTTATTATAGTAAAAAATATTTTAAATAGAATCTTACTAAAATATATTTCATAAATTCAAACTTTTCTAATAATAATTAAGTGATTTTCTAATGGTTGATCTAAATAAGATTATTGAATATTTCAAGAATTCTAAGATTCCAGAAAATATGCTTAACCGTGGACAATTAGTACTCAATGAATTTCTAAATCCTCTTAAAGTATTGTTTGAACAAAAAGCATTACCTAATAAAGGATGGAAAGACGAGCAAATTGAGCTCCTTTTAAAAATATTAGCAAATATGGATACGGACAAAGATATAAATGCTTCTCAAGTAGGAGAAAGAGAGGCTCGAATTGCTTCGAAATTACATCTAAAAATCTCTGGTGGATTTTGTCATGGAGTAGGCAGGAGTGGATTTTTAACTGCTCCCCAACCGAAAGCACCTGGAGGATCTATAATGTATGAAATATCCAATTATCTTGCTCGAGATATTATGAGAAAATTTGGTCTTCCAAACATTAAAAAAGCAATTATTACCCCTATTGCCACAGGAATGTCTCTCGCATTAACATTATCCGCTTTTAAGCCCGATTGGAATAATATAAAGCTTAGATCAAAAAGAAAAGTCTTGCTTCCTAGATTAGATCATCATTCCATACTAAAATCAATTAATTTTATTGGTCTTGACCCTAAGATTATTGAAGGGAAAGTTTTTGATGATGCAGTTAGAATTCCGATAGAGGATATCCGAAATGCCTACGAAGATGCATGTTATGCGATCATCTCTTTTACAAGCTTTTTTCCTCCCCGTGAAGCTGATGAAATTAAAGAAATTAGTAAGTTCGCAAAAGAAAAAGATCTTGTCCATATTATTGTTAATGCTTATGGTGTTCAAAGTCCAGAATGGATGGGCTTAATCCGATCAGCAATAGACGCGGGAAAAGTTGATGCTGTGATTCAATCCACTGATAAAAACTTTCTTACTCCCGTTGGCGCTTCATTGATTGCTTCACCTTATAAAGAAAAAATTGAAAAGATCAGCAAAAGTTATGCAGGAAGAGCTTCTGCTTCCCCTGTAGTAAACTTTCTTATCTCTATGTTATCTTTAGGAAAAAATGGTTATGAAAAGCTCATAAAAAATCAACAAGAGAACCGAAAATTCCTCGAGCAAAAATTAAACACTTTAGCAGAAAAAATTAATGAGCGAGTGATGGATATTTTTAATCCTGTTGCCGTTGCAATGACATTAAATCACCTAAAAAGAGATCAATTATATGCCTTGGGTGGAGCCTTATATAATCTCAGAGTAACTGGTCCACGAGTATATGATCCAAGTCAAAAAGAATTTGGAACTTGTGCTGAGGGATATCCTACTCCATATATAGTAATGAATGCCGCTATTGGTTCAAAAAAAACACATATAGAAAATGCGGTCGAAAGACTTGAGAAAGCATACAATCAAATCACTAAATAAAGCTTGACGAAGTCATTCCTTAATTTTATCATATTTTTTATTTAAATTTCTCTTTCTAAAAAATTAACTCGCTTGATAATTCTTCTTTATGCGATGGCTATTAAATAAACTTTTATATTAATTGTATTTTTTCTTTACTAAATAGCTTTCATTTCAAATTATATATTTCAAGTATTTAGGGATAAAACTCATGGAAAATCGACTTTTAATTCAGTTTAATAATGTAATTTCTACAGAATGGTTAACAGAGCAATTTTCTGAACCTTTTGATCCCTTGAATCATAGGGAATTATTTGAATTAACATATCATACCGTTAATAATGTTGGGACAAGATGTGTTTGGATTAAACTCTTTCAAGCTTTTAAGAAAGGTTCTAAAGCGATCTTATACTCTAAAAATAAAACCTTCATCTCTATTGAAAATATGGAAGATACATTAATCGTCACATGCTATTATAACGACGGGGAAAATGCAAATAGACTCACTAATCAAATTTTACCCACACTTCAAGAAAGAAAGATGAAATTTAATATTAAAGATGATGATATCAAAACTCAGCTTTTAAAAACTATTTTAGTTGAGAGAAAGATTGATGAATGTGCAAATCTTGTGATGTTAAAGGATATTAATAGAAAAATATATTTCGCGATTGGAGATGCGAGGGAATCCGCAGCAGTAGTTCCATTATTTATGGAAGCGGAAGGTTCGCGATTAGTTCAGCTAGCATTAAATAAATGGATGGCAACCGCGCAAAATCTTTCTCCTGAAGAAGCTTTTCCAGAAAATAGAGTCCCTGGATTATTGAAGAATTTAATGCAAATAAAAAAATGGGTTTTAAACCTAATCACTTCTTATTTGGATAAGGATCAGTAATTTCTATAAAAAAATTTTTATGTTTTATTATTTTTAGTTAGATTAATAACACAGTTAAAATGATTATTATACCCATAAAATAATTGATAATAACCGATTATCTCAGAATTACAGCTCAATGATTGAGTAATTAAAACTGTGTTACCGAAGGATTAGTTAAGCTCCCGTTGCTTAGCTTGGTTAACAAGCAATAGGTTCTTGTCTTGACCGACAAGCGCAGGTCTTATAAATGGCCGATGGACAAACAATCAAGAACAACTGTCCATAATAGTAAAAACCTGAGTGTATGATTGATCTCCGATCGACTGGGAAATCGGGGGTTCAAACAGGATTCTCATTCCGAGAATCGTGGAAAATCCCCCCGGGAGCATATTTAGTTCTTCAAATTTATTTTTTCAAACTAACCATAAACACTAACTATTATGTCAGTCAATTTCTCACCGCAAGCAAAAAATTATATTAAAAATAATCATATAAAATATCTTCTCCTAGAAGTTGATACCATAGAAGAGGGATGTACAGCAATATACAACCCTAATCTAAAAATTCTTTCTAAGAAAATGAATTCAGAGAATGTGATTGAAAATATAGAAACAGAAGATATTCAATTATTTATTTCAAAGGATTTTACCTCGATTTTTGGTACACAAAAGCAATTTGAATTAGATCTTGTCGGGTACTTCGAAAAGGTTTTAACAATCACTAATATTGAAGCGAAAACTAAAAACATATGTAAAGTATAATTTTAATTAGGCAATTTCACTATTTTTAAAAAAATTAAACTATTATCGAATATTCTCTTTTCATCTGAAATAATTCAAATAAAGCTCACTAAAAACAAAAAATATAAGCAATATCCATTACATCTAAATTACACAAATTTTTATGAATCAAAAAGATTAAAGTAGTAAATCTTATATTTAATTCATAAGGTAAAAAATGGAAAGAATTTTTTATGACGTTGGTGATATAATTGGCTGAAATGTTGACGGATTTGCTCCAGAATATATATTCTCGTATAGCTCAGCTAGGTAAAGCTATCCAAGGGCTGAAAAACTCCTTAGATGGGCTTAATCAAAACATAGAGGATAAAATCACTAATCTTAATGAAAAAATGGGGCAATTTTCGAAAGAAATTGCGGTCGCCCAGACAAAACATTTAGAGGTGATTTCAGAGATAGGAGAAGGAGCGAAGAAAGAAATTGAGATCGTTCAAGAAGGTTTGGGACTTAAAGCATTAAAAAAGATGATATCCGATATGGAGAATTTCTCAAAATTAGCTGAAGAAGTTTTAAATCAGGATACAGTAAATTTATTATTATCAGAAGCGATTTCCTCAGTAAAGAATCTAAAAAAACAACAAGAAGCAAAAGTAGTTAAACAAACTACTAAAAAAGATTAAATTTGACGGTGAATAAAAAAATGGGAAATGAAATGGAAAAACTTTTAGAAGAGATGATAACCAAGATTAATCAGATAATGGAATCTCTCGATGGCACTATCTCACAGATTAATCAAATGAATGAATCTATAAATTTAATGAGCGATAAATTTTCTCAAGAAATCGTTAGTTTAACAGAAAATGTACGATTAATAGTCGAGGCTTTAAAACAATTTAGAGTCCAATCCAATAAGAGCATGCAAGAGCTTTCAGATGATTTAAATGAGAAGATTGAGGAATTATGGGAAAATAAATCTATTGAAGCCATTTTAGAAGATGAAAAGAAATCTATTGGGACTATTAAGAAAGCGCAAAAAACCGTAAGCGATAACCTCTATTATGCTCAACTTCTTACAATCATACAATCAATTCGAGAGGAAACTAACCGAATCCTTACAAGTTGCGATATCTAATTTTTATTAAATAATTATTTATTTTCCAATAAATACTATTTTTAATAATACTACCCATATATCTTTTAATTTCTTTTAATAATCTTTTATATAGTAAATATAAGTTTTATTAGATATTCAAATTAAAAATCAAATAAAGAAAAAGTGAAAGGAAAATGCCTAAAGGGACGTTTTGTATCATTTTACCATTTGATTCAGATTATAAAGTTCTCGGTACTTACTTTAAGGATAAGGAAGGGAAAGATTTTGAAATAACTAGCAGTCTATTTCTACGATTAAACCTAGATCTGGAACGAAATCAATATTCATTTTTAAAAATAGATGAGGAGCAGATTTTTTCGTATATTCACAAATTCACTGGAAAAACAAAATTGAAAGCTTCTGGAATTATTGTTGGTTTACTTTTAGAGGAGGGTGAAAAACCAGAGAAATATAGACCTTTACTCAAAGACGCTGCTGAATCTATTGAAGAATTAGACTTGCTAGATATACCACGTGATAAATTTGAGACAGAATTGAAGGACGTATATCAAGAGATCGTAGAGCCTTTAATGGATCTTATGACTCCAGAAAATATTAAACAAAGTATTATAAATAGAACGAAATCTTTATTATCAGGAAGTAAAAATGATAGAAAATTGGCTCAAGAATTAGTTGAGAGGGTGGAAGATGAAGAACATATAAAGATTTCAAACCTCTATAAAGAAGCTGAAAAATCGTTAAAAACAAAGGAATTTGAAAAAGCTGCTAAGAATTATTCTAAGGCTACTGAAATCTCAGAAGAATTACTAGGAAAAGATAATGAAATTACAAACACTTTATGCGAAAGAGCATCATTTTGCGAAAAAATTCCGGAATTATCCAAAAAACGAGACAAAATTGTTCAAAATGCGAGAGATGCTTTAAGAAATGAGGATTTTCATGAAGCTTATAAATTATATAGAGAAGCGAGTGAAATCTCTAAAGAATTAGTCCAATTTGACAAGGAAGAAGAATATAGGTTAAAATCCAAGGCGTTAAATGATTTCTATCAAGTTGATCAGAAATATAAGAATAATTGAATAGAATTCTATTTAGAATTGAATATGAATATTATAAGTTTATTAACAGATTTTGGTTCACGAGGTTCTCATTACGTTGCCGCGATGAAAGCTGTTATATTAAATATTTCTCCTGAGACCAAAATCATTGATCTTTCACATACGGTTAAACCATTTTCAATAATAGAAGCGTCTTATTTACTAAAATCCAACTATTCATATTTTCCCAAACAAACTATTTTTGTGGTAGTAATAGATCCAGGAGTTGGTAGCGAACGAGGAATTGTAACACTAAAAACTAATGATTGTTATTATTTCGTAGGACCAGATAATGGGATTTTACCTGCAGCTTTAGGAAATAACATAGAAAAATGTGTTCTTGTTAAAAATGATAAATATTTTCATAAACCAGTATCATCTACATTTCATGGACGAGATATAATGAGTCCTGTAGCAGCATATATTTCTTTGAAAACACCATTAAAAAATATTGGACCCATTATTAATCCAAAACAACTAAAAATGATTGATATTCCTTTAGAAATCAAACCAAACCAAAGAAAAATTAAATGTTGTATTCAATATATTGATGCATTTGGGAATATCACTACAAATATACCGTTAAAAAAAAACAGAATTAGCAAAACAGATATCACTTTATCAGATAAAACCAGAATAAAAGTGACGAAAAATAATTCTACATTTGAGGGAAAGTATAGTTCACATTTTGCATCCGTTTCTAAAGATTCATTATTATTTTTACAAGGTTCTACTGGCTATCTTGAAATTTCTATAAATCAAGCAAATGCTTCTAAAATATTGGATATCTCTTCTGGAGATATCATTAAATTACAATTAGAATGAAGTGATTCAACTTGGAAGATGAAATTTTAGCATGTATCAAAGAAAAAGATATTAAATATTTGCATTCAGGACAGATTGCTAAACATGTCTTCCCAGTTAATAGAAAAGAAGCTCATAATAAGGGAATCCCTCATTTAATTGTCAGAATCTTTATTATTAAGAGAAAAAATAAAAGTAATATTGAATTCCTTGTTCAAAAAAGAAGTAAAAATAAAAAAACATATCCTGGTTATTTTACAGATTCTGCCAGTGGACATATAATCTATGAAAAAGGATTAGATCTCTCAAGTATCAAAGAAAATGCTTATCGTGAGTTAGAGGAGGAAGTTGGAATAAAAGGAAAAGATCTCAAGAAATTAATTTTTTATGATTTTAAATCAGAAAAAGATGAACTTACACGAGAAGTTGCATATATCTTTTTAGGTGTGGCCAAAGAAAACATCGATTTAAAACTAAATCAAGAGGAATTAGAAACCGATTCAAGTAAGTTCTATTCACGCTCAGAATTAGAAAATATTATTAATAAAAAAGATCTAGTTGATCATTCAAAAGAGGTATGGAAAGAATTATTATCTTCTGATCTGAGCTCCTTTATTAATGAACGAGAAAAATCAAAGAATGGAAATGATAATAATACAGCTCTTTTTATTGGTAGATTCCAACCCCTTCATCATGGTCATATTCATGTGTTATATAGGATATTTGAAATATATGAGTATGTTAAAATAGCTATTGGGAGTTCTCAAATATCACATACAAAAGAAAATCCATTTACCAAAGAAGAAAGAAAAAAATTTATTGAAGCTGCTTTAAAAAAGAGAGAAATAAGGGAAGAAAATTACTTTATATATTATGTTCCGGATATATTTAATGCCAAAAAATGGGTGGAACATGTCGTTTCTATTGTAGGTAATTTTGATAAAGTAGTATCGAACAGTGATTGGGTACGAGAATTATTCAAAAATGAAAATTATAAGCTTTCTAAAAAAATAACCCTCTTTAAAAATAAATATAATGGTACATATATAAGAGAATTAATAGCTGAGGGAAATGAAAAATATAGATCGCTTGTACCAAATGAGGTATTAGACATTATTAAAGATTCCAATGGTTTTGAGCGAATTCAAGGATTATATAGACAAGAGGATAATTATGAGTGAAAAAAAAGAAAGATTATCCATCGATGGTTCTTTTGGTGAAGGAGGGGGGTCTATTTTACGCCTGAGCGTTGGATTCTCAATACTGTTCGATCAACCTATTAGACTTTATAATATTAGGGCAAATCGCTCAAAACCGGGCTTACGATTACAACATCTACTAGGATTAAAAACTTTAGCTAATTTAACTGATAGTGATCTTAGTAATTGTTCAGTAGGAACACAAGAGATAAAGTTTAAACCTAATACTAAACATTTAAAAGAACAAATTAAAGTTGATATTGGAACTGCTGCAAGCGTTGGATTATTATTACAACCTATACAAATTGCATGCTTGAAATTTTCTGAACCATCAGAGATTACCATTGATCTTAATGGTGGTGGTACATTGGGAAAATGGGCACCTGGACTTCATTATCTTAATAATGTAACTTATCAGATATTTAGAAATTCAGGATATGATATTGATTTAGAAATTCACAAATATGGCTTTTATCCTAAAGGAGGAGCGATAACGCGATGTAAAATCCATCCTCCTCAAAAAAACTTAAAACCTATAAGACTCACAGATTTAGGAAATATTAATTCTATCAAAGGAAAAATCATTTGCTCACAAAATTTATCAAATGCTAACGTAGCAGAACGTATAAAATCATCCGCTCAAAAAAATATTTCAGCAGAATTATCTATTAATACAAATATAACTTATGAATATGTAAATGCTTTAAGTACAGGCGTAGGACTCTCATTATGGGCTGAGTCTAGTACTGGTGCGATAATTTCTTCCGGAACCATTGTCGGTGAAAAGAAAATATCTTCAGAAGAAGTAGGAAAGATGGCGTCTAATCGGATAATTAATTATATAAAGAATAAAATTCCTGTTGACAATTATCTCAGCGATCAACTTATCCCATTGATGGCTTATATCCAGCAATCCTCTAGGATCAAAGTCTTAGAAATAACAAGCCATGCGAAAACGAATTTAGAACTATTAAAATTATTTACAGATAGAGAATATCATATTGAAAAAAAGGAAAATCATGCAACAATCGAATATGAAGAGATCAATCAATAATTATCTTTGCAACTATTCTCAGAAAATAAATTATGAACAAGAAAAATTTTTATTTGTAAATTTTATGTTAATTATATAAAAGTTTTTAGTTTTATAAAATATGTCAACTACAGCTATTCAAAGATGCCCACGCTGTGGCAACGAGAATCGCTCGGACTCCTATGCGTGTAGTTTTTGCGGTAAAAGACTAAGAATTGAACAAATTGAGAAAATTCCCTTACTGAAACGGATTGAAGAAGAATGGATAAATCCGTATCCCATTTATATAAAATTTTTGTATCTTCTGATAAATCCTGCAAGAGCTTTCTGGGATATAAATCATCTTCGGAAAAAAAGTCCTGGATACCTTATTTTATTATTTAACTCATTAATATCTGGATTAATAGGTTGGGCATTTATTTTTCATTTTAAATTTCTTTCTATTGGTGGAGTCTCTCCAGCCCCTTCCCTTTGGGTTTTCGTATATAAATTAAGTTTCTTCTTAGCATATTTTCTATTTGCCTTTCTCTCTCAATTTTTATTTTATAGATTTTTAATATGGGTATATACAAAGGGAGCAAATTATTCTGTTGGATTTACTGAGAGAATAGAAGCAAGATTTGAAAGCGCTTCTACAGAAGCTTCTAGTTATAAAGAAAGAGAACTCAGTCCATTTAGTATATACAAAGGTGGTACTCTCTTACAAAAACAAGAGGCATATAAATCAAAAATGATGATGTGTGCTTTCTTTCCATTTTTTATCATCAATCTTATTAAGTTCTTTATTGTCTTAATCGGATTTCCTACAGTCGATGTTGATGTAAGTGGCCCTGTAGATCCCTTAATTTTTACTATGATGGTTAATTCTTCTATTTGGATTCCCCTCTATATTTTAGATGGAATTACTTTAGCTGTATGGATTCCACTACTCATTACAATCGCAATTCGAGAATTATCTAACTCATCTACAATTCGAGTATTGATTCCATCATATATTATCAGTATCTTAGTTGCTGTATTTTTCTTTTTTATAAGACCAGTATTTATTCCTTAACTTTATTAGGTTATAAATCCACATTTATTGCAGCATTAATTAAATTTTAGAAGATTTTATTAATGAAGTATCGGGAGAAATCAGTAGCACAGCTAGAATCAGAATTATTCGCTAATATTAGTATTATTAATAAAATCTATGCTAGATATCAGAAGGGTCAATTAAATTCTGATTTTTTTCAAAAATCTTTTAAAAACTCTGTATATGAGTTATTAAAAATTAAAATTGCCTTAAAAGAAAAAAACATCCTTCTTTCTAATCTAATTAAGAACAATGAATATATGGGGGAATATAATCAAGCAATGCTAGTCATTGACAGAGTTTCAGAATTAAATCTAGCAAAAACATCATATAAATCAGGTTTGGATTCAGATAATCGATATTCACAGATACTTAAAAATTCTCTTTTACATTTACCTGGATTAACTTCTGAAATTACTAGCTTGTTTATTACATTAATGGATGCCATAAAATTAGAGATTTCAGTGGGTGGATCTTATATTTTGAATTTATTCCAAGAATTAATAAAGCAAACCAGAACTTTCCCTGGTCTTAAAAATCTCTCTCAGAAGATAACCAAGATTTACAATCATGTGACAAAAAACTTAGAAACCTTGAAAAAAAATCAAGATTATCAAGAAAAAGTAGTTAATCATTTATATGAAATTTTTCAAGAATTCCAACATCTCATCAGTCTAAAAATATGAAGAAAAGAAAAAAATTAATTAACTTTCTATTATTTTAAAACTTATAATATTAATTGAAAGGACGATTTAAATGCCACGACCTGGTTTAAGATCTAAAAGTCAGAAGCGGAAAGAAATTAGAACACCTGGAAATGAAAATAAGAAGCACTATTGGAGAAAAACACCAAGCAGAGCCGTATGCGCCATATGTAAAAAACCTTTACAATCTATTCCCCGGGAACGACCATCAAAAATGAAAAAGACAGATAGAACTGAGCGACGACCCACTCGATTGGAAAGCGGTCGCTATTGCGCAAAATGTCTACAGCGATTAATACAAGAACAAGTTAGACATTCCTAATTGTTTATCCTATTCATTTTGGTGTAAAATATAATCATTCTGAAAGAATGTTATCCTTTCTTGTTATTTATAAAATTAATTCAATTTTTTACTATCTTTTATCCAAAACTGTTTTTGTTAGATTAAATTAAAGATTTCGAATAACAAAATAAATATAATATCTGAAATTCTTTATTTACATCAAACTATAATAATCAATAACATCATTAAAAATGATTATTTGTATTAGTGGATTTCATGGAACCGGAAAAACTACAGTTGGAAAAAAGGTCTCTGAGCGACTCAATCTTGATTATTATTCAACTGGACAAGCATTTAGAGACCTCGCAAAAGAGTATGAAATGAATTTGGAGGATTTCTCCAAGTATGCAGAAAATCATCCGAAAATAGACAAAGAATTAGATAGAAAGATCATTGAGATGTCTCACAAGAAGGATGAAATAGTTTTTGAAAGTCTTCTTAGTGGATATCTTCTTAAAGAAAAAGCGGACCGTTCAATTCTACTTAAAGCACCTCTAGATGTAAGAGTAAAACGGATGGTCGAAAGAGATAATTCTGATTTTGAAGAAAAACTGAAAGAAACGAAAATTAGAGAAAAATCTGAAATTCAACGATTTATTGATTTATATGATATTGATCTGACGGATAAAACTTTGAGAAATAATGTATTTGATTTAATTATTGACACTGGAAATTTATCAATAGAAGAGGTTGTAGAAAAAATTATTAACTTCTTAGAGAATGAAAATATTATATAAATAGATAATTATACCAAGAAGCGATAAATTCAACAATGTAGAAATTTCATTATAAAAAATCGAAAAAAAATAAGGAAACATTTTTAAATATGTTCATTAATAAAACTAGCTATCTTCTCTATTGCTTCTTTACCTTCCGGAGCAAAGGCAGCAAAAGCTGCAAATACATGTACCATATCTTCCCAGATATCTAGCTTAACATCTACATTGGCATCTTCTAATTTTTGTGCAATCCTTTTTGAATCATCAAGTAAAATTTCTGATGTACCGACTTGAATATAAATCGGAGGTAATCCTCGAAGATCGGCAAAAAGAGGGGAAACCAACGGATCTTTAGGGTCTACATCTCGCAAATAGTTATCTATGACAAGATCCCCCAATTCAGGAGTAAGAAAAGGATCAATTTCCGCTTTCTTTGTATATGACTCCCCTGAACCTGTCATATCGGTCGCTGGTGAGAGACAAAAAGCTGCTATGGGGGGTGAAACATTCTCATCTCTAATTTTGATTAAAACTGACAGTGTTAAGGTTCCTCCGGCAGAGTCTCCTCCAATTATTATATTGTTTGGATTAAAATTCTTTTCAGACATAAGCCATTGATAGGTATTGAAAGCATCATTTAATCCCGCAGGAAATGGGTGTTCGGGTGCCAATCGATAATTGATTGCCAACACCTTTATTTTTGCAGCTCGAGAGATTCTGGAAATTAGATCTATATGTGTGTCAATAGAGCCAGCTACAAACGCTCCCCCATGCAAATATAGTAGTACTTTATCAGGTCTAACTTCTGGGGCCATTATCCATTCCCCTTCTATCTTATTTATTTTTACCGGTTCACGTTTAATATCTTCTGGAATCTTACTCATTTTAGCCAATTGATCTAATCCTTTTCTTGTAGATTCGACAGTGGTCTCCTTCGTCATTTCTTGAAATTGCTTCAATAATTTTATAACATTTTCCATTCCTTTACTAACCATACATTCACCTTAATCTATTTTATTCAGTACTATTTTTATAGATTATAAATTAATCCCATTAAAGATAAATCTTTCATCCATTTTAATATATTAAAAAATACAAAATTTTATCAAAAATAGAAAATTTCTAATTTTAATAAAATAACGTTATCAGACTGGTGAAAACAAGTTTGATAACAGAATAAAAAAATTTGGTGACAAATTGGATATGAGTGTTTATGATATTGGACGCGTCTGTGTGAAAACATTGGGACGTGAGGCTGCAAAGCATTGCGTAATTGTTGACATAATTGATAAAAATTATCTTCTTATTGATGGTACAAAAGTAAAACGTAGAAGAGTGAACTATAAGCATATTGAACCTCTTGATGAAGTTATAGAACTCAAAAAAGGAGCTAAACATGATGATGTGATAGCTGCCATAAAGAAAGCTAAATTAGAAGATTTATTCAATAGCACAGTTGAGATCCCTATAAAATAAATTAGAAAACTACATACACAAAATAGAAGTTTTTTATTTTTTCCATAATTAAAGCAGCGGTCGCTTAGCCTGGTAGAGCGCTGGCCTGGAAATGGTTTTATCCCTTGCCGGTAAGCCAGTGTGGGCAACCCACTCGGGGGTTCGATTAATGGGAGAATTACTTCCAGAAGAATAAATCCCTCCCGCTGCGCTTATATTTTTTTTTAATTTTAAATTATTCTTTCTTTTAAATCGTTCTCTTAGAAGTTTAACACCCTTTTTAACAAAATAAAACTTTTTTTATTCAAAAGTTTGATTTCAATTAGGAAAAATGATCGTGAAAGGTCAATTTAAGGATCTTACATACATATCCAAAGGCATATCTGAATAATATCTCAATACTATGCTTTAGCTTTTCTTTGAAATAAAATATAAAATGGAATAAAAAAAATCAACGGAATTAATTCATAAAATATTAAAGTCACTATACTGATATTAACCATTTTTATTCTGAACCCTACAGGATCTTTTGTGTAATAAAATTATTCCTAAAATTATTTTAATTTTATCTCGATTTCATGAATTTACTTTTATTTTAAAAGCAGTAATTATAATTTTTTCAAATAATTTTTATACTAAAGAAAAAAAACATATTCGAGGTTAAGAGAATGCGAATAATAGGTATACCAAGTGATGGTCCAGAATTAGATGATAAAATCTCAGATCATTTCGGGCACTGCAATTATTTTGTGGGAATTAAAATTGACGAAGAGATGAATATTATTAAGGAATTTGCTGTTAAAAACGATGGTCATTCTAGCTGTATGGAACCGGTCCTTAATATGAGAGATAAGCAGGTTACGGATATGATAGTTGGTGGAATTGGAGGACGCCCATATATGGGATTTCTCCAAGTTGGCATCAATTTATATCAAGGAATAGAGGGTTCTTTAAAAGAAAACGTGTTACATTTGATTAAAGAAAATTTGAAACCCTTAGGAGAACCCAGCTGCTCCTGAACGAATCAAACACACAAAAATTAATTCCTAGAATTAAATCCATTAAATTTTTCAATCTTTTTATTTATTTGAAAAGAATTCACTTTTATTCTTTGGGTGGTTACAAATGTCAGTGTTTGGGTTTAAATATTTCAGGAATGCCGACATTTTATTTCACTTTGAAATACATATTCCAGATAGCAATATAATTCTCAGCCCATTTCTGTACCTTTAAGAAGCGGTGTTTGAAATACATCCCGAAGCCTGCCAGCTTACACGGAATCGGAGAATCCGCGATAATTATACGAAACGTCTTATATCTTTTCCATAGGGTTCTAATATACGTGGAAAACTTCCGAAAATTATGTCTGAATACGCGATAATCAAGAACCCGTTGAGCACCCCGAGGTGTCATTATATTGCGTTTAAAGGAAGGGTAATAAGTGTAG
>Ga0209918_1000296_pt1 | contig 36608 bp, 33 predicted proteins | sample SalPonD_shore_MG_FD_185712 | JGI IMG/M metagenome (GOLD analysis project Ga0209918, IMG submission 185712) | Salt pond soil microbial communities from South San Francisco under conditions of wetland restoration - Salt Pond MetaG... | ecosystem: Environmental > Aquatic > Marine > Intertidal zone... | reverse complement strand
CGCGACGATCATTCGGCACTGGGAAAGTCCGTGAACGATAAATTTGCCGAGCTGGAGGGCCGGGATTCTGGAAGCGGCTAGCTGGAAGGCGAGTCCGGGTTCGTGACTGGAAGCCGCTCCTGACGCAACATAATTCCCTCACGCCAAGGCGCCGAGCCCGCAAGGGAAAAGCGTGACCACGCAGAGGCACAGAGGGACGAGATGTGAAAAGGCTTGGCGGGGGGCTTGAAGCCGGGTTGTCGCTGCAGGCGACTCAGATTGCTCTGTCCACGGCTGGATCTGTGCCAGCAAGATCCATCTCTGCGTCTCCGCGTGAGGAAGATTTTTCCGTTTGGTTATCCCGATTTGAGAAGTTTCAGAAGCCGAAAACGGTGAATCCGCCGTCCACGGCGATGCACTGGCCGGTGATGTAGCTGGCCGCGGGCATGCACAGGAACGCCACCGCGTCCGCCACTTCCCGGGTCTCGCCCACGCGCTTCATGGGCGTGCGATCCAGCACTTCCTTCAGGTAGGCCTTGTCGGCGAGCACCTGCTCGGCGAGCTCCGTGCGCGTGTACCAGGGCGCCACCGCGTTGACGCGAATGCCGTCGGCGGCCCACTCGCAGGCCAGGTTTCGGGTCATCTGGTTGAGCGCCGCCTTGGTCATGGCATAGGGCGCACCGGTGCGCAGGTGCTTGAGGCCCGCCACCGAGGACATGTTGACGATGCAGGCATCCCCGGCCTGTTTGAGATGCGGATGCGCCAGGCGGCTCAACTCGAAGGGCGCTTCCAGGTTGGTGTCCTGCAGGCGCCGGTATTCGTCGCCCTCGAAGGCCAACGCCCGCTTGCGGATGTTGAAGCCTGCGTTGTTGACCAGGACGTCGAGCCCACCGAGCGTGTCCACGGCCTCGGCCACCAGGCGCTCGCGCGCATCCGGATCCGCGACGTCGGCGGCCACGGCGTGAACGTCCACGCCCTCCAGCGGCGAGGAGTCGCGGGCGCAGGTGACCACCCGCGCGCCCAGCGACAGGAACACGTCCACGACGGCGCGCCCGATGCCCCGGCTGCCGCCGGTCACCAGCACACGCTTGCCGTCCAGCCGCCAGCGGTTGGGAGATTCCTCTATCTTCATGATTCAGGCTGCGAAGTGTTCCGCCGATTGGGGCCTGCCGAGATGGAATCCCTGCAGGAGATCGAAACCCATCTCGCGGCAGACCCGCTCTTCCCCGGCACGGCTTACGCCTTCCGCCACGGTGAGAATATCCCGCTTGCGGGAGAAGTCCAGCATCATTTCCACCATGTCGCGGCGAGCCGCCGAGGCCTTGTCCAGATCGCGCACCAGGGAAATGTCCAGCTTGATGTAGTCCGGCGGCGCGTCGGACAGCTCCACGAGCCGCGCCCGGCCCGCCCCGAAATCGTCAAAGGCGAGTTTCATGTCCAGCGCCGCCAATTGCTCGCGCAGGGTGTTGAGCGCCTTGACGTCGGCAAAGGCCCCCTCGTGCAATTCCACGACCATGCCCAGGTTCGGGAACTCACCGCGCAGGGTCTCCATGGTGCGGACGAATTGTCCGGGATCCTCGGTCTCCTGCGGGTGGGTGTTGACGAAATAGGTGCCTTGCGGATGGTACTGCGACGCCAGGGCCACGCCGACGCGGCGGAACACGGAGCTGAGCATGATCTCCAGCCCCACGCTTTCCGCTATCCGGAACAGGTCCATGGGCTTGCCCGACAGCTGGGGATGCGCACCGCGACCCAGCACCTCCCAACCGTGGATCTCCCCGCCGGTGGAGAAGATGGGCTGAAAAGCCGCCGTGACCTTTTCGTTGAGCAGCAGGTCCTGCAGGTGCCGCGTGCCCACCGGCAATTCCTCCGACAGCGTGCCGAGGCCGAGTCGCGTGGTGGCGGACGAGGGCATCTGGTCCGAGTCCAGTCCCACGAGGCGCAACTCCACGGTGGCCAGGTGAATGATGTCGCCATCGCGAAGGCGTGTCTCGCGGGTTACGGGCTCGTGGTTGACGAAGGTGCCGTTGGTGCTGCCGAGATCGCGGATCACCAGGTCGCCGCGCTTCTTGAGAATCTCGGCGTGGACCCGGGAAATTTCCGTGCTGTCGAGGGTCAGGGAAAGATCGGCCTGCCGGCCCATCCGGTACGGAAAATCGGCCACGGGCATGCGCCTCAGGCTCCGATTCCGGTCCAGGTACCCTTCCAGGAACCAGAGTCGGGGCTTCGAGCGCGCGCCCTTGGCGGGCTTGGCGCTAGCAGCGCACATGGCAGGCAAGCATTTGCGAGGAGCCCCTGTGAAACGGCATTAGACTAAACCCAATTCCCCCCGACCGGCAAAGCGGTTACGGCTACACTTTACGTAGCTTGTGGATAAAACGCTAGCGGCTGGTGAGCTTGAGTTCGATGCGCCGGTTGCGCGCCCACGCCTCCGGCGTATCGCGATCGTCGAGTGGATGGTATTCGCCGAACCCGGTGGCCGCCATGCGACCCGGCGGAATGCCGAGCCGTTGGAGGTAATGCACGATGGCCAATGCCCTTGCGGTGGAAAGCTCCCAGTTGGACGGGAACTGATCGGTGTTGATGGGCCGGGTGTCGGTGTGTCCATCCACGCGCAGCACCCAGTCGATGTCATCGGGGATCTCGTGCATTACTTCCTTCAAGGTGTCGGCGAGCTTTCGCACCTGTGACCTTCCCTGGGCATCCAGGTCCGCGGAGGCGGTGTCGAACAGGAGCTCGGACTGGAACACGAAGCGGTCACCGACCACGCGGATATCCGGATTGTCGCCCAGCGCCTTCTTGAGACGGCCGAAGAATTCGGAGCGGTACTCCTTGAGTTGTTCCACCTTCTCGGCCAGCGCCACGTTCAGGCGCTCGCCCAGGTCCTCGATTTTGGCCTTCTGCTCCTCGACGGTCTGCTTCGACAGATCCAGCGCCTGAGAGACCTGGGTCAGCTGCCGCCGGAGTTCGCCGATCTGGCGGTTCAGCCTGGCCACCTCGTCCCGGGCCTCGGCACCGGCTTTCCGTTCTTCCGAGAGCTGCTCGCCGAGCTCGGAAACCCTGCCGCTCAACGATTCACGCTGCGCCTGAAGTGATTCCACCTCCCCGCCCAGCGCGCCGAGCCGCTGATGGGCTTCTTGTAGCTGGCGCTGGAGCGATTCGCCGTGTTCGCGGGAACCGGCGAGCGAGGCCTGGAGTTCCTCGACGCGCTTTCCCAGTCGCGCCGAGCGGGATTTTTCCATGCTCAGCATGTCGGCGAGCCGCGCCACCTGCTCGTTGAGCTGACTGAGCGCGGTTTCGCGATTTTCCAGCCGCTGGTTGAGGAAGTACTGTCCCAGGGTGAACAGCAGCAGCACGAACACCACCACCATCAACAACGCGGCCAGGGCGTCCACGAAGCCCGGCCAGATGTCCAGCGTGCGGCGGCGGCGGGAGACGACGAACATTGGATCAGCCGTCGCCGCGCTCGCCCACCGCGCGCGCCAGGGTGCGGCTCATCAGCCTGAGCTCGTCGCGCAATTCCTCGGAGAGGCTGCCCCGCTCCGCCAGGTCCCGCAGCACGACCTTGAGCTCCGCCTGGTGATCGGCCAGCTCGCGCAGCGTGGCCGCCGTGGCCCGGCGCTCGTTTTCGCCCTGGGCCAGTTGGCGTTGAAGCCGCTCCAGCCCGTCCGCCGTCTTTTCCAGGAGCGCCTGCACGTAAGCCGGCACGGAACCCTCCCCGTCGCCGGCCAGCGCGCCGGAGCTCAGGCGCGTGGCGCCGGAAAGCCATTCCTCCAGCTCGTTGAAGAAGCGGTTCTGGGCGTGACCCGCCTGCAGGTCCAGGAAACCCAGCACCAGGGCGCCGGCGAGACCGAACAGCGAGGAGGAAAACGCCGTGCCCATGCCGGACAGCGGGCCCTCCAGGCCCTGCTTGAGACGGTCGAACACCTCCGGTCCCGCCTGCGACTGGCCCACGTCCAGGCCGCCGATCACCTGGGTCACGGAACCAACGGTGACCAGCAGGCCCCAGAAGGTGCCGAGCAGGCCGAGGAAAATCAAAAGGCCGGTCATGTAGCGGGAGACGTCCCGAGACTCGTCCAGCCGCGAGCGGATGGAGTCCAGCAGCGAGCGCGTTGACAGCGGGGACAACGTGAACTCCCCGCGGCCGCGGCGCGACAGCATGCGCGCCATGGGCGCGAGCAGCCGCGGCATCTCGGCCGGCGGGCGCTCCGGGTCCGAGCGCCGGAAGGCGTCGATCCAGCGGGCCTCGCGGAACAGTTCCAGCACCTCGCGGAAATTCAACACGATGCCCACGGCGAGCACGCCGAGGATCAGGCCGTTGAAGGCGGGATTGGCCAGGAACGCGTGGGACAGCGGGCGGGAAACCAGCGCCGCCACGCCCGCCACGGCGGCGAGGAAGACGAGCATCCAGGCCAGGGAATGGTAGGGTCGGCTCATGAGATCATCCGGGGATCGAGTTCTAACCGTAGGCACCGGACACCGCCGGTTGGTTCCGCCGAGTCCGCGCCCGGAAGCCCGTCAGCGTAGTCGGTGAGAGTCGGGAAACCAACCGCGCCAGGCGCGCCCGCCGTGATCCCCTACGGGCATCTCCCGGGTCTACTGAACGCCCGGGGGACTCAGTAGCCGACCAGCCCCCTCAGCCGGTCGGTGAGGCGGCGCGCGGCTTTGACGGCCGCCTCGGGAACCGCGGCACCCGGCGCGGCCTTGCCGGCGGCAGGCAGGCGGATGCCAGCGTCCGTGCCGGTCCCGGCGTCCGCCAGCGCCTTGGACGCTCCCCGGGACTTCATGACGAGGGTGCGGCTTTGGGTGCGGAAACCGCGCACGGGGTAATCGAAGTTTGGATCACAGCCGTCCCGGCAATACACCGCCGCGGCACCCTGGAAACTGTTGGTGCCCATGATCACTGAGAAGGCCAGCCACCAGTTGTCCTCGTTCGGGCTGTTGTGCACCACGATGGTCATGAAACCGGGATCGCCGCCGGAGGCGGGCGTGTACTCCGCAGCGGCCTGACCCACGTCCCCGGTGATGCCGGTGCGGTCGTACTGGGACTTGGGGCGGTACCCGGCCACGTATGGTCCCCGCGCGTCGCTGGTCTTTTGGTCGAAATTGAGCACGTCCGCCTGGTAGTCGGCCTCGCCGCCGTTCGCCCCGGAGGAGTCCACCACCATCTGCCACTGGCCCAGCAGCTTGTCCAGCTCGTCGCCGAAGGCGAAGATCTGTCGCTGGATGGGAATGGTGCCGCCGCGCCAGGTGAGCTCGGCCGTGGTCTGGGTGAGAAAGTCGATCACGATATTGCCGGCGGCCTGCCGATGGTAGTCCGGCTTCGTGTACTGCTCGCAATCGATGCACTGGCCGCCGTCGAACCGGTCCAGGGTGCCGGTGTAGCGGTTGCCCTGGCCGTTGAGGTGACCCGCGCTCCAGTACCAGACCGGGTTGCCGTCCTCGTCGTAGACGTAGGTGGAAACCACGATCACGTCGTCCTGGATCTCGATGTTGAAGCCCCGCCCGGATTCGTCCGGGTTCCACCACCAGCCTGACTCCGGGGTGAAGGCGGCGGCGGGCAGGCTGACCAGCAGCAGCAACAGGGCGGCGGCGTGTTTCATGATTCGGGCTCGACTATCACTATGGCGCGCGCCGATTATGCCCGGTGAAACCTGAACCGTCATTGAACGGGCGCACTGTCGGCGTCATTCAGGGACCAGTCGTAGCGGTAGCCGGCAATGCTGTCCACCCCCTTCAGTTCCTCCTCCAGCCCCGGATCGGCATAGCCACGGATGTGGTCGAGCACGCTTGAGTCGCTGCCGCCGAAATCGGCGCGGTACCAATCGTATATGCGCGAGAGGACGACCCGGCCTCCCGTCACGCTCACGCCGCGGGAGTGATTCACGTAGTTCCGCGCCTGATCGTCGAGCTGGGCATCGATCCGCTCCGCCACGTAGGGCTCGCGGCGCAGGTTGGGACAACCCAGGGAGGCGCAGTTCAACGCGTAATGGACCCGCGGGTCGCGCCAGATGGGGCGCAGGATGCGATGTTCGATATCGTTCAGGGACAAGGCCTTGCCCTCGATGGTGACGAGCTGCTTGTCCCATGGGCCGTCATTGAACCAGCCGGGGGAAATGTCTATGTCACGAATGGACTCGACGGGGTAGTGCTCGAGCACGACCCGCACGGTGAGCGCGTTGTAAAGATTCAGCCAGTAGGCCAGCTGCCGGTCCCGGGTCAGAGCCGTGACGGTGACCCCGGACAGCCGGTTGATATATCCGTTCAACGCATGCTCGTCTGCTTTGGTCACCGCGGCGTAACGTACGCGGTTGATGCCGTCCGCGCCGCCAGTGAGGTACTTGCCCAGAAAGGCCGCCCAGGCGTCGTGCGCGACGCGGGTGTTGCTGGTCTCGTCGTGTGCCTGCCAATAGGCCCACAGCTCGGCGCGGGGTGCCGCCGGGAGGGGCGCTGCCGCCATCGACAGCAACAGCACTGTCGATACAATGTAGGACGCTTTCGTGTTCATATCGCTCTGCCTCACACATCATGCAGCTCATCGACATCGGTGCCAACCTGGGCCACGGCGCCTTCGACGACGACCGGGAGCAGGTGGTGGCGCGCGCCCGGGACCACCACGTGGTCCAGTTCGTGGTCACCGGAGCCACCCTTGAGGGCAGCCGCAAGGCCCTGGAACTGGCCCATGCCCACCCGGGCGTCATGTTCGCCACCGCCGGCGTGCACCCCCACCACGCGGCGGACTACGACGACGCGACGCACGCGGCCCTGGGCGAGCTGCTGGCGGACGATGCCGTGGTAGCCGTGGGCGAGTGCGGGCTGGATTTTTTCCGCGACTTCTCTCCCCGCGACGACCAGGAAGCCGCCTTCCGGCGCCAGCTGGAGCGCGCCTGCGAGCTCGGGAGCCCGGTCTTCCTGCACCAGCGCGACGCCCACGAGCGCTTCATCGAAATCCTCGGCGAGTACCGGGAGCGCCTGCCCCGGGCGGTGGTGCACTGCTTCACCGGCGACCGGGACGAGCTGCGCCACTACCTGGATCTCGACTGCCACGTGGGCATCACTGGCTGGATCTGCGATGAACGCCGCGGCCATCACCTGAAGGAATTCGCCGCCGACATTCCGGCCGACCGGCTGATGATCGAGACCGACGCGCCGTACCTGTTGCCGCGGGACCTGGACCCGAAGCCGAAGACGCGCCGCAACGAGCCCATGCACCTGGCGCACATCGCGGAAACCGTGGCCGCCGCCCGGGGCGAGACGCTGGAGCAGCTGGCGGCATCCACCACCGCCACGGCGCGGGCCTTCTTCGATTTACCTGCCCCGGAATCCGAATTCCCGTAGGAGCCCGCGAAAGCGCAGGCGGAGGCCAGGTGCGACTTGAGCGGAGCGAAAGAAGCGCCTGAAGCCGGAGCCGTCGCGCGTGGGCAATGCAATATCGTGCCCGTCCGGGCGCTCCTACAACCGCGTCACGTCCTCAGTCCGACGCCGCGCTTGAGCAACTGCAGCGAGATGAATGCGAGCGACACCAGGAACACCAGGATGATCGTGTAGGAGATCGCGATGGGCACGTCGGAGTTGCCCAGCAGCCCGTAGCGGAAGGCGTTGACCATGTAGAGGATGGGATCGAAGCGGGTCACGTCCTGCCAGAAGTCCGGCAGCAGGGAGATCGAGTAGAACACCCCGCCCAGGTAGGTAAGCGGCGTCAGGATGAAGGTCGGCACGATGGCGATGTCGTCGAACTTGCGCGCGAACACCGCATTGATGAATCCGGCAAGCGCGAACACGATGGCGGTGAGCAGCGCCGTGGACAGGGTCACCCAGATGTTGTAAACGCGCACGTCGGTGAAGAACATGGCGATGCACGCGACCAGCAGGCCCACGGTCAGGCCGCGGGTGATCGCACCGGTGACGTAACCGGAAAGGATCACGTAATTGGGCAGCGGCGAGACCATCAGTTCCTCGATGTGCTTGCCGAACTTGGCGCCGAAGAACGACGACACGATGTTGCCGTAGCTGTTCTGGATCACCGACATCATCACCAGGCCCGGCACGATGTAGGCCATGTACTGGTAGCCCTCCATGTCGCCGATACGCCGGCCAATCAGGTTGCCGAAGATAACGAAGTACAGGGTGGCGGTGATGGCCGGCGGCACGATGGTCTGTGGCCAGATGCGCACGATGCGCGTCACCTCCTTGATGACGATGGTCTTGAAGCCGACCCATTGGCGGTGGCGCACGATACTCACGCCGCATCCTCCCGGTCGGTATCGATCAGCCGCATGAACAGCTCCTCCAGACGGTTCGCCTTATTGCGCATGGACAGCACCTTGATGTTCTCCGACTCCAGCGCGGTAAACAGGTTGTTCAGGCTGCGTGTCTTGGGCACTTCGGCCTCGATGGTCGTCTGGTCGCGCAGCCTGAGTTCGTAGCCATCGAGTTCCGGCAGCCGCGAGACGGGCTCCCGGGTATCCAGCACGAAGGTCTCCACGTGCAGCTTGCCCAGCAGCTCCTTCACGCCGGTGTTCTCCACGATCCGGCCGTGGTCGATGATCGCCACGTTGCGGCACAGGTTCTCGGCCTCCTCCAGGTAATGGGTGGTGAGAATGACCGTGGTGCCCTCGACGTTGATGTTCTGGAGATAGCGCCACATCGAACGCCGGATTTCGATGTCCACCCCGGCGGTGGGCTCGTCCAGGATCAGCAGCCTGGGCTCGTGCACCATGGCGCGGGCGATCATCAGGCGCCGTTTCATGCCCCCGGACAGGTTGCGCGAGATCTCGTCCCGCTTGTCCCAGAGCTGAAGCGTCTTCAGGTACTTTTCGGCGCGCTGCCGCGCCAGCTTGCGGTCGATTCCGTAGTAGCCGGCCTGGTTGACCACGATGTCCTCGACCTTCTCGAACTGGTTGAAGTTGATTTCCTGCGGCACCAGCCCGATATAGGCCTTGGCGCGCTCCAGTTCGGCGTCGATGTCGGCGTCGAACACCTGAACCTGGCCGCCGGTCTTGTTGACCAGCGAGGTGACGATCCCGATAAGCGTCGACTTGCCGGCCCCGTTGGGGCCGAGCAAGGCGAAGAAGTCGCCCTCGGCGACATCGAGGGAAACGTCGCGAAGGGCCACGACCCCGCCCTTGTAGGTCTTGTTAAGATGCCGCACGGATAGCGCGTTCATTGCAGATCAGGCCGATTCGAATAGCGCGCCAGTATAACGTACCGGGTCAACCCGACCCCCGTGAGCCAAGGACACGAAGTCATCCCGTGATAAACCAGTTTCCCATCCGCCTGGCCTCGGCCCGGATGCTGCACCCTTCCTGCAGGCACCTGGCCTTCGTGCGCGCCGACGGCGAGCCGCTGCCGTTCATCCCCGGGCAGTTCATGCAGATCCACTTCGAGCACGGGGGCGAGTCCAAGCGCCGCAGCTATTCCATCGCCACGGTTCCCTCGAACCCCGTGCAGCCGGACCAGCCGGAGGACTTCAGCCGCATCGAGATGGCGGTGTCCTACGTGGAGGGCGGGGCGGCCACGGCGCTGTTGTCTGCGCTGGAGTCGGGCGACGAAATCCAGGCCAGCGGTCCGTACGGCCGGTTCACGCTGCAGGAGGAGCGCCCGGAACGCTATCTGCTGGTGGCCACCGGCACCGGGGTCACCCCGTATCGCAGCATGCTGCCCGAGATCGTCCGGCGCATGCGCGAGCGGGGCACGGAGTTCGTGCTGCTGTTCGGCGTGCGCACCCCGGAGGAACTGCTCTACGGCGAAGAATTCGCGGCCTTCGAGCACGCCCACCCGGGATTCACTTTCATCCCCTGTTACAGCCGCATCAAGCGCCAGCACCTGGAAGGTAACGAGCGCGCCGGCTACGTGCAGCGCGTGTTCGGGGAGTTGCAGCCGGATCCGGATCGGGACCAGGTGCTGCTGTGCGGCAACCCCAACATGATCGACGAGGCCATGGCGGACCTCGGGGAACGCGGCTTCGGCCACCGCCAGATCCGCCGGGAGAAGTACCTGGCCGGCCGTTAGCCGGCCCCGATCCAGCGATCGGCGGGCACTTTCCTGTGAACCCGTTCATGTTCCCTTCATCCCAGCCGGCGTATTCTCGTTCCTGACGGTCCCGTCCGGTGCTAGACTCCGGGCAAGGCCACCCTGATGGGTGCGCGGGGCCGGCGGCCGGAGACGCCGGTGGGAGAGCCATGAACAGAACGACGTGCTGCGTGTTGCTGCTGGGCACTCTGCTGCCCCTGAGCGCCGCCGCCGAAAAGGCGGGGGCGGCTGGCGGTCGCGTTTCCGCCGATCTCGCCAAGAACCTGGCGCCAGCGGTCCCCGCCGCGGGTTTCGCCGGACACCTGGACCGGGCCGACATCGCGGCGCTGCTGCAGGCCAGGGCCCCGTTTTCCACACCCGCCCACCGACCCGGCGTGATGGTGGACGAGCTGGGCCGGCCGCGCCAGGGCGAGGGCAACCCGCTGGCGCGGGGAGGCGGGTTTGGCCGGCCGGCGATCAGGGGCCTGCACTGGGACGACGCCAGCGGCGCGCGGGGGCTGGTCCAGGATTACAACGCCCTGGGCGACGCCATGAAGGCAAAGATCTTCGGCGAGGACCTGGGCGGGCACCTGGATATCGAGCTGGACGGCAGCCCGCACATCCGATACAAGGTCGAGTTCGACTGACAATTTTCTCCGCCCGCCGCCTCCCACCTTCCCCCTCCCGCGGCATGACCATCGTCACTTGAATACCCCCGCGCCACCGCTATAGTGGCGGCTTTCCGCAAGACCGGGGGATCCCCTTGCAACGAGCGCCAAGCATCCTGGCCCTCGCGCTGTGCGCGTTCGGCCTGGCCGGGCCGACCTGGGCCGCCGACCTCGAGCTCACCGATTGCCAGCTCGACGGGCCATTCGGGCTCAATCACGTCAAGGCACGTTGCGCCACCCTGGCGGTGCCGGAGAATCCGGCCGCGCCGGAAGGGCGCCGGATCGAGCTGAACGTGGCGGTGATTCCCGCCACGGCGCCCACCCCCTCGCCGGACCCGGTGGTCCTGCTGGCCGGCGGTCCCGGACAGGCCGCCACCGAGGCGTTCGCGGGCCTGCCCGGCGCCTTCAAGGGCCTCAACGAACATCACGACATTCTCCTGTTGGACCAGCGCGGCACGGGCTCTTCCCACCCGCTGGACTGCCCCCTGTCGCCCGAGGAAATGTGGGCGCCGAAAATGGACGCGGACGACGTGCGCCAGCGCACGCGGCAATGCCTGGACGGGCTTGCCGACACGGACCCGCGGTTCTACACCACCCCCATCGCCATGGACGACCTGGAGCGGGTGCGCCAGGCGCTGGGTTACGGCCCCATGAACCTGGTGGGCGTGTCCTACGGTACCCGCGCCGCCCAGGTGTTCCTGCGCCGGCACCCGGACAGCGTGCGCAGCGTGGTGCTGGCGGGCGTCGTGCCCATGCAGGCGGCCCTGGGCCTGGACCACGCCCGGCACCTGGACGACGACCTGAACAGGATATTCGCACGTTGCGCGGACTCCGAGGCCTGCGCGAAGGCCTTCCCGGAGCCCCGCAAGGCCATGCTCGCGCTGCTGGATCGCCTTGACGGTTCCGCGGCGCAGGTCGCCTTCGCCCACCCGCGCACCGGCGAGTGGATGGAGGTGCCGTTCTCCAGGGACGCCCTGGCTGGCGCCATCCGCCTGCTCGCCTACGTGCCGGAGGGGCAGGCGCTTTTGCCGCTGTTGCTGAGCGACGCGCAATCCAGCGCTCGCTGGGACAAGCTGGCGGCCCAGGCGCTGATGGTGAGCGACTCGCTGATGGACCAGATCAGCCGCGGCATGGAGCTCTCCGTGATGTGCGCCGAGGACGTGCCGTTTTTCCCCGGGGACTGGCACCCGGGCGCGGACTCGGTGATCGGCGACGCGCTGGTGGAATACGCCCGGGCCGCCTGCCAGGTCTGGCCGCGCGGACAGATCCCCGACGGCTACCACGACCCCGTGCAATCGGACAAGCCGGTGCTGATGCTTACCGGCGAGTTCGACCCGGTCACACCGGCCGACTACGCCGAGCAGGCACTGGCCGGTTTTACCAACGTCAAGAGCCTGACGGTGCCGGGCCAGGGCCATGCATTGCTGGGCCGCGGCTGCGTGGACGATGTGATTGCCCATTTCGTGCGCGACGCCGGCTTCGCTGACCTGGGCGAGGATTGTCTCGATGACATGGGGCCGATGCCGTTTTTCATCGACTTCACGGGGCCCACACCATGATCGAGGTAAATGATCTGAAACGCGCCTTTGGCGAGGTAAAGGCCGTGGACGGCGTCAGCTTCAGCGCCCGGGACGGCGAGATCACCGGGCTGCTGGGGCCCAATGGCGCCGGCAAGACCACCACGCTGCGCATGCTCTACACCCTGCTCAAGCCGGACGCGGGCAGCATCCGCATCGACGGTCTGGATCCGCAGGTCGACCCGCTGGGGGTGAAGCGCATCATCGGCGTGCTGCCGGACCAGCACGGACTGTACAAACGACTCAACGCCCGCGAGAACGTGCGCTATTTCGGGCGCCTGCATGGCCTGGACGGCGAGGAGCTGGACAGGCGCGTCGAGGAATTGGTGGATCTTCTGGACCTGCACGACTGCGCGGAGCGGCGCGCGGAAGGTTATTCCCAGGGCCAAAGGGTGAAGACCGCCATCGCCCGGGCCCTGGTGCACGATCCCAAGAACGTGTTGCTGGACGAGCCCACCAACGGCCTGGACGTGATGGCCACCCGCGCCATGCGGGGTTTCCTGCGCGAGCTCAAGAACCGCGATCATTGCGTGCTGTTTTCCAGCCACATCATGCAGGAGGTGGCGGCGCTTTGTGACCGCGTGGTGGTCATCGCGCACGGCAGGGTCGTGGCCGACGGCACTCCGGACGAGATCCGGCGGCGCACCGGCGAGGACAACCTGGAGGACGCCTTCGTGAAGGTGATCGGATCGGAAGAGGGGCTGGAGCTGTGAGGGGTACCGCAGGGACGAGGACACCCTCCTTTCGGCACAGGGATGTGCCGCGGACATTACGTAGCGTATCGGTGCAATAGTACATGGGCATTCGTATCGTATTCTTCAAGGAGCTCACCGAGAGCCTGCGCGACCGGCGTTCGCTGACCTCGGCGCTGGTCATGGGGCCGCTGCTCGGGCCGGTGATCTTTGCCGCCATGATGATCGGCATCATGCACAACGAGCAGCAGCGCGCCGAGAAGCCGCTGGAGATCCCGGTGGTGGGCGCCGCCAACGCGCCCAGCCTGGTGACGTACCTGCGCCAGCAGGGGGCCACCATCAAGGATCCGCCGGAGCACCCGCGGCAGGTGGTGGCGGACAACGACGAGCCCATGGTGCTGGAGATTCCCGACGACTACGGCGACAGGCTGCGCGCGGCGGAACCCGCCGTGGTGTCGCTGATCTATGACCAGTCGCGGCGCGAGACCCGCACCGAGGTGGAACGGCTGCGGAACCTGCTGAACGGTTACGGGCGCACCATCGGGGCGATGCGGCTGGAAGCCAGGGGCGTTGATCCCAACATCGTGCGCGCCGTGGTGGTGCGCGACGAGGATCTCTCCACGCCGGAGTCCCGCGGCGCGCTGGTGTTGGGCATGATGCCCTATTTCCTGATGTTCGCCGTGTTCATGGGCGGCATGTACCTGGCCATTGACACCACCGCGGGCGAGCGCGAGCGCCAATCCCTGGAGCCATTGCTGCTCAATCCCGTGCCGCGCTCGCAGATCATGACCGGCAAGCTGATGGCCACGCTGTTGATGGCGCTTCTGTCACTGGCCATCACCGTGGCCGCGTTCTCGGTGTCCATGCGCTTCGTGCCCATGGCCGAGCTCGGCTTCGCCCTGTCGCTGGACCCGGCAACGTGCCTGATCATGTTCGCGGTCACCGCCCCGGTGGCGCTGGTGGCGTGCAGCCTGCAGACCATCGTGGCGGCGTTCGCCAAGAGCTTCCGCGAGGCCCAGACCTACCTGTCACTGCTGCTGTTCATTCCCATGCTGCCGACGCTGGCGCTGTTCGTGCTGCCGGTGAAATCCAAGCTCTGGATGATGGCCGTGCCGATCCTGGGCCAGAGCCTTTTGATCCAGAAACTGGTGCGCGCCGAGCCGCTGGAGGGGATGAACGTGCTGGTCGCGGCCGTGTGCACGCTCATCGCCGGCATCCTTCTCGCCGCCGTGGCGGCGCGGCTCTATCACCGCGAGCGACTGGCGTTTTCCGCGTCCTGACGTCCGGGTCGGCCTGTCGCGCGTAGAATCCGGTTCCCATGGGACAGGGACGCGTTACCGGGCGGCGAGAGCCCGCCGACCAGGCAAAGACCGCCTTGGACGCGCTTCACCGCGGCCGGCTCCTGGCCCGCGCCGGGCGACTGGAAAGCGCCGAACGCCAGCTCAGGCGTGCCGCGGCGCTCGCGCCACAAATGCCGGAGCCCCACGATCTGCTGGGCCGGGTCCTGCTGCATCGGGGGCGCGCCCGGGAAGCCGCCGACTGCTTCGGCCGCGCGCTCCAACTGGAGTCCGGGAACCCAGCAATCATGGCGAATTTGGCGGAGGCGCTCGCGCGCGCCCGAGACACCCCAGGCGCCGAGCGCTGGTATCGCCGCGCCCTTGAGCTCGCCCCCAACAACCTGCGGGCGCTCAACAACCTCGCCACGCTGCTCCTGGCCGCGCAACGTCCGGCCGAGGCCCTCGATTTGCTCGAACGCCTCACCGTCGCACACCCTGATTTCCAGGGCGGTTGGGTAAACCAAGCCGAGGCTCTGCTGGCTTTGGGCCATCCGCAACTCTGCATCCAGTTGCTTGACGCAGCCAGCAGGCACGTGCAGGTAACGGCGCCGCTGCTTGCGCAGACTTTCCGTGCGCACGCCGCCGCCGAACGTTTCAATGAAGCCGCGCGGATCATGGCACATGGCTTGAGGGTAGCTCGGCGCGATTTCCTGCGCTTGCTGTTGCCGCGTTCGCCCGTAGTGGAACACGAGGACTACGTGGCGCCGCCGCTGGACCCCCGGGGCGCATACGTTGAATATCACTTCGGGCAGTTTCGAGTCGGTAACTGGGTGGGCTACGAGGCGCTTCGAGCCAATATGCTGCGCCACATCCGGGAGGCGCTGGATGAGGGTGTGGCCATCGTTTCCCCGAACACGCCGGCCTACCTGGCGAGCGACGATCCCGCACTGGAACTTCGTCTGGCGCGGTGCTACGCGAAGCATTTCGTCAGGCGGATCCCAGCCCCGGGGCCGCGCCCACCGACGACCGCCGGGGACCGCATTACCATCGGCTTCGCCTCCCCCGCTTTCGGCCATTACGCCGTTGACCACGTCTCCCGCGACCTGTACCGCCTGCTGGACCGGGCGCGCTTCCGCGTGTTGGGGTATTCGCTGAGGGACCGTTCCGATTACTGGAGCGGGCAGATCCGCGCTTGCTTCGACGACTTCGTTGATCTGTCGCGCCTGGACAACGCAAGTGCGGCGGAAAGGATCCGCGCGGACCAACCGGACATCGTGCTCGACCTCTATGGTTACGGCCCGGATCAGCGCCCGGAAATTTTCGCGCGCCGGCCGGCACCGGTCCAACTCTGCCAGGTGGGCCTGGCCAACACCACTGGCGCTCCCTGGATCGACTATCGAATCGCAAGCCGGGCGGCACTGCCAGACTGGCTGGCCGAACATTTTTCCGAGCACGTGGTTCACGTGCCGGTCACTCACCACGTCCTGTGCGGTTTTCCGGAGAGTGCGCAGACGCCCTCGAGACGCGAACAGGGGCTCCCCGAGGACGCCTTCGTCTTTTCCTGCTTCCAGCGCGCCGACAAGATCACGCCGGCGGTGGTCGCCGCCTGGGGCGAGGTGCTGAAGGCGGTGCCCGACTCCGTACTCTGGCTCGTTGCGGACAGTCCCTCGGTCGCTCGCAACCTGAAGCGGGCGCTGGAGGCGGTTGGCGTCGCGGGAAACCGGTTGGTCTTTGCCCGGCGCGTGCCCGTGGAAGTACACGTGGCGCGCCAGCGCCTCGCGGACGCATTCCTCAACACGTTCGCCTACTCGGGTTTCAACACCGTGGCCATGGCACTGTGGTGCGGCGTACCCGTGGTGGCGCTGGAAGGCCGCACGTTTGCGACCCTTGGACCGGCGGCCGCCCTCAGCGCCGTCGGCCTCGAGGCATTGCTGGCGGCCGACAGCGCCGAATACCGGGAGCGCGCCGTCCGGCTGGCCCGCGACGAGGCGTTTCGGCAGTTTGCGCGCGCGAAATTGCGCCCCGAGCGCCTTGCGCGCAACCTGTTTGCGGGCGAGCGCACCGTCCGCTACCTGGAAAGGGCGTTCGAGACCATGGTCGCTCGCCAGCGCGCCGGGGAGCCGCCAGCGCCGTTTGCGGTGCCCGCGGATTGAGCGCGCCTCAGCTCGGGATCCGCGCCGCCAACTCCCGGCGCGCCTCATCCAGCGCGCCCGCCGATTGTGCCGCCCAGTAGTCCAGGCGCGCCCAGGTCCTGCCCAATTCCGTGTGCCAGTCCAGCGCCGCGTCGCCATTGTGATAGACCCGGGAGATCAACGCGCCCGAGGCGCCCAGGCGCGGAAACTGGGCATAGACCAGGTCCGGGGGAACCGGCAGGCTCTCGTCGCCCGCGCGCCCGATGCCACCCACGCCGAATGGAATCGCGCTATCTAGCAGCTTCGCGCAGACCTTTGCCAGGTAATCCGAGACCAGCAGCTCGAAATGGCTCGACAGCCCCAGGTCCATGTGCAGGTCGTTGAGACCGATGTGAATCTCGTCCACGCCGGGCAATGCCGCGAGCGTCTCCACGGATTCGGCGGCATGCCGGGTCTCCACAAGGAGCACGGTCCGCGCGCGGCCGCCGACGGCGTCAGCGAAGCGCCGAGCCTGGTCCACGGTGCGGAACATGGGCAGCATAATGGTGCGCGCGCCCGCCGTGACCAGCCGGTCGATTTCCTCTTCCAGACCCACATGGACCGGATTGCAGCGCACGAAACGCCGCTCCGGGGCCACGCTCCGGAACACCACCGCCAGGTCGCTCTCGCCGTGATCGCTCACCCAGCCGGAGGTGGCGCCCTGGCGTTTCGACTTGCCGATGCGCTCCAGGTCGGGACCGATGCGGTCCACGCCGGCCGCATCCGCGCCGCCGGCCAGGTCGGCGCGCTTGGTGAACAGGGTGAGCCGGAAATCGTATCCGTAGCTCATGTTCCAGGCACCATCTGGGCGAGCGTTTCCCGCGGCAGCACGTGAGCCGGCTCGCGGCCGGCGCAATAGAGTTGCAACTGCTGCTCCACGAAGTGCCGGAGTTGCTCATCGCGGCCGGCGGCGAATGTGGCCGTCTTCGGCGTCACCAGCAGGCCGGGCATGTCATCGGTTGCGGCGATGCCCCGCGCCTTCTCCGAGATGACGTCCAGCCCCATCCCGCCCAGCCGTCCCTCGCGCAACCGCTGGATCGCCCCAACGTCATCCAGGGTCTGCTCCCGGCCCACGTTCACCAGCACGGCGTGGTCGGGCAGGGCGTCGACGGCGGCGACATCGAACAGGCCGCGCGTTTCGCGCGTGTTGGGAAGCGTAAGAAAACACAAATCCGCATCTTCCAGGGCATGCCGCCATCCGGCCCCCACGAGGACCGCGTCGAAGGGCGGGACAAGCTCCGGGTGCGGCCGGCGCGCGATCCCCGTCACTCGAATGCCGAGCGCCGTCAGCAGCCCGGCCAGTGCCGTGCCGATGGCCCCGGTACCCAGGACCACCGCCCGTTCGGGGGTCGGCGGAAAGCTCGCGCTCGGCAGACTTCGCGCGTTGTCGGGGAGCCGTCGCTGCAGGGCCAGTGACATGGCGAGGGCGTGGCGGGCCACGTTCCCGGCGAAAATCGGGCAGCGCGAGACGGCCACGTCGCGCTCGAGGAGCCCGGGCGTCACCAGCGCATCCACCCCCGCGGCGGTGGACTGCACCCAGCGCAGCGCCGGCGCATGGGGCAGGCACTGTCGGAAGTAACGATGGCCCAGGAAGACCTCGGCGCTCGGAGCCAGTTCCACCGCCTGGTCCTCCAAGTCCGCCACCGTCACTTCTTTCGGGGCCGCGATGCGCTGCAACGATTCCCGGTGGCGGGGCGTCACCGCCAGGTTGCTGTACATCACCAGCACGGTCGTCTCTCGGTCCATCGTTCTCCCGTCCGTGGGCCGGCCGCGACCGCGGCCTTCGCACCCGGCCATTGCGCCGTCGGCCGTCGGCTCTGTCAACCCGGTGCCGCGGAACTCATTTGCCAATGCAGAAGCTGGAAAAGATCCTCCCCAGGAGGTCCTCGCTGGTGAATTCGCCGGTGATCTCGCCCAGCGCCCGTTGTGCCAGGCGCAATTCCTCCGCCACCAGCTCGGAACCGGCCGCGGACTCCAGCCGCGCGGCGGCCGCCTTAAGGTGATCGTCAACGCGCTCGAGCGCATCCAGGTGGCGTGCCCGGGCGCTGAATACCCCTTCCGCGTCCGACTCGAGCCCCGCGGCCTCGGCGAGGCAGTCGCGCAGCAACTCCAGCCCCGCGCCGGTTTTCGCCGACAGGCTGATCCGCTCGCCGTCGCGGCCGGGAGGCTCGCCGGCGAGATCGATCTTGTTGCGCACGACGATCGTGGGCGCGGCGAAACCCGGCGCCCGAGCCCCATCCCCGGCCGCGGCGTCCACCAGGTAGAGCACCCGGTCGGCGCCTTCGATGGCCTGGCGCGCCCGGCGCACCCCCTCGCCCTCCACCACGTCGGCGGTTTCCCGCAATCCGGCGGTATCGATCACGCGCACCGGCATGCCGTGCACCTGGATCTGTTCGCGGAGCATGTCACGGGTGGTGCCGGGAATGTCGGTGACGATGGCCGCCTCGCTGCCGGCCAGCGCGTTGAGCAGGCTGGACTTGCCCACGTTGGGCGCGCCGGCGATCACCACGGTGAGTCCGTCACGCAGCAGGCGGCCCTGGACCGCGCCGCGGCGCAGCTCCTCCACCCGGTCGCGCAATGTCGCTAACTGATCGCCGACACGGGCGTCCTGGATGAACTCGATCTCCTCGTCGGGAAAATCGATGGCGGCCTCGACGAAGGTGCGCAGTTCCGTGAGCTGCTCGAACAAAACATCCACCCGGCGCGAGAAGGCGCCCTCCAGGGAACGCCCGGCGGCCCGCGCTGCCCGCGTGGTGGCGCTGTCGATCAGGTCGGCCACGGCCTCGGCCTGGGCCAGGTCCAGCTTGCCGTTCAGGAACGCGCGCTCGGAGAACTCTCCCGGCCGCGCGGCGCGCGCGCCCAGGGAGAGCAGTCTGTCCACGAGCATCTGCATGACCACCGGGCCGCCGTGGCCGTGGAGCTCGAGCACGTGTTCCCCGGTGAAGGAGCGGGGCGCGGGGAAGTAAAGCGCCAGTCCGCGGTCGATGGTCCCGCCGGTATCGTCCCGGAACACGGCAAGGGTGGCGCGGCGCAGCTCCGGGAGGCTTCCCAGCACCGCGGCGGCGATGGCCGGCACGCCGGGCCCGGACACGCGCACCACGCCGACGCCGCCGCGGCCGGCGGGCGTGGCGATGGCGCAGATGGTGTCGGTTTCGCCGCTCATGACGGTAATCTTAAGGGTTGCCGAGGCTATGCGGGACCGAGACTCAAATTCGCGCGCGCCGCTAGGCGCGGGGCCACGGAAGGACCTGGCGAGAACGCCGTAGATACATCCCTGTAGGCTCCGACGCCGCCATCCTGGCGACGACGGTCTCGCCAGCCCCTACCGTACCCCCGTCATCGATGACTTAACCGCAATGCGATGTATCGGCATACGGTCAGTCGGGCGCGGATCAGCCCTGCGCTTCCATGCGCTTGGTGATGAACCACTGCTGGGCCAGCGACAGCAGGTTGTTGGTGGTCCAGTAGAGCACCAGGCCGGACTGGAAGAACGCGAACATCACCGTGAACACCAGCGGCAGCACCATCATCATGCGGCGCTGCATGGGATCGGTGGTGGGCGAGGGGGTGAGCCACTGCTGGAGCAGCATGGACGCACCCATGATGGCCGGCAGGATGTAGAAGGGGTCCGGCGAGGACAGATCCTGGATCCACAGCATCCAGGGCGCCTGGCGAAGCTCCACGCTCTCGAGCAGTACCCAGTAGAAGGCGATCAGGAAGGGAATCTGGATCAGCAGCGGCAGGCAGCCGCCCAGGGGATTCACCTTCTCCGTTTTGTACAGCTCCATCATGGCCTGATTGAGCTTCTGCTTGTCGTCGCCGTAACGCTCCTTGAGCGCCTGCATGCGCGGCTGCACCTTGCGCAGCTTGGCCATGGACTTGTACTGGGTCTCGGTGAGCTTGAAGAACACCAGCTTGATCAGGAGCGTCACCACGACGATGGCCCAGCCCCAGTTGCCGATCACGCCGTGTACCAGTGACAGGATCCAGAACAGCGGCTGGGCGAGCACGGTGAAAATGCCGTAGTCCACCGTGAGCTGCAGCCCGGGCGCCACGTCCTCCAGCTTGCTCTGGCGCATGGGCCCGGCGTAGAGCCGGGTGCTGAATTCGCGGCTGGCGCCGGCGGCCACGTCTTCCTGCGGCGTCATGGCGCCGACGATGTAGCGCGGCGTGCCGCCGCCGGGCTTGTGCACCTTGGAGTAGTAGTAATCCGCTTCGCCGGGCTGCGGAATCCAGGCGGCGAAGAAATAGTGCTGCACCATGGCCGCCCAGCCGCCGGTGATCTGGCGGCCCAGCGGATTCTCCTCCATCTCGTCGAAGGGCACCTTCACGTACTTGTCCTCGGGGCTGTATACGGCCGCCCCGAAGTAGGTGTAGCGATTGGGATTGGTGAGGGAGAAACCGCCGTCCTTTTCCTTCGGCGTGCGCTGCAGTTGCCGGTAGTGGCGCACGCTGATGGTCTTGCCCGAATCGTTCTCGACGCGCTCGGTGAGTTCCACCTGGTAGCTGCCGCGCTTGAACGTGTAGGTCTTGGTCACGCGCACGCCGTCGGCCTGCCAGGTGAGCGGCACGGAAAGGGTCTCGTCGTCGTCGCCTAGCGCGTAGCTGGTGCGCTGGGGCGTGAACTCCGCCCGGTGGTCCGGCAGCTTGGCGCCCTTGCCCAGCAGGCCGGACTGCGCCAGGAAAACCTTGCCCGGCGTGTCGATCATCAACGCCACGGGATTGTCCGGCTGGTCCACCTCCACCGGGTAGTCCTTGAGGTAGGCCTCGCGGATGTTGCCTCCGGAACTGCCGATCACCACCCGGAGCACGTCCGTCTCCACGCTCACGCGCTGGCCGGCCGGACGCGCCTGGGCCGGGGCCTCGGGCTGCGCCGCTCCGGTCTCGGCGGCCGACGGCATCTCGCCGGCCACGTCCGTGGGCACGTCCCCCGTGGATTGCGCCGCCTGTTCGGGCCGCTCCGGCGCAGCCGACGGTACATCGTTCTCCTGGCCGGAGGCGCCGGCCTGCTGGCTGGCCCGGGGGGTTTGCGCCGGCTGCTCGGGCGCGTAGTCGCGCTGCCAGGCTGAGAAAAGCAGGTAGCCGGTGAAAAGCAGGGCTACGACCAGGGTGATTCGAAGATTCGTCATGGGCTCGGTTGTCGTTGTTTATCGCCGGGGACCGGATCGAAGCCGCCGGGATGGCCGGGGTGGCAGCGCCCCACGCGCTTGATGGCGAGCCAGCCGCCGCGCAGCACCCCGTGGGTCGCGATCGCCTCCTGGGCGTAGACGGAACAGCTCGGATGGAAGCGGCAGCGCGGGCCGAGCAGAGGGCTGACCGTCCAGCGGTAGATCTTGAGGAATCCGATCAGGAGCGGGCGCATCGGCTCAGTCTGTGCCAGTGGTGTTTCAGGGAAGCCAACAGTTCGGCGTTGTCCGCGGCGACGCATTCGCGGCGCGCCAGCACCACCAGGTCCAGGTCGTCGAGGTGGTCCTTGTGGTGCCGAAAACTCTCTCGAACCAGACGCTTGATCCGGTTGCGCGCCACCGCGCGCCTGTCCACGCGCCGCGAGACCGCCATGCCCAGCCGGGGGACGCCGCCCCCCCGGGACCTCGCCAGGACCGTGAAATAGCGATCCCTGCTGCGGGCGGCGTTGCGAAACACGCGGTCGAAGGAGGCCGCGTCGCGCATGCGCTCGCCGGGCCGGAGGCGCCGGTCCGGCACGGGGTCACACGGTCAGGCGGTGACGGCCCTTGGCACGGCGGCGGCTCAACACCTTGCGGCCGTCCGCCGTCTTCATGCGGGCGCGAAAGCCGTGGCGCCGCTTGCGCTTGATACGGCTGGGCTGGAATGTACGCTTCATGGTCCTGGCTCTTGATTCAAAATGCTACAAACGAACCGCCCGTGTTGGGCACGGGCGGCTGGGATAAGAGGAAAAGCATAGCGTTCACGCCGATTTGGTGTCAACAAAGCCACCGCCGCGGGGACGGTTCCGGCAGGGGATGGCACGCCGCCGCCGCGGGGGTATAGACTTTCAATTCTGTCCTTTTCGAACGTCCGGCTCAGGGGAACCCACCATCCATGGCGTCCAAGCTCTGGCACCAACTCGTGACGCGGCTTGAACGCGAACTGCCCGAGCAGGACATGAATCTCTGGATCCGGCCGCTCCAGGCGGCGGAGCGGGACGGCCGGCTCCAGCTCTTCGCTCCCAACGGTTTCGTGCTGGATTCCGTGCGCTCGAAATACCTGGAACGCATCGAATCGCTGGCCCGCGGCGTGGCCGACGCCGGCACCGTCCGGGTGGACCTGGAGGTCGGCTCCCGGGAGGACCGGGAGGACGCCGAACGTCCCCAGGCGGCAAAGACGGAACGGACCCGGCGCAATCCACCATTCCGCTACGCGGACAGCCACCTCAACGTCCGCTACACCTTCGACAATTTCGTCCAGGGCAAGTCCAACCAGCTGGCCCGCGCCGCCGCCAAGCAGGTGGGCGACAACCCGGGCCAGGCCTTCAACCCTCTGCTGCTCTACGGCGGCACGGGGCTGGGCAAGACCCATCTGCTGCACGCCACGGGCAACCTGATCCTCGAGCAGGTGAAGGACGCCCGGGTCGTCTACATGCATTCCGAGCGCTTCGTCTCGAACATGATCAAGGCCTTGCGACACAACATGATCGACGACTTCAAGCGCCGGTACCGGAGCGTGGACGCCCTTTTGATCGACGACATCCAGTTCCTGGCGGGCAAGGAACGCAGCCAGGAGGAGTTCTTCCACACCTTCAATGCGCTGCTCGACGGCCGCCAGCAGATCATTCTTACCTGTGATCGCTACCCCAAGGAGGTCAACGGCCTCGAGGACCGGCTCAAGTCCCGCTTCGGCTGGGGGCTGAACGTGGCCATCGAGCCACCGGATTTCGAGACCCGGGTGGCCATCCTGATCAGCAAGGCCCAGGCTGCCGGCACCGACCTGGACGAGGAAGTGGCGTTTTTCATCGCCAAGCGGGTCCGCTCCAACGTCAGGGACCTGGAAGGCGCCCTGAATACCCTGTGCGCCAACGCCCGCTTCATGGGACAGGGCATCACCGTGGATTTCGCCAGGGAAACCCTGCGCGACCTGCTGGCCGTCCACGAACGACTGATTACACTGGAAAATATCCAGAAGACGGTGGCGGAGTATTACAAGATTCGCGGCAGCGACATGCTCTCCAAGCGGCGCAGCCGGTCGGTGGCCCGGCCCCGGCAGCTGGCCATGGCCCTGGCCAAGGAACTCACCGAGCACAGCCTCCCGGAGATCGGCGATGCGTTCGGTGGCCGGGACCACACCACGGTGCTGCATGCCTGCCGGAAGATCCAGGAACTGTGCGAGACGGACATGAAGCTCAAGGAGGACCGGGCCAACCTGTTGAGACGCCTGACGACATGAGGTAGATAGGTTGTGGAAAACTTCGCGGACCGATTCTGTCCACGGTTCGCCCACAGGTTGCAAGCTGATTCGTTCCGGGATAATCACGAAAATAAACGTTGAAAATCAATAGATTGTAGTTATCCCCATGATTCGGCGGCCCTGTTATTACTACAGGTATTTCCTAAGAAGGCAATAACAACGAGAGCCCAAGACATGAAGTTCACAATTTCCAGGGAAGCGCTTTTGAAACCGCTGAACCAGGTCATCGGCGTGGTGGAGCGCCGACAGACACTGCCGGTTCTGTCCAACCTGCTCGTGGCCGCGGGCAAGAACGAGCTCACCTTCACCGGAACGGACCTGGAAGTCGAAATGGTGGCCAGGCTGAACACCAAGGTGGGGCAGGAAGGAGAAATAACCGTTCCCGCGCGCAAGCTCTACGACATCTGCCGGGCGTTACCGGAGGAAGCGGAAATCAGCGTGTCCGCGGAATCCAACCGGGCGACGCTGAAGGCGGGCCGGTCCCGGTTCACCTTGGCCACCCTGCCGGCGGACGAGTTCCCGGTCATCGAGGACGTGGAAGTGGGTGAGTCGGTGACCCTGGACCAACAGGCACTGCGGGAGCTCATCGAACGCACGGCATTCGCCATGGCCCACCAGGACGTTCGCTATTATCTGAATGGCCTGCTGGTGGAGCTGGCGGAAAATCGGGTGCGCACGGTGGCCACCGACGGTCACCGTCTGGCGGTGTGCGACCTGGAGACCGATGTGGACGTGAAGGAAACGCGCCAGATCATCGTGCCGCGCAAGGGCATCATGGAGCTGCAGCGGCTGCTGGACGGCGAGGACGATCAGGTCACCCTGGAGCTGGGCAAGAACCACGTGCGCGTGCGCCGAGACGACGCTGTGTTCACCTCCAAGCTGATCGACGGCCGGTTCCCCGACTACCAGGCGGTGATCCCCAGCGAGGATGGGCACCGGCTGAGCGCGGACCGCAGTGCCCTGCGCGAGGCCCTGCAGCGTGCGTCGATCCTGTCCAGCGAGAAGGTGCGTGGCGTGAAGCTGGAGCTGAAGGGAGACACACTCACCATTATCGCTCACAACCCGGAGCAGGAAGAGGCCGTGGAAGAGCTGGAGGTGGAATACGGCGGTGAGGCGCTGTCCGTGGGCTTTAACGTCCAGTATCTGCAGGAGGCGCTGGCCGGCCTGGAGGGCGAGCGGGTGATGATCTTCCTGCGCGATGCGAACTCCAGTTGCCTGATACGCGAGCCGGAATCCGAGCGCTGCCGGCACGTGGTGATGCCGCTGCGCCTGTAGGCAACCGGGCCGGTCAGCCGCGCGGCCGAGAGGACCATGGCGGGTGAGCGATGCCGGTTGATTCCCCAAAGTCCGTGTCCAACGTGCCGTCGCCGACTGCCGGCGAGGGGGCGCGGGCCCCTGTGCGGCTGACGCGGCTGGGCGTTCGGAATTTTCGCAACCTGGCCGAACTGGAGCTGGAACCCGTGGGGGGATTCAATCTCGTGCTGGGGGAAAACGGCGCGGGGAAGACAAGCCTCCTGGAAGCCATTCACGTTCTGGGGCGGGGCCGGCCTTTTCGCCCCGCGCGGCTGCAGCAACTGTTGCGCGAGGAGACGAGCGAATTCCAGTTGACCGCGACGGTCCGTAACGCCTCGGGAGAGCATCGCCTGGGGATGCGACGGAGCGCCGTGGAGAGCGCCATTCGCCTGAGCGGCCAGCCGGTGAGGACCGCTGGGGACCTGGCGCGGGTGCTGCCGGTGGTGGTGTTCGAGCCTCATTCCCACGAGCTGGTGGAAGGCGGACCCGAGGGGCGTCGCAGGTACCTGGACTGGGGTGTGTTCCACGTGGAACCAGGCTTTCTTGAGGCCTGGCGCCGTTACCGGAAGTCGCTGCGCCAGCGCAACGCGGCATTGCGGCGGGGGGACGCCCGGTTGGCGGCGAGTTGGGTGTCGGATCTGGCGGGCGCCGGGGCGGCCCTGTCGGCCATGAGGACGCGTTACGTGGCGCGGCTGGTGCCGGCAGTGAGTTCGGCTATCACTGAACTGGCTCCCGAACTGGGGAGCCTGGCGGTGAGCTACAAGCAGGGCTGGGCGCCGGACCGCTCGTTGGAGGATGCCTTGCGGACCAGCGCCGAGCGGGACGCCTTGGCGGGACACACGAGCGTGGGCCCGCACCGGGCTGATCTGCGCCTGACGGTGGAAGGGCGAGTGGCGGCAAAACGTTTGTCCCGGGGCCAGGAAAAGCTGGCGGCGCTGGCGCTTTGCCTGAGCCAGGCACGGCTGTTTCGTGAAGACAGCGGCGGGGGCCCGGTGGTGCTGCTCGACGACCTGCCCTCGGAGCTGGACCGCCGGCACCTGGAGCGGGCCGTCGAGGCCGTCGCGGCCCTTGAGACCCAGTGCTTTTTCTCAGCGGTGGGCCAGCCGGAGGCCTTTCGCGACCTGGCGCAAACGGGGCGGGTATTTGATCTGGAGCAGGGACAGCTGGTCACGGAACCGGGCGGCTAGCGGGGGGGGGTGGCGTGTTCCACGTGGAACACGGCGAGGGTTATCCGTTCGTATAATCGTAACTCGTTGATTTCACAATAAATCTGACGAAACGCCCGATGGGCTTTCAGGCGATCCGCGCTGGCTGTTCAGGGGCGGGTCAATGTTATAATGAAGACCTCGCCGCCATCCCGTTCCGGTTGGCAAACCGCGACCAGACAGATGCCCGACCGCGGCCGGGCACACCCGGAGTTCGTACATGACCAAGCAGAAAGACCTCTACGATTCCACCCGAATCAAGGTGCTAAAGGGCCTGGACGCGGTGCGCAAGCGCCCGGGCATGTACATCGGCGACACCGACGACGGCACTGGCCTGCACCACATGGTGTTCGAGGTGGTGGACAACTCCGTGGACGAGGCGCTGGGCGGCTACTGCGACCACATCCAGGTCTGCATCCATGACGACGGCGCGGTGACGGTGTGGGACAACGGCCGCGGGATCCCCGTGGACATCCACAAGGAAGAGGGGCGCTCCGCGGCGGAAGTGATCATGACCGTGCTGCATGCGGGCGGGAAGTTCGACGACAACTCCTACAAGGTGGCCGGCGGCCTGCATGGCGTGGGCGTCTCAGTGGTGAACGCGCTCTCGGAATCGCTCAAGCTGACCATTCACCGGGATGGTCACGTCTATTACCAGGAATACCGGGGCGGCGAGCCGGTTTCGCCGCTGGCGGAATCCGGCGACACCGAGGAGACGGGCACCATCATCACCTTCAAGCCCAGCCCGCAGGTGTTCTCGGATACCGAGTTCCACTACGACATCCTGGCCAAGCGGCTGCGCGAGCTGTCGTTCCTGAACTCCGGCGTGCGCATCTCCCTTACCGACGAGCGCACCGGCAAGAAGGACGTCTTCGAGTACGAGGGCGGCATTCGCAGCTTCGTCGAACTGTTGAGCAAGAACAAGCAGCCCCTGCACCCCAACACCTGCTATTTCCTGGTGGAGCACAACGGCGTCACCGTGGAGGCGGCGCTCAAGTGGACCGACGCCTACCAGGAAAACGTGTTCTGCTTCACCAATAACATCCCGCAGCGCGACGGCGGCACCCATCTGGCCGGCTTCCGCGCCGGTCTGACGCGCACGCTGAACAACTACATCGACGCCGAGGGACTGGCCAAAAGGGCCAAGGTGAGCATGTCCGGCGACGACTGCCGCGAGGGCCTGATCGCGGTCCTGTCCGTGAAGTGCCCGGATCCCAAGTTCTCCTCCCAGACCAAAGACAAGCTGGTGTCCTCGGAGATCAAGCCGGTGGTGGAATCCGCCGTTTCCGAGCGGATCAGCGACTTCCTCCTCGAGCACCCCAACGAGGCCAAGGCCATCACCGCCAAGGTCATCGAGGCGGCCCGGGCGCGCGAGGCGGCGCGCAAGGCCCGAGAGATGACCCGCCGCAAGGGCGCGCTGGACGTGGCCGGGCTGCCCGGCAAGCTGGCCGACTGCCAGGAGCGGGACCCGGCGCTGTCCGAGATTTTCATCGTCGAGGGCGATTCCGCCGGCGGCTCCGCCAAGCAGGGCCGGGACCGCAAGTACCAGGCCATCCTGCCGTTGAAGGGCAAGATCCTGAACGTGGAAAAGGCGCGCTTCGACAAGATGCTTTCCAGCGCCGAGGTGGGCACCCTGATCACGGCGCTGGGTTGTGGCATCGGCAAGGAAGAGTTCAACCCGGACAAGCTGCGCTACCACCGCATCATCGTGATGACCGACGCGGACGTGGATGGCTCCCACATCCGGACCTTGTTGCTCACGTTCTTCTACCGGCAGATGCCCGAGCTGATCGAGCGCGGTCACGTTTACATCGCGCAGCCGCCGCTGTTCAAGGTCAAGCAGGGCAAGCAGGAGGTCTATCTCAAGGACGAGCAGGAACTCAATGCTTACCTGCTGGCGCGCGCCGTAGACGGCGCGACGCTGCACGTCTCCGCCGACGCCCCCGCCATGTCCGGCGAGGCGCTGGAGCAACTTGTGCGCGAGTACCTGGCCGTTAAGGCGGCCATCCAGCGGCTGTCGCGGCGCTTCGATGCGCTGTTCCTGGAAAAGCTGCTTTACGTGCACAGCCTGCAGCCCGGCGACCTGTCCGACTCAAGGGCCATGAAACCCTGGCTCGAGGACATCGCGGCGCGCATGAACGCCAGCGTGCCCTCCAGCCTGCGCTACCTGCTGTCGGTGGAGCCGGATGAAACGGGAGAAGCCGCCCCGGTGCTGGTGCTGGTGCGCAACCACCACGGCGCCGAGACCCGGCTCACGGTGCCCGCCGAGTTCTTTGCATCCACCGACTACCGGTCGTTTGCCAGCCTGGGCGAGCGCATCAAGGACCTGCTCCAGGAGGGGGCGCACGTGGCGCGGGGCGAGAAGCGCCAGCCCGTGGACACTTTCGACCAGGTAGTGAACTGGCTCATGGAAGAGGCGCAGCGCGGCCGCAGCATCCAGCGATTCAAGGGCCTGGGCGAGATGAACCCGGAGCAGCTCTGGGAAACCACCATGGACCCGGATTCCCGCCGCCTGTTGCAGGTGGACATCGAGGACGCCGTGGCCGCCGACGACGTGTTCACGACCCTGATGGGCGACCAGGTGGAACCACGCCGGGACTTCATCGAGCGCAACGCCCTGTCCGTGGCCAACCTGGACGTCTGATCGTCTGTCCGCGAAGCGCGCGAGGAAAATCTATAGTATAGAACCTATACGTCCTTCTATAATCTTCCCCTTCGCGCCCTTGGCGTCATTCGCGGATCCACTCTGCATCTCCTTCAGTCAGGCTGCCCTGCCTCACGCTCCAGCCGGTCGGTGGCAGCGTCAATCCATTCCTTGGCGATGCGGTTGATCTCGTCCGGCGTCCTTCCAGCGGTTTCGATTACCGGCCCAACTTCCACGCGGATGGTGCCCGGGTACTTCAGGAAACCCCGGCGCCGCCAATAGCAACCGGCGTCGTGGGCCACCGGCACCACCGGCGCGCCGGTGCGCGAGGCCAGTACCGCGCCGCCCATCCCGAAGCGGCGCCGCTGGCCCGGCGCCATGCGCGTGGTCTCGGGAAAGCACATCACCCACAAGCCTTCGCGCAGCCGATCGGCGCCCTGGCGCGCGATCTGCTCCACCGCCCTGCGGCCGCTGGAACGGTCGATGGCGATGGGCCTGAGTATGGCCAGCCCCCAGCCGAAGAAAGGAATCCAGAGCAACTCGCGCTTGATGATCCAGCAATACGGCGGGAAACGTCGCTGCAAGGCCATGGTCTCCCACGTGGAGGAGTGGCGGGCGAAGATCACGGTCGGCCGGTCGGGCAGATGCTCGATGCCACGCAAGCGCCAGCCCAGGCCGCAACAGGCCTTCAGCCACCAGTCGAAAAACGCCACCCAGCCGTTGGTGAAGCGGATGCGCGTTTTCACCGGGAAAGGGAGGGTGAAGAAGGTCAGCGAGGCGTAGATCACGATGCTGACGAACAGCACCACCAGGAACAGTCCGGAGCGCAGCCCGGTGAGCCAGCGGCCCTGGCCCGAAGTCACTCCGGTTTGGCCAGCCATGCGTCCGTGAACGCCGCCAGGTCCGAATAGACGGTGACCCCGTCGAAGTCACCCAGCGCGCGCAGCGTCTTCTCGCCGTAGCCGGTGCGCACCAGGAATGGTTGGGCGCCGGCCGCCCGGGCCGCTTCCAGGTCCGCGCGCTTGTCGCCCACCACGGGGACACGGGACAGATCGACCCGGTAGCGCTGGGCGATCTGCTCCAGGAGTCCCGGCTTGGGCTTGCGGCACTCGCAGCGCTGGCGGGGCGAATGGGGACAGAAAAAAATGGCATCGATGCCGCCGCCCGTTTCGGCGAGCAGGCGCTGCATTTTCTCGTGGATGCCGTTCAGCGCCTCGATGTCGAAGTAACCCCGGGCGAGCCCGGACTGGTTGGAAGCGATCACCACCCGGTGGCCAGCCCGGTTGAGACGCGCGATTGCCTCGAGGCTGCCGGGAAGGGGAATCCACTCCTCGGCGGATTTGACGTACTCGCCTTCCGCGTCCTCGTTGATGACGCCGTCGCGATCGAGAATGACGAGCCTGGGAGTGGTCATGATCGCGCCGCCGGGTCAGTCGGAGCCGCCCACGTCCAGCCTGGACACGTCGGCTATTCGCGAAAACATCCTGTTGACGCCGCTGAGCAGCGCCAGCCGGTTGCGCCTGAGGGCATCGTCCTCAGCCATCACCATCACGTTATCGAAGAACGCGTCCACCGGCGACTTCAGGCCGGCGAGTTCTTCCAGGGCGCCCTGGTAGTCTCCCGCGTCGATCAGCGGCTCTACCTTGCCGCGCTTGGCAGATACGCTCTCGAGCAGGGCCCGCTCCTGCTCCTCCGCCAGCAGCTCCGGGTCGGCGCTTTCAGGGTAGTCGCCGCCGGCCTGCTTGAGGATGTTGCGAATGCGCTTGTTGGCCGCCGCCAGCGACGCGGCCTCCGGCAGGCCCATGAAACCCTTGACCGCCCGCAACCGCCGGTGGAAATCCAGCGGCCGGGTGCTGTTCGAGGCACGCACCGCCTCGAACACCTCGCCGCCCACGTCCCGTTCCCGGTACCACGCCTTGAGCCTGTCGAAAAAGAAATCAAGAATGCCCCGGCGCACCTCGTCGGTGTCGTCGAGTGCCCGGTCCTCGGCAATGCGGGTGCACGCCCAGCCGATCAGTGCCGCCAGGTCCAGGGGCAGCTCGCGTTCGATCAGGATGCGCAACACGCCCAGCGCGGCGCGGCGCAGCGCGAAGGGATCCTTGTTGCCGCCGGGGCGCTCGCCGGCGAGCAGGATGCCGCAGACCGTGTCCAGCTTGTCCGCCACCGCCACCACCTGTCCGGCGACTTCGGCGGGCGTCTCGTCTCCGGCGAAACGCGGCCGGTAGTGATCACCGATGGCCCGCGCCACCGCCTCCGGCTCGTCGTCATTGAGCGCGTAGTAACGGCCCATCACGCCCTGAAGCTCGGGGAACTCGCCGACCATCAGTGTGGTGAGATCGCACTTGCAGAGCCGGCCCGCGCGCGCCGAAGCGTCCGCGTCGAGCTCGGCGGCAATGCTCCGGCACAACGCTTCCACGCGCAGGCTCTTGTCCTTGAGCGTGCCCAGCTTCTCGTGGAACAGCATGCCATCCAGGGCGTCCAGGCGATCCCCGAGGTGCTTGCTGCAGTCCTGGCGGAAGAAAAACGCCGCGTCCGCCAGCCTGGGCCGCACCACGCGCTCGTAACCCTGGCGGACCGACTCCGGGCGGCGGCTCTCGATGTTGGCCACCGCGATGAACCGGGCGAGGGGCCGGCCATCGTCGCCGCTCACGGGAAAGGCCTTCTCGTGGTGCACCAGCGTGGTGGCGATCACCTCCGGCGGCAGTTCTAGAAATTCCACGTCGAATTCACCCGCCAGGGCCACCGGCCACTCGGTCAGCGCCGCCACCTCGTCGAGCAATGGCCCGTCGGTGGCCGCAATGCCGCCGGCCTGTTCGGCCAGGGTTTCGACCTGGTCGCGGATACGTTCCCGGCGGGCGTCGAAGTCAGCGATCACGTAGGCGTCGCGCAGGGCGTCCTCGTAATCGCGAGCGTGCTCCAGGCGTACCGGATCCGGATGATGAAAGCGGTGGCCGCGCGTCTGCTGGCCGCTGCGCACGCCGAACAGCGACATTTCCACGAGCTCGGCGTCCAGCAGGGTCACCAGCCAGTGCACGGGACGCACGAAAGCTTCACGGCCCGCACCCCAGCGCATGCGGCGGGCGACCGGCAATCGGTCCAGTGCCGCCGAGACGATCTCCGGCAGCAGCTCCGATACCGGCCGTCCGGTTTCCACGGCCCGGTAGGCCAACCACTCGCCCTTGTCGGTCTTTAACCGTTCCAGCTCGTCCACGGACGCGCCCACGGATTTCGCAAACCCGACCGCAGCCTTCGTGGGCTTGCCGTCCCCGTCGAAGGCCACGTTCACCGCCGGTCCCCGATTCATCTGCTCTCGGTCGGCCTGGCGGGTTTCCAGCGACCGGATGAGCACGGCCAGGCGCCGCGGCGTGGCGAACCAGCGCGATGAATCCTCGTCCAGCTCCAGGCGCGCGGCGCCGAGACCCGAGATCATCTCCTCGAAGAAGGTCCGCGCCAGTCTCTCCAGGTTGCCGGGCGGCAGTTCCTCGGTGCCGATTTCCACCAGCAGGGTGCGCCGTTCGCTCATGCCGGCTCCCTGTCCGCGGCGTCGGCGCCCGGAAAGCCCAGGGCCTCGCGCTCGGCGTAGTAGCGTCCGGCCACGGCGCGCGCCAGCGCCCGCACGCGCAGGATGCAGCGCTGCCGCTCGGTCACCGAGAGCGCGCCCCGGGCGTCCAGCATGTTGAAGCTGTGCGAGGCGCGCAGGACCATCTCGTAGGCGGGTAGTGGCAGGCCGGCCTCCACCAGCCGGTGGCACTCGGATTCACAGGTCTCGAACCAGCCGCGCCAGGCTTCCACGTCCGCCTGCTCGAAGTTGTACTTCGAGAACTCCACCTCGTTCTGGTGGAACACGTCGCCGTAGCTCACCCTGCCCCGCGGGCCTTCCACCCAGGTCAGGTCGAACACGTTGTCCACGTCCTGCAGGTACATGGCAAGGCGCTCAAGCCCGTAAGTGATTTCGCCGGTGACGGGCCGGCACTCCAGGCCTCCAGCCTGCTGGAAGTAGGTGAACTGGGTGATCTCCATGCCGTTCAGCCAGACTTCCCAGCCCAGCCCCCAGGCGCCCAGGGTGGGGGATTCCCAGTTGTCCTCCACGAAGCGGATGTCATGGACCTGGGGATCGATGCCCAGCGTTTCCAGCGAGCCCAGGTACAGGGACTGGATGTCCGGCGGGGACGGCTTGAGCACGACCTGGAACTGGTAGTAATGCTGGAGCCGATTCGGATTCTCGCCGTAACGCCCGTCGGTGGGTCGGCGGCAGGGTTGCACGTAAGCTGCCCGCCAGTGCTCCGGTCCGATGGACCGCAGGAACGTGGCCGGGTGAAAGGTGCCGGCGCCCATTTCCAGGTCGTAGGGCTGCACCACAACGCAGCCCTGCGCGCCCCAGTAGTCGGTGAGCGCCTGGATCAGGCCCTGGAATGTCTTTCCGCTCGAGTTCAAGGGGGAAACGGTCCGGGTGTTGCGCGGGAACGGCGTAGTATAGCGGCTGATGGACGAGCTTCGAAACACGCGCGAGCGGCCCCGCAGCCCCGCCTGCGAGCGCAACCGCAAGCCGATCCTCGAGGTTCTGCGCCCGCGCCTGCCGGCCGGCGGCACGGTGCTGGAACTCGGCGCGGGCACCGGGCAGCACGCGGCCTACTTCGCCGGGCACCTGCCTCGGCTGCGCTGGCTGGCCTCGGACCGCGTGGAAAACCACCCGGGTATCCGCGCCTGGATCGAGCACGCCGGGCTTCCCAACCTGGAGGGGCCACTGGCACTGGACGTGACCTCTGAAGAGTGGCCGGTGAACCAGGTGGATGCGGCGTTTTCCGCAAACACCGCCCACATCATGAGCTGGCCGGCGGTTAAGGCCATGTTCGCCGGCGCCGGGCGGATCCTGGAACCCGGCGCGCCGTTCCTCCTGTACGGACCGTTCCACTATCATGGCGAGCCCACGTCGAAGAGCAACGCGCGTTTCGACGAGTGGCTGAAGGACGAGGACCCGGGCATGGGTATCCGCGACATCGACGACATCCAGGCGCTCGCCGGGCGCTGCGGCCTGGCGCTCGAGGAGGACATCGCCATGCCGGCCAACAATCGCACCCTGGTTTTCCGCAGGAACTGAATCGGACAACGGAGCAAGACGCCCATGTTTCACGCCGCCGCCATCGAGGCCGACAGCAAGGACGACTTCTACGCGCAGCTCGCCGCACAGGCGCGCGCGCTGCTGGAAGGCGAGCGCGACCGCGTGGCGAACGCCGCCAACCTCGCCGCGCTGATCTACCAGTCACTCCCTGGGGTGAACTGGGCGGGCGTGTATTTCTTCGACGGCACGGAGCTGGTGGTGGGCCCGTTCCAGGGCAAACCGGCCTGCGTTCGCATTCCGATGGGAAAGGGCGTGTGCGGCACCGCGGCCGTGACCCGGGAAAGCCAACTCGTGGATGACGTGAATGCCTTCGACGGTCACATCGCCTGCGACCCGGACTCGCGCTCGGAAGTGGTGGTGCCGCTACACCGTGGCGACGAACTCATCGGCGTGCTGGACATCGACAGCCCGAGGGCGTCGCGATTCGACGCCGACGACCTGCGCGGCCTGGAGTCCCTGGCCGCCATCTACCTGGAGAGCCTTTAGGGCCTCATCGCAGGAGCGCGCTTGCGCGCGACCCGTCCCGGCTGGCCGGTCTGTCCGATCGCGCCCAAGGGTGCTCCTGCGATGCTGGATCTATCGCGCCGAGTGCCCGTGCAGTTTCACTTCCACGTTTTCGTCGTCCGACAGGCCCTGGTAGTACTCGCGCAATACCGCCAGCACTTCCGGCCGCGAGAAGTGCCTGGTGATTTCCTGGCCCTCGGAAAGCATCTTGCGCACCTTGGAACCGGAGAGCAACACGCGCTCGCTGGCATCGTGGGGACAGGTCTTGGTGGAGGCCATGCCGTCGCAGCCGTGGCACCAGAAGGTCCAGTCGATCTTCAGCGGCTTGATCCTCAGTGAATCCTCCGGGATCTCGTCGAAAATGGCCTGCGCGTCGAAGGGCCCGTAGTACTCGCCCACCCCGGCGTGGTCGCGGCCCACGATCAGGTAGGTGCAGCCGTAATTCTGGCGGAACAGGGCGTGCAGCAGCGCCTCGCGCGGCCCGCCGTAGCGCATGTCCAGCGGGTAGCCCGCCTGCAGCACGCTGCCGGGCACGAAGTGGTTCTCGATCAATGCATCGATGGCGCGGGTGCGAACGTGCGCCGGAATGTCGCCGGGCTTCACCGCGCCCAGCAGCGAATGCACCAGCACGCCGTCGCAAAGCTCGATGGCGATCTTGCAAAGATACTCGTGGGAGCGGTGCATGGGATTGCGGGTCTGGAACGCGGCCACGTTCTTCCAGCCGCGCGCCTTGAACTCCTCGCGGATCTCCGCGGGCGTCTTGTAGATGCCGCCGAAGCGTTCCTCGAAGCCGCCCTGGGAGAACACCTTCACGGGGCCGGCCAGGTTGTACTCGCCCTGGGCGTGCACCATGCGCACGCCCGGATGCTCCTCGTCGGTGGTCTTGAACACCTTGCGGCACTCGTGCTGCTTGTCGATGGCATAGCGCTCCTCGACGCGCAGCACGCCCATGATCTCGTCGTGCTCGGGGTCATAGAGTGCCACCTCGTCGCCGGGCTTGAGATCTTTTCCCCGCGCCTCGGAGCACGACAGCGTGATGGGGATGGGCCAGAACAGGCCGCTCTCCAGGCGCATCTCGTCGCACACGCCGCGCCAGTCGGCATAGCCCATGAAGCCGTCCAGCGGCGTGAAGCCGCCGATGCCGAGCATGATCAGGTCCCCCTTCTCGCGCGATGAAAGCGGCACGCGCGGCAGCGACTCGGCGCGCTTTTTCTCCTCGGCCAGCGCTTCGCCGGTGAGCAACAACGGCTTCAGCGGCCCGCCGCCGTGGGGGGTGATCAGATCCTGCATGCTCCAGCCTCCTGAACAATTACCAAAAGTGAAATGTGCGCGGGCTTGCCCAAATGCAATGTGCGGGTGCGCGCGGCCCGTTTTCGGGACACGACGTAGATACGTCCCTGTAGTCTCGACGGCGGCCGTCCGGGCCGCCGACGGTCCCGAACCCGGGCCACGCACACCCTTGGGCGACGTGGTACCCCGGCGGGGGTGCGGTGGGGCCTGGCGAGACCGTCGTCGCCAGGGATGGCGGCGCCGGAGCTTACAGGGATGTACCTGCAGCGTTCTCGACAGGCGCTACCGCGCCGCCGCCTTCACTGCCATCGCCCAGGTGGATTGTCCCCGTGATGCCCGTACGCCACCATTCCGCGACGATTCAACAATCCACCGGAAGGCCGCGTATCTTACCGTTTCGGCGGCGGTTTCTAAAGGTGCTGCACCGCAGCACGCGCCTGACCGTGCCCGGGCGCCCGCCGACCCGGGTGGCACGCTCCCCCCGGAGTTCCTATCCTTGAGCGCTTCGCACGTCTTCCAGAAGGGGTACCCGATGTTCAAGCGACTCCTCGCCGTCGTCATCCTCGCGGCCGTGTCCTTCTCCGCAGCCGCGGTGAACCCGTCCCTGTTCCAGGACCTGCAATGGCGACTGCTGGGCCCGTTCCGCGGCGGGCGGGCACTGGCCGTGAGCGGCGTGCCGGGCGAGCCCCAGCACTTCTATTTCGGGTCGGTCAACGGCGGGGTCTGGGAAAGCCTGGATGCCGGGCGCACCTGGCA
>Ga0209918_1000295_pt1 | contig 36653 bp, 22 predicted proteins | sample SalPonD_shore_MG_FD_185712 | JGI IMG/M metagenome (GOLD analysis project Ga0209918, IMG submission 185712) | Salt pond soil microbial communities from South San Francisco under conditions of wetland restoration - Salt Pond MetaG... | ecosystem: Environmental > Aquatic > Marine > Intertidal zone... | reverse complement strand
CGTGGTCTATACCGCGCAGAAGGGGGCTACCACCGAGCTCTGGTACCGGAGCTTGAGGACGGGAGAGGGTCACCCCATTCCGGGCACGGTAGGATCATTCACCGCGCCCTGGATCTCGCCGGACGGCAAGCGCGTGGCGGTGGGCGTCCCCGCCGGCAGCGGTTATCAGCTGAAGGTGGTGGGGATCGACGGGGGGACCGTGTCGCCCGTCGCTTCCATCACTCTTCCGTTCGGCGGGACGTGGACGGATGACGGGAGGATCTTCTTCAGCGACGACAACGGGCGCCTCCTCCGCTGGGTGGACCCGCTGGGCGGTGACGCGCGTGAGGTCACGGTTGGAGGAACCTGCCTGAACCCCGTGCTCATCGGAACGGGCGGCCAGGTGATCTGCGGAGGCGGCGCCGACAAGTTCGCCTCCAGCCGCAACCTGGCGGATCCGGGCCGCATTCGGTACTGGCATCACGCCGCCGACGGGCCGGGCGGGAAGGCCGCGCTGCTGCGCGGCGCGGACTTCCGCGTGGTCGATGGCCGATATCTGGTCTACATGGGCGTCGACGGAACCATCATGGCCACGCGCATCGAGAGCGTCGATTCGCTCACGGTCGGCCGATCCGTCTCTCTGGTGTCTGGTGTTCGCAATGGAGACTACAGCGGCACCGGGCAATTCGACCTGACCCGAGACGGCACCCTCGTCTACCTGCCGGGAACCAATCCGGCCGTGGGACGGCTGGTGCGCGTCGGCAGGGATGGGCGCATCGAGCCGCTGCCGGTGGAGCAGGCCGCCCACCTCCGCTTCCGCGAGAGCCCCGATGGCCGGCGGCTGGCAACCGTGGTGGAAGGCCTCGAGCAGCAGGAGCTGCGCGTCTACGACTTGCAGGCGGGCACACACGAGACCGTGGCCGTCGGCTCGTTCATCGACGTTCCGGTCTTCAGCCCGACCGGCAACCGCATCGCTTACTCGATCAGCCGGGAGCCGGGTCGAGAATCCCTCGTCTCTCGGCTGCTCGACTCTCCGATGAAGCCTCGCGTGCTCGCCACGACCGCGCCTCCTACCACGTTTCGGCCATCCATGTATGTGTCGACTGATTCGCTCCTCGTTGGATTTCCGGGAGGCGAATCCGCCATGATCGTGGGTTCCGAGGGTGGAGTCGACTCGCTCGGGCTCGCCACCGGCCAGTTCGTGTCGATCTCCCCCGGCGGTCACTGGATCGCCTACCAGGGGAATTCGTCGGGAGATCTGCGGCTCCAGCCGTGGCCGGCGCTCGATCGCCGCTATTTCGTGGATGCTCGTGGCATCGAGCCGCAGTGGGTATCGGCGACCGAGCTGGTCTATATCGCCCAGACCGACGAAGGCGACTGGGAGTTCCACGAGGTGACGATTCATCCCGGCGCCGATCCACCGGTCGACGCGCCCCAGCTCGTCGCCATGGCCCCACAGTTCAGTCAGACGCCCGGCTGGTCCTGGGCCGTTGGCCACGACGGAGATCTCATCTACCTGCAGTCTCCCGCTGAGCGGGCGGAGCACTATTTCCGGGTCGTCCCGGACTGGGCCAGGCACATGGAGCGCGCCGTGGACCAGGCGAACCGATGAGCAGCCTGCCGGAGCGCCTCATCGCGGCCCTCTCCGACCGCTACCGGATCGAGCGCGAGATCGGCGAGGGGGGGATGGCCACGGTGTATCTGGCCCGGGACCTGAGGCACGAGCGCGAGGTCGCCCTCAAGGTCCTCCGGCCCGAGCTGGCGGCCGTGATCGGCGCGGAGCGTTTCCTGGCGGAGATCCGCACCACCGCCAACCTCCAGCACCCGCACATCCTGCCCCTGTTCGACTCGGGCGAGGCCGACTCCTTCCTGTTCTACGTCATGCCGTATGTCGAGGGGGAGTCGCTCCGCGATCGGCTGAACCGGGAGAAGCATCTCCCGATCGCCGATGCGCTGAGCATCGCGGAGGGGGTGGCCTCGGCGCTGGACTACGCGCACCGCCACGACATCGTGCACCGGGACATCAAGCCCGAGAACATCCTCCTCCACGACGGCCAGCCGGTGGTGTCCGACTTCGGCATCGCGCTGGCGCTGAGCACGGCCGGCTCCCACCGCATGACCGAGACGGGCATGAGCGTCGGGACGCCCACGTACATGAGTCCCGAGCAGGCCATGGGCGAGCGGGACATCGATGCCCGCGCCGACATCTACTCGCTGGGGTGCGTCCTGTACGAGATGCTCGCCGGCGAGCCGCCGTTCACGGGCGCGACCGCGCAGGCGATCGCGGCGCGCGTGCTCACCGAGGCGCCGAGGCCCCTCAGGAGCCAGCGCCACACCATCCCGCCGCACGTCGAGGGCGCGGTGCTCACGGCGCTGGAGAAGCTCCCGGCGGACCGCTTCCCGACAGCCCAGGCCTTCGCCGACGCGCTCGAGGGCAAGGCGGGCGCGACACCGATCGCGTGGCGCCAGACCGGCGGCGCCGCGGCGCGCTCCGGATGGCGCGGTACGCTGCGAAATCCGGCCGTGTGGGTGATGGCGGTCGTCACCCTGGCCGCCCTGGGCGTGGCGCTCCGCGAGCGGGGGGCTCGCCGGGACTCCGGCTCCGGCGACGTGGTACGCTTCGCCGTGGAGCCACCGGCGGGGACCCAGGCGTCCCTTGCCGATGCCGGGGGGCCCGCCCTGGCGGTCTCGCCCGACGGATCGACCGTGGCCTTCCCGGCGATCGACCGGCAGGGCGGCCGCCGGCTGTACGTGCGGCGCATGGACGAGGCGACGGCACGCGCCGTACCGGGGACCGACGGGGCCTATTCGACCATCTTCTCGGCCGACGGAGCTTCCCTGCTGTTCTGGAGGGCCGGCCGGCTGGAGGAAGTGGCGCTCGCCGGAGGCGCCACCCGGGTGCTGGCCGAGCTCGGTCAGTTCACGGGAAACACCCGAAGGCTGCCCGGCGGAGACATCCTCTTCGCCCTGCCCGCCGCTCCGCGTCTCACCCGCGTGTCGGCCACCGGAGACCAGACGGCCGCCTCTGCGGCCCTGGACACGGCACGCGGCGAGACGAGCCAGTTCTTCCCCCTGGCCCTGCCGGATGATCGGCACGTGCTGTATCTGAGCTGGGGTCGGGGGGCGACCGAGGACGCGCGCATCGGCGTGCTGGACCTGTCCACCGGACGAGCCCGCCGACTGGAGGTGCCCGGCACGTATCCACTCGGCATGATGGACGGGTACCTGATCTACGGCGACCAGACCGGAACCGTGCTGGCGGTGCGGGTCGATCTCGCCTCCGGAAAGGTGAGCGGGCGGCCCGTTCCCCTGCTCACGGGGGTCGCGACGGCGACTCGCGGCTCGGTCGTGGCCTACCTCTCGCGGACCGGAACCCTGGCGTACGAGGCAGGGAGCCCCGAGTCGACGCTGGAGCTGGCCGGCGCCGGCGCTGCGACGCCGCTGCTCTCCGAGGCTCGGGCTTACGCCTATCCTCGCTTCTCGCCGAACGGGCGGCAGGTGGCCGTCAGTATCGCTTCGGGCTCGTCGTCGGACATCTGGATCGAGGACGTGGCCTCGGGAGGTCTGAGGCGGCTCTCCAGCGGCGGCACGGTCAACGAGCGGCCGGAGTGGTCCCCCGACGGAAGCCGCGTGCTCTTCCGCAGCGACCGCGGCCTGGGCTCGGCCATCTGGTGGCAGCCGGCCGATGGCAGCGCCCCCGCATCGCCGCTCCTCGCCGACAGCCTCGGAAGCTATTTCGAAGGAGTGATGACCCCCGACGGTCGGAGCCTGGTCTACCAGGTGGACACGGCCGGGCCCGACGTCAGGATCCGGGACCTGAGCGGAAGCGGCGCGGACCGCGCGATCGCCGCCACCCCGGCCAGCGAGGACCGGCCGCGGGTCTCGCCCGACGGCCGCCGGGTCGCGTACGTGACCGACGCGAGCGGTACGCCGCAGGTCGTCGTCCAGGCCCTTTCCGGGTCGGGGGCCAGGATCCAGGTCTCGATCCGGGGCGGGACCGAGCCGGTGTGGTCGCCCGACGGGCACCGTATCTTCTACCGGGCCGAGGGAAAGTTCAGGGTCGCCGAGGTCTCGGAGACCCCGACCTTCCACGTCCTCTCCCGCTCCGACTTCATGGACGACGTCTACCTGGCCTCGAACGCCCCCCACGCCAACTACGACGTGAGCCCGGACGGGAAGAAGCTGCTCGTCCTCAAGGGCGAGCCACAGCGACTGATGGTGGTGCACGGCTGGGCGGCCGAGGTGAGGGCTAAGCTGCGGCAGGCGGAGGGCGGCCGATGAACGCGGTGTGCCGATGAGCTCGGACCGCCTCGCCGCCGCCCTCTCCGACCGCTACCGCATCGAGCGGGAGCTGGGCGAGGGCGGCATGGCCACGGTCTACCTGGCCGAGGACCTGAAGCACGACCGCAAGGTGGCCATCAAGGTCCTCAAGCCCGAGCTGGCCGCCGTGCTGGGCGCCGACCGATTCCTGGCCGAGATCAAGACCACGGCCTCGCTCCAGCACCCCAACATCCTGCCCCTGTTCGACTCGGGCACCGCCGACGGCTTCCTGTACTACGTCATGCCCTACGTCGAGGGCGAGTCGCTGCGGGACCGGCTGAACCGCGAGAAGCAGCTCCCCGTCCAGGAGGCCGTGGACCTCACCTCCGAGGTGGCCGACGCCCTCCACTACGCGCACGAGCACGGGGTGGTGCACCGGGACGTCAAGCCGGAGAACATCCTCCTCCACGGCGGCCGCCCGATGGTGGCCGACTTCGGGATCGCGCTGGCGGTGAGCGCGGCGGCGGGCGGGCGCATGACGGAGACGGGTCTGTCGCTCGGCACGCCCCACTACATGTCGCCGGAGCAGGCCACGGCCGAGAAGGACATCACGGGGCGGTCGGACATCTACTCGCTGGCGAGCGTGCTGTACGAGATGCTCACGGGCGACCCGCCGCACACCGGTAGCTCGGCCCAGCAGATCATCATGAAGATCGTGACGGAGGAGCCGGCGCCGGTCACGAAGCTCCGGAAGTCGGTGCCGCCCAACGTGGCGGCGGCGGTGTCGAAGGGGCTGGAGAAGCTGCCCGCCGACCGGTTCGAGAGCGCGAAGGCGTTCGCCGACGCGCTGGCGGATCCCCACTTCACCACGACGGGCGCGGAGGCCGTGGGCCTTCCGACACCGGCGAGCGCGCGCGGCTTCCGGTGGTTGGTACGCAGCCCGTGGTGGTGGGCGACGGCCGGGGTCGCGGTCGCAGCGGTGGCGCTGGCGATCGTCGCCACGCGTCGCGCGGCACCCGCCTCGCCGCCGTGGTTCACGGCCCGGACGTTCGACTCCCGCTCGATCTCCAACGCGCGCTTCATGCCCGACGGGCAGACGATCGTGTTCAGCGGCATGCCCGACATCGGGATCGTGTCGCGCCTGTACGTCATCCGGCCCGACCACCCGGATCCCGTCCCGTTCGGACCGGACTCGGCGCACCTGCTCAACGTTTCGAGCACGGGCCAGCTCGCCATCCTCACGCACGCGAGCTACCTCGGTAGCCATCGCCTGTTCTCGGGCACGCTGGCGACGGTCTCGCTCGGGGGCGAGGCGCCGCGCGAGGTGACAACAGGTGTGCGAGAGGCCGACTGGGACCCGGACCGAAAGACCATGGCCGTGATCCGCGACAGCAGCGGAACGGACCTCCTCGAGTACCCGGTGGGAACGGTCCTCGTCCGCTCCCAGGGCTACCTCTCGGATCCCAGGATCTCGCCCTCGGGCGACGCGATCGCGTACCTCGAGCACCCCGCGAAGTTCGACGATCGCGGCGCCGCTTTCATCGCCGATCGCACGGGCCGCACCCTGGCCCGGTCGGTGGACTTCCAGGGGACCGAGGGTGTCGCGTGGCGACCGGACGGGAAGGGCATCTTCTACTCGGCCGCCGGGGGAAGAGGTGGCGGGGTTGTCGCCTTCGCGGCGCGCGAACTGGACCGGTCCGGACGGGACGGATGGGCCCTTTCCGGTCCGGGCGACCTGACGGTTCAGGACGTCTCCCGCCAGGGTCGTGTTCTCGTGACCGACGATCGCCAGATGAAACGTGTCGTCGGGCGCGGGCCGGGCGCCGCCGAGGAGACTGACATGGGCGTGCGCAATTGGTCGGCGAGGCCGGTGCTCAGCGGGAACGGGCGCTACCTGGCGTACAGCGAGGCGGGCTCGATGGGCGGTACCGACTACTCCTTGCTGTGGCGGAAGACGGATAGTTCTCCGCTGGTCCGCCTCGGTGCGGGGACTCCGATGGCGGTGGCCCCCGGAGACGGTCTCGTCCTGGCGGGCCTGCCCACCACTCCGGCAAAGCTCATGCTCTATCCCACCGGTCCGGGCTCGGCGCGGCGGATCGACTCCGGCCAGTTCCAGACGTTGGACCTCGGGACGAGCGGGGACGTCCGGGTGGCCGGGCGTGACACCATTGTCTTCTTCTGCGGAACGGAGCCGCAGCGATCCGAGCGTTGCTACGTCGACTCGCTGTCGCACGGCGCCCCGATCCCGGTGACTCCCCCGGGAACGTCTCAGGGGATCGTCTCGCCCGACGGCCGGCGCGTGCTGGCCCGGGTCGGGGACAGTGTGGCCATCTACTCCCTGGACGGGGGCGCGCCCCGACGTGCGCTCGGAGTCCGTCCAGGCGATGTCCTGATCCGGTGGAGCCCGGAGGGACGCGAGGTCTGGGTGTGGACGAATGAGAGCTCCGCCTCGAGCCTGGACTTCGCTCGCGTCGATCCCGTCACCGGCGCGCGCGCGACGCTTCTGAGCGTCGTGCCCCGTGAGCTGGGCGGGGTGCGCAGCTTCGAGTGGCCGACGCTGGCGGATGATCCCCACGTGTACGCCTACAACCAGTTCCTGTACACGTCTCGGCTCTACACCGTGGACGGTTTGCGGTGAGCGCTGCCGACCGCCTCGCCGCCGCCCTGTCCGGCCGCTACCGCATCGAGCGGGAGCTGGGCGAGGGCGGGATGGCCACGGTCTACCTGGCCGAGGACCTGAAGCACGACCGCAAGGTCGCCATCAAGGTCCTCAAGCCCGAGCTGGCGGCCGTCCTGGGCGCCGACCGCTTCCTGGCCGAGATCAAGACGACCGCCTCGCTCCAGCACCCCAACATCCTCCCCCTGTTCGACTCGGGCACCGCGGATGGACTCCTGTACTACGTCATGCCCTTCGTGGAGGGAGAGTCCCTGCGCGATCGGCTGAACCGGGAGAAGCAGCTCCCGGTGCGGGAGGCGGTGGACCTGACCTCCGAGGTGGCCGACGCGCTCGAGTACGCCCACGAGCACGGGGTCGTGCACCGGGACATCAAGCCGGAGAACATCCTCCTCCACGGCGGCCGTCCGATGGTGGCGGACTTCGGGATCGCGCTGGCGGTGAGCGCGGCGGCGGGCGGCCGCATGACGGAGACGGGGCTGAGCCTGGGGACGCCGCACTACATGAGCCCCGAGCAGGCGACGGCGGAGCCGGACATCACCGGCCGGAGCGACATCTACTCGCTGGCCAGCGTCCTGTACGAGATGCTGACCGGGGACCCGCCGCACACGGGCTCCTCGGCGCAGCAGATCATCATGAAGATCGTGACCGAGGAGCCGGCGCCGGTCACGAAGCTGCGCCGCTCGGTGCCGCCCAATGTGGCGGCCGCGCTCACGAAGGCCCTGGCCAAGCTGCCGGCGGACCGGTTCGACTCTGCGAAGGCGTTCGCGGACGCCCTGGCGGACTCCCACTTCGCCGTCGCTGCGGGCGCCGGTGCGACGTCCCCGACCACGGCGCCCGGGCGCTGGCGCACGCTTGCCCTCGGGGCCGCGGTGGTCGCCGTCCTCGCCGTTGTCCTCGGATTGTGGGGCTGGCTCCGTCCACGGCCCGCGCTTCCCACCAGCGCACAGCGCGTCGTCCTCTGGCGGCATCCCCTCGGCCGGCTGCTCGACCCCGGCGTGCCGTACGAGGCCACGCAGGCCGCCATCGCTCCGGACGGATCCAGCATCGTCTTCGTCGACTCGATCGGCGGGCGCTTCCACCTCCTGCGCAAGCTGCGCGGTCAGGCCGCGGCGACCCCTCTGCCGGGGACCGACGGCGCGATGTCCCCGTTCTTCAGCCCGGACGGGCACTGGATCGGCTATATCACCCGCGACGGCAAGCTGAAGAAGGTCCCGGTCGACGGTGGGGGCTCGGTGACCCTCGCGGATTCCCTGAGCGCTTTCGCCGGATTCGGCGGCGCCGCCTGGTTGGAGGACGACAGCCTCATCTTCCTCGAAGATGCCGGCCTCATGGAGGTCGGAGCTTCCGGCGGACCGAGCCGTGTGGTGTTGCCCTCGATGGGGAGCCACTCCGACATCACGATATGGCCGTTGCCGAACAGCCGGGGCGTCGTGTACACGCGCTGTCCCGGCAACTGCAGCGTCTCGTCCTCGGTCCACGTCTTCGACCTCCGCTCCGACAGCGACAGAGTGCTGGTGCCGAACGCGGCCGGAGCGTGGTATTCTCCTGCCGGCTACCTCCTCTACACGGCCCGCGCGGGCGGGCTGTACGCGATGGCGTTCGATGCGGACCGCCTCGAGGCGACGAGCGGCCCGGTGCCGGTGATCCCCGACGTGGTGCCCGGCACGTTCACCCTGTCGGCCTCGGGCGCCGTCCTCTACACGACCAGCACGGGCGCGGGCTCGTCCTCGGAGTTGATGTGGGTGTCGCGCGACGGGAGGGCCGTGCCGCTGGACTCCACCTGGAAGGCCGACTTCCAGTACCCGGCGCTCTCCCCGGACGGAAAGAGCCTCGCGGTGAGCGTCGTCGGTGCGACCACCCAGCTCTGGATCCGCCGCGCCGATGGCACACGACAGCAGCTCACGCAGAAAGGAACCGTCAACTGGCGGCCGGCCTGGACCCCTGACGGACGTTCGGTGGTGTTCTCGTCGAACCGGCGCGGTCCGGACCGGCCGAACGCGTACGCGCTCTATGAGCAGCCCGCGGACGGAAGCGGGCCCGCCAGGCTGCTGGTGGCCGACGATCGCTACAGCATCTGGGAGGGAGAGCCCTCGCCGGACGGGCGTTGGCTGGCCTTTCGGTGGGACGCGAACAGTGTATCCCGGATCTGGGCCCGGCGCGTGGAAGGGGACACCGCGCTGGTGGGCTTGCCCGCGGCGCCGGGGGCGGGAGCCACTCAGATCGCCCTCTCTCCCGACGGACGGTGGCTGGCGTACTGGAGAGCGTACCGGGGTGTCGGGGTGGCGCCGTTTCCGGCCCTGTCCCCTGCGCGCGTCGTGTCGCCCGATGGCGGCGACGAGCCCCGCTGGTCGCGCGATGGCCGCACGCTCTTCTACCGCAGCGGGGATCGCATGATGGCGCTTACCGTCACGCCCGGTCGGACCCTCCGGTTCGGGGCGCCGCACGAGCTGTTCTCGACCGCCGGCTACCGCTCCGCCCGCAACCGGCAGGAGTACGACGTCGCTCCCGACGGCCGCTTCGTGATGATCCGCGAGCTGCCGGACACCTCCAGCGCCGTCGTCTACGTGGAGAACTGGCTCCCCGAGCTGCGGGCGAAGATGAAGGGGCAGGGGGGCTCGTGAGCGGGCCCGCGGAGCGCCTCGCCGCGGCCCTGTCCGACCGCTACCGGATCGAGCGGGAGCTGGGCGAAGGGGGCATGGCCACGGTCTACCTGGCCGAGGACCTCAAGCACGACCGCAAGGTGGCGATCAAGGTGCTGAAGCCCGAGCTGGCCGCCGTCCTGGGCGCCGACCGGTTCCTGGCCGAGATCAAGACCACCGCCTCGCTCCAGCACCCGCACATCCTGCCGCTGTTCGACTCGGGCACGGCGGACGGCTTCCTCTACTACGTCATGCCCTACGTCGAGGGGGAGTCGCTCCGCGATCGGCTCGACCGCGAGACGCAGCTGGGGGTGGACGAGGCGGTGCGGATCACGCGCGAGGTGGCCGACGCGCTCGACTACGCGCACCGGCAGGGGGTGGTCCACCGGGACGTCAAGCCCGAGAACATCCTGCTGCACGACGGCCGGCCGATGGTGGCGGACTTCGGGATCGCGCTGGCGGTCTCCGCGGCGGCGGGCGGCCGGATGACCGAGACGGGGCTCAGCCTGGGGACGCCGCACTACATGAGTCCCGAGCAGGCGACGGCGGAGCCGGACATCACCGGCCGGAGCGACATCTACTCGCTGGCCAGCGTGCTGTACGAGATGCTGACGGGGGACCCGCCGCACACCGGCTCTTCGGCGCAGCAGATCATCATGAAGATCGTGACCGAGGAGGCGGCGCCGGTCACGAAGCTGCGCCGGTCGGTCCCCCCGAACGTCGCGGCCGCGGTGGCGAAGGGGCTCGAGAAGCTGCCGGCGGACCGGTTCGAAAGCGCGAAGGCGTTCGCCGACGCGCTGGCCGATCCGGGGTTCCGGACCGCCGGCCGCGTGGCGGCGGGGGCGGGCGTGCCGGGGACCTCGTCCGGGGGGCGGCGGGCCGCCCTGTGGCTGCCGTCGGCTGTGGCGATCGTCGCCACCGCCGCGGCCGTCGTGCTGGCAGTGCGCCGACCGCCCTCGCCGCCGGGCCCCGTCGTCGTCTCGTCGCTGCAGCCGCCCCTGGGCGAAGACTTCAGCGAGCGGGCGTCCTTCGGGGCGCTGTCGCCAGACGGCCGGACCTTCGCCTTCGTGGCCATCGCGGCGGACGGCGGGCGAAGCCTGTGGCTGCGTGGGCTGGACACCCTCGGTGCCCAGAGGGTCCCCGGCACGGACGGGGCGGCGGCGCCGTTCTGGTCACCGGACGGGAAGTCCGTGGGGTATTTCGCGCACGATGCCCTGATGCGGGTGGACGTGCCCTCGGGATCTCCGCGGACGTTGTGTCCCGCGACGTCCGAGGCGTCGGGCACCTGGGGGACGTCCGGCGTCATCGTCTTCAGCACGACCCGGGGCCTCGAGCGTGTCGACGCCGCGGGAGGCCCGTGCGAGGTCGCGATCCGCCTGGACTCCACCGCGAGCGTCTATCGCCACCCGTCGTTCCTGCCGGGGGACACCCGGGTCCTGTTCGAGAGAGCGGGGGGGCTCCAGCAGACGGTGATGGTGGGCGACCTCGAATCGGGCGCCACGACGGCGCTCCTACCGGGTGCGGCCGCGCCCACGTGGGTGCCGCCCGGGATCGTGGTATACGGGCGCTTCAACGAGGAGGGCGTAGGCTCGGGTTTGTACGCTCAGCGCTTCCGTGCCGATGGCTCGGCGGTCGAGGGGGACGCCACGCCGCTCACGGGACCGGTGCGCACGTCGCGTCTCGTATTCGCGTACACGGCGTCCCGGACCGGCTCGCTCCTGTATCTTCCCGGGCTCGGCGATCGCGACAAGCTGGTCGTGGACCGACGTGGGGAGGTCCTCGATACCGTGCGCGTCGGGAACACCTTCACGCACCGGTATGCGCACGACCATCCCTGGATCGCCCTGGCCAACGCGAGCACGGTCTGGCTGTACGACCTCACGCGAGGTCTGGCCACCCCCCTCGTGCCGCGGAACCAGGGGCGGAACGCCATCCTCGCGTGGCCGGTCTGGGCACCCTCCGATTCCGTCGTGGTCTTCGGCGCGTGCCACCTCTTCGGCGTGCGGATAGCGGACCTCTCGATCCGCTCCATCGCCACACGATCGGCGGACTGCCTGACCGCGACGGATTGGTCGTCCGACGGACGGTACCTCATCGTCACCGGCAACCCTGCCTGGGCCGCGGGGAGTCGGCGGGATACGGCGACGGCCTCGCAGGCCCACACCTTCGTGGCTGCCCTCGAGCTGGCGCGGGGCCGCACGATCCGGTTCAACGTGCCCGGGAACGCCAGCGAGGGGGCGCTCTCACCCGACATGCGCTGGCTCGCCTACACCTCAGACGAGACCGGTACGGCGGAGGCGTACGTCCAGCCCTTCCCCGGCGGGGGCCGGCCCGTGCGGATCTCCCGCGAGGGGGGCAGGACACCCCGCTGGAGCGCCGATGGCCGCGAGCTCTTCTTCGAAGCTCCGGACGGGGGCATCATGGCCGCGAGCGTCACGCCGGGAGCCGACTTCCAGGTGGCGACCCCGCAGCTTCTCTTCCACGCTCCGGGCTGGACACGGCCGCTGTTCTTCGACAGCGGCATACCCTACGCCGTGAGTCCCGACGGCCAACGGTTCATCGTCCGGCAGACCGCCTCGGCGACCGACGCGGTGCTCGTCCAGAACTGGCGCGCGAAGCTCGAGGCGAAGGGGGGCTCGTGAGCGAGACTTTCGACCGCCTGGCCGCCGCCCTGGCGGACCGCTACCGCGTCGAGCGGGAGATCGGCGAGGGCGGTATGGCCACGGTCTTTATGGCCGAGGACCTCAAGCACAATCGCAAGGTGGCCATCAAGGTCCTGAAGCCCGAGCTGGCCGCCGTCCTGGGCGCCGACCGGTTCGTGCAGGAGATCGCCACCACCGCGGCTCTGCAGCACCCCAACATCCTCCCCCTGTTCGATTCCGGGACGGCCGACGGCTTCCTGTACTACGTCATGCCCTTCGTCGAGGGGGAGTCGCTGCGGGACCGTCTGAACCGGGAGAAGCAGCTCTCCGTGCAGGAGGCCGTGGAGCTGACCTCGGAGGTCGCCGACGCCCTCCACTACGCGCACGAGCACGGGGTGGTGCACCGGGACATCAAGCCCGAGAACATCCTGCTGCACGCGGGCCGCCCGATGGTGGCCGACTTCGGGATCGCGCTGGCGGTGTCGGCGGCGGCCGGTGGGCGCATGACGGAGACGGGGCTCTCGCTCGGGACGCCGCACTACATGTCGCCGGAGCAGGCGACGGCCGAGAAGGACATCTCGGGCCGATCGGACGTCTACTCGCTGGCCAGCGTGCTGTACGAGATGCTCACCGGCGACCCGCCGCACGTGGGGTCGTCGGCCCAGCAGATCATCATGAAGATCGTGACCGAGGAGGCGGCGCCGGTCACGAAGCTGAGGAAGTCGGTGCCGCCCAACGTGGCGGCGGCGGTGGGGAAGGGGCTCGAGAAGCTGCCCGCCGACCGGTTCGACTCGGCGAAGGCGTTCGCCGCAGCGCTGGCGGATCCGGCGTTCCGGCACGGGGCGGCGGGGGCGTCGGCGGACACGGGCTCCGCGATGAGGCCTCGCCCACGCTGGTGGATCTACGCGGCCACGGCCGCGGCCGCGATCCTCGTTCTGGGAGCCGCCCTGGGGCACGCCTTCACCGGCGGCGGCGAGAAGACCTTCGACGTCGGCTTGCCGTTCGACGCGCCGATGGCGGTCGCCCATACCCCGCAGCCGATCTTCGCCCTGTCGCCGGACGGTTCCTTCGTGGTCTACGTCGCGCGCAAGGCGGACGGGACGAGGGAGCTCCGGTACCGGAGCCTCACGGGATCGTCCGCCCGGTCTCTCGCGGGCACCCCGGCGAGCCCGTACATGGCCCCGTACATCTCGCCGGATGGCAAGCGCGTGGCGTTCGTGAGTCCGTCCGGCGGCCTGTGGGTGATGCCCATCGCCGGCGGCGCGGCCACCAGGGTGTCGGAGTCCCCCGACGCATGGGGGGGCGGCTGGCTGGACAACGGCACGCTCTTCTACGCCGACCACGACAACTTCGTGCTGCGCTGGGTGGATCCCCAGACGGGGCCCGTGCGTGATCTGCCCGTGAATTACTGCCCGTTGCCTTCGTTGCTCTCCACGAGCCAGGTGATCTGCGGGGGCGGCGAGGAGAAGTTCGCGGTGGTCGGGGACGTGGATCGGAAGCCTTTCACGTTGCGGTCCGTGATGCACATCACGGCCCGAGGGGAGCGCGTTCCCCTGCGAGGCTCCGGGTTTCGCCCCTTCGACGGGAAGTACCTCGTGTACACGTCCATCGACGGGACCGTCATGGCGACGGAGTTCGTCGACCGCGACTCGCTGCTGGTCGGACAGTCGGTGGCGCTGGTCACCGGCGTGCGGGCCGCGGCCTACACCGGGGAAGGCTTCTGGGACGTCAGTCGGGACGGCACGCTCGTCTACGCACCGGGCGCCAACATGCAGATGCACGTCCTGGTACGTCGCACCCTCGACGATGACCGCGAGATCCTGCCGGGGGACCCCGCGGAGCACCTGCGCTTCGCCATCGGCCCGCACGGACGCGAGCTGGCGAGCGTCGTCGAGGGAGTGCGCGACCAGGAGCTGCGCCTCTACGATCTCCAGACCGGGAAATACGAGATGCTTGACCAGGCCCGGTACCTGTCCACGCCGTTCTGGGCATCGGGCGGCCAGGACCTGGTCTATCTGCGCCGGGGTGCCGATTCCTCCCAGGTCGTGCGTCGGCGTCTGAGCTCGTCCGAGCCCCCGACGGCCCTGCTGACGTGGCCCGATGACGCGGCGCGCAAGTGGCTCGTCCAATACGTCGATCCGTCGCTGATGTTGATCAAGAACGGCGACGCGGGTGTGATCGCGGTCGACGCTACGGTGAAGCCGGCTCGCATCGACACGGTGATCCCGGAGAACACCTTCTTCGCCCGGATCTCACCCGACCGCCACTGGCTGGTCTGGACCGACAAGGCGTACAACACGTACCTGAGTCCGTGGCCGAAGCTGGACCGGCGCTGGACCCTCGCGACGGGACAGCCCTACGAGCCCTACTGGCTTCCCGACGGGACGCTGCTCATCCAGGGCGGGCCGGCCAACACGATCTACACGATGGCCATCCGCCCCGGTGCCGACCCGCCCGTCGGGCCGCTCACGCCGCGCTTCGACGACGCGCGCATGGGGTACGGCCCGGGCTGGGCCGTTTCGATCGCCAGCGACGGCGCGGTGATCTATCCGCTGGTGCCGGATCAGCCCTCTGTCGACTATCTCCGGGTCGTGCCGCACTGGCTCACGCACATGGAGCGCGCCGTGGACGAGGCGAATAAGTGAGCGAACAGCGTCCGCTCGCCGGACCGGGGGATCGCCGTGGCTGACGCCCCGGACCGCCTGGCCGCCGCCCTGGCCGACCGCTACCGGATCGAGCGGGAGCTGGGCCAGGGCGGCATGGCCACGGTCTACCTGGCCGAGGACCTCAAGCACGACCGCAAGGTCGCCATCAAGGTCCTCAAGCCCGAGCTGGCGGCGGTCCTGGGGGCCGACCGCTTCGTCCAGGAGATCGCCACCACCGCCCGGCTCCAGCATCCGAACATCTTGCCGCTGTTCGACTCCGGGAGCGCCGACGGCTTCCTCTACTACGTGATGCCCTACGTCGAGGGAGAGTCGCTCCGGGACGAGCTGGATCGCGAGACACAGCTTGGCGTGGGCGAGGCGGTGCGGATCATCACGGAGGTCGCCGACGCGCTGGCCTACGCCCACCGCCAGGGCGTGATCCACCGGGACATCAAGCCCGCGAACATCATGCTCCACGAGGGTCATGCGATGGTGGCGGACTTCGGGATCGGGAAGGCTGTCGGCGGCGTGGACGCCGAGGCCTTCACGCAGACTGGCGCCACGGTGGGCACGCCGGCCTACATGAGCCCGGAGCAGGCGGCGGGCGAGGCGATCGACGGCCGGAGCGATCTCTATTCCCTGGGGTGCGTGCTGTACGAGATGCTGGTGGGCGAGCCGCCGTTCACCGGACCCACGGCGCAGGTCGTCATCGCCAAGCGGTTCATCCAGACGCCGGCGGACGTCACGGCTCTTCGCGAGGGCGTGCCTCGTCCCGTGGCGAGGTCGGTGCAGAGGGCGCTGGCGCGCACGCCGATCGACCGGTTCGGGACGGGGACGGAGTTCGCCGCGGCGCTCGTGGAGGCGGAGGGGCCGGAGGCGGCTACAGAGGGGGGGACCGCCCCGGAGAAGTCCATCGCCGTGCTGCCGTTCGCGAACCTGACCGCTGACCCCGAGAACGAGTACTTCGCCGACGGCGTCACGGAGGAGATCCTGAACGCCCTGTCGCATGTGGCCGACCTGCGCGTCGCCGGGAGGACGTCGTCGTTCTCGTTCAAGGGGAAGCATCAGGACCTGAAGGTGATCGGCGACCAGCTGCGCGTGCGGCACGTTCTGGAGGGGTCGGTGCGGCGGGCGGGGAAGCGGGTGCGGATCGCGGCGCAGCTCGTGGACGCGACCGACGGCTATCACATGTGGTCGGAGAAGTACGACCGCGAGATCGAGGACGTGTTCGCAGTGCAGGACGAGATCGCGGAGGCGATCGCGGGGAAGATGAAGACGGCGCTGAACATCGGGGCCGCGGCAAAGGCACAGCGGGCGACTGCGAGCATCGAGGCCTACGAGGCATACCTGAAGGGTCGGACGCTGCTGTATCGGCGCGGGCGGTCCACCCGCGAGGGGATGGAGCTGATGGAGAAGGCGGTCGCCCTCGATCCCGAGTACGGCCTGGCGTGGTCGGGCCTGGCCGACACGTACAGCGTGCTCGGCTTCTACGGGGTGATCCCGCCCGAGGTGGCGCAGGAGAAGGCGGGCGAGGCGTCGGAGAACGCACTGCGGTTGGCTCCGGACCTGGCCGAGTCGCACACGGCGCGTGGGATCTGCGCACTGCTCTTCGAGTGGAACTGGGAGGAATCGAAGCGCGAGTTCGAGCGGGCGCTGGAGATCAACCCGGGATACATCCAGGGCGCGGGGTGGTACTACTTCTTCTACCGTGGATGTCTGTGCGGGCAGGGCGAAGTCGCGCTCCGTGGCGTGAAGGAGTGCTGGGCGAGGGACCCCCTGTCCGGGTATGCTGCCGGCCTCGTGACCCTCGTAGCGGCCGACCATTTCCACGATCGGGAGATCCTCGACTGGTGCCGGCGCGCGGAAGACCGCGATCCCGATGCGTTCTTCACGCACTGGAACCGGCAAATGGCGCACCTGTCCCTGGGCGAGTGGGACGAAGCCATCGCCACCGGGAAGGTCGCGCTGGAGAGCTCCGGCGGGACGGTGATGCCCATGCTGTTCCTGGGGCTGACCTATCAGGCGAACGCCAAATTGAGCGCCGCAGAGTCCGTGTACGACGGGCTTCTCGAACGCTCGAAGCGCGAGTATGTCTCCTCGGCCATGCTCGCGGCGCTGGCGGCGGCCCTTGGGCACCGCGGAGCCGCATCGTCGCACCTGCACGAAGCCGTGCGTCGGCACGACCCGGAGATTGTGATATACGCGCACGGCTGGCCCGGCATGCAGCCCCTCCAGGCGCTGCCGGAGTACCAGGCCATCCTGCACGACATCGGCCTCACCGGGTGGGCGGAGCGTGAGGCGAAAGAGATGAACCGATGACGGCCCCCGCCGACCGCCTTACCTCGGCCCTCTCCGACCGCTACCGCGTCGAGCGGGAGCTGGGCCAGGGCGGCATGGCCACGGTCTACCTGGCCGAGGACCTGAAGCACCACCGCCAGGTCGCGATCAAGGTCCTCAAGCCCGAGCTGGCCGCCGTCCTGGGCGCCGACCGTTTCATCCAGGAGATCACCACCACCGCCCAGCTCCAGCACCCGCACATCCTCCCGCTGTTCGACTCGGGGACCGCGGACGGCTTCCTGTTCTACGTGATGCCCTACGTGGAGGGGGAGTCGCTGCGCGATCGGCTGGACCGGGAGACGCAGCTGGGGGTGGAGGAGGCGGTGCGGATCACCCGGGAGGTGGCCGACGCCCTGGACTACGCGCACCGGCACGGGGTGATCCACCGGGACATCAAGCCCGAGAACATCCTGCTGCACGACGGCCGCCCGATGGTGGCGGATTTCGGGATCGCGCTGGCGGTGAGCGCGGCGGCGGGCGGGCGCATGACGGAGACGGGGCTCAGCCTGGGGACGCCCCACTACATGAGCCCCGAGCAGGCCACCGCCGAGCCCGACATCACCGGCCGCAGCGACATCTACTCGCTGGCCAGCGTGCTGTACGAGATGCTCACCGGCGACCCGCCGCACGTGGGGTCGTCGGCCCAGCAGATCATCATGAAGATCGTGACCGAGGAGGCGGCGCCGGTCACGAAGCTCCGGCGGTCGGTCCCCCCGAACGTCGCGGCCGCGGTGGCCAAGGCGCTGGAGAAGCTGCCGGCCGACCGGTTCGAGACGGCAACGGCATTCGCGCACGCGCTGGGGGATCCGGGGTTCCGGCACGGGGCGGGGGCGGCCGGCGCCGGGCCCGGGGCCGCGAGGGCGACGTGGAGGGAGCGCGCCGCGATCCCGCTGGCGGGCGCGGCGGCCGTGCTGCTCGTGGCGGCGCTCTGGGGATGGCTGCGGCCGGGTCCGACGCCGGCTCCCGCCTCGCGCGAGACGGTCGTCCTGGGCCCGACGCTGCCCGGCATGATCGCCGGGGGCGCGGCCATCGCCCCGGACGGCTCGGCCATCGTGTACACGGATACGGTGGGCCCCCCGAAGCTCTGGATCAAGGAGCGGGGAGAGGTCGATCCACGCCCCCTCGCCGAGCTGAAGCACCAGGCCGGCGGCTTCGAGCCGCACCCGTCGTTCTCGCCGGACGGGCGCTGGATCGTTTACGCCGACCTCAAACTGATGCGGGTGGCACGCGGGGGGGGCGCCCCCGTCGCGATGTCGGACTCCGCGGCGGGATTCGGCACGGCGTGGCTGGACGATGGCACCATCGTCTTCGCCGGTCGCTCCGGCTTCCGGCTCTTCCGGACCTCCGCGGACGGCGGGGCGACGGCGCTCCTGGCCGACTCGCTGGGCGGACTCCTCAACGGCATCGCGCCGGTGCCCGGGTCCGACGCGGTCATGGTGGGCGTGGACGGGGGAACGCGCGGCGCCAGCGAGGTCGTCGTCGACGTCGCCACCGGTGCCGTGCATACGCTCGTCCAGGGGGCCACGGGAGCCTGGATCGTGCCGGGCGGGGACCTCGTCTACGCCCGCACCGACGGAGGGCTCTACGCCGCCGCCTTCGACCGGAGCAGGCTTCGGCTGGCCGGCCCGTCGGTGTCGCTCCTGGCCGGCATCGGCCAGATCGCCCTCGGCCGGGACGGCACCATGCTGTACGTCCGGGGCGGTACGACGGCCGGGCAGGACGAGGTGGTCTCGGTGTCCCGGGACGGGTCGGACGTGGTCCGACTCGACAGCAGCTGGAGCGCGCCGGTCGAGGCGACCGGTGGCCTGGCGCTCTCGCCCGACGGCTCCAGGGTCGCCCTCAGCGTGCGGGACAGCACGACCGGCCGGGTGGACGTCGTGGTCGTGCCGGTGCGGGCCGGGCCCACGACGCGTCTCACCTCCCGGGGAGCGGGGGTCAACATCCGGCCGGCCTGGTCGCCCGACGGCCGCAGGGTGCTGTACGCCTCGGGCGCGGGGCCCGTCGCGGCGCGCCTCTGGGAGCGCAGCGCGGACGGCGGCGGGCGGCCCACGCCCGTGCCGATGGCGGAGAAGCGTGCCGTCTGGGAGGGGCTATGGTCACCCGACGGCAAGTGGATCGTCTACCGCACCTATGACGGTGCCGCCGGCAACGGGGACATCCTGGCCGTGCGCACGAGCGGGGATTCCACGCCGGTGCCGCTCGCGCACACGGACGCCCAGGAGTACGGCCCGGCCCTGTCGCCCGACGGCCGCTGGCTCGCCTTCACCTCCTCGTCCTCGGGGCGGATGGAGATCTACGTGTGTCCGTTCCCCGCCGCGGGGGACGGGCTGTGGCCGATCTCGAGCGACGGCGGCACGGAGCCCGAGTGGTCGCACGACGGGCGTCAGCTCTTCTACCGCAACGGCGCCGGCGAGATGATCGCCGTCGACGTGACCACCGGCTCCACCTTCTCCGCGGGAGCCCACCACCGGCTGTTCGACGCGCGCGGGTACCTGGCCAACTTCCAGAGCCACTTCTACGCGGTCGCGCCCGACGACCGCCGGTTCATCATGGTCCGCCCCGTCGCGTCCGCAGGGGCGAGTGCCGCCTCGGCGCCCAGGCTCGTGCTCGTGCGCCACTGGTTGCCGGAGCTGCGGGCGAAGCTGAAAGGGGCGGGGGGCCCGTGAGCGGGACCCTGGAGCGCCTCGCCGCCGCTCTCTCGGACCGCTACCGCATCGATCGTGAGATCGGTGAAGGCGGTATGGCCACGGTCTTTACGGCCGAAGACCTCAAGCACTCCCGAAAGGTCGCCATCAAGGTGCTGCGACCCGATCTGGCCGCGGCGCTGGGCGCCGAGCGGTTCCTGGCCGAGATCAAGACCACGGCGAGCCTCCGCCACCCGCACATCCTGCCGCTGTACGACTCGGGGGAGGCGGCCGGCTTCCTGTACTACGTCATGCCGCTGGTCGAGGGCGAATCGCTGCGCGAGCGGCTGGAGCGCGAGAAGCAGCTCCCGCTCGAGGACGCGCTCGCGATCGCGCGCGAGGTGGCCGATGCGCTGAGCTACGCGCACGGCCGCGGCGTCATCCATCGCGACATCAAGCCCGAGAACATCCTGCTCGAGAACGGCCACGCCGTGGTCGCCGACTTCGGGATCGCGAAGGCGCTCGACGCGGCGGGGGGCGGGTCGCTCACGCAGACCGGCGCCTCCGTCGGCACGCCGCTGTACATGAGTCCCGAGCAGGCGGCGGGCGAGAAGGACCTGGACGGGCGGAGCGATCTCTACAGCCTGGCGTGCGTGCTGTACGAGATGCTCGGCGGCCAGCCGCCGTTCACCGGCCCGACGGCCGAGAGCGTGGTGCACCAGCACATCGCCGTCCAGGCGCCGCCGATCACCAATCTCAGGCCGGCGGTTCCCGCGGGCGTCGCCGCCACGCTCCAGCGTGCGCTCGCCAAGACCCCCGCCGACCGATTCCACCCGGTCGCCGAGTTCGCGCGGGCGCTCCCGGCCGGCGCGGGCGCTTCGATGGAGGGCGCGGGGACGGCGGGTGCGGGGACGCCGGGTGGGGTGACGCCGGGTGGGGCCGCCCGCATCCCGCGGCGCCGGTGGCTCGGGCTGGCGGCCGGAGGCGTGCTCGTGCTGGCCGCGGCCGGCTACGTCCTCGCGAGATCCGGGCTCCTTCACCGGGGCCCTGCGTCCGGCGCCGTCCTCCGGTCCATCGCCGTCATGCCCCTCGACAACTACTCGGCCGACTCGACCCAGGCCTACTTCGCCGAGGGGATGACCGAAGAGCTCACCACCGACCTGGCGAGCATCAGCTCGCTGCGGGTGATCTCGCGCGGGTCGGTCATGCAGTACGCGGGCAAGAACCGTCCGGCCGCGCCGGAGATCGCCCGCGCGCTGAACGTCGATGCGATCGTCGAGGGGTCGGTCACGCGCGAAGGGGACCGGGTGCGGATCACCGCCCAGCTGATCGACGCCCGGGCCGACAGGCATCTGTGGGCGCAGAGCTTCGAGCGGCAATCGAGCGACGTGCTGGCCCTGCAGGCCGAGCTGGCCTCCGCGATCGCGAGCGCCATCAACGCGCGGATCACCCGCGCCGAGCAGACGCGGCTCGCCGCGGCGCCGAGCATCGACCCCGCGGCGCACGACGCCTACCTCCGCGGCCGGTACTTCTTCGCCCGGCCCAGCGACCAGAACCTCGAGAAGGCCATCGCGCAGTTCAACCAGGCGGTCCAGCTCAGCCCGGGCTTCGCGCCGGCCTGGTCGGGTCTCTCCGATGCGTACCTGTGGGCGGGCTTCAACGAGGGGTTCATGAGCGCGGCGGAGGCGGGACCGAAGGCGAGGGCCGCCGCCCTGCGGGCAGTGCAGCTCGACAGCAGCGCCGCGGAAGGTCACGCCTCGCTGGCCACCTATCTTGCGTGGTTCGCCCACGACTGGGCGGGGAGCGAGGTGGAGTATCGCCGCGCGATCTCGATCAACCCCAACTACGCCTTCGCGCACGACCAGTTCGGACTGGTGCTCAGCATCCTGGGGCGCTTCGACGAGGCGATCGCCGAGGGGAAGAAGGCGATGACGCTGGACCCTCTTTCCCCGGCGATCCTCATCGATGCGATGGTAGCGTACGTCTACCAGCGCAATGCGGCGGTCGTCCAGGAGCTGGCGCGACGGACCACCGAGCTCGACCCGACGTTCTACATGCCCTTCATGCAGGAGGGCCAGCTCTACCTGCAGGTGGGCCGCTATCGCGAGGCCATCCCGTTCCTGGAGAAGGCGCGCGCGCTGGACGCGCCGTCGTTCGTCACGGCCGACCTGGCGTACGCCTACGGAAAGGCCGGCGACGAGGCCCGGGCGAGGGCGGCGCTGGCCGACCTGAAGCGAATGTCGCGTAGCGGGGAAGGCGCGCCGTACGACGTCGCGCTCTTCTACCTGGGCCAGGGCGACGCGCCGCGCGCGCTCGACTACCTGGAGAAGGCGTTCGCCGCCGACGCGCAGTCGCTCGTGTGGCTCGAGCAGGACGCCATCTTCGACCCGCTGCGCCGCGAGCCGCGGTTCATCGCGCTCATGCGCCGGATGCACTTCACGCCCTGACCGACGCCCCGCCCCAGGCTAGCTCGGCAGGAGCTCCTCGAGCGCGAGCCGCGTCTTGGGGAGGAGCTGCTTCTCGTCGAAGTAGCGGGTCACGATCGCCATGGCCTCGTCCGCGCTGGTGAGATTCAGGTAGCGGAGGAGATATCGCACGTCGTCGAGGTCGTGGAATTCCTCGCCCAGGCGCATGGCGGCGGCCTTCATGGCCAGGAGGTACTCCGGCCTGGCGACGTAGACGCGAAGGTGCGCCAGCTCGAGGAAGGGATCGTAGTCGCCGCGCCGGCCCAGGAGTCCCTTCACCGCGTCGTTGAGCCAGTCGTCGGGGACGCCCGCCCGCGCCGCCACGCGGGCCGCCGCCTGGCGCACCAGCCGGGTCGGCCGGAAGAAGGCGTCGAGGTCGCGGGTGGAGGGCCGGGCCCCAAGCGACAGGCACATGACCGCCCCTCCGACCAGATAGACCTCGCCCACCACGTCCAGGTCGGCCAGCTCCTCGTCCAGCAGCCCGAACAGACGCCGGATGTCGGTCGGCGTGAGTCGGGTTGGCCCGGGCGCGCGATCGTTCACACCCGGGATCCGATCGTGGCGTCCACGAACAGGTTCCGTCGCCTGAAGGGAACCGGCGACGACGCCAGCAAGTGGAGCCGGAGGGCCGCCAGGGGCGCGGCGAAGCGGGGCTGCGCGAGGGGAGGCACGGAGCCGACCCACGCGGGGGGCTGCACGTCCTTCATTGCCGCGGCCTGCTCGACCATGGCGGTCACGTAGTTCTGCAGGTAGGGAGTGAGCCCACGCAGGTCGGCGTGCGCCACGGCGTCCGGCAGCTCGGCCGGGGCCAGGCCCGCGAGAAGCGTGTTGAGCTCGGCCAGCGCGAACCGCCGCCCCTCCTCGTCTTCGAGGTTCCGCAGCAGCTCCTCGAAGCGGAGGCGGGCGGGGGGGAGAGCCCGGGCCAGGACGTACTCCGACATGTCCTGTCCGGCCGCCGCGGCCAGGCGCCGCAGCGCCGCCTTCTCCCGGGGCGTCACCCGGATCTGGAGCTGCTTCGACCGCTTCATGCAGGAAGGCTAGCGGCCAGAGTTCCGAGTGTCAATACATTTGTATTGACAAATGGCCGTCCGTCCTACGTCTCCTCCTCGACCACCGCACCGTGGCCGGCGGCCTGCCGGCGCCCGGGCATGGGAAGCTTCCACGCGATCCAGGCCCAGATCGCGACGGCGCCGGTCAGGACCAGGAACAGGAGCCCGTAGTGGGAGCCCACCACGATGTCCCTGGCCGTGTCGCCGCTGAGGAACGCGGAGCCGAGCAGGGCGCCGCCGAACGAGCCCAGGTACTGACTCATGTTGTACACGCCGGTGGCCTTGCCGCGGTCGTTGTCGGGGGCCAGCCGCGTGAGCATCGAGGGCATGATGGCTTCGAGCAGGCTGAAGCCGATGAAGTACAGCGAGATGGCCACGAAGAACCACGTGAGGCTCCGGCCGCCGCCCGTGAACAGGAGCAGCCCCGCGCCGAGCGCCAGCAGCGAGAAGTACAGCGCCTCCTTCATGTACCCGTCGCGCTCGGCGAAGATGATCGTGGGCACCATCACGACGCCGGCGATCAGCAGCGCGCCCAGGTAGACCAGCCACTCGTGCGGCTGCGCCACCAGCGTGGACAGGAGAAACGGCGCCACCAGGAACAGCCCGCGCAGCGTGCCGTTGAGCACGAAGATCCCGCTGTCCATGCGCAGCAGGTCGGGGTCCGTGATCACGCTCCCGAACCCGCCGGCCGGGCCCCCGACCTCGTCGCGGCGCTGCTGCTCGTCGGGGGTCGGCACCACGAACAGCACGACGAGCAGCGCGAGGGGCGTGACCACGGCCAGCAGCCCGAAGATCGACGTGACGCCCAGGTGGCCGGCCAGGAGCGGACCGCCCACGAAGCCCACGCCGAAGGCGAGTCCGATGCTGCTGCCGATGATGGCCATGGAGCGCGTCCGCACCTCCGGCCTGGTCAGGTCGGCCACGAGCGCGAGGATCACGGCGGCGACGGCCCCGGAGCCCTGCAGCGCCATGGCGCCGATGAGCATCCAGATGGAGTGCGCGAAGGCCGCCCACACGCTGCCGGCGGTGAACAGGCCCAGCGCCAGCGCGATCATCGGCTTGCGCCCGATGCGGTCGCTCATCCAGCCGAACGGCACCTGGAAGGCCGTCTGCAGCAGGGGGAACGCGCCGTAGGCCAGCCCGACCAGCAGCGGGGTCGCCCCCCGGAGCTCGCTCGCGTACGGGCCCAGCACCGGCAGCACGAGGAAGATCCCGAGCATGCGCAGGAAGAACACGCCGCTCAAGGTGCCGACGGCCCACCACTCCTGACGGTTCAGTTTCGTTCGCTCAGTCTGCATGCGAGCGCATGGTACGTATCGGCATGACGGCCGTTCCCTTTTTCCGCGGCCGTAACGGAGGTCGCGACGCTGTCCCGAATCGCATGATTTCCGCGGAGCCTGCGCCGTACGTATCTTGAGGAACCTCCCACCTCCGGAGCCGACGGCCATGAACGAGTCCGACCACGCGCCCCTGATCGCCATCGCCATGCTCGCCGCCCGGGCGGACGGCGAGACCGACGCCGCGGAGCGGGCGGCCCTCCACGACGTCGCCGAGCGCACCGAGAGCCCGGAGGTGAGCGGGCTCGCCGAGCAGGTGAGCGCCGGGACGCTCCGGGTCGCCGACGTGGCGGCCCGCCTCTCCGGCGACGAGGCGCGGCGCGCCGCGTATACGTCGGCGCTGGCGGTGTGCCACGCGGACGGCCCGGCCAACCCGGCCGAGCGCCAGTTCCTCGACCACCTCCGGGACGCCCTCGGACTGGACGCGGCCGCCGTGGCGGAGCTGGACCGGAAGGCGGGCGGGCTGTCCGCCGCGTCCCCGGAAGGGAAGGGCGGGCCCGACGCGGAGCTCGAGGATCTCATCCTCGACCAGGCGATCCTCACCGGCGCCCTCGAGGTGCTCCCGGACCGGCTGGCCAGCATCGCCATCCTCCCGCTCCAGCTCCGCATGGTCTACCGGATCGGACAGCGCCACGGCCAGCAGCTGGACATGGGCCAGGTGAAGGACCTGGCGGCGACGCTCGGGCTCGGCGCGGCCGCGCAGGCGGTCGAGGGCGTCGCGATCGGGCTCCTGGGCGGGGTCGCCGGCGGGCTGCTGGGCGGCCTGATCGGCGGGGCGGCGCGCGTGGCGGGCGGCGCGGCCATCACCTTCGCGGCGACCTACGCGCTGGGGCACGTGGCCGACCGGTACTACGCGCAGGGGCGGAAGCTGAGCCCGCAGGACCTCAGGGCCCAGTTCGCCGAGTTCCGGCACGAGGCCGCCACGATCTATCCGAAGGTCGAGGCGAAGATCCGGGAGCGGGCGGGGACCCTCGACCTCGAGAGCCTGACGGGGTCCCCGGGCTAGAGGTCTCCCCGGCGCAGCGCGCCGAGCCGCGCCCTCGGCTCGGCGCGCTGCACCCGGCTCACTTCCTCCCGATCCCGATGTTGAAGGTCACCGTGAGGGTGACGGGGCCGTCCCCTCCCGCGCGCTCGCGGAGCTTCGCCTCGTACGCCTCCCGCGCGGCGCGCCGCCCGTCCTCGGGGATGCTCTCGAGGATGCCCGCGGCGGCCGGGGCCCCCGCCACCAGCGTGTCCCACAGGCTGTCGGGCGACTGGACGGGCATGGTGGCTTCGAAGGGACCGGCCTCCACGGCGGAGAAGCCCGCCGCCTCGAGCTCGGTCCGGAGGACCTCCGGGTCCTGGAGGCAGAACAGCGGCGACGCCCGGGGCGGCGTGAAGCCCGGCACGGCCTCGAGGAGCGCCTCGAGGAACAGCCCGATCGGCTCGACCTCGGGCGGCGGCCCGAGCGTGAGCATGAGGCCGGTCCCGCCTTTCCGGACCACCCTGGCCATCTCGGCCAGGCCCCGGGCGCGGTCGGGGAAGAGCATGACGCCGAGGACCGAGCCCGCCACGTCGAAGGACTCGTCCTCCAGCTCGAGCTCCATCCCGTTCATGGCCCGCACGGCGAGGTTGGAGAGGCCCAGGCTCTCCGCCCTGCGCCCCAGCAGCTCCACCATCGCCCGTGAGAAGTCGACGGCGAGCACCTCGGCTCCCAGGCGGGCGGCCGGGACGCTGAGCGCGCCGCCGCCGGCCGCGATGTCCAGGAGCCGGGCGCCGGCCTCGACCCCGGCCCGGCGAAGCGCCTCCTCCGCCGCCTGCGTGTCGGTGGCCGTGAGCAGTCGGTCGTAGGCGCCGGCACAGTCCTCCCACGCGCCGCGGGTCTGCTCCAGGGATGCCATGTCTCCCTCCTCGCTCGGGCCAGGATCGATCCTGCGGGGTCGCCGGTCACGATCCGAATCTCGCCCCGGCATGCGTCCGGGGCCACCCGCCGGGCCGCGGGTCGGCGGGTGAGGCGGGTGGCGGGGGCTCTCGGGCTGGCACCGGATGTGCAGGATTTTGGGGGGCTCGGCGGGGGCTTCGTGAGGCCCCCCGATCCCGTCCCGCACCCCGCGGCCGCCAGCGTGGCGGTGCCGGCCGGGGCACCATCGAGACCCGCAACCCCCCGGGATCCATGGCTCGGCGAACCTATCTCTCGCTCGGATCGGCGCTCCTCCTCGTGCTCGCCGCGGGCCTGTTCCTGCGGGCGACCCGCGGCGCCACGGTCTCGGACGGGCAGCGGGCGGCGCTCGACTCGGCGCTGGCCGGCCCGGACTCGATCCTCCTGGATGCCGCGGCCCGGGTGGTGGCGGCCGAGCCGAGGCTGGGCGGCGTGTGGCCGGGCTTCTGGTCGGAGCCCCATCCGTTCCTGCTCCACCGGGGGCCGGTGGCCGTGCTGGTGAGCCACCGGGAGCCCGGAGGCGACTGGCAGGCCATCCCGGACGAGCGGCTTCCCGGCTCGCTGCGGGGCCTCGCCTACGGGTACTACGGGACGCTGCCCGGGCTCGCCGACGACTACGACATGCGCTACGGGACGGGCGGCCTCACGGTCGAGGCCGCGGCCTGGGACCGCGATGCCCCGAACACCCTGGAGACGCTCTTCCACGAGTGGTTCCACATCTTCCAGGAGCGGCGCTTCGCGGGGCTCCGGCCGGAGCGGGACCGCAAGCTGCCGCCGCAGGCGTACGCGAGCCCGCGCTTCCGCGCCCTGGCCGACGTGGAGCGTCGGGTGCTCCTGGACGCCGTGGCGGCGAGGGGAAAGGACAGCCTGCGGAGTCTCCTGCGCGACTACCTCGCCGTGCGGGATGAGCGCACGGGGGAGGTGACCGGCCAGGTCCGCTCGGCGGAGACCAACATCGAGCGCAGGGAGGGGACGGCCGCGCTCGTGGGGCTCGAGGCCGCCTCGCTGGCCATGGGAGACACGGACAACGCCCGGGTTCGGCGCCGGCTGCGCGAGTACCTGTCCATGTCGATGGACTCGCTGAGCGGCGCCTACGGCTCGCCCTATGCGGGCTTCCGGTTCCGGCTCTACGGCACCGGCAGCGCGGCGGGATATCTCCTGGACCGGCTCGGCGAGCCGTGGCGGAGGCGGATGGCGTCGGGCGAGCCCTTCGCGCGCATCCTGGCCGACGCGACCTCCTACGATGGGGGGCGGAGCGCGGGCCTGGCCGCCCCGGCGCTGGAGCACTACGGCTTCGCCGGGCTCCTGGAGGCGAAGAAGCGCACGCCCCACCCGGGGGAGAAGAAGGCTCCGACGCCGCAGGACGCCGGGACGATCTCCGGATTCCTCGCCTCGGGGAACGTCCGCCTCGTGCTGGTCCTGGCGTTCACGGACACGCGGCTGTCCGACAGCGTCAGCGTGGGCGGGAGCGGCGGGAAGCCGAAGCGCCCGGCCGACGGCGTGATCCTGTATCCCGACGCCGCGAGCCTCACGCTGTCCGCGCCCGGCGTGACGGTGCACGGGCAGGCGACACCCTGGATGGTGGACGCGCGCTCCGCCCCCGACAGCGTGCGGCTCACGGTGCTGCTGCCCTCGGTGCCCTCGGTGAACGGCAGCCGTGCGCCCGCCGGACACCGGGATTGGCCGCGGGGGCTGAAGATCGCCTCCGAATCGATCGACATCGAGCTGCAGGGCAGGGCGGCCACGGAGGTCGGGTCCGATTCGGTGCGGGTGGTCGCCCGCGTGCGCTCGGGGAGCTCGGTGCTCGCCGGCCGGTGAGGCGTCTCCACCCGGGATGGCCTCTTCGACCCCGATCGTCCCCCGCCGCCCGCCTCCGGCGTGCACCAGAACGGTGCGGCTCGTGACCCGTTCTGGAGCGCCCCGGGGTCGGCCGGGGGCGGCGCGCCGGCCCGGGTCGACCCGTGCGGGGGGAGACCGGCTCCCGCTCCGCGGCCGCCCGGTAGGCACTAAGGCCTTTTGTGACAGTCGTCTGTGCCGGACCCCGGTCCGCATGCGGCCGCGGGGACCGGAGATAGCATGCTCCTTGCTCCCATCCTCGCGGGCCCGCCGCGAGTTCGGCGGTGAGGCGGGGAGGCTCCCGGCCCCCGATCGGGGGACCGCGAGCCGCCCGCCGGAGACCTTCGGGAGTGGAGCTTGGGCGAGAATCGAGGCCGGGTTCGTAGGGGAGCCCCGGGACGGGGACGCGGGGTGAGGCGCGCGACGGGCGCGCTGCTCCTCGCCCTCTACCTGGTCGTCAGCCCCGCCTACGCCTGTCCGCTCCACTGCCTTCTCCACGCTCACGGGAAGGCCGCCTCGCCGCGGACGAGCGAGTCCCTGTCGCGGGCTTCCTGCCACGTCCACGCGACGGTGGGCGCCCCACGCGCGGTCCTGGACCGGGACCCGCCTCCCGCCCGCACCGAGCTGATGGTCCCTCCCGAGTGGCGACTCGCCACCGCCCGGTCGGGGCGCGTCGGCGGGGACCGTCCCATGGCGCCCGCTCTTCCCGCTCCTCCTTCCCCCCCTCCTCGCGGCTGATCCGCCGGGCGCCCCGACTCGACGGGGCGCCGCGGCGCCGTGTCCCGACTCCGACCGATCCGCCAGCAGCCGGCCCTCTGCGGGCCGGGCTCCCGACCGCGGGAGCGTGCGCGGTCCGGGCGGCCGGAGCGGCGGCGCGCGGCATCTCGACGGATCGACCGTGAACGCACATCGAGAGGCAAGGGGAGAGAAATGGAGAGACCGAAGACCGCGGCCGCCGCGCTGTCGGTGGCGCTGGCGGCGACCGTGCTGCTGGGGGCCTCCGCGCTCCGCGCGCAGCAGCCCGACACGACGAAATCGGAGGTGCAGACGGTCACGCTGCCGGCGGGCGGCGGGCTGGAGGGCCTGACGGGGGAGGCGGGGGTGCCGCTGCAGATCACGGGGTTCGGGGTGGCGAGCTACGACTACGCGGGCCGGACGAGCGAGAACTCGTTCGCGGCGGGCAAACTGGCGGTGGCGCTGTTCCGGGACCTGGGGCAGGGCTTCTGGGTGTTCGGGCAGCTGACGACGGCGCTCTCGGAGGAGGGGGGCGGGGGAGGCGATGAGGTGCCCACGGAGACGGAGATCGACAACCTGCTGGTCAACTACACGCCGGCGGGGGCGACGAACGTGAGCGTGTCGCTGGGGAAGTTCGACGCGCCGATCGGATTCGAGCGGGACGACGAGCCGCTCAACCTGGTGCCGACCGAGAGCTTCAACTTCCAGTTCGCCCGGCCGGTGAAGATGGTGGGCCTGATCGGGAGGTGGAACGCGAGCCCGTCGGTGGACGTGGCGGGGTGGGTGGCCAACGGGTGGGACAGCCAGCTCGACCCCAACCACGGCAAGACGGTGGGGGCGCGGATCGGGACGCGGCCGAGCGAGCACACGAGCCTGGGCCTCTCCGGTCTCTACGGGCCGGAGGGGGACGCCGGGGAGACGGCCAACCGGTACCTGGCGACCCTGGATTACGCGCTGCAGCCCACGCCGGACTTCATCGTGGCGGGGGAGGCCAACTTCGGGGGCGACCGCGGGGTGCGGGCCGACGGATCGGACGCGCAGTGGTACGGGGGGCTCATGACGCTGTTCGGGCGGATATCGGAGCACGTGGGCGCGGCGGCCCGGGGGGAGGTCTTCCGGGACCGCGACGGCGCGCGCACGGGGATCGTGCAGACGCTGGAGTCGGTGACGGTGACGCCGATCTACTTCCTGGGAACGGGGCGCGAGGGGATCTTCGCGAACGTGGAGCACACCACGTTCCGCATCCCGCGACTGCAGCTGCGGGCGGGGGTGCGGTGGGACCACTCGAGCGAGCCGTTCTTCCAGACGAGCGCGGGGCCGGACACGTGGGACGTCCGGTACCTGGCCGAGCTGGTGGTGACGTTTTGAGCGCCGCGGGCGGCGGACCGGGCCGCGGAGGCGACCGCCGGGGGCCCTACAGCCTCCGGGCGGCCGACCGGTCGGTGAAGCTGGCGGCGGTGCTGTTCCTGCTGGTGCTGGGCTACGCGTACATCTTCGCGTTCCTGATGGTGCGCCACTACGCGGGGACGACGCCCAAGGACGTGGCGGCCACGTACGTGCCGACGAAGGTGGAGGCCTCGGCGCTGCCGACCGAGTCGAAGAGCACGACGCGGGCGCTCGACCTCGGGGCCATGCAGGAGGAGCACCACACGGTGGACACCCAGCTCCTCGTCCAGGACAGCCACATCCACATCATGATCTACGCGATCGTGGCCGCCCTCCTGACGCTGATCATCCTGGGGCTGGACTGGAGCCCGCCGTGGCGGGACCTGATGATCGTGTGCGCCTTCGGCACCGGGGCGCTCGACTTCGCCGGCCAGTGGCTCATGAAGGCGGGGCTGGGCGGCTTCGCCTGGCTCACCATAGCCTCCGGCTGGGGCATGACCGCCGTCTACGTGGTCGTCCTCGCCGGCACCCTCAGGGCGGTCACCGCGAAGAAGAGAGACGAGACTCCCATTCCAGAGAGGACGAACCCATGAAGACGACGATCAGGCGACGGAAGATCGTGCGGGCGGCGGGCGCGCTGGCCGCGGCAGCGGTGGCGGCGGTGGTGCTGGGCGGCGCGGCCGACCACATCACGCCGACGGTGGTGATCGAGAAGCAGGCGGACGTGATCCGCTCGACGCTCCCCGACGCCCGGCAGTTCTTCCTCAAGACGGTGAAGATCGGAAGGCGGGACTTCGCGCGGATCGAGCGCAACGCGGACTTCGAGCCCGAGGACCCGAAGGTGAAGTTCTACTACGGCCAGGGAGCGTCGGGCGACCCGGTGGGGGTGGTCCTCTTCCCGCAGGTGAACACCCAGCACGGCCCCTTCGAGGTGGGGCTCTCGATCGGCCCCGACGGGACGGTCCAGGCCGTCGAGCCCACCAAGGCGACCGTGGAGACGCGATCCTGGGTGGAGAAGGCCGTGGGGACGGGGTTCCTGGATGACCTCCACGGCCTGACGCCCGGCGAGGAGCCGACGGAGGCGCTCCAGCGGCTGCGCTCCGCCGGCATCGGGAAGATGCCCACCTACGCCGGCGTGCAGCTCGTCACGGCCGTCGAGCACGGCCTGGCCCTCTACCGGGTCCTGTACGCCGACGGCGGCCAGGGGTGAACGGACCGCGGCCGGCCCGCCGGGGGCGGGTCGGCCGCCTCGCTCTGGCCTCGGCACGACGGAGGCATTATGATGCAGGGCGAGACACATAGAACAGCATGTTCTACGAGCTGCGGAGGCCCACCTGACGGCAGAGCATCGGCCGGCGTCGGCTGGACGGTGCGGCGGGTCGGGGACGAGGGCCGCCGGCCGGTTCCCGACAGGGAGCCGGGCCGGGCACCCGAGGACGCCGCCGGCCTCCGACGCTCCAGGACGCCAGGCGTCAGAGCCTGGAACCCCACGATCCAAGACGGCGGACGGGTGACCCCACCTTCTCGGGGAGCGGCGGCCTCTCACCCGGTCCGGACAGTGCCAGGCGAGGAGTGTCCATGACACCACATCGGATCCTCGTGATCGATGCCGATCCCAGGACCTCCGACCGAGTCCTGAGCCTCCTACCCCCCACCTTCGAATACCAATTTCACAGCTTCGAAACCGGCGAGGCGGCCCTGGACCGCCTCGAGGCCGTGAGCCCCGATGCGATCTTCCTGAGCTGGCACCTTCCGGGCCTGAGCGGCTCGCAGGTGCTGCGGAGGATCGAGGAGTCCGGCTGCGTGGCGCCCGTCGTGGTGCTCACGCCACCGGGCGAGCTCGAGGTGGGCATCGAGGCCATGCGGCAGGGGGCGTACGACTTCCTGGTTCGGCCACTGGACTCGGCGGCCTTCGAGGGGCTGGCGGAGCGTCTCCACCTGACGGCCGACTGGCTGCAGGACGATGCCGAGGAGCTTCCCTCCACGGGCGACGCGGAGGGGAACCGGCTCCTGGGCACCAGCCGCGCCATTCTCAACGTCTGCCGCTCGGTGGGGCGGGTCTCCGACTCGCAGACCACCGTGCTGATCACCGGGGAGAGTGGGGTCGGCAAGGAGCTCGTGGCGCAGCTCATCCATTCGAACAGCGTCCGGAGCGACAAGCCGCTCCGGACGGTGAACTGTGCGGCCATTCCGGAGGACCTCCTGCAGGCCGAGCTCTTCGGTCACGAGAAGGGGGCCTTCACCGGGGCCGAAGGCCGCCGCATCGGAAAGTTCGAGGCGGCCAGCGGCGGTACGCTCTTCCTGGACGAGGTGGGCGACATGTCCCTCTCGAACCAGAGGAAGATCCTGCGGGCCATCGAGAGCCGGACGATCGAGCGGCTGGGCGGGGATCGCTCCATACCGGTGGACGTGCGGGTGATCGCCGCCACCCATCGCGACCTGCCCAGGGCCGTGGAATCGGGCGCGTTCCGCAAGGACCTCTACTATCGGCTGGCCGTGGTCACGATCCACGTGCCGGCGCTGCGGGAGCGCAGGGAGGACATCCGGGTCCTGACCGACCACTTCGTGGCCCGCTTCTCCAGGCGGAGCGGACGCCGCATCGACAGCGTCTGCCCGTACGTGTACGACCTGCTCGAGGCGCACTCCTGGCCGGGCAACGTGCGCGAGCTGCGGAACGTCCTGGAGCGGAGCGTGGTCATGGGCCGCGGTCCCGTGCTCACGGTGGACGAGCTTCCCCCGCTGGGCGCGGACGGAGAGGAGCCCGCCGCCTCGGAGCGAAACACGGTGGCCGACCTGGCGCGGGGGGAGATGAGTCTCGCGGACCTCGAGGCCCGTTACATCCATTCGGTCCTCCGCGAGGTGAAGTGGCACTACGGCAAGGCGTCCGACGTGCTCCAGATCCACCGCAACACGCTGCGCCGCAAGATCCAGCGCTACGGCCTGGAAGAGGGGAGCTGAAGACGGGCGGGTCGGCGGGCCGCTCGCCGGAGACGGCGGCGCCCCCGGCCCCGAGCCCTCGGGCGGGCTCTCAGCGCTCGACCACGCCCCGCACCTGCCACGCGCGTCCGCCCGCCAGCTCCACCTCGGCCCGCACCATGGCGAAGGACGGCGTCCCGGCCCTTCCGGCCTCGACCCTGAGCTCCACCGACCGCGGCCCGAAGGCCGCCCGCTTCCGGAACGCGTCCAGGTTCTCCTGCAGCCGCTTGCGCTGCCCGGGCTCCAGGGCCCGGAGCACGCCGTAGGGGTCCTCGAACAGCTCCCGGCGGCGGAAGGCGGCGAGGCGCACGGCGGCGGCCGGGCCGAGGCCGGGCAGGGTGGCCAGGACGGGTGCGGGCGCCGCGTTCACGTCGATCCGTCCGTCGCCCGAGACGGTCACCAGCGGGAGCAGGCGGCGGAGCAGGGCCGGCGTGACGCCCCGCACGGCGCCCAGGTCGTCCGCGCTCCCGAAGGGGCCGTCGGCCGGGAGGCGTGAGGCGCCGAGCGCGACGTAGTCGGACGCCTCGGCTCCGTTCTCGCGGCGCACCCGGTCGGCGTCCCGCCAGTCGAGGATCGCGGCCACCAGCGGACGGCGCTGCTCCGGGGGGAGCCCGGCCGCCGCCAGGAGCCGCTCGAGCGTCTCCCCGTCCGCCGCGTTGAGGTCGAGCCGGGCCCGGGCGTCGAGGAGCACGGCACGTACGGGGAGGCCGTCCATCCGGAAGGCGACCGGCCCCATCAGGGTGTCGCCCCCGCCCGGCCTCGGCGCCAGGGGCGTGGCGCCCGCGGGACTCGACAGCGACGCGTCGAGCGCGGAGATGGCCCGGGCCAGCCCGGCGCGGGCCGCCCAGCGGGCCCGCACCTCCTCGTCGGCGCGGAGGGTGGCGCGGCGCTCCGAGCGGGCGGCCGCCAGGAAGGTGGCCGACAGGGCCCCGACGAGCACCATGACCCACAGCACCGCGGCCAGGGCGAAGCCGTTCGGACGTCCCCGGCGCTCGCCCGGGCCTCCCCCGCCCTCGGGGCCGCCGCTCGCCACGAGGCCGCCGCTCACCACGAGGCCGCCTCCAGGGGCACCACGACCGGGATCGCCATGAGCGGCGCGATGGCTCCTTCGGCGCGACCCGGTCCGGGGCCTCCGCTTCCCGGTCCGAGGCGGATGCGGGTGGTGGCGGTCAGGCGCAGCCGGATCGCGTCGGGCAGCGTCGCCCGGCCCTCGTCGTCCTGCCAGCGGACGACCCACCGGCGCTCGCCCCGCTCCTCCACGCGATAGCGGATCTCCGCGCCGGTGGCCTCGGGGGCCAGCTCCACGGTGTCCGGCGGTCCCGGGGAGGCGCCGCGCAGCGGCGTCAGCACGGCGACGAGGCCTCGAGGCGACGTGGCCGGATCGAGGTCCACGGACAGGTCCACCCGGTGCGGGCCCGGATGGAGGGGGCCGCCGTCCGGGACCGCGAACGAGACGGCGTCCCGGGAGGTGGCTCCGTCCTGGACGTGGGTGGAGCCGAAGACGAAGTAGGCGGAGCGCAGCCAGCCCGTCAGCGCGCGGCGCCGCGCGGCCGCGGCGACCAGCGGCTCGGAGGCGGCCCGGGAGGTGCGGCGCGCGTCGGCCAGGGAGGCCAGGCCGGCGTAGGCCGCCGACACCGCGATTCCGGTGATGGCCAGGGCGACGACCATCTCCAGGAGCGTGAAGCCGGCCGCCGCGGTCCGCTCCCGCGAGCGCCTCACGGGACGTCTCCGGACGACGCTCCGGGAGGGCCCTCCCTTCGCCCCGAGCCGGCGGCGCTCCGGGGGAGGCTCCCCGCGGGCCGGTACAGGTAGGTGCCCAGCTGCACGTCGCCTCCATCCCACCGGATCTCGGCGGTCACGAGCCACAGGGCGGGGTCGGCGCTGTCGGGTCGGACCCCGACCCGCTGGCGGTAGCGGTTCGGGCCCAGCCGAACCGAGAGCCAGCCCACCGGCTCCTCCCGCAGCGAGTCGGGCTCCAGGGTCGAGAGCCGGTCGAGGGCCGCGTCGGCCAGGGTCACGGCCTCGAGGTGGCGCCCGACCTCCGCCTGCGTCCTCAAGGTCCTGGAGGTGGCCTCGAGGGCCGTGAGCACCCCGAGCCCGACCAGGGCGAGGGCGACGATCGCCTCGAGCAAGGTGAAGCCCGGCGAGGCCCCCCGCACGGAAGGGCGCCACGTGGGGGAGCCGGGTCCGCCCGCCATCGGCGGGAGAGGCTCACGGCCGCGCGATCGTGATCGCACCGGTCCATTCGTCCACGCGCAGGAGGTATGGCGCTCCCTCGCCCCGGAAGCGGAGCTCCGGAGCCCGGGCCGGACCCGACGGGGAGAAGACCGCGAACGCCCAGCCGCCCGGACCCGAGATCCTCACCGGCGAGCCGCGCTCCAGGAGGGTACCCCGGCGGACCGGCTCGATCCCCGGCGCCGCGGGCCCGTCGTAGAGGGCGAACGCGCCGCGGTCCAGGCGCACCGCGACCGTCGTGGTCACGCCTCGCTCGGCCGCGGCCTCGCGGGCGGTCCGGTACACGTCGGCCAGCGCTCCGGCCGCCCGGCGGGCCGGCGGCTGGCGCAGGGACGCCAGGTCCGGGAGGGTCACCGCGCTCACCACGCCCAGGATGAGGAGCACGACCAGGAGCTCCACCAGCGTGAAGCCGGCCTCCGCGCCCGCTGGCGGCCGCTCTGCGCGGCGGGTCCGCGTCGCCCGCCTCACCGGCCGCCGCCCCCCCCGGATCCGTCGGCGCCGCCCACCGGGCCGCCGGGGACGGTGTCGGGGGAGGGGAGGCCGGTCGTGTCCGGCCCGGTCCCCAGGGTGAAGGAGGTGTCGGAGAGGACGTGGCGGATCTCGTCGGTGCTCGACCGGACGTCGCGGGCGGCGTCGTCCATCTGCTGGTCGCTGCTGATGACGTGGGGGGTGAGGAGTATGAACAGCTCGGTGGCGATCTTCCGGTGGCTGGTCGACCCGAACAGCCCGCCCAGGACGGGAATGTCCTTGAGGAGCGGGATGCCGCTGTTGGTGTCCACGGTCTGATGGCTGATGAGCCCTCCCAGGACGGCGGTGTGGCCGTCCTTGATGAGGACCTGGGTGTCCGACTCGCGGGTGTTGATCACGGGGGCGCCGAACTGGACCTCGGAGGTGGCGCTGGAGACCTCCTGGC
>Ga0209918_1000293_pt1 | contig 36729 bp, 36 predicted proteins | sample SalPonD_shore_MG_FD_185712 | JGI IMG/M metagenome (GOLD analysis project Ga0209918, IMG submission 185712) | Salt pond soil microbial communities from South San Francisco under conditions of wetland restoration - Salt Pond MetaG... | ecosystem: Environmental > Aquatic > Marine > Intertidal zone... | reverse complement strand
CATTCTGCTCATTGTGGCGGCGCTTGGCGATCCGCAACTGAACGAGCTGGCCACGCTGGCGCTGGACCTGGGCATGGACGTGCTTGCCGAGGTCCACGACCAGGCGGAGCTGGAGCGCGCCCTGGCCACGCCGGCGCCCCTGATCGGCATCAACAACCGGGACCTGCGCACCTTCCAAACGACCGTGCAAACCACCCTCGACCTGTCGCCGGCGGTGCCCGCCGAGCGGGTGTTGGTGAGCGAAAGCGGGATCGCCACGCCCGGCGACGTCCGCCGGCTGCGCGAGGCCGGCGTCAACGCGTTCCTGGTGGGAGAGGCGTTCATGCGCGCCGAAGACCCCGGCGCTCGGCTCGCCGACTTATTCGGCGACTGGAGGGAATCCAGCTGAGCCCAGCCGTTCGTCCCGAGCGGATTCCGAGCCTTTCCGGGAATCCGGTTGCAGCGCCCGGCCCGTCTCCATGCCGTTCGTCCTGAGCGGGTTCCGAGCCTGTCGGGGAATCCAGTCGAAGGACCCGGGCCGTTTCCCCGGGGGTTCACCCCCGCCTGAATCAGGCTTCCGCGTGGGCCTCGGCGGCGGCCTCGTGCACGATGATGGTCATGCCCGAGGTACTGATCAGGCCTTCTTCCTCCAGGCCCTTGAGCACCCGGCCCGCCATTTCCCGCGAGCAGCCCACGATGCGGCTGATCTCCTTGCGAGAGATGCGCAACTGTGTCCCGTCCGGGTGCTGCTTGGCGTCGGGCTCGTTGCAAAGGTCCAGCAGGGTGCGGGCCACGCGGCCCGTGACGTCCATGAAGGCCAGGCGGCTCACTTTGCGGGAGGTGTGCAGAAGGCGCTTGGCGAGCTGCAGGCCAAGGGCGAACAGGAGTTGCGCCACGTCGTCCTGGAGCTCGCTGTCCATGAGCTGGCGCAGCCTCGAGTACTTGATTTCCGCCAGCTCGCACTCCGTGCGGCTGCGCACCAGCGCGTCGCGGCGCCGGGGCTCCATGAACAGGCCCATTTCGCCGATGAAGTCGCCGGCGTTCAGGTAGGCCAGCACCAGTTCGTTGCCGTCCTCGTCCTCCAGGGATACCGCCACGGAGCCCGAGATGATCAAGTACAGCGTGTCCGCCGGGTCCCCTGGGCGGATCACCGGGCTGCGGGGCGGGTACTTGCTGCGGCGGCAGAACTTGAGGAAGCGCTCGATGGCGCTTTCGTCGGGTTCGTAGAAGCGCGTCTTGTCCATATTCTTGTCGGCTGGCAGGGGGTACCGGTTCAATTGTCGGCCCCGCCCGGACGCCGGCGCAAGACCCATGTCGGTCCCGGCGGCCGGCGGGTCGGCCGCTTCTCAAGGTCGCCTCTATGGCTCATAATAGCAAGTTTTACGTTCCCCCAAGTTTCGCGCAGGAGGTTCCCGGGTTGGTGCAACCGCTCAAGCGCCTCAAGCTGCACGGCTTCAACAACCTGACGAAGACCCTCAGCTTCAACATATACGACGTCTGCTACGCGAAGACGGCGGAGCAGCGGCGTGAGTACATCGAGTACATCGACGAGGCCTACAACGCCGAGCGGCTCACGGAGATTCTCACCAACGTGGCCCACATCATCGGCGCCAATATCCTCAATGTCGCGCGCCAGGACTACGAGCCCCAGGGCGCCTCTGTAACCATGTTGGTAGCCGAGGAACCGGTGGATAACCCGGACCAGGCCAATTCCGTGGCCCCCGGTCCGCTGCCCGACGCCGTGGTGGGTCACCTGGACAAGAGCCACGTGACCGTCCACACCTACCCGGAGAGCCACCCGGACAACGGCATCAGCACCTTCCGGGCGGACATCGACGTGTCCACCTGCGGGTTGATCTCGCCGCTGAAGGCGCTCAACTACCTGATCCACAGCTTCGAGGCCGAGGTGGTCACCGTGGATTACCGGGTGCGCGGCTTCACCCGCGACGTGCGGGGCCGCAAGCATTTCATGGACCACCGGATCAACTCCATCCAGAAGTACCTTTCCAGGGACACGCGGCGCCGCTACGAGATGATTGACGTCAACGTCTACCAGGAGAACCTCTTCCACACCAAGATGATGCTGAAGGAGTTCAATCTGGACGATCACCTGTTCGGCTGCGACGCGGACGAGCTGCCGGACCGGGAACGCGAGCGCATCACCCGCAACCTGAAGGCGGAAATGCGCGAGATTTTCTACGGGCGAAATCTGTAGCCGGGAAGGCGGTCGGGCCGTAGGGTGCGTTGAGCGCAGCGAAACGCACGCGGATCCGGCTTCAGATCCGGTACGCGAGCACCTTCATCACCCCGGCGCTGAACCGCATGGCCTCCTGCACCGGGCGCGGCAGGTCGCGGCCGCCGGCATGGCGGGCCATCTCCCCGTGCCGTGCCTCGTCCGCCTGCATCTGGCGCACCACGGCCCGGGAGTGCTCGTCACCCGCCGGCAGGCGTTTCAGGTGATCGCCCAGGTGGGCCTCCACCTGGCGCTCGGTTTCCACCACGAATCCCAGGCTCCAGTAATCCCCGGCCAGGCCGGCGGCGGCCCCGATGGCATAGGAGCCGGCGTACCAAAGCGCGTCCAGCAGGCTGGGGCCGCTTTCCAGCTCCTTAAGGCGCCGGGCGCACCAGGCCAGATGGTCGGACTCCTCGGCGGCGGCGCTTTCCATCCTGGCACGCACCCGGTCGTGACGGGCGGTGGCCGCCTGGCCGTTGTAGAGCGCCTGGGCGCAGATCTCACCCGCGTGATTGACGCGCATGAGGCCAGCGGCGTGGCGGCGCGAGGCGTCGTCCAGGTTCGTTGCGGGCAGGTCCTCGGCGGGGTACGGGCGGCCGGGTTCCGGCGCCGGCGCGGCGACGGTGGAGAGCGCCCGGCCAATCTCGGTGAGGCAGCGATCCAGGGGCGTGAGACGTCGTTCCATACCGCCAACGCTAGCGGATCGCATCCCCGGCCGGCAACTGCCGTGCCAGCAGGGCCAGCGGGTGCAGGACCCGGGTCGGCGCGCCCAGGCGCGCGAGCTGGTCGGCCAGGTGCAGGGCGCAGCCGATGTTGGTGGTGGCCAGGTAATCGGGGGGCTCGGCGGCGATTTTCGAGGCCAGCTCGTCTCCCAGGGCGTCGGCTATGGCCGGGTGTTCGAGTACGTAGCTGCCCGCTGCCCCGCAACAGCGGGGTGTTTCCGGCGCCGCCAGCAGCCGCAACCCGGGCACCAGCGAGAGCAATTCATGCGGGGACTCGGTGTCTCCCAGCACGTTGCGGCGCGTGCAGGGCAGGTGCACGGCGACCGTGGCCTGGAGGGGCCGAAACTCGAGCGCGTCCAGCCCGCCCGTTCGTGACAGGAAGCTGCACGCGTCCTCGTGCCGGCGGTCGGGCAAAACATGCTCTTCGAGCTGCGCGCCACAGCCGGTGGCCGTGGAGAGGACGTGATCCAGCCCGTCGAATGCGCGGCGGTTGGCCTCGCGCAGTTCGCGGGCACCTAGGGCGTCACCGGAATGCTGGTGCAGGGCCCCGCAACAGGTCTGCGCCGCAGGCACACGTACCCGGTAACCCGCGGCCGCCAGCAGCCGCGTGGCCGCGGCGTGGGTCTCGGCGTCCAGCACGTCGGCCACGCAGCCGATGAACAGTCCCACCGTGCCCCGGGGGGCGCCGTCGGGCTCGGCGTCCCGCCAGGCCCAGGGCCGGACGGGCCGGTGCAGCCTCCGCAGGGGCGGGATCAGCCGTGCCAGGCCGACGGCCCGGGCGAAGCCCGCCAGGCGGGCGGTGGCCCGCAACAGCAAGCGTCGGCGCACCAGTGCGTTGCCCAGCCACCGTGTCCAGGGACGGCGACGGTGATCCGCCATGGCGGCTCGGGCGTTGTCCAGCAGGCGCCCGTAAGGCACCTGCGCGGGGCAGACGGGCTCGCAGTTGCGACAGGCCAGGCACTGGTCCAGGTGTCGCTCGAGCCCCGGATTCAGCGGCTGGCTGCCGTCGGCCCAGGCGCGCATCAGCGCCACGCGCCCCCTCGGCGACTCCGCTTCCGAGCCGCTCAGGCCGTAGGTGGGGCAATAGGGCAGGCAGACCGCGCATTTCACGCAGCGGTCCGCGTCCGCGATGATCCGTTCCAGTTCGGTGGATTGCATGGCCGTCAGCGGCGGGACGGCACGCCTGCGTATAATGCCTGCCGTTTGACAGTGAGGAAGACCATGATCGACAGGATGTTATCACGCACCATGCTCGCGGCCACGCTGCTCGTGGCCGCGTCCGCGCACGCCCGGGACGGGGCCGGCGAGAGCCAGCAGGGCTGGTCCGGCTCCGGGGAACTGGGCTGGGTCTCCACCAGCGGAAACTCCAACACGCAGACACTGAACGCCAAGCTGGCGGCACAGTTGGACCGCGACCTCTGGACCTACAAGGGCGGCCTCAACGTGCTGCGGGCCTCGGAGGACGGCGACAAGACCGCGGAGCGCTACGAGGCCACGGCCAAGACCCAGTACCACTTCAACGAGAAGAGCTACTGGTTCAACGCCTTCCGGTACGAGGACGACCGCTTCAGCGGCTTTGATTACCAGACCACGCTGACCACCGGTTACGGGCGCACGCTGCTGGACAGCGACACCCAGAAGCTGGACACGGAAATAGGCGTGGGCGCGCGGCGCAGCAAGCCGTCGGACGGCAGCGGCACCATGCCGGAGTCGAGCACCGAGGCCATCCTGCGCGGCGGCGCGGAGTACGCCTGGCGGATCACCGATACCACCAAGTTCACCAACGATCTCCTGGTGGAATCGGGCCAGGACAATACTTACGCCGAGAACCAGGCGGCGCTGAGCGTGGCCATCAACAGCCGGTTTTCCGTGAAACTGGGCTATGCGGTGCGGCACAATAGCGAAGTCCCCGTCGGGACCGACAAGACCGACACTGTATCCACCGTCAATCTGGTGTATTCCTTCGAGTGAGCTACTACCGGCGCCACGTTTTCTTCTGCACCAACCAGCGCGGTCCCGACGCGGACCGGCCATGCTGCAACGACCGGGGCGGCTCGGAGATGCGCGCCCATGCCAAGGCCCGGGTCAAGGCCCTGGGCCTGGCTGGCCCTGGGGGCGTGCGCGTCAACAAGGCCGGTTGCATGGACCGCTGCGAGGAGGGGCCGTGTTGCGTGGTGTACCCGGAAGGCGTCTGGTACACCTACGTGGACGAGGAGGACGTGGACGAGATCGTGGACCGGCACCTGAAGGACGGCCAGGTGGTGGAGCGCCTGCTGATGCCGCCCCGGCCGCGGGAGACGTCCTGACGCGGCCCCGAGGCTTGCCTCGAAACCGCCTTTCCTTTAGTATTTCCGCCTTTCCGCCGAGCGGGGCGCCCCGGGGCGCGCAACCGGCCCGTTGAGTCCCGGCCGGCCCGTTTTAGTCAACCGTTGGGTTGCCGCGGCCCCCGGGCCTTCCCGAGGGGCGCCGAGACTCGACCCCAATAGATTCAGGCGAGGGTTGCATGAAGACCTTCAGCGCACGGCCCGAGACCGTGAAACGCGACTGGTACGTGGTGGACGCCGCCGACAAGACGCTGGGCCGCCTGGCAAGCGAGGTGGCGCGCCGGCTGCGCGGCAAGCACAAGCCCGAGTTCACGCCGCACGTGGACACCGGCGACTACATTGTTGTGGTGAACGCCGACAAGGTGCGCGTTACCGGACGCAAGCTGGCGGACAAGTACTACTACCGTCATACCGGCTACATCGGCAACATGAAGAGCGTCTCCCTGGAGAAACTGCTCCAGTCGCATCCGGAGCGCGCCATCGAGTTCGCCGTCAAGGGCATGCTGCCCAAGAATTCCCTGGGCCGCGCCATGTACCGGAAGCTCAAGGTCTATCGCGGCACCGACCATCCGCACACCGCCCAGCAGCCCCAGGCACTGGAAATCTGAACGGAACCGACATGGCAAACGAACAGTATTACGGCACCGGCCGGCGCAAATCCTCCACCGCGCGGGTCTTCGTGCGACCGGGCAAGGGCGACATCACCGTCAACCGGCGCCCGCTGGAGGAGTACTTCGGCCGCAAGACGGCGCAGATGGTGGTGCGCCAGCCGCTGGCGCTCACCGAACTGGGCGACAAGTTCGACATCAGTGTCAGCGTGAGCGGCGGCGGCACCAACGGGCAGGCCGGCGCCATCCGCCACGGACTGACGCGCGCGCTCATGGCCTACGACGAGAGCTTGCGGCCGCCGCTGCGCAAGGCCGGCTACGTCACCCGCGACGCCCGCGAGGTGGAGCGCAAGAAGATCGGCCTGCACAAGGCCCGTCGCGCCACCCAGTACTCGAAGCGTTAAGCGGAATCCCCTCGCCGCGCGCCGCGCGGCGGTCCCCTTTGGAAAAGGGGACGGGCAGGCCCGCTACCATATACTCCGAACTTCCGATTCCGTTGGGGGATCGTCTAATGGTAGGACAGCGGACTCTGACTCCGTCAATCCAGGTTCGACCAATTTGTCTGGAACAAATTGGCGCGAGCGGAGCGAGCCCGCAGGGCGAGGCCCAGGAACGGGCCGAGCAATCCTAGTCCCCCAGGCCGCCGTCAGGCGGCCCGCTGAGCAAGTGAATTACAATCTGGTTTCTCGATTCCATTGGGGGATCGTCTAATGGTAGGACAGCGGACTCTGACTCCGTCAATCTAGGTTCGAATCCTAGTCCCCCAGCCAACAAAAAAGCCCGGGCACCAGCCCGGGCTTATTTGTTGGTTTGAGACTGAACTTGAGTCGAGCCTATTTATCCGGCAGCAGTTTCCCCGGGTTCAGGATTCCCCTGGGGTCGAACCGTTGCTTGATGCCGCGCATCAGCTCCAGCGCCACCGGTCCCACCTCGCGGCCAATGAAGTCACGCTTGGCGATGCCCACGCCGTGTTCGCCGGAAAGGGTGCCGTCCAGGGACAGCACCAGGTCGAACACCTGGGAAAGGCATTCGTGGGCGGCCCGGGCCTGGCGCTCATCGTCCGGGTCGTATAGCAGGTTGACGTGCAGGTTGCCATTGCCGGCGTGACCGAAATTGACGATGAGCACGCCGTGCTCCCGGGATAACCGGTCCAGGTTCCGCACCAGCTCGGGGATGCGTGACACCGGCACGACCACGTCCTCGTTGATCTTTCCGGCCGCGGCCTTGCGCAGTGACGGGGAGAGCGCCTTGCGCGCGGCCCAGAGCGCCGCAACCCGCGCCTCGTTGTCGGCCCTGTCCAGCGAGATCAGGCCGTCCCCGCGTGCCGCCCGGGCGACCGCCTCGGTGTCGGCGTCCAGGTTCGACTCGGAGCCGTCGGTCTCGATTAAAAGGAGCGCGCCGGCTTCCGCGGGGAGATCGGCCTGGTCCCGCACCAGGGAGATCGCGGTGGCGTCCATGAATTCGAGGGCGCAGGGCACCACGGGCTGGGCCATGACCCGGGACACGGCCCGGGCGGCGGATTCGATATCGCGGTAAATGGCGCGCAGCGTGCGCTTCGCCTCCGGCCTGGGCGTGATCCGCAGCGTGGCGCCGGTGATCACCGCGAGCGTCCCCTCCGAACCGATCAGCAGGCGGGTCAGGTCATAGCCCACCACGCCCTTGGTGGTGTGCACGCCAGTGCGCAGGGTCTCGCCGGTCCCGGTCACGGCGGTGAGCCCCAGGGTATTTTCCCGGGGCGTGCCGTACTTGACCGCGCGCGGCCCGGCGGCGTTGCAGGCCAGGTTGCCGCCCACCGTCGCGTAGGCGGCGCTGGTGGGGTCCGGGGGCCAGAAAAAGCCCTCGGCCGCGAGTGCCTCCTGCAGGGCCGCATTGGTGATGCCCGGTTCCACTTCCGCGAGACGGTCGTCGGGCTCCACGGAGAGCATGCGGTCGAAGCGTTCCATCGTCAGTACCACGCCGCCGGCCAGTGGCACCGTGGCGCCGGTGGTGTTCGAGCCAAGGCCCCGGGAGACCAGCGGCACCGCGTGCTCGTAACAGCAACCCACCACCGCCGCCACCTGCTCGTGGGAGGCGGCCCACACCACCGCCCCCGGCGATGCCTGTTGGCGGCTGTTGTCGTAACCGTAGGTCAGGCACTCGGCCGGGTCGAAGCTGGTGAACTCGTCCCCGGCGGCGCGGGTGAGGGCCTGCCTGAACGCCCTGGACAGGGCCTCATGCATTCTGGATCTCGAAGACTTTCACCACGCGCTTGACGCCGCGCATCTTGCGCAATCTCTCGACCACCGCGTTGGCCTCCGCCTGGGTCACCAGCCCCATGAGGTACATGTTGCCCCGCACCGTGACCACCTTGACGCGGGTCGGATCGAATCCGTCCAGGTCGATGCCCAGCAACTGTGACTTGGCCTCGGTGGTCAACCAGGAATCGTGCAGGCGCCGGGACAAGCTGCTGGGCTCGGTGACGGCCAGGTCGTTGACCACGCGCCGCACGCCGGCGATGGGCTTGACCAGGGACTCGGCCACGGTGCGTTGCTCCGGGTTCGGCACCTCGCCGGCCAGCAGCATGACGCCGTTGAAGCTGACCACGCGGATGTGGTTGTCGCCCGCCATGCGCGGATTGGCGTCCAGTTTCCGGGAAGCCTCGATCTCCAGTTTCTGATCATCCACCACGGCGGACACCGTGCGCCGGTCGTGAAAGGCCAGCGCCCCCGCAGCCACGCCGCCGACCACCACGGCGGCACAGCCGCCGAGCAGCGGCATGAGCATCAGCAGCCAGAGTGAACGTAACGGCTTCATGCGCCAGCCCTTCAGCCGAAGGCCTCGTCGATCAGGTCGCAGATGGCGTGGATGAACAACAGGTGCACTTCCTGCACGCGCGCCGTGGAATCCGAAGGCACGCGCAGCTCCACGTCGGCTTCCCGCATCAGTTTCGCCATCTCTCCGCCGTCGCGGCCGGTGAACGTCACCAGCGTCATGCCCAGCTCGCCGGCGACCTCCATTGCCCGCGCCACGTTGGCGGAATTTCCGGAGGTGGATATGCCGATCAACACGTCGCCGGGCCGGCCCAGGGCTTCCACCTGGCGCGAGAACACCCGCTCGAAGGAGTAGTCGTTGGCGATGGAGGTCAGGCTGGAACTGTCCGTGGTGAGCGCCACCGCCGGCAGCGCGCGCCGTTCGCGCTCGAACCGGTTCACCAGCTCGGCGGCCAGGTGCTGGGCATCGGCGGCGGATCCGCCGTTGCCGCACACCAGTACCTTGCCGCCTTCCCTGAGCGAGGAGATCACCACGGCGGCGGCCCGCGCCACCGACGGCGCCAGCGCGTCGCGTGACCGCTGCTTGGTGTCGATGCTGGCGTCGAAGACCGCTTCGACGCGCTTGCCGGCTTGCCGTGCGTCCATGCGCGCTATTTTGTCACGAATGTTGCCCCGGCCACAGGGCGCGGCGGGGCCACTGGAGTCCGCGGGTCACGCCTCGTCCAGTGTGAAGGCATTACGGATCCACTCCACCTGCGGGGTATTGCCGCTGCCGATGGAGACCACGTCGAAGCGGCAGGGATTTTCGGCGTGAGCCGGATGCCGCATGAGAAAGTGCCGGGCCGCCGCGATCAGTCTCCGCCGCTTGGAAAGGCTCACTGACTCCGCCCCGCTGCCGAAGCCGGAGCGCCGCCGGAAACGCACCTCCACGAACACCAGCGTGTCCCGTTCCATGAAAATCAGATCCAACTCGCCCATGCGGCAACTGTAGTTGCGTTCCACGAGCCTGAGGCCGGCCGCCTCGAGATGGCGCCTCGCCTCGCTTTCCCATCGCCGACCGACGGCGCGGGTGCTCACTGGCCGCCGGCTCCCGCGGCGTCGCCGTCCGTCACGGTGGCCAGGGGCACCGGTACGCCGTGCCGGAAGACCGCCCACGCCAGGTGGCGGTGCAGGTGCCCGGAGCCGTCCAGCGTGAGGCGGCCGCTGAGTCCCGGGTAGTCATCCGCCGGGTGATCCGCGAGCCAGGGCAGGTAGGGAATCAGCCGGTAGGCATCCACGCCCAGGGCATAAAGTCGGCCCAGCTCGCCGGAGGCGTTCGGGAACCAGCGCACGGCCTGCTGCCTGGAAGGCGGCTCGTCGCTGGTGCCGAGCATCCAGGGCGCGTCGCAGAACTCCACGCCATTCAGGTCGGCGTCGTTCCCCGGCGCCGGCGAGCCGGAATAGATGTGCGAGGTGCCGTACACCGGCAGGTCCACCGCCTGGAAGAAGCGCAGCTGGGGCTTGATCAGCCTTGCCTGCCCGGGCCTGGCCGCCAGGAACAGCGCGTCCACGTCGTTGCGCATGTGGGGGACGTAATTGAGATCGCGGCCCAGGAGCTGTTCCAGGGCGCGGTCCCGTCGTATGCCCGCCTGCAGGTCCAGGAGGGCGCGGATGGTGTCGGAATGGTCGCTGCGGTTGGGATCGAAGCGACCGACGTCGGCGACGAATCCGCCCAGCTCCGTGAAGCGGCGCGCGAAGGCCCGGGCCAGCCGCTGTCCCCAGTCGTCGGTGGGCGCGAGCACCAGGGCCCGGTGATGGCCGTCGGAAATGAGCTTCTCCGCCGCCTGGCGCGCTTCCTGCTCGGGGAGGAGGCCGAACTGGAAGGCATCGGCGAGAGCCCGCGAGCGTGGCGCCCCCGGCACTTCACCGGCGGCGGCAGCGGGTTCCGGTGGCATCGCGGCATCCCCCGGACGCAGCGACAGCAGTTCGCGGTCGGTTTCCGCCGCTGGGGGCGTGTCCTCGTCCAGGTAGTTGAGCGCCAGTATGGGAACGGGCCGGTCGGGTTGGGATAGCAGGGTACTCACGGCGTCCTTGTCCAGCGGTCCCACCACCCAGCCGGCGCCGTCGTTCACCGCCTGCCGGTAGGCGCCCACCACGCCCTGCGGGTGCGAGGCCACGTCGTAGATTCGAACCGACGGGCGCCCCTCCTGGCCCTCGTAGTACGCGGTCAGGAAACCGTTGCGGATGGATTCGGCCGCCGCCTCGAAGCGCCCGCTGAGCGGCAGCAGCAGCGCCACGCTCGGTGGATAACGGAAGGCCTGCTGGTAGCGTTGGATCAGGTCCCTGGCCAGCGCCTCGCCGCCCGGGTGGCCGGGGTACTGCTCTCGCCAGCGGGCCAGCGCCGGGCCCATGGGCTTGCCCTCGAATAGCTGGGTCTTGACCTGATAGGCCAACGCCAGCCAGCCGCTCATGGGCGAATCGGCGGGCAGCGCCTGCAGGTTCGCCTGCATGGAGTCGGGAGCCATCCGGAGCAGGGCGCTCAACAGGGCTTCCCGGTTGGCCCGCGCTTCCTCGGGGGACTGCAGCCACTGCTGCAGGGCCAGCCGCTCCTGGGCCGCGGCGTAGGGCTGGTCCTCGTCCAGCAGTGCTTGCGCCCGCAACCGGTGATAGCGGGCCCGCCACTCCTCCGGCACCGCTGCAGCCTCCCGCGGCAACCGGGAAAGCGCCTGGCCCGGTGCGGACTGTGCCAGCGCCAGCTCGGCTGCCACAAGGTCGTAACGGACGCCATCGGGGCCTTCCAGGCGGGCCCGAGAAATGCCACCCAGCAGTCTGTCTGCCGCGGCCAGGTCCCTTGCCTTCAGGTAGGCGTCCGCCGCCTCCAGAGCCAGGCCGGCGCGTTGCGACGGTTCCGCTTCCCGGGCCGCCTGCTCGTAGAGTTGCGCGACCTGGGCGTATTCCCCTTTCTCCAGCAATGCCTGCGCGCGTTCCAGGCCTGCCGGGGGCGCTCCCCCGGGCTTTTGCGGCGCCGGCGCGCAGCCGGCGAGCAGCACGAGTGCGAGTCCTGCGGGAAGAATTGATCGGCGGAAATTCACGTTGCACGGTCTCTGAAAAGGTTTCGGCCTATGATGCACTGTCGGACAGGCAGATTGTAGGAACGCCCATCGCTGTCCGGGCCCGCATTCAAACCGGATTACCGTTCATGCCGAACAAGCCAGGCACGCTGTGGGTGGTGGCCACGCCCATCGGCAATCTCGACGACATGGCGCCGCGTGCCGTCCGGGTTCTGGCGGAATCGGACGTGGTCGCCGCCGAGGATACCCGGCATACCGGCCGGCTGCTGAAGCACTTCGGGATCGACGCCCGACAGCTGTCCCTGCACGAGCACAACGAGACCCGGCGGGTGCCGCAGATCATCGAGCGCCTCGGCGGCGGCGAGACGGTGGCGCTGGTCAGCGACGCGGGCACCCCGCTGGTCTCCGATCCGGGCTACCGGCTGGTGCGCGCGGCGCGAGAGGCGGGCATCGCGGTATTCACGGTGCCCGGCCCCTGCGCTGCCATCGCCGCGCTCAGCATCGCGGGCCTGCCCACCGACCGGTTCCACTTCGAGGGATTTCTTCCCGCCAGGGCGGCGGCTCGGCGCAAGCGGCTACAGGAACTGGCGGCGGGCCAGGAGACGCTGGTGTTTTACGAGACGCCGCAGCGGATCGACTCCATGTTGGCCGACGCTGCACGCAGCCTGGGTGGGGATCGCGAAGCGCTGCTATGTCGGGAGCTGACCAAGCTCCACGAGACGTCCTTCCTCGGTACCATCGCATCACTTCAGGCGCGGCTCGCATCCGACCCCGGACAGCTGCGCGGCGAGATGGTGCTGGTGGTGGAAGGCGCCGGGGAAGGGGATGGAGCGGGCAAGCTGGCGGATGGGCGCCGGCTGTTCGAGCTCTTGGCAACCGAATTGCCCCCGGGCAAGGCGGCAAAACTGGCAGCGGCCTGGAGCGGCTGCCGCAGGAAAGAGCTCTATAAATGACGGGCCGCTGAGCAGGCCGGACCGGATATACAAGGGCGCCATCGCTGATATAGGATCGTGCGGTAAACCCGTTCCAGAAGACGATCAGTATCCACCCATGTCCACTCCCAGCCTCGAGCCGGTAAGTAAAATCCCGGGTCTGGCCCGCTTCTACGTCAATTGGTTCGTGCCCCGCCAGCCCATGTGGCTCCAGGTCGGGGACCTTTCCAGGCTGGGGTGGCGGACTGATCGCTGGACCCCCGAGTACCTGCTGCGCCGCGCCGGGGCGCAGCGTGTAAAAGTGCTCAGACAGCGTCAACCCGACGCTGGATACCAGCCGGAGAACATCGAGTACGTGGACATGGTGTTTGGGGAATTCGTCCAGCGGGTCTTCACGGACCCGAAGGGTACCGACCAGCTGTACCTGAACCTTCAGACGGGGCGGGTTCTCGAACCGCCGTTACTGCAGTTGATGGGGGATTTCTCGATCCCCGATTTCTACTGCGAGGTTCCGATCCAGTCGGTGAACCTGTGGCTGGGGCGAAGCCACCATGGGATCACCACCATGCTTCATCACGATTTCAGCGACAACATCTACGTGGTGGTTTGGGGACGGAAGCGTGTCACTCTCTATCCGCCCGAACAAGCGCCGAACCTTTACCCGCGCGGCGATCTGAAGCGAGTGAAAACCAACGGTTTCATCGAGTACAGGAACATGAACGTTCATGGAATGCCGCACGTGACGCAACTGGACCCGGAAGCGCCGGACCTGGAGCGGTTTCCCGGCTACGAGAAGGCGCAGGCTCACAGGCTGGACCTGGAAATCGCCGCCGGGGACGTGCTGTACATTCCCGCCGGCTGGTTTCATCAATTACAGTCGTTGCCGGGAGACCATGCCGCCGTGAGCTTCTTCGCCGAACCCCCCGGCGAGGAAGGGCTCAGAATGATGCAGGCGAAAGTGCGGGACCCCGCCTTCCTGGAGCGTGTCGGCATGGGTGCTCGAGGCGGGTCGGGCTGACCTCCGCGGGCGGCTGCCCAAATTGCCGGCGGAGTCACTTTCCTCTCCCGGCGATGCGGTCGGGTTCCCGGTATGCGTTCACAACGGCAGGCCGCTGACATCGTGACTTTCCCCACCCGCGACAGGATCGTTCACCGCCTTTTCCAGATCAGTGTTGTCGCCAAGGGCATCGACGGCGTGCTGGAAATCTTCGGCGGGATTCTTCTCTATTTCGTGGAGCCGCAGCGCATTTATCAGGTGGTGCGCCTGATCACCCAGCACGAGCTGATTGAAGATCCCGACGACCTGGTCGCCAATTACCTGATGAACGGCGCTCATCACCTGGCTGGCGAGGCCAAGCTTTTCGCGGCCCTGTTCCTGCTCTGGCACGGCGTGGTGAAGGCCGGCCTGGTGGGCGCTCTGCTGGCCAGAATCAGATTGGCATACCCGGCGGCGATGGCCGCCTTCACGCTGTTCGTCGCATATCAGCTTTACCGCTATTCCCATACGCATTCGCCAACGCTGCTGGTGCTGTCGGTGCTCGACCTGCTGATCATCGGGCTCACCTGGCTCGAGTACCGCCGCCTGATCGCCGCGGGCACGTTCCGGGGCCGGAGGGCTGGTGCCGGCCGGTAGCCGCCGACTTCCGCTGTTTTGCAGTACCCTACGGTGCCTTGGCCGGCACTGCGGGTGCGACTTCTTCACGGGAGAGTGGCGTTGAACGACACGGGTAACGACAATCGGCTTTCGAGGGCGACCACGCATCCAGCCGCCATCTCCGTCGCCGGGCTCGACAAGACGTACGGCTCCGGGCTCGAAGCGCTCAGGAACATCAACCTTGAGATCCGGCGCGGCGAGATCTTCGCATTGCTCGGCCCCAACGGCGCGGGCAAGACCACCCTGATCAGCATCGTCTGCGGCCTGGTGACCGCCAGCGGCGGCAAGGTGCTGGCGGACGGCTATGACATCGTGCGCGACTACCGTCAGACCCGCTCGCGCATTGGACTGGTGCCCCAGGAGCTCACCACCGAGGCCTTCGAGACCGTGTGGGCCACCACCTGCCATTCGCGGGAGCTCTTCGGGCGCGCCCCGAACCCGGAGCACGTCGAGAGGGTGTTGCGCTCGCTCTCGCTCTGGGACAAGCGCGACAGCCGCATCATGACGCTTTCCGGCGGCATGAAGCGCCGCGTGATGATCGCCAAGGCGCTGTCCCATGAACCCACCATCCTGTTCCTCGACGAGCCCACCGCCGGCGTGGACGTGGAGCTGCGAAGGGACATGTGGGAACTGGTGCTGTCGCTGCGCGAGACGGGCGTCACCATCATTCTCACCACCCATTACCTGGAAGAGGCCGAGCAAATGGCCGACCGGGTCGGCGTCATCCACAAGGGGGAGCTGATCCTGGTGGAAGAGAAAAATGTCCTGATGCAGAAGCTGGGCCGCAAGGAACTGATCATCCAGCTTACCGAGCCCATCGAGCGCATTCCGGATCGGCTCGCCGCCTACAATCTCCGCCTGGCCGCCGAGGGCGGCGAACTCGTCTATACCTACGAGACCACCGGCGAGCGCACGGGAATCACCGCGCTGCTCACGGATCTCAACGAGGCCGGCCTGCAGATGAGGGATCTGAACACCTCGCAGAGCTCTCTGGAGGAGATTTTCGTCAACCTCGTGAGGGAACGGCGATGAACCTCTATGGAGTGAGGGCGATTTACCGGTTCGAGATGGCGCGTGCGAGGCGAACGCCGCTTCAAAGCGTGCTCTCGCCGGTGGTTTCCACCGCGCTTTACTTCGTGGTATTCGGCTCGGCCATCGGATCGCGCATCAGCACGGTGGAGGGCGTCAGTTACGGCGCCTTCATCGTCCCGGGTCTGATGATGCTCATGATACTGACCGAGAGCGTGGGCAACGGGTCTTTCGGCATCTACTTTCCCCGCTTCGTCGGCACCATTTACGAGGTGCTCTCCGCGCCGGTCTCGGCCTTCGAGATCGCGCTGGGATACGTGGGCGCGGCGGCCACCAAGTCCATCATTCTCGGCCTGTTGATCCTGGCGACGGCATCCTTCTTCGTGCCCCTGCGCGTCGAGCACCCGTTTTGGATGGTATTGTTCCTGCTGCTTACTTCGGTGACCTTCAGCCTGTTCGGCTTCATCATCGGCATCTGGGCGGAAAGCTGGGAGAAGCTGCAGCTGGTGCCCATGCTGATCATCATGCCGCTGGCATTCCTGGGCGGGAGCTTCTATACCATCGACATGCTGCCGCCGTTCTGGCAGACGGTCGCCATGTTCAACCCGGTGGTGTACCTGATCAGCGGCTTCCGCTGGAGCTTCTACGGTATTGCCGACGTGAGCGTGGGGGTCAGCCTTGCAGCCACGGCCCTGTTCCTGTCGGTTTGCCTGGGCGTGGTGTGGTGGATCTTCAGGACGGGCTATCGTCTCAAGGCCTGAAGTCTTCTGTTCGCGGCACGGATATCGGGAATGCCAGCCAACGAACAATACGACGCAATCGTCATCGGCGCCGGCCACAATGCCTTGACCTGTGCCTGTTACCTGGCGCGCACGGGCATGTCCGTGCGCGTGCTGGAGCGCCGCGACGTGGTGGGTGGGGCCGCGGTGACCGAGGAGTTCCATCCGGGCTTTCGCAATTCCACCGCCAGCTACACGGTAAGCCTGCTAAACCCCCGGGTGGTCGAAGAGCTGCACCTGCACCAGCATGGGCTGCGTATCGTGGAGCGGCCCGTCGGCAACTTCCTGCCGCTGCCGGACGGCAACCATCTGCTCGCCGGCGGCGAGGCGGACACCCGTGCCGAGTTCGCCCGATTCTCCTCGAGCGACGCCAACCGGCTCCCCGAGTACGAAGCCATGCTTGCCCGGGTGGTTCCCGTGTTGCGCGACGTGTCGCTGCTCACGCCGCCAAACGCGGGCGGCGGCCTGAACGACCTGTGGCGGGCCGTGAAGTTGGCGCGCCGGCTGGGCCGCCTGGACCTGGAAGCGCAGCGTGATCTCACCGAGCTGTTTACCCGCTCGGCGTCGGAAGTGCTCGAACACTGGTTCGAGTCCGAGCCGGTGAAGGCTCTGTTCGGCTTCGACTCGGTGGTGGGCAACTACGCATCGCCCCATGCGCCGGGATCCGCCTACGTGCTGCTGCACCACGTGTTCGGTGAAGTCAATGGCAAGGCAGGCGCCTGGGGGCATGCAATCGGCGGCATGGGCGCCATCACCCAGGCCATGGCCCGGGAGGCAGAACGGCTGGGCGTGGAAATCACCACGAACGCGGGAGTCGCCCAGGTGATCGTCGAGCGGGACGGGGCCCGTGGCGTGCTCCTGGACGACGGCCGGGAAATCCGCGCGCGGCGGGTCGTCGCCGGCATCAATCCGAAGCTGCTGTTCGGAAAGTTGGTCAAGGCCGACCGGCAGCCGGTGGATTTCCGTCGCCGCATGCAGTGCTATGCGTGTGGCTCGGGCACGCTACGCATGAACGTGGCGCTGTCGGAGTTGCCGCGTTTCACGGCACTGCCCGAACCGGGGCCGCACCTGTCCGCCGGCATCATCATGGCGCCGTCGCTGGAGTACATGGACCGGGCCTGGCAAGGCGCGCGGACGCATGGCTTTTCCCGGGAGCCCGTCGTGGAGATGCTCATTCCCTCGACGCTGGACGACACCCTGGCCCCGGAGGGCCAGCACGTGGCCAGCCTGTTCTGCCAGCATTTCGCGCCCGAGCTGCCGAACGGCCGGAGCTGGGATGAACTGCGGGACGAGGCGGCGGATGCGGTCATCGCGACCGTGGAGCGGTTCGCGCCGGGGTTTACGGAAAGCATCATCGCCCGGCAGATCCATACGCCGCTGGACCTGGAGCGCAAGCTCGGGCTCACCGGCGGCGACATCTTCCACGGCCGCCTGAGCCTGGAGCAACTGTTCTCGGCGCGTCCGGTGCTGGGCCACGGCGACTACCGCATGCCCGTCAAGGACCTTTACCTTTGCGGCTCCGGTGCGCACCCCGGGGGCGGGGTCACGGGATTGCCGGGGCGCAATGCCGCGCGGGAAATCCTGAAAGACGCCGGGCGCCGTCCCCGGCCGGGTGCGTGACTCACGCCAGGCCACCAGGCATGCCAGGAGTGCTCAGGGCTTCCGGGCGAACCGTGGCGAAATACGATGCCCCCTGTTTCCGGTCCCGGTATTGGTCAAGGCATTGCCGCGACTGCACTCGATCGATTTACCAACCACGGAGTGAGAATGTCTTACAGGAAGTCATTTGGTGTATTGCTGCGCCTTGTCTTGATGCTCCCCGTGCCATTCGCCGCCGCATCGGCGCACGAAAAGGAGTCCGGCGGGCATCACGGGGGCGCGTTGCACTTCTCGCACCCCCTGATCACCGAGTCGCCGAGTCCGGACACCAAGGTTCGTTCAGATTACTTTTTCGCCAACGAGCCCGAAGCGCATCGACAGACCCTGCGCTTCGAGGGCGAGTACGCCTTCAGCCCGTCGCTGAGCGTAGAGCTGGATGCGCCCTATACGTTCCTGGACCCGGACATGGGGTCGAGTCGCGACCACACGAACAACGCCGAGCTGGCATTGAAGTACGCCAACTTCCAGTTCGCGAACCGCGGCCTGCTGCTGGGCGGTGGCGTGGAGCTGGGTCTGCCCACGGGAAGCGACGCCAGGGGGATCGGCTCGTCCCACGTGGGCGAGGTCGCGCCGTTCGTGGACTTCGGCTATGAGCGGGGCCGCTGGCAATACGTCGGGTTCGTGACCTTCGGCAAGCCCGTCAATACCCGCAACGCCAACGAGGAAGCCGAGCTGGATCTGGAGTGGAACCTGGCCGCCCTCTACCATGCATCATCAAGGCTGCAGGCACTGGTTGAACTGAACGCGGAACACGTCAGTGGCGGCGAGGAAGCCGGCACGGATATCGTCAATGTCACCCCCGGGATCAAGTTCCGGCCCACGGACGATCCACGCCTGTTGGTTGGCCTCGGAATCAGCCTGCCGCTCACCAACGACCGGGAGTTCGACGCGCTGACCCTGGTATCGGTTTTCTACCATTTCTGAGTTCGGGACGCGGGGTCGCATTCCGCATTGCGAATCCGGATAATCGAGTGCCTTGGTTCAAGGCAAGAGACGTTTCATGGATATCGCACGCGCGCGGCACCTGATTGACGGCCTGTGGTCCGACAGCATCGTGGACGAGCTGGTGGACTACGTGAAAATTCCCGCCAAGTCGCCGGAGTTCGACCCGGACTGGGCCGAACACGGCTACATCGACGAGGCCGCGGAGCAGATCGCCGCCTGGTGCCGCAAACAGGACCTGGGCGAGGTGGAGATCGTGCGCCTGGAAGGCCGCACGCCGGTTATTTTCATGGAAATCGACGGCGAGCGGGACGACACCGTGCTGCTCTACGGGCACATGGACAAGCAGCCGGAGATGAGCGGTTGGGCCGAGGACCTGGGTCCCTGGAAACCGGTGATCAGGGACGACAAGCTTTACGGGCGCGGCGGTGCCGACGACGGCTACGCGGCCTATGCCTCGCTGGCGGCGATCAAGGCGCTCAAGGACCAAAACGTTCCCCACGCGCGCATGGTGGTGCTGATCGAGGCCTGCGAGGAATCCGCCAGCTACGACCTGCCGCATTACATCGAGCACCTGTCGGAACGCATCGGCGAGCCGTCGCTGGTGGTATGCCTGGACTCGGGCGCGGGCAACTACGAACAGCTCTGGGTGACCGTCTCCCTGCGCGGCATGGTGGCGGGCACGCTGCGCGTGGACATCCTGGAAGAGGGTGTCCACTCCGGAGCATCGGGCATCGCGCCTTCGAGCTTCCGCATCGCGCGGGAGCTGTTGAACCGCCTGGAGGATTCTGAAACCGGGCGCATCCTGCTGGATTCCCTCACCGCGGATGTGCCCGAGCAGCGCCGCGAGCAGCTCGCCGAAGTCGCGAAGCTCCTCGGCGACGGCATTCACCGGGCGCTGCCGTTCGTCGACGGCGCGAAACCCATGGGCGGGGACGCGCTCGACCGGCTTTTGAACCGCAACTGGCGAGCAGCGCTGTCGGTGACCGGCGCGGATGGCCTGCCGGCCATCGGCGACGCCGGAAATGTGCTGCGCCCCTACACGTCCCTCAAGCTTTCCCTGCGGCTGCCGCCCACGGTGAACGGCGAGGTAGCGACCGAGGCGGTACGCAAGCTTCTGGAAAGGGACCCGCCCTACGGCGCCAAAGTGAGCTTCGAGGCGGACCAGGCGGCCACCGGCTGGAACGCGCCGCAGACCGCGCCCTGGCTGGACCAGGCCTGCCAGGCGGCATCCAGGGAGATCTACGGTGGGCCGGCCATGTACATGGGGGAGGGCGGCACCATCCCGTTCATGGCCATGCTGGGCGAGGCGTTTCCCCAGGCGCAGTTCCTGATCACCGGGGTGCTGGGCCCGAAATCCAACGCCCACGGTCCCAACGAGTTCCTGCACATTCCCTACGCGCGCAAGCTCACGGCCTGCGTGGCCCGGGTACTGGCGGAGCATGGCAAGCGTTCGTAGGCGTGGTCCCCGTGAGAGATACGTAGGCCGGCATAAGCTTCCGCAGGAAGCGTTGCCGGCATCCACGGCGTTGCCGGAAACGCCGCCTTCGGCGACTTATTCCGGCCTACATCCCTGGCGCCCGGCGCTTACCCGATTCAACGGGGTTTCTGCATTTCCTCAAACCCCGCCCCTGCCTGCCTGACGTCCTCCGGGAAGTCGTCCATTTCCATGACCTGGCGGATCTCGATGACCTCGTTGTCGCCTGCCGGGCAACGCATCGCCCAGGCGATGGCTTCCTCGCGGGAGGCCGCCTCGATTATCCAGTAGCCGCCCAGCACCTCCTTGGTTTCCACGTAGGGGCCGTCGGTGACGGTGGGCTTCCCACCCTCGAATGAAACCCGTGCGCCCATGGACAGCGGGTGCAGTCCGTCCAGCGAGAGCAGCACTCCGGTCTCCTGGAGTTCCCGGTTGTAGGCCATCATGGCCTCCACGGCCTTTGCATCCGGCATGGTGCCCGGCTCGGCCTTTTCGTAGCCCTTCGGGATCATCAGCATCATGAAACGCATCGTCGTCTACCTCGATTGAGTGTCAGTCAGTCGGTCGCCAGTTGCTTCATGGCACCGTTCACCATCCACGGTATCCCAAAGCGGTCGGTGAGCATGCCGAAGCGCTCCGCCCAGAAAGTCTCTTCCATGGGCATCTGCACGTTGCCTTCCTCGGACAGGGCATCGAACACGCGCTCGGCGTCGGTGGCCGTGTCCAGCATCAGCGCCACGGACATGCCAGCGGGCCGGCTGTAGCGCCCGGGCGGTGCGTCGCTTCCCATGAGCACGTTGTTGCCGGCCACCAGCCGGACGTGGAGGATCTTGTCGTACCACTCGAAGGGTACGTCGTCGCAGGCCGGTGACCCGTCGAAGGTCTGCATGAAATCGATGCGGCCGTCGAGCAAGTCCCTGTAGAGCTGGAACGCCTCCTGGCAATCTCCGTTGAAGAGCAAATAGGGGTTGAGCGTCATGTCTGGGTTCCTTTTGATTGCGGGTGGACCCCGTCAGGCGGAGTTCCCGTCGCGGGCCCGTTCAAGCACCGCGATATCGAGTTTCTTCATTTGCATGAGAGCGGCCATGACACGGCCGGCCTTCTCCGGGTCAGGGTCGCCCAGCAACTCCGGAAGCGCCGTGGGCACCACCTGCCAGGACAGGCCGTAGCGGTCCTTGAGCCAGCCACACTGCTGCGCGGATGCGTCGCCACCCTCGGTAAGCAGGTTCCAATAGTGATCCACCTCGTCCTGGGTGTCGCAGTGGATCACCAGTGATACGGCCGGGGTGAACTGGAACACGGCCCCGCCGTTGAGCGCGGTGAACGGCTGGCCATCGAGCTCGAAAGCCACGGTCATCACCGAGCCGGGCTCGCGGCCGTGGACGTCCCTGCCGGCGTCCCCGTAACGCCAGGTGCCGGTGATCCGTGAATTGGGAAAGACCGAGGTGTAGAACTTCGCCGCTTCTTCGGCCTTGCTGTCGAACCACAGGAATGGGGTGATCCTTGGCATGTTCACGCGCTCTCCACATTTCAGTCCGAGTAACGCCCGTGCCGGGGCAGCTCCTGCTCCACTGGCCGCACTTCAACGCTGCCGATGCGCGCCGCCGGCCACCGGGAAGCGACCTGGATCGCCTCGTTGAGGTCGCGGGCCTCGATCAGGAAGTAGCCGCCGATCTGTTCCTTGGTCTCGGCGAAGGGCCCGTCGGTGGTGGACAGGTTGCCGTTGCGAATTCGCAGGGTGGTCGCCGTGGCGGCACTTTTCAGGGGGCGGGCGTCCACCAGGTGGCCGTTTTCGCGCATCTCATCCACGTAGGCGTAGGTCTCATCGCGCAATTTTGCCCACTCGCTCTCGCTGAGCTCGGCGAGCGACTTCTCGTCCTCGCAGCAAAAACACAGGTATTGCATGACTTTCTCCGGGTCAATGAATCGGGTCTTCACCGGTTGGTCGAATGACGTGCCCGGTTTTCGACAGCAGTGAAGGAATCAGTCGTCGAGCTCGGCCAGGCGCCGCTCGATGAAGCGGCGCTGCGTACCTTCCCGGGAAAGCTCCAGCGCCCGCCGGTAGGCGTTCCGGGCCTCCGTGGCATGGCCGAGGCGGCGATGCAGGTCGGCCCGGGCGGCGTGGGCGGGCTGGTAGTCCTCCAATTCACCGTCCGCGAGCAGGGAATCGATCAATGCGAGCCCCGTCGCCGGGCCGTCCCGCATGGCCAGGGCCACCGCCCGGTTGAGAGCCACCACCGGTCCCGGATCCAGGCTGGCGAGCAGGTCGTACAGCAACACGATCCGGCGCCAGTCCGTGGCGGCGAAATCGGCGGCTTCCGCGTGAGTGGCCGAAATCGCAGCCTGCAGGGCATAGGAACCCCCGCGGCCGGATGCCAATGCCCGGGTGACCAACCTCGCGCCTTCGGCGATCAGGCCCCGGTCCCACAGTGAACGATCCTGGTCTTCCATCAGCACGAGATCGCCGTCGGCGCCGACCCTGGCCCGGCGGCGGGACTCGTGCAGCAACATCAATGCCAGGAGCCCCAGTACTTCCGGTTCCGGGAGCAGCCCGGCCAATACGCGGCCCAGGCGGATCGCCTCCCCGGAAAGGTCGGGGCGGGTCAGGGTATCGCCCTCCGAGGCCGCGTAGCCCTCGTTGAACACCAGGTAGATCACACGGAGCACGGCATCCAGCCGTGTCGGCAGTTCGTCCCGGGAAGGCACCTCGTAGGGGATGGCCGCCGCGCGGATCTTGGCCTTGGCGCGGACGATGCGCTGCGCCACCGTGGGCGTGGGCGCGAGGAAGGCCCGGGCGATCTCCTCGGTGGTCAGGCCACAGACCGTGCGCAGCGTGAGCGCCACCTGGGCGTCGGGTGACAGCGTGGGATGACAGCAGGTAAAAATCAGGCGCAGGTGGTCGTCCCCGACGCTGTCCTCGCTCCAGCGGGCCGGGTCCGCGGTGTCGGACTCCAGCTCCCCGGCGATTTCATTGAGCGAGGTATCGAAGCGGGCCCGGCGGCGAATGCCGTCGATGGCCCTGAAGCGCCCGGTGGACACCAGCCAGGCGCGCGGGTTGTCGGGAACCCCGTCCCGGGGCCACTGCGCCAGCGCCGTCGCGAAAGCCTCGTGCAGGGCTTCCTCGGCGAGATCGAAATCGCCCAGCAGCCGGATCAACGTGGCGAGCACGCGGCGCGACTCCTCGCGGTAAACACGTTCGAGCGTCTGGTTTGTATTCACGATCCGGATACGGGGAATTCGGCAGACCGAAGCGGCTAGTATATTGGCAGCCCCGGAAGGCACCGGGAAGGGACCAGATCAATGTTCTGCTACGTCTGGGAATACCGGGTTCGGCCGGATCGGATTCGCGAATTCGAGGCCGGGTACGGACCGGACGGCGATTGGGTGGCTCTGTTTCGCCCCGACCCGGATTACCTGCGCACCGAGTTGATCCGCGACCATGGCGAGGCCCGGCGTTTCATGACCATCGACTATTGGCGGACTCGTGAGGCGTGCATGGCATTCAGGGACCGGTTCGCGCGGGAGTTCGGCGCGCTGGACGAGCATTTCGATTCCATGACCGAGAGTGAGACCCACCTGGGCGACTTCATCGTGTTGGAACCATGAGCCTCGTGGACGTGACGCTGACGGGGCATGGCGCCTGCGAAATCCGGCACCGCGAATCCGGCGCGAGCATTCGTTCGGTGAAGGCGCCGGAATACGGCGGCGACGGCGGCGGCTTTTCGGCGACGGACTTGCTGGCGGCCGCACTGGGCGCCTGCATCGCGGGGAACCTGGAGCCGGTGATGCAGCGCCACGGCATCCCGCTGGGCGCGGTGCGGGTGAGTGTCGACAAGCGGCTCGCGAGCCACCCGAAGCGTATCGAGTCGCTTGCCGTGACCGTCCACCTCGACGGTGAAATCGCGGCGGACCGCCTGACCCGCCTTCGGCGAGCCGCCGGGCAGTGCCTGGTGCACCACAGCATTTCGCCGGACGTCGCCGTGTCGATCCATTTCCGGCAAGAATGACGCCGCTGCTCCCTGGAAGCCCGGTGGCGGGCCAATTGCCGTAAAATGAGTTGCTGGAGCCGGCCGGGCAGCCGCCGCCGCGAGGCGGAGGAAAGTCCGGGCTCCGCAGGGCAGGGTGCCAGGTAACGCCTGGGCGGCGCGAGCCGACGGAAAGTGCCACAGAAAACACACCGCCGATGGCCCACACCGGGCACAGGCAAGGGTGAAAAGGTGCGGTAAGAGCGCACCGCGCTCACCGGCAACGGTGGCGGCACGGTAAACCCCACCCGGAGCAAGGCCAAATAGGGGAGCATCGGCGTGGCCCGCGTCGCTCCCGGGTAGGCCGCTAGAGGCGCGCGGCGACGCGCGTCCCAGAGGAATGGCTGCCAGGGGTCTTTGGCCCCTACAGAACCCGGCTTACAGGCCGGCTCCACCCATTCCCTTGATTCGCCACAAGTTCCCGGCACGTAACGAAAAGTTTATGGCCGGCGGATTGACTTGTGTCGAATTGCGCACTATTTTTATGGTATGAGTTTCCCTTGTGGGACAACGGGGAGAGGGAGCTCGGACCACCCCGAACGGACGCCAAGAAGCCCCGCGGAGTGACGTAGAAGACTGTTGCTGGCGCAAGGAAGAGGTCAGGAGGTTCGAGGCATGACTGTTCCCGTTGGCGGCCGGGGTCACCGGAAGACCCTCTATTCCCTTGTTTTTCAAAGCCTTGGGGGCCATGGCGTGATCATCGTCGTGGTCCTGGCGGCGTGGATCGCCTGGTTTCTTGCCGCCCCCGCTGATTGGCCCGGGCCGCACCTGGCCGGGCGATACTCCGCGACATTAGGATCGACCAATGGCGTTAGCCCCTCCGGACTGCCCGGAGCCGGGGTTCCAGAGGCCCGACCCCCGGATGGGGAGACGGCGGCCGAGACGGCAAACAGACTCGGCGGTTCGGCCAGGCGTGTTGCCACGCCCACGGATACGGCGGCGGAGCGGCAGGCCATGGCCGCGGAGGGGCGAACGGTCGCCACCGGCCAGCGGAGCGAAGCGACGGGCGCGGAAAGCAGACCCGGGGAAGAGGATCCGGCGGCGGAGTCGGAGCCGAGCGATGCCACGCTTTCCATTGCTGGATCCGTACTCGACGACCGGGGCACGCTACTGCCGGGCATCGCAGTCTCGCTCGCAGGGGTCGGCGACGCTGAAACCGGGCCGGCCGGCTCGCAGGCAACCGACGCCAACGGCATGTTCGCCTTCCGGTCCGTTCGGGAGGGCGAATACGTGCTCAGCGCGAGCCCCGGCCAAAGCTATCGGCCCGCTTCGATCCGGGTCCGGGCGGGCGTCGCCTCGGCAGAACTCCGCCTGCAGCGCATACGCTCCGTGCAGGTTCTGGGTCTGGTCAGCGATCCGCGGGGAACCCCCCTGGACCAGGTGCGGGTGAGGGTGCTTGGGGCCCCGGAGACCGTGCTTAGCGACGCCGATGGCGTCTACGAGATCGAGGTGGATTTGCTCAAGGCCGGCCAGCCGCCGGTGCTGGAGTTCAGTCGCGCCGACTTTCGCGAGCAGCGCCAGCGGGTCAATGCAGCCGTGGGATCCGATGCCGAGGCGACCCGGCTCGACGTGGTCATGGAGCCCCAGGATCTCAAGGTGGCGCTCAGCGGCCGGGTGGTCGGACCCGGGGAGGAGCCCGTTCCGGGCGCCAGGGTCTGGCTCAGTTCGCCCGATCCCAGAAGCTATCGGGCAACCATCGCGGGCCGATTTGGCGACTATCGCTTCGAGCAGGTCGAGGCGGGGGAGGATTACCGGGCTGGGGTGGAGGCCACCGAGGGCTACCAGGCACTGGTCTCCGAGGCTTTCGCCGTGGGCCCTGATGACACGGTCCGCGATCTTTCTCTCCTCAAGTCCGGCGAGGGTGTGTTGTCGGGGACCCTGGTGGATCCCCAGGGGGAGGTACTGTCCGGTTTCTCGATGTGGTTGCGGGACATGGGCTCCAGTGGGGGCAGCCCGATGCCGGTCCGGGCGGACGGGTCGGGCAGGTTCCTGGTCGAGGCGGTCCCCGCGGGTCCCGTGGAGATCCAGACCCGCTCCGAACCCGTTCTCGAGGCGTCGGGCATCACCCTGTCCCCGGGCGAGACGCGGGACGTGGTGGTCCCGCTCGATTGGGGCCCGCACTGGCTGTTCGGCCAGGTAGTGGATGGCACCGGCTCGCCCGTTGGGCAGGCGCGCGTCGTTCTGCAATGGCGCCAGCAATACGCCGACGTGTACAGCACTTCGCGGCGGGAGGTTATCAGCGATCGGCTCGGCTATTTCACCTTTGCCAATCTTGGCGCGGGGGATCACGTGCTGACAGTGCTGGCACCGGGCTTCCAGGTCGCGCGAACGGTGCAGGCCACCGGGCGTGACGGCGACCAGTTGCAGATCACTCTCCAGCCTATCGGCACGCCCGGCCAGGGCGACGGAAGTTGAGGCCGACATGAAAATTGCATTTAGCCGCGCCATTTGGGGTTGCTGTCTTCTGGGCGCGGTGCTGCCCACGCCATGGGCATCTTCCGCCCCTGGTGACAGGTTACTGGCCAATCACGTGGTCACCACGGATGCCGATGCCGGGCCGGGGTCCCTGCGCGCGGCGCTAGAGGACGCCTTGCGCACGCCGGGGCCCGACCGAGTCACATTCGGCGATGCGGACGGGCTGTTCGTCAGCCCCCGGGTCATCGAGTTGTCGTCTCCGTTGCGGATCGGTTCGGGCGAGGTGACCATCGACGGTTTCATCGAGGGCGTGCTCTGGAAGGCCTATGGAGCGACCATCAGCGGTGGCGGGCGGCAGCGCGTGTTCGAGGTCGCCCCGGGCGCCACCCTGCGGATCAAGGGCATCACAGTAGCCAACGGCCGCTCCGTGACGGGAGCGGGGATCCTCAATCGGGGAAGACTGGTGCTGGAGGGCGTGACCCTGATGGGCAACCGCGCCGACGGCGAAGGCGGGGCCATCGCCAACGATGGTGGCGAGGTGCTGGTGCTCAACAGCACCGCCACGGACAACCGCGCCGAGCGGGGCGGAGCGCTCGCCAACCTGGCGGGTGCCTTGCAGCTGACCCACTGCACCCTGTATCGAAATCACGCCAACGAAGGAGAAGCGGTCTTCAGCCGCGACCGGCTGACCCTGGCCAACTCGATACTCGCCGGTGACGGCACGCAGTGCGTGAACTCCGGCGTGCTGGGCAAGCCCTCCGGTAACAACCTGATCACTTCACAGCATGGTTGCGGATTGCCCCTGCTGACCGGCGATCCGGGGCTCGGCCCGTTCGGCTATTACAACGGACCAACCCCCGTCTTTACGCTCGCCGATGGCAGTCCGGTTCTGAATCTCGCCGATCCGGCGGCGTCCGTGGACGAGGATGGCCGGCCACTGGTCTGGGACCAGCGCGGCAATGGCGATCCGCGGTTCACCAGCGGCTTCGCGGAGCTGGGAGCCTTCGAGCAACAGGGGCACCTAGCCACCACGTTTCTCGTGGACAGTGCGGACGACAACGGCCTGCGTGGCTGCACGTCCGCCGGCAGGGCCGATTGCTCGTTGCGCGCGGCGCTGGAGCTGGCCGCGGCGGCCAGGCAACCGACGACCGTGCGATTCGAACCCACGATATTCGCGGAGCCGCGAACCATCAGGCTGACGGGCATTCCCCTGGGCGGCAATGCGCCGCTGGTGATCGATGGAGCCGGGGCGGCGCCCGTCACGATCATGGTGCCCGGGCCTCCGCTGCCCTGGAAGGGTATCAACGGCGTGCATATCCAATTCGACGACGGCGTGGCCTCATCGAGGCGCGGAAAATTGACGCAGAGGTGAGTTCTTGAGCGAGCAAAAGTCAGGAAAGGGTGGGCACTCCAACGCGGCATCCGTCATCCGGTTGCTCGGGGAGAGCATGGCGGTGCGTGCGTTGCGCAAGGCCATTGCCAAGTTCGCGCCGGTCAACGCCTCGGTACTGGTTACCGGAGAGACCGGCAGTGGCAAGGAGTTGGTTGCCCGCTCGCTGCATGCCGAGTCCGGGAGATCGAATGGCCCATTCGTGGCCGTCAACTGTGCTGCGCTTCCCGAGTCGCTGTTTCAGGCGGAGGTGTTCGGGTACGAGAAGGGCGCGTTCACCGGTGCCTACAGGCGCCATGCCGGACGTGTCGAGGCGGCCACGGGCGGTACCCTTTTCCTGGACGAGATCGGCGACCTGGGCCTGGGCATGCAGGTGGTGTTGCTTCGATTCTTGGAAGAGGGAGTCTTTGAGCACCTGGGAAGCGTGAAGCCGATTCACTCCGACGTCCGCATCATCGCCGCAACCAGCTCGGACCTGGAAAAGGAATGCCGTAGGGGGCATTTCCGCGAGGATCTTTACTACAGGCTCAACACCCTACGCATCCGGACGCCGCCATTGCGCGAGCGGGGCGACGACATTTGGCTGCTGGCGGAGCATTTTCTCGAGGAGCTTTCCGCGGAGCTGGGGCTCCGCCGACACAAGCTCAGCGATGAGGCGCTGGCGGCAATGCGTTGTTATTCATGGCCAGGCAACGTCCGCGAGCTGCGTAACCGAATCCGGCAGGCGCTGGTAATGAGCGAGGGAGACCGCCTGGGCACTGGAGACCTGGAACTCGAGCCCGGCAACGATGAGTGTAGCGCCCTGACGCCCACGCTGCGCGAATCACGCGAGGCCGCTGAAAAGCAGGCGATTGAGGTGGCCCTGGCGGCGGTCCGCGGTGACATCCCCGTGGCGGCCGAACGCCTGTGCGTTTCCCGCGCGCAGCTTTACCGGCTGATCAGCCGGTACAAGCTCAATCCATCGGCCGCCGGCCGGCGGCGGTCGGACAAGGCCAGGCTGGAACAGTGCGATCTCACCGAGCCCGAAAGTCCCAAACCGGGCAAGTCGGCGACCCGTTCCTGACGGTCCCGCTTCAATAAATAAGGTTTATCGCGGAATTCCGGGGCATCAAGCTGCCCTTTCCAGGCCCAATTCGGCAGAGGTTCGGCGGAACCTGTCGAGAACGCCATGGATACATCCCTGCAGGCTCCGTTGAAAACATCCTGTTTTCAACGGTCTCGCCAGGTCCCGCCGCCCCCCGGGCCTCGCCCACCCGGCACCACTCCCGGAATTTCGCAACGAACCATAAAAAAGGGGCGCCGTGCGGCGCCCCTTCTCTCGTGTCCCTGAGAGAATGGCGGGGCACGGTTTTGCCCCGCCGGGTTCCATTTGGTTATTACGGTACCGGCACGACGTACACGTCGTTACTGGTGGCCGCATTGCACTTATTCGAGCTGCCGGCCGGTCCGGGCAGTTTGGCAACGCCGTCGAACACGTCCGACTCGCCCAGGTCCACGTCGTGGCAACCGTTGGTGTAGCCGTTGTTGTAGGCGTCCACCTGGCCGATGAAGCCGCTCAGGTCGCTCGAATTGGCGATGCAGGCCGCGTTCGCGTTGGCAAACAGCGTATCCACGCTGGTGCCGTTGCAATCCGCACCACCGCCACTGACCACGCAGTTCAACGCCATGGCGGTAAGCTGGCGGGCCAGTTGCCGTTGCTGCGCGCCCTTCGGGCTGACACAGATCGCTTCCTCGGCGGACATTACATCGCCCAGGTCGGTATTGGTGATATCGCGACCGCAGATGGACAGCGTGCCACCCGCGGCATCAATCACCAGTTGGGTCAGGTCGGTGGAATTATTCTTCTCCGTGCCTGCGTGCGTGCCCCAGAAGCCGGGCGTCCGGCAGATCTCGTTGACCAGCGTGACCTCGCAGTCCGCGGAGTCGCTGTCCGTAAGGACGTTGGACAGTTCGCCTCCGGCCAGCTCGCAGCTGATGTCGGCCGTGTTGGAGATCGTCGGCGCGTCGCCTTCCACCACCGTGTGGTCGGCATTCAGCGACTCGCTGCCACCGGCCGCCACGGTTAGCGGCTCGTCCACATAGCCCGCGTCGGTGTCGTTCACCGAGCAGTCCAGGTCCGTGTCACCCGTGTTGTTCACGGTGATCGCCCAAGTGAGAGTCTGTCCCACCGCCACCGGATCCGGACGGCATTCCTTGGTCACGGAGACCGCGGGATGCAGAAGGTCCACTGAGTGGCTGGCGTCATCGCTCACCTGGTTGTCGAAGCCCACCACGTCGCAGGTGATCGTCACCGTGTTGTTCAGCGGGTCGGGATCGCCTGCCTGGACGGTGTAGTTGAAGTCCCGCGTGACGCCGGCCGTGAACGCGCCCAGCGCGCCCAGTACGGTGTCGCTACCCGTGCAGTTCTCCAGGTCGCCCGTGCCGGTGGTGGTGAACCCGATGGTGTAGGTGATTTCGTCGCCAGCCTTGGCATAATCCGGGCCGGTCTTGGTGACATCAATGCTCGGATTGATGATGTCCAGCGAGTGGCTGGCGTCATCGCTCACCTGGTTGTCGAAGCCCACCACGTCGCAGGTAATGGTCGCCGTGTTGTTCAGCGGGTTCGGATCGCCTGCCTGGACGGTGTAGTTGAAGTCCCGCGTGACGCCGGCGGTGAACGCGCCCAGCGCGCCAAGCACCGTGTCGCTACCCGTGCAGTTCTCGACGCTGCCGTCACCGGAATTGGTGAACCCGATCGTGTAAGTGATCTCGTCACCCACCTTGGCGGTGTCGGGACCGGTCTTGCTGGTCGTGATGGCCGGTGAGATCAGGTCCACGCTGTGCTGGTCCGTATCCTGCAGCACGTTGTCGAACCCGGCGATGGTGCAACTCACGGTCGCGGTATTTACCAGCGGATCCGGGTCGCCCTCCTGTACCGTGTAGTTGTAGTTGTACCCTACGCCGGGGGTGATGGCCTGGTCATTGATGCCGGCCACGTCGTCGTCGAACGTGCACGACAGAGCAGGCGTATCGCCCGAGCTGTTGTTGGTGACCGTTACGGTGTAGGTGATCTCGTCACCTACCTTGGCGGTGTCGGGGCCGGTCTTGCTGAAGCTGATTGCCGGCTGGATGAGGTTGGTGGATGCGGGGATCTGTGCCGTGTTCAAAACCGACGAGCACCCAGTGGTGTTCTGCGCGTCGCACAGGTCCTGGTATTGCACGTTACCCTGGTCCGGCACGGGATCGGGGTAGGCCGCCTGCACCGTGTACGTGGATCTCACGCGCACGAGGAGGTTGGACCCGCCGTTCTGCTCAATTCCCGGAATGTCGCACGGGAACGCCAGCCCGATGGGGGCCGTGTTGGCGTCCACCGGGACGGAAGTACAGACGACGCCCGCCCCCACCTGGATGATGGGCAGGTTGCCTGCCGCCGGATTCCGGTCCGCGCCGTTTACCACGTCCCAGAACTGGGTGACGTGGAACGTGTCACCGAACTCATCCTGGTTGCGGAAGGTGATCGTGCAACTCGCCTCGTCACCGATCTTGCTGCTGTTAGGGCACGACTTGGCCGTGCCTATGCCGTGATCCTGCGCCACGGCCGCCGTTGTCCAGAGCACGGCGGTCGCGATCAGTGCGGCGCTGGTACACAGCAGCCGCGTTCGCTTATTCCTTTTGAATAGTTTCATGGGCCTCTCTCCGTAAAAGCCTTTCGCAGTAACTAGGGCACAATTGCCCACGTAGAATGAAGCAACGGTCGTGCCAGGTTCGTAAGCGGCTGAAAAATAGAGATATCTGTCAGCCGGGCGAGGGCGCTGGGCCGGGCTCGTCCAGACGCCGAGACAGGCCGGCGCGGTGTCCTGACTGGACAAGAGTCCGGCGCCTGGAAACCGGGGCTGGAAGCCGTTTGTGGACGCGCGGTCGGAAGGCGCAGCACTCTCAGCACTGCATCGGGCGGTCTCAACCCGGAGACGCCGCCGCGGCCCGTTACCCGGTTGGACCCTCTCGGCCACTCGCGCGCCCCATAGACGGAATCAATCGATTCCTCCCGGGGGCTGCCCCCGGATCGCCACAGTCCTTTCCTAAGGTGCTGAATTGCCTTGACATGGCGCAGATACGGTACCTATAGTTCAGTAGTGGAGATTTGTGGGAAATGGTGGGAGCCAGTGGGATAACACGTGTTTCACGGGGAAACAGCCATCAACCTGGACGCGAAGGGGCGCCTGGCGATCCCGACGCGCTACCGGGACCGGATCCAGGAGCTGTGCGACGGCCAGCTCGTGGTGACCTACAACCCGTGGGAGGCTCACTCGCTCTGGCTGTACCCCCTGAACGAATGGGAGCGTGTGCAACGCGAGGTGATGGCGCTCAGCTCGCTCAACGAGGGTCACCGCTGGCTCCAGCGCTGCCTGGTGGGCAGCGCCTCCCGCGTGGAACCGGACGGCCAGGCCCGCATTCTTGTGCCGCAGACGCTTCGCTCGGTGGCCGGCCTGGACAAGCGCGTGACCCTGATGGGCATGGGTCCCAAGTTCGAGATCTGGGACGAAGAAATCCTGAACAAGACCCGGCTGCGGCGCATGCAGCGGGGTGGCCCGGGTGAGCCGACGGAAGAAATGGCATCGCTGCGCCTCTGACAAGGCTTGATCCGGCCGCCGCGACCCGGACCAGGCGACGGTTGCGGACAAAGCACAACAACAAGGCGATTTCATGCAGTTCTTTCAGACAGGTTACGCCCGCGACGCGCCCAGCAGGCCAATGCCATGGACGGCAGCGGCCTGCCCCAGCGGGCGCGCCGCGGGGCCCCCGGGGAGCGAGACACCATTGACTCAGGCGTTCACCCACCAACCCGTAATGCCGAACCAGGTGATGGCCGCGCTCCAGCCGGGCGCGGCCGGCGTCTATCTGGATGCCACGTTCGGCCGCGGCGGGCACAGCGCAATGCTGCTCCACGAACTGGGCGCCGACGGCCGCCTGTACGCGTTGGACCTGGACCCGGCCGCCGTGGAGGCGGGGCGGCACCGGTTTGGCGGCGACCGGCGCTTCACCGTCGCCCAGGGCAGCTTCGCCGAGCTTGCCCGCTGGTGCCGGCACTGGGGCGTGGACGGCAGGCTCGACGGCATCCTGCTGGACCTGGGGGTTTCCTCCCCGCAACTGGACGATCCGGCGCGGGGATTCAGCTTCAGCCAGGACGGTCCGCTGGACATGCGCATGGACCCGGCCCGGGACGAAAGCGCCGCGGACTGGCTGGAGCGGGCCGGCGAGACGGAGATCGCACGGGTGTTGCGCGAGTACGGCGAGGAGCGTTTCGCGCGGCGCATCGCCCGGGCCGTCGTCACCGAACGCAAGCTCGAGCCGATCACCACCACGGGCAGGTTTGCCGCAATCGTGTCGCGGGCCGTACCCACCCGGGAGCCCGGCAAGCACCCGGCCACGCGCGCGTTCCAGGCGATCCGGATCCAGGTGAATGGCGAGCTCGACGCCCTGGACGCGGCGCTTGCCCAGGCGGTGGACGTGCTGGCTCCGGGCGGGCGGCTGGCCGTGATCAGTTTTCATTCCCTGGAAGACAGGCGCGTGAAGCGGTTCCTGCGCGATGCCGCCGGTCGGGCCCCGCGCCCGGCGCGCGGCCTGCCGTTGCCCGAGGAACCCGAGCCCAGGCTGCGCCTCATCGGCAAGGCGCAGCGCGCGGATGCGAGAGAGCTGGAATCCAACCCGAGGGCGCGCAGCGCCGTGCTCCGGGTCGCGGAACGGAGGAGTGCATGAGACGCGGCACGCTCAACCTGCTGCTGGGGGCGCTGGTCTTCGCCAGCGCCCTCGCGCTGGTCTGGACGCGCCATGAGAGCCGGGTGCGTTTCGTGGAGATGCAGTCCCTGAACGCCAGGCGTGACGAACTGAACACCGAGTGGGGGCGGCTGCAGCTTGAACAGGCCACCTGGGCGGAGGAAAGCCGAATCGAGAGCATCGCCCGGGAAAAGTTGGACATGCACAGCCCGGGGCCGGAAGACACCAGGGTGATCGTCCGATGAGCCGCCGCCGCAAACGCACGGTGAACCGGGAGGGAGTTGCGCGCCGGCGCCTTTACGTGGTGGCGGTGCTGCTGGTGCTCTCCAGCGCGGCGCTGCTGGCGCGAGCCGTGGAGTTGCAACTGGTACGGCGCGACTTCCTGCAGAACCAGGGAGACGCCCGCTACCTGCGGCAGGTGGAGATACCCGCCTCCCGGGGCGCCATCCACGACCGCAACGGCGAACCGCTGGCGGTGAGCACGCCGGTGGACTCGGTGTGGGCCAACCCCGGGGACCTGCTCAGCGCCCCCGAACGCATCCCGGCGCTGGCCAAGACCCTGGACCTGAACGCCGACGAGCTTTCCCGGTACCTCGCCAACCGTTCCGGGCGCGAATTCGTCTACCTGCGCCGCCACGTGAACCCCTCGCTGGCGGACAAGGTGATGGCATTGAAGGCGCCGGGCGTGGCGCTGCAGCGCGAGTACCGGCGCTATTACCCGCTTGGCGAGGTGGCCTCCCACGTGGTGGGTTTCACCAACATCGACGACAAGGGCCAGGAGGGGCTCGAACTGGCCTTTGACGAGTGGTTGAGCGGAGCATCCGGGGCCAAGCTGGTGATCAAGGACCGGCTGGGGCGCTCCGTGGAAAACGTGGCGCGGGTGAAGGACGCCCAGCCGGGGCACGACCTGACCCTGTCCATCGACCGCACCCTGCAGTACATCGCCTACCGGGGACTGAAAGCCACCGTGCTGGAGAACCGGGCCGACAGCGGTTCGGTGGTGGTGCTGGACATCCCCACCGGGGAAGTCCTGGCCATGGTCAACCAGCCGGCCTACAACCCCAACGCGCGGGAGCGCAGCACCGACGGCAGCTACCGCAACCGCGCGGTGACCGACTTCTACGAGCCGGGATCGGTGATGAAGCCGTTCCTGATGACCGCGGCGCTGGCCACGGGCAAGTACACCCCGCACACCCCCATTGACACCAATCCCGGCTACCTGCAGGTGGCCGGCCACACCGTGGAGGACGTGCACAACCACGGCCTGACCGACGTCACCGGCGTGGTCACCGTGTCCAGCAATGTTGGTGCGGCGAAGATCGCACTCAGCCTGGACCCGCAGTTCATGTGGCAGCGGCTCTCGTCGTTCGGCTTTGGCGACGTCACCGGGTCCGGGTTCCCGGGCGAGTCCCCGGGCATCCTGCCCAACTGGCGTCACTGGGGAAAGATCGAGCAGGCCACCATCGCCTACGGCTATGGACTGTCGGTCACCCCGCTGCAACTGGCGCGGGCGTTCGCGGCCATCGCCGACGGCGGGCAGCTTCGCGCCCCCAGCTTCGTGCGCGGTGCCCACAATCCCCCGCAACGCATCATGGACGCCGGCACCGCCCACAAAGTGCTGTCCATGATGGAAACCGTGGTCCGCGACGACGAGGGCACCGGCAACCTGGCCCGCATTCCCCATTACCGCGTCGCCGGCAAGACCGGCACCTCGCGCAAGGCGGACGCCGGCGGCTACTCGGACAACAAGTACGTAAGCGTCTTCGCCGGAGTGGCGCCGGTTTCCAACCCGCGCATATGCGTGGTGGTGCTGATCAACGACCCCCGCGGAAAGGAGTACTACGGCGGACTGGTGGCCGCGCCACTGTTCCAGAACGTGATGAAGGCGGCGCTCAGGCTGTTCAGCGTGCCGCCGGACGACGTGCCGGACTCGGTCATCACCGCCGATGCCGGGAATACGGAGGGACCGACATGAGCGCGGTGCGCCTCAGCCGGCTGTTGGCGCCGATGGTGCGCGTCGCCCCGGACCAGGACCGGGAGGTCACCGGCCTGACGCTGCACAGCGGCCGGGTGCATCCCGGCGATCTCTTCCTCGCGGTGGCGGGCACCCGCGGTCACGGCCTGGCCTACCTGGAGGAGGCGGTTCGCAAGGGTGCCGCGGCGGTGGCCTGGGAACCGGCCGCCGGCGTGTCACCGCCCAGCGCCGGCGTACCCCTGATCTCGGTACCCGGGCTGCGCCGGGAAGCCGGCGCGATCGCGGCACGCTACTACGATGAACCTTCCCGGCGGCTGCCGGTGTTGGGTGTCACCGGAACCAACGGCAAGTCATCCTGCACCTGGCTGCTGGCCCGCGCGGTCAACGCCGCCGGCGGGGACGGCGCCGTCATCGGCACCCTGGGCTCGGGCCGGCCGGACGAGCTGGAAACCGGCGAGCGCACCACGCCGGACCCGGTGAACCTGCAGCGCCGCCTGTCGGAACTGGTGGATGCCGGCTGCACCCTGGTGGCCATGGAAGTCTCGTCCCACGCGCTGGAACAGGGCCGCGTTTCGGGTACCCATTTCCTGCTGGCGCTCTTTACCAACCTGAGCCGCGACCACCTGGACTATCACGGCGACATGGCCGCTTACGGACGCGCCAAGCGGCGCCTGTTCGAGTATCCGGACCTGCAGATCGCCGTGGTGAACGTGGACGACCCCTTCGGGCGCGAACTCGCCCGGACGCTGCCCCGCGGCCTGCGGCGGGTCACCTACGGGGTGGAGAGCCGGGACGCGGATGTGCGCCTGGACTCGCTCAAGCTGCTGCCCTCCGGGCTGGTCTTCGACCTGCTGACCCCGGTGGGCCGCGCCCCGGTGAAATCCAGGCTGCTGGGCCGTTTCAACGCGGCCAACCTGCTGGCGGTGGCGGCCGCGTTGCACGCGCTGGGCTGGATGGCGGTGCGTCCCCCGGGGCCCCGGCGTCCGCCGCTGGCGGCGCGCCCGGACGCCGCCCGGATCGCGGCCTGGCTCG
>Ga0209918_1000291_pt1 | contig 36784 bp, 31 predicted proteins | sample SalPonD_shore_MG_FD_185712 | JGI IMG/M metagenome (GOLD analysis project Ga0209918, IMG submission 185712) | Salt pond soil microbial communities from South San Francisco under conditions of wetland restoration - Salt Pond MetaG... | ecosystem: Environmental > Aquatic > Marine > Intertidal zone... | reverse complement strand
CTCGATGATCTTGTCCATCACCTTGGCATCGTCGGTGGCGGGCCCGAGGGTCGCAACGATCTTGGTTCTTCTTTGCATCTATGGCGTCCTCAAGCGGCAAGAACCGAATAGCGATTTCGTACTCGCACCTCGAATCGCGTCACGCTTTGGCCCGCTCCTCGAGCATCGCCACGGCGGGCAGGGTCTTGCCCTCCAGGAACTCGAGGAAGGCGCCGCCGCCGGTGGAAATGTAGGACACCTTGTCGGCGATGCCGTACTTGTCGACTGCCGCCAGCGTATCGCCGCCGCCGGCGATCGAAAACGCCGGGCTCTCGGCAATGGCCATGGACAGGGCCTTGGTGCCCTCGCCGAACTGATCGAACTCGAACACGCCCACCGGACCGTTCCAGACGATGGTGCCCGCGCTCTTGAGTATCTCGGCGAACTGCTTGGACGTCTCCGGGCCGATGTCGAAGATCATGTCGTCGTCGGCGACCTGCTCGACCGGCTTGAGCTCGGCCTTGGCGGACTCGGAGAATTCCTTGCCGCAGACCACGTCGACCGGCACCGGAATGTCGCCGCCGTTGGCGCGCGCGGCCTCGGTCAGGCGCTTTGCCTCGTCAATGAGGTCGACTTCGTACAGCGACTTGCCGACGTTGTGGCCGGCCGCCGCGATGAAGGTGTTGGCGATACCGCCGCCGACGATGAGCTGGTCGACGACCTTGGACAGCGACTCCAGCACGGTCAGCTTGGTCGAGACCTTGGAGCCGCCGACGATGGCGACCATCGGGCGCTTGGGGTTGCCCAGCGCCTTGCCCAGCGCCTCCAGCTCGGCGGCGAGCAGCGGGCCGGCGCAGGCGACGGGGGCGAACTTGCCGGCGCCATGGGTAGAGGCCTGGGCGCGGTGCGCCGTGCCGAAGGCATCCATCACGTAGACGTCGCATAGAGCGGCGTACTTCTTCGACAGGGCCTCGTCGTCCTTTTTCTCGCCCTTGTTGAAGCGCACGTTCTCCAGGATCACGACTTCACCGTCGGTCAGCTCCGGAGCCTTGTCCAGATAATCCTTGACAACGCGTACGTCCTTGCCGAGCAGCTTGCCGAGATGATCGGCTACGGGCTGCATGGAGAACTCCTCGGCGTAGACACCCTCCTCGGGGCGGCCGAGATGGGACATGAGCATGACCTTGGCCCCGGCCTTGGCGGCGTGCTCGATGGTCGCCAGCGAGGCGCGGATGCGCGCATCGGAAGTCACCTTTCCGCCTTTGACGGGCACGTTCAAGTCCTCGCGGATCAACACCCGCTTGCCGGCCAGATCCAGGTCGGTCATCTTGATTACGGACATGGATAGTCTCCCAAATCTAAGTCATGAAATATCGGAAAGTCATCGGCCAAGGGAGGCCTTGGCGAATGGCTCTCTAGCACGAGTTACAAGTCACAAGATAAAAGTTTCAAGGAAAGGTGAGTTGGCGGGCTCCGCCCGCCAACTCACTTGCCCTTACTTGTCACTTGCAACTTGGAACTTGTCGCTTACTTCGCGACGTGGCGCACCATGCGCAGCATGTTGCAGGTGTAGCCGTACTCGTTGTCGTACCAGGAAACGACCTTGACGAAGGTGTCGTCCAGGGCGATGCCGGCACCGGCGTCGAAGATCGACGGGGCGCTCTGACCGCGGAAGTCGGTCGAAACGACCTTGTCCTCGGTGTAGCCCAGCACGCTCTTGAGCTCGCCCTCGGAGGCCGACTTCATCGCCTTGCAGATGTCGTCATAGCTCGCGCCCTTGTCGAGCTCGACCGTCAGGTCGACCACGGAGACGTCGGAGGTCGGCACGCGGAAGGCCATGCCGGTGAGCTTGCCGTTGAGCTCGGGCAGCACCTTGCCCACCGCCTTGGCCGCACCCGTCGAGGAGGGAATGATGTTCTCCAGGATGCCGCGGCCGCCGCGCCAGTCCTTCATGGAGGGGCCGTCGACGGTCTTCTGCGTGGCGGTGGCGGCGTGCACGGTGGACATCAGGCCACGCTTGATGCCCCACTTGTCGTTGAGCACCTTGGCCACGGGCGCCAGGCAGTTGGTGGTGCAGGAGGCGGCGGAGACGATCTTCTCGCCCTTATAAACATCGTGGTTCACACCGTATACGAACATGGGCGTGGCGTCCTTGGACGGCGCGCTCTGCACGACCTTGCCCGCACCGGCGTCGATGTGCTTCTGGCAGGTCTCTTCGGTCAGGAACAGGCCGGTGGACTCGATGACGATGTCGGCACCGACCTCGTTCCACTTCAGGGCGGAGGGATCGCGCTCGGCGGTCAGGCGAATCTTCTTGCCGTTGACGATCAGGGTGTTGCCGTCAACGGAAATGTCGCCGTCGAAACGGCCGTGCACGGAATCGTAGCGCAGCATGTAGGCCAGATACTCGGGATCCAGCAGGTCGTTGATGCCGACGATCTCGATGTCGTTGCTGAAGTCGCGGGCCACCGCGCGAAACGCCATGCGGCCGATGCGGCCGAAGCCATTGATACCGACTTTAATTGCCATCTCTTAGATCTCCACAGTTTCAAAGCGAAAAGGCGCGCCGCCCGGCGCGAGACCGGGCAACGTAACATTCTCTTGGGGCGTGCTCAGAGCACGCCCTCGACGGTCTTGACCACGTTCTCCGGGGTAAAGCCGAATTCCTTGAACAGCTCGCCGGCCGGGGCGGACTCGCCGAAGCGGTCGATGCCGACCACCGCGCCGTCCAGACCGACGTACTTACGCCAGAAGTCGGTCACGCCCGCCTCGATGGCCACCCGGGTCACACCCTTGGGCAGGACCGAGTCACGGTAGGCCGCGTCCTGGGCGTCGAATACATCCGTCGAGGGCATGGAGACGACGCGCGCCTTCTTGCCCTTGCCGGCCAGGGCCTCGGCGGCCTTGACCGCCAGGTCGACCTCGGAGCCGGTGGCGATCAGCACGACGTCGGGCTTGCCGTCCGTGTCGCGCAGCACGTAGCCGCCGCGTTCGATCGCACCGATCTGCTCGGCGCTGCGCTCCTGATGGGGCAACCCCTGGCGGGAGAAGATCAGACTGGTCGGCCCGCTGCGGCGCTCGACGGCGCACTTCCACGCCACCGCGCTCTCCACGGCATCGCATGGGCGCCACACCGACATGTTGGGGATCATGCGCAGCGTCGCCGTCTGCTCGACCGGCTGATGGGTCGGCCCGTCCTCGCCCAGACCGATGGAGTCGTGGGTATAGACAAACAGCGTGGGCACCTTCATCAGCGCCGCCATGCGCAGGGCATTTCGCGCATACTCGGAGAACATGAGGAAGGTGCCGCCGAACGGGATGAAGCCGCCGTGCAGGGCAATGCCGTTCATCACGGCCGACATGCCGAACTCGCGCACGCCGTAGTAGATGTAATTGCCGTCGGAGACGGTATTCGACAGCGGCTTGGAGTCCTTCCACATGGTCAGGTTGGAGCCGGCCAGGTCGGCCGAGCCGCCGAGCAGCTCGGGCAGGGCCGGGGCGTAGCCGTTGATCGCGTTCTGCGAGGCCTTGCGGCTGGCAATCGTCTCGGCCTTGGCGTCGACTTCCTTGATGAAGGCGGCGGCGTGCTTGGCCCAGTCAGCGGGCAGCTCGCCCGCGGTGCGCCGCCCGAACTCGGCGGCCAGCTCCGGATGGGCCTTCTTATAAGCGGCGAACTTCTCGTTCCAGGCCTCCTCGGCCTTGGAACCCTTCTCGCGCGCATCCCAGCCGGCGTAGATCTCGTCGGGGACCTCGAACGGCGGATAGCTCCAGCCGATATTCTCGCGGGTGGCGGCAATCTCGTCGTCGCCCAGCGGGGCGCCATGGCAGTCGTGGCTGCCGCACAGGTTGGGCGCGCCGTAACCGATGACGGTCTTGCAGCAGATCATCGACGGCTTGTCGTTGACCGAGCGGGCCTCCTGGATGGCCTTCTTGACGGCCTCCGGGTCGTGGCCGTCGACATCGCGCACGACATGCCAGCCATAGGCCTCGAAGCGCTTGGGCGTGTCGTCGGTGAACCAGCCCTCGACGTGACCGTCGATGGAGATGCCATTATCGTCGTAGAAGGCGATGAGTTTGCCCAGGCCGAGCGTGCCGGCCAGCGAGCACGCCTCGTGCGAAATACCTTCCATGAGGCAGCCGTCGCCCAGGAATACATAGGTGTAGTGGTCGACGATGTGGTGGCCGTCGCGGTTGAACTGGCCGGCCAGGGTCTTCTCGGCAATGGCCATGCCTACGGCATTGGTGATGCCCTGACCGAGCGGACCGGTCGTGGTCTCGATGCCGGGGGCGTAGCCGTATTCGGGATGACCGGGAGTCTTGGAGTGCAGCTGCCGGAACTGCTTCAGATCCTCGATGCTCAGCTCATAGCCGGTCAGGTGCAGCAGCGAATAGATCAGCATGGAGCCGTGGCCGTTGGACAGCACGAAGCGATCGCGATTGACCCACTTGGGATTGGTCGGGTTGTGGTGCATGAAATCGTTCCACAGCACCTCGGCGATATCGGCCATACCCATGGGAGCGCCGGGGTGACCCGACTTGGCCTTCTGGACCGCGTCCATGCTCAAGGCACGAATCGCGTTGGCTAACTCTCTGCGCTCTGGCATAACTGCCTCCTTAAAAGCGTGATCAAACGTTAAAAACTGAAGGCCTGTGTGCGGGCCCGGGCGCGCACCCTCGTGCCGGGGCGCCGCTGCCGGGACCGCGAAATCCTGTATCAAGGGGCACTGCTGCCCCGCCGCCGAGTCGGACACCGCGCGCGCCGCGACGGCGGGTACCGCGGTCACCCGTCGCGAACTTTACATCAGCCTCGGCTGGATCGAGCGCGCCGCGCATGGGCGGCCAAAACTAAGGCGCGCCGCACCGCCGATCGGGCATCGACGTAGCGGTAACGCAGCGTGCCCCAAATTGAACGCGCGATTTTCTCTCATATGGCGGGATTGGGCAATAGCCGCTTCCGCGGCCAGCCGAACTTGGCAGGCAAAAACAACAACTTAGGGATAGCCGCTTATGAGGGCCTAAATTTTGTCTATCAGGCCCGGTCGGCGGGCGGCGCCCGCGGCCCCTCCGGGGCCGGTCAGCGGGACGGTCTCGGCAGCTCCACCAGGTCCGCTGCACCCGTCTCAGGGCGTGTGCGCTCGCCGAGCAGACGTATAGAGCTCGCGAATTCGCCGACCAGCCGCTGCATGGTCTCACGGCCCTTGGCAAGATAGTAGACAACCTCAAAGGGCACCGGCTCATCGAGGGCGGCGCGGGTCTGCGGACGAAACCCCTGCCAGGCCAGCTCTATATAATGGCGGCGGTTGCCATCGACGAAGATTATTTCTTCGGCGTCGACCACCGCCAGATACTGCATGGAACGGATAGGCACGAACAGACAGTCCTCCCCGCAGTGGCGCAGCAGCAGGTAGGTGCGGTTGTAGATGCCAGCGGCCAATGCCCAGGGCTCGCGCCCCAAGACCGCGTCCGGACGGTAGAAGCTCTCTCGTACCTTCATGGTTTGACTCCTCGGCCGAGCCCCCGCGGGCAGTCCCCCGGGGGTCAAGGCTGCCGGGGACACTGCCGATAACTATCTCGTGCCGTGGGGCGTAACGCAATAGGGGCACGGGCAGGCCCCTCTCCCGACCCTGGCGGGCGCACCACCCACCAACTATACTAATTTAGTTGTGTAAAAACAGCATATTAGCAATATCATCGGCGAGGATCTCCACCATGCACGCCGCCGCACGCCATAGCTTCGCCTCGCGCCTGGCGCTATTTCTTCTACTGACACTCGGCGCCGCCGCTGCCCAGGCCGCCCCCCTCAAGCTGGTCGTTCAGCCGATTCTGCCGGCCGCCCAGACCCGCCAGGTCTACGGCGCCCTGGCGAACTACCTCAGCCGGAGCACCGGTCGCCAGATTCAGCTGGTGACGGCCCGCAACTTCCTGACCTATTGGGAAACCATGAAGCGCGGGGACACCTACGACCTCATACTCGATGCCGCACACTTCACCGACTTTCGCGACGAGCGTATGGGCTACAAGGTGCTCGCCAAGATCCCGGACACGGTCAGCTACAGTCTGGTCACGAGGAGTGACAAGCCGTTGTTCACCGACGAACTGATCGGCAAACGCGTTGCGACACTGCCGCCGCCGAGCCTGGGTGCGGTGCGTCTGTCGCAGATGTTTCCGCACCCGATGCGACAGCCCATCCTGGTGCGCGTCGAGGATTCGGTGCAGGCGATCCAGATGGTGCTCAAGGGCAAGGTCGTGGGCGCTATCGTCCCCACCCCCCTACTCAATGAGTACGACAACCTCAACGTGGTGACCACGACAGCCGAGGTGCCCCATATTGCCCTATCGGCCGGCCCGCGCGTCGATACCAGGACGCGCATGGCAATCCGCAAGGCGCTGGTCAACGCCGATAAGACCCCGCAAGGCCGGCACATGCTCGAGGTCCTGAAATTCCCGAAATTCGTCGCCGCCGACAACGCGGTATATAAAGGTTACGCCCACCTGCTCGAAGGCGTCTGGGGTTATTGAAACCCGGACAGGGCGATACTGGGGCGGGAACGGCCGCCCCCCGCGGTTTGTTGTGTTCAATTTCCCTCCCGCCCGCTAGACTCAAGGCTTTGCCGTTTCCATTTGAAGAGGAAGCCCATGGCCGAACGACACCTGTTCACGTCCGAGTCCGTCTCCGAAGGACATCCCGATAAAATCGCCGACCAGATCTCCGATGCCGTGCTGGACGCCATCCTGGCCGAAGACCCGACGGGCCGTGTCGCCTGCGAGACCATGGTGAAGACCGGCATGGTGGTCGTCGCCGGCGAGATCACCACCCACATGTGCCTGGACCTCGAAACGGTCGTGCGCCAGACCATCAAGGAGATCGGCTACAACAGCTCGGAGATGGGTTTCGACTGGGAGTCCTGCGCCGTCGTGCATGCCATCGGCCAACAGTCGGCCGACATCGCCATGGGGGTGGACGAATACGAGGAGCACGAACAGGGTGCCGGCGACCAGGGCCTGATGTTCGGCTTTGCGACCAACGAGACCGACGTCCTGATGCCCGCCCCAATCACCTACGCCCATCGCCTGGTCAAACGCCAGGCCGAGGTGCGCAAGAACGGCACCCTGCCCTGGCTGCGCCCGGATGCCAAGAGCCAGGTGACCTTCGTCTACGAAGAGCAAAAGCCGGTCGGCATCGAGGCCGTGGTGCTCTCCACCCAGCACGCACCCGAGCTCGATCAAAAGACCATTCGCGAGGCGGTCATGGACGAAATCGTGCTCCCCGTGCTGCCGCCCGAATGGATTACCAAGGAGACCAAGTTCTTCATCAATCCGACGGGCCGTTTCGTCATCGGCGGCCCGGTGGGCGACTGCGGGCTGACCGGGCGCAAGATCATCGTCGACACCTACGGCGGTATGGCCCGCCACGGCGGCGGCGCCTTCTCCGGCAAGGACCCGACCAAGGTCGACCGCTCGGCCGCCTACGCCGGGCGCTATGTCGCCAAGAACATCGTCGCCGCCGGCCTGGCCGAGCGCTGCGAGGTGCAGGTCTCCTACGCGATCGGCGTGGCCGAACCGACCTCCATCAGCGTCGACACGTTCGGCACTGGCCGCGTGGCCGACTCGCGCATCGTCGAGCTCATCCGCGAACACTTCGACCTGCGCCCACGCGGTCTGGTCAAGATGCTCGACCTGTTGCGGCCCATCTACCGCAACACCGCCGCCTACGGCCACTTCGGGCGCACCGACGCCGACTTCACCTGGGAGCACACCGACAAGGCCGAGGCCCTGCGCACCGCCGCGGGGATCTGAGTAGATACGAAGACGTTCCAACACAGAGGACACAGAGACGCAGAGTACGCGGAGAAGAGATTTTGTTCGTGAAGCGCGAGCCGAACGCCAACCGACTGCTAAGCAGTCCGCGAACCTGTTCACGCCGTGATGCACGGCGACAAATGGGGTCGCGTTCCACGCCGTCACCCAAACGAAATGTCTTTTGCTCCGTGTCCTCCGCGTCTCTGCGAACTCTGTGTTTTTAACGACTATTTGTAACCACGGCACTACCCGAGGGGCGCTGCAGCGGGTTCGTCCCGCCAGGCTCGGACGAGGCCGATCTTAATCGTTTAACCGCGCTCGACTTTGGCACTGGAGACATGGACCAATGAATGCTGCTGTCGATCCGAAATTCACCGATTACAAGGTTGCCGATATCGGTCTGGCCGAATGGGGCCGCAAGGAAATCGCCATCGCCGAGACCGAGATGCCCGGCCTGATGGCCCTGCGCGAGGAATACCGGACCGCGCAGCCGCTCAAGGGCGCGCGCATCTCGGGCAGCCTGCACATGACCATCCAGACTGCCGTGCTCATCGAGACGCTGGCCGAGCTCGGCGCCGAGATCCGCTGGGCCTCGTGCAACATCTACTCCACGCAGGACCATGCCGCTGCGGCCATCGCCGCGCGTGGCATCCCGGTGTTCGCCTGGAAGGGCGAGACCCTGGAGGAGTACTGGTGGTGCACCGAGCAGGCGCTGACCTGGCCGGCCGATGCGGACGGTCAGCCGCAGGGGCCGAACATGATCCTCGACGACGGCGGCGATGCCACCATGCTCGTGCACAAGGGCGTGGAATTCGAGACCGCCGGCAAAGTGCCAGCGGCGGAGGCCGGCGCCAGCGAAGAGTGGAAGGTCTTTCTCAGTCTGCTCACCCGGACCTTGGCCGACGAACCGGGCAAATGGACGCGGCTCGCCTCCGGCGTCCGGGGTGTGACCGAGGAGACGACCACGGGCGTGCACCGACTCTACGACATGGAGAAAAAGGGCGAGTTGCTCTTCCCTGCGATGAACGTCAACGACTCGGTCACCAAGAGCAAGTTCGACAACCTCTACGGCTGCCGAGAATCGCTCATCGACGGCATCAAACGAGCGACGGATGTGATGATCGCCGGCAAGATTTGCGTCGTGGCCGGCTACGGCGACGTGGGCAAGGGCTGCGCGCAGGCCTTTCGCGGCATGGGCGCGACGGTCTGGGTCACGGAGATTGATCCGATCTGCGCGCTGCAGGCCGCAATGGAGGGTTACCGGGTGGTCACCATGGAGCACGCCGCCTCGAAGGCCGACATCTTCGTCACCGCCACCGGAAACGTTGACGTGATTACGCACGATCACATGGCGGCCATGAAGGATGAGGCGATCGTATGCAACATCGGGCACTTCGACTCGGAGATCGACATCGCCTCCACGGAGAAATATCAATGGGAGGAGATCAAACCGCAGGTCGACCACATCATCTTCCCGGACGGCAAGAAGGTCATCGTGCTTGCCAAGGGGCGCCTGGTGAACCTCGGGTGTGCGACTGGGCATCCAAGCTTTGTGATGTCGGCCTCGTTCACCAACCAGGTGATCGCACAGATGGAGCTGTGGAACCACCCGGAGAACTATGAAAGGAAGGTCTATGTTCTGCCCAAGCACCTGGACGAAAAGGTCGCCCGCCTGCACCTGAAAAAGATCGGCGCCGACCTGACGCACATGAGCAAAAGGCAGGCCGACTACATCGGCGTGCCCGTCGAGGGTCCGTACAAGCCGGAGCACTACAGATATTAACGACGTGAGGGGTGAGGGGTGAGGGGTGAGGGGTGAGGGGTGAGGCGTAAGATAAGGTTAGTTGGCAGTTCGCAGTCGTCAGTTGGCAGCAAAACCTAAAAGAAAGATCTTTTCTTTCTGCCGACTGCCAACTGTTAACTGCCAACCTTATTCGCCTCACCCCTCACACCTCACGGAAAAAGGCATTAGGTATGGAATCACAACGAAAATTCGAGCCCGTCTTCAGCTTCGAATTCTTCCCGCCGAAGACGCCCGAGGCGGCGGAGAAGCTGCGCGCCACCCGCGATGAGCTGGCCCGGCTCGAGCCGCGTTATTTCTCGGTCACGTTCGGCGCCGGCGGTAGCACCCAGCAGGGCACGTTGGAGACGGTGCTGGAGATTCAGCGCGCCGGCTTCGACGCGGCGCCGCACCTGTCGTGCATCGGCACGACCCGCGAGGGGATTCGCGCAATCCTGCAGACCTATCGCGACGCCGGTATTCGTCATATCGTGGCGCTGCGCGGGGACATGCCCTCGGGCACTGGCGGGGCCGGCGAGTTTCGCCATGCGAACGATCTGGTCGAGTTCATCCGGGCCGAGACCGGCGATCACTTTCGCATTGAGGTGGCCGCCTACCCGGAAATCCACCCGCAGGCACCGGGCGCCGAGGCGGATCTGCTGAACTTCAAGCGCAAGGTCGAGGCAGGCGCGGACAGCGCGCTGACCCAGTATTTTTTCAACCCGGACGCCTACTTCCGCTTCGTCGACGACTGCGAGCGCCTGGGCGTGGATATCCCCGTCGTTCCGGGCATCATGCCCATCACCAACTACAAGCAGCTTGCGCGGTTTTCCGATGCGTGCGGGGCCGAGATCCCGCGTTGGATCCGCAAGCGCCTGGAAGACTTCGGGGACGACGTTGCGGCCATCCGCGCTTTCGGCGAGGACGTCGTGACGGCTCTGTGCCGCCACTTGCTCGATGCGGGCGCGCCGGGTCTGCACTTCTACACCATGAACCAGTCTGCCGCGACACTGGCCCTGTGGCGAAACCTCGGCCTTTAGGGCTAGGGCCGGGGGGTTTCAGCGTATCGGCGGGCGACATGACCCGGTCCCGAAGCAATGCCCGCTCGCGTGCGCCGAGGCGATGCGGCTGGTAGAGTTAGGCCATGAAAAAGTCCGGTTTGAAATCCGAACAACGCCTCATCGGTTGGCGAGAATGGCTTTGCCTGCCCGAGTTCGGAATCGAACACATCAAGGCGAAGATCGACACCGGGGCTCGCACGTCGGCACTGCATGCCTTCGCGGTCGAGCCCTACCGCCGCCGCGGCGTGCAGCGCGTGCGCTTTGGCGTTCATCCGCTGCAAAGGCGCTCCGACCTGGTCGCCGAATGCGACGCGGAGGTTATCGACCACCGCTGGGTCAGCGACTCGGGCGGACACCGCGAGCAGCGCTACGTCATCGCCTCCGAAGTACAGCTGGGCGGAGTGGCCTGGACCATCGAGCTGACCCTGACCGACCGGGAAACGATGCTGTTTCGCATGCTGCTGGGGCGCACGGCGCTGGCGCGGCGCTTCGTAGTCGACCCCTCACGCTCGTATCTGCAGGGAGACTGCCCGCCGGCGGCCCCTTAAGTCCCATCCATCGCCGGGCCTCGGCGAAGAGGTCCACCGACCGCCCAACGAAGGAAGCGCACCATGAAGATCGCCATTCTGTCACGCAATCGCAAGCTGTACTCGACCCGTCGACTGGCCGAGGCATGCGAGCAGCGCGGCCACGAGGTCCAGGTGATCGATACCCTCAAGTGTTACATGGACATCGCCACCATGCGGCCGGGCATCTATTATAAGGGCGAGCGGCTGGAGGGCTTCGACGCGGTCATTCCCCGCATCGGCGCCTCCATCACCTTTTACGGGCTGGCGGTACTGCGCCAGTTCGAAATGCGCGGCGTGTTTCCTCTGAACGAATCAGTGGCCATCGGCCGCGGCCGGGACAAACTGCGCTCGCTTCAGCTGCTCGCGCGCAAGGGTATCGGTCTGCCCGTGACCGGCTTCGCCCACGATGTGGAAAATACGCAGGACCTCATCGAAATGGTCGGAGGCGCGCCCCTGGTGGTCAAGCTCCTGGAGGGCACCCAGGGCAAGGGGGTGGTGCTGGCCGAAACCAAAAAGGCGGCCGAGAGCGTCATCGACGCCTTTCGCGAGCTCCACGCCGATTTTCTGGTTCAGGAGTTCATCCGTGAGGCCGGCGGCTCCGACGTGCGCTGCTTCGTCATCGGCGAAAAGGTGGTGGCCGCGATGCAGCGCAGCGCCAAGGAAGGGGAATTCCGCTCCAACCTGCACCGCGGCGGGCAGGCCAGTATCACGCGCCTTACGCCTGAGGAGCGATCCACGGCGGTTCGCGCCGCTCGCACTATCGGCCTGAACGTGGCCGGCGTGGACATCCTGCGCTCCAACCACGGACCGCTGGTCATGGAGGTCAACTCCTCGCCGGGGCTGGAGGGGATCGAAACCGCGACGGGCAAGGACGTGGCGGCCATGATCATTTCCTTCATCGAGAAGAACGGCAAGCCGCACAAGACCAAGACCCGGGGCAAGGGCTAGGGGACGGAGTGGCGTATGGCAGAGCACGACGTCTGGATTAACGATACGCGGGTCGGGCCCGGTGAACGCCTGACCGTCGACCTTCCGGTCGCCAAGCTCTATACGCACACGCAAATGGCCATGCCGGTGCACGTGGTCAACGGCCGGCGAAAGGGGCCTCGCCTGTTCGTCAGCGCCGCGATTCACGGCGACGAGATCATCGGTGTGGAGGTCATCCGCCGCCTGCTCAGGCTTCCGGCGCTCAAGCGCCTGCGCGGCAGCCTGTTCGCCATACCCATCGTCAATGTGCACGGCCTGATACATCGCTCGCGTTATCTGCCGGACCGGCGGGACCTGAACCGCAGCTTCCCCGGTTCGGAGCGGGGCTCGCTGGCGGCGCGGCTGGCGGACCTGTTCATGACCGAGATCGTCGAGCAGTGCACCCACGGGATAGATATCCATACGGCGGCGCAACACCGCAGCAACCTGCCCCAGATCCGGGCAAACCTCGACGACCCCGATACCGAACGCCTGGCGCGGGCCTTCGGCGTACCGGTGCTGCTCAACTCCGACTTGCGCGACGGGTCGCTGCGCGAGGCCGCCGCCGAGCGGGGCATGCCCATGCTCTTGTACGAGGCCGGCGAAGCCCTTCGCTTTGACGAGGTGTCCGTTCGGGCGGGCGTTGACGGAATCGTCAACGTCATGCGCACCCTGGAGATGCTCCCAGCCAGCCGGCGCAAGCGCCGCGGCGAACCCATGATATCCAGAGCCAGCACCTGGGTGCGGGCCCCGGAGAGCGGCATCCTGCGAACCATGGTGGCACTGGGCGGCTATGTCGAGCGCGGTTGGCGCCTGGGGGTGATTTCCGATCCCTTCGGCGAACGCGAGGCCGAGGTCACCAGCCCCGTGTCGGGCCTGGTCATCGGCCGCACCAATCTGCCCCTGGTCAACCAGGGCGAAGGACTGTTCCACATTGCCCGCTTCCCTGCGGACAGCGATGCGGCCGCCTCGGTCGAGGCATTCCAGGAAGAGCATCAACCCGAGGAGGGCGACAACGGCGAGCCGGACATCGAGGGGCCCATTCTGTGATCCAGGCCTGGGAGCGGCGCACATTGCAATTTGGCGCGCGGTACGTAGACTGATGGCCCCCATGGACAACGCCAGTTTCATATCGCGCGACCTGTCGGTGCTCTGGCACCCCTGCACGCAAATGAAGGACCACGAGTGGCTGCCCGTGGTCCCCATCCGCCGCGGCCGGGGCGTGTGGCTCGAGGACTTCGATGGGCGTCGCTACATCGACGCCGTCAGCTCGTGGTGGGTCAATCTGTTCGGCCACTGCAACCCGCGCATCAACGGGGCGATCGCGGCCCAACTCGAGGAACTCGAGCACGTGATCCTGGCCGGGTTTTCGCACGAGCCGGTGGTCCAACTGTCCGAGCGGCTAACCGCCCTCGCCCCCGCCGGGCTGACCCGCGCCTTCTACGCCGACAACGGCTCCTCGGCCGTCGAGGTCGCGCTGAAGATGAGCTTTCACTATTGGCGCAACACCGGCAAGCCGGAGAAGACCAAATTCATCGCCCTGGGCAACAGCTACCACGGCGAGACCCTGGGGGCCCTGGCCGTCGGCGATGTCGCCTTGTACAAGGAGACCTATGCGCCCCTGCTCATGGAGGTCATCACCGTCCCCTCGCCCGACTGCTTCTCGCGCGAGGCGGGCGAGTCCTGCGAGGACTACTCGCGGCGCATGTTCGCGCACATGGAAGAGGCCCTGGCACAACACGCCGACGAGGTCTGCGCAGTCATTGTCGAACCGCTTGTGCAATGCGCCGGGCACATGCGCATGTACGACCCGGCGTATCTCAGCCTGTTGCGCGAGGCCTGCGATCGGCACGGCGTGCACCTGATCGCCGACGAGATCGCGGTGGGGTTCGGGCGCACCGGGACGCTGTTTGCCTGCGAGCAGGCGGATATCAGCCCCGATTTCATGTGCCTGTCCAAGGGACTGACCGCCGGTTACCTGCCGCTGTCGGTGACGCTGACCACCGATGAGGTCTACCAGGCCTTCTATGACGACTACGAAACGCTGCGGGCCTTTCTGCACTCGCACAGTTATACCGGCAATCCGCTCGGCTGCGCCGCGGCGCTGGCAACCTTGGATATCTTTGAGCAGGACGACGTGATCGAAGCCAACCGCGGCCTGGCCGATGCCATGCGCGAAGCCTTCGCGCCGCTGGCCGATCATCCCCACATCGGCGAGGTTCGCCAGCACGGCATGATCATCGCCGCGGAAATGGTCCAGGACAAGGCCACCCGCACCCCCTACCCGTGGCAGGAACGCCGCGGCCTGCACGTCTACCGACACGGTCTGGCCAACGAGGCCCTGCTGCGACCGCTGGGCAACGTGGTCTACCTCATGCCGCCCTACGTGATTACCCCCGACCAGATCCAACACCTCGCCCGCGTCGCCGCCGAGGGTATCGACATCGCCACCGGTGCGTGAGGGGTGAGGAGTCAGGCGTGAGGCGGACCTAGTTGGCAGTTGGCAGCAAGACGTCGTTCAAAGGCATTTTTCTTTCTGACTACTGCAGACTGCCAACTGACCACTCCGCCCGCGAAGCGGGCGGTTGTTCTGCCAACTGCCGACTGACATCTGATAACTTTAGAGTATGCGCATCCCCCGCATCTATCTCCCCAAGGCCCTGAACACGGGCGATACCGTCGAGCTCGACGAGCGCGCGGCGCGTCACGCGGTCAAGGTCTTGCGGCTTCGCCCCGGCGACGCACTGGTGCTGTTCAACGGCGAGGGCGGGGAGTTCGACGCGACTCTGGAAGGCGGTCCGCGCGAGGCGCCGCGCGTCCAGGTGCGCGAACACCGCGCCGGCGGTGTGGAATCGCCCCTGCAGCTTCACCTGGCCCAAGCGGTAGCCCGAGGCGAACGGATGGACTTCGTCATACAGAAGGCCGTGGAGTTGGGCGTCAATGTGATCACACCCCTGATGGCCGAACGCTGTGTGGTACGCCTCGACGGCGAGCGCCGCGCCCGGCGCGTGGCGCATTGGCAGGGTGTGGCCATCAGCGCGGCCGAGCAATGCGGCCGCGATCGGATTCCGACTATCGAGGAGCCGCTGGAATTCGAGGCGTGGCTGGGCTCGCCGTGGGACGGTCCCCGCCTGGTGCTCGCCCCGCTCGCGCGACGGGGACTGCGCGACTTCGGCCCGGAAACGTCCCGTGCGCGTCTGATGATTGGGCCGGAAGGCGGCCTGACCGACTCTGAGCTCGAACGGGCCTGCACGGCCGGTTACGAAGCCGTTCGCCTGGGTCCGCGCATCCTGCGCACGGAGACGGCGGCCGTCGCCGCGCTGACGGCGCTGCAGGCGCTCTGGGGCGACTTGTGCAATTAGCGAGATAAACGAGGGAACGGCCCGGCGAGAAGTCCGACCCGCAACGATGCCTTGGGCGTCAGGCGATGCCCGGGGAGCTTTGCTGCAAACGCTCGAGGCGCCTCTCCAAATCGTCGATATCCGGCACCGCGACCACTTCGCCATTGATCTCGACGACGGCCGCGACCGACGACTCGGTGGGGGCACCTTCGTGCGGTTTCGTGTTGTCGTCGTTGACCAGCCGCAGTTGCGGAATGGCCTGCGTCAGGATACCGATGTACGGCAGGCGCTGGTTTCCGCTGAGCGTGTTGACCACGGCTATCCGGCTGACTGCGTTCGGCGGGGCAAAGGTGTCGCCGGTGGCAACCTCAAAGGAAATCAGCGGCACCCGCCGGTCGCGCCAGGTCACCATCCCCAACAGCCAGTCGGGGCTGCCCGCCAGGGCTTCCGGTTCGTTATAGGCGACGATTTCCGCCACGGCCGCGTTGGGCAGCAGCACCGGTCGGTTTCCCATCGGCAGCAGCAGACAATGCACCGCCGATGAGCTGCGGGCGGCGGCCTCGGCGGCCGGGTTCCGACCCACGGTGTTCAGATAGGTGATGTCCGCCATGGCGCTATTTCCCCTTGTAACCCAACAGCTCGACCAGAGCCCTGGCCAGCGCTTCGGGGTCCCCTTCGCGGCTGACAACCCCCGTGGCTCGAACCGCATCGGGCATCGCGCTGATCACGCAGCTGGCGCGGTCCTGCGCCCATACCTGTCCGCCGGCCTGCGCGAGGGCCCGGCAACCGGCGACCGCGTCGTCCCCCATGCCAGTGAAGATTATCGCCCCACTGCCGCGGCCATAACGCGCGGTCACGTCCTGCAGCACGCGGTCGATCGAGGGACGATAGCCCGCCGGTTCCGTGCAGGGGTGCAGTTCCAGGGCGCCGATGGGGTTGATGACGAGGCGCTCGTCGACAGGCGCCACCAGCACCTGGCCGTGGCGCAGGACGTGACCCACCCGCGGGGTGGTGACCTGGAAACTGCAGCTGCGATCGAGCTGGTCGGCAAGCAGTGAGACGAAATTCTCGCCCAGATGCTGCGCGAGGATGAAGGCTACCGGCAGGTCCGCCGGCAGCGCGTGCAAAAAACGTTTGACCGTCTGCGGCCCCCCCAGCGAGGCGCCGAGGACCCACACGTTGCGGGCCAGGCCGGCGTCGCTTTGCGGCGGGATCGTGAGCTGACTGGTCGTTGGATCCACCGCGATGTGCTCGATGGCACGCCCCGTAAGCTCGGCAATCTTGCGCAGCAGCTTGCCGTAGCCGGCGGCGCGATCGGCCGGCGTGTTGAGCGGTAGTGCGGAGACATCGTTGAAGATTATCGGCACGGGTGAGCGCTCGAGAAGATGCTCGAGAAAATCCACCTCGCGCTCGACCTGCGCATCGATGTCGAGGATCAGCACCGCCGCGCGCTTTTGTTCGAGCTTGTTGATAAACAGCTCGCTCAACGGCTCGCTCATGATCACCCGCAGCCCGCTGCGCGCGAGCATCGATTCCAATTGCATACGCCGCTGCACGGAATCAGACGCAATAGCGACTCGTAATCCGTTCAGATCTCGCGCATGCAAGGCGGGGTTGCTCATAATTGCCGTCACCACCCGAAGCCGCCGTCACTCGGCCAGCAGCTCCTGTATGTTTTCCAGTAGTTCGCTCTCCTGGAACGGCTTGCCCATATAGCTGTTGACGCCGATGTTCATGGCGCGTTCTCGGTGTTTGGCACCGGTGCGCGACGTGATCATGATGATCGGAACGTCCCTGAGCCGCTCGTCGTTACGCACGTTGGTTGCGAGCTCGAAACCGTCCATGCGCGGCATCTCGATATCCAGCAACATGAGATCGGGGACCTGCTCTTGCAGCAGCGCCAGGGCGTCGACGCCGTCCTTCGCGGTCATCACGTTCATGTTGTTGCGCTCCAGCAGCCGCGCTGTCACCTTGCGCACGGTGATGGAGTCGTCGACCACCATGACGGTCGGGATATGTTCCTCCTCCACCTCGCGCTCGGCCGTGACGTCGATCACAGCGCGCGCCTCGTGCGTAATCCCGTGGCGAATCAGCATGCCGAGGTCGAGGATCAGCACGACCGTGCCGTCGCCCATGATGGTGGCCCCGGAGATGCCGTGCAGGGTAGCCAGCTGCGGGCCGACCGACTTGACCACAACCTCGCGCGAACCGATGAGGCCGTCGACGGACAGTGCCGCGCGGTAATCGCCGCTTCGCGTGAGCAGCAGCGGGGCCTTCTTGCCCTCGCCCGGCAGAGTCGGTTCGCTCAGCCCCATCACACTGCCCAGGTGCATGAACGCGTATTCCTCGCCCAGCCAATCGTAAACGGGCTTTTCGCCGCTAAATAGTGCGGCCAGCTCCTCATGGCTAATGCGCTCGATGCCCTCGACACTGAGCAGCGGCACGGCGAACGTCTCCTCGCCGGCGTTGACCATCAGCGCCCGGGTGACGGACAGCGTCAAGGGCAAGCGCACCGTAAACAGGGTACCCTGGCCCTTGCGCGTATCGATGGTCAGCGTACCGCCGAGCTGTTTGATCTCGCTGTTGACGACGTCCATGCCCACACCGCGGCCGGCGATCTGGGTAATCGTCTCGGCCGTACTGAAACCGGATTCGAGAATCAGGTCCAGCAGCGCTTCCTCGGTCATCTGGCTATCGGCCTCGATGCGCCCGCGCGCGATCGCCTTGCGGCGAATGGCGTCGATGTCGATACCCGCGCCGTCGTCGGAGACCCGAATGACAATCTCGGAGCCTTCGCGCGACAGTGCCAGAGCGATGGTGCCGGCCGGCGGTTTGCCGGCGTCGGTGCGCTGCTGGGGGTTCTCGATTCCGTGCGCAATGGCGTTGCGCAGCATATGCTCCAGGGGCGCCATTACGCGATCGAGTACCGTGCGATCAAGCTCGTTTTCCGCGCCGACGAGCTGCAGCTCGGCCTGCTTGTTCAAATCATGGCTCGCCTGGCGCACGATGCGCCGCAAACGCGGTGCCTGGCCTGCAAACGGCACCATGCGGCTACGCATCAGGCCTTCCTGCAAGTCGGTGTTGACGCGCGACTGCTGGAGCAGCAGCGTCTCCGACTCGCGTGTCAGGTTGTTCAACAGGCCCTTCAAGCTGTCAAGGTCGCTGAGAGACTCAAGCATCGAGCGCGAGAGCTGCTGCATGTGCGTGAAGCGGTCGAACTCCAGCGGATCGAAGTCCTCGTAGCCACGCGTGCCGGCCTCTTCATAGCGGTGCTGGATCTGCGCCTCGGTCTCGATTTCGAACTGACGCAGTTGTTCCCGCAGGCGCGCCACCGTCTCATCGAGCTCCGTCAGGTTGAACCGGAAGCTGTTGACCTGTTGCTCGAGCCGCGAGCGATAGATGCTGACCTCGCCGGCGAAATTGACCAAATTGTCGAGCAGGTCGGCGCGCACACGCACCTGCTCGTGCTGAATACGCGAGCCCTTGCGCCGATCGCGCGAGCCGTCGTCCTCCTCGGGCTGCTCGACCTTGGGCAGAAACGGCGCGTCGGTCCCTTGGCCTTCCGTTTGCGCCTCGCCAGCGCGCTGTTCCATACCCGCCGGCGGTGCCGCCGTGAGGTCCTTGCCCGGCTCGCTGGGCGGCGGCGGGGCCGGGTTGGGCGCCGGGTCGGACGTCAGTTCGGACACTGGCGCCGCGCCGGTACCCGAGGCGCCCTGCGGACGCAGGCTCGGCGGTATGGCCGGCTCCGCCGACGGCGGCTCGTCTACCTTTTCCACGCCCTCCGGGGCCACGATGCGCGCCTCGGCGTGTGTGCCATTGGCGCCGCCGCCCGGCAGCAGTTCCTCGACGGCGACGATAATGTCGCTCGCCGGCGCAAGCGGCGTGTGGTCACGCACACCTTCGAGCATCTGAACGAGGCGGTCCTGGGCCAACTGGAGCACGTCGAACAGGCGTTTGGAGGCGTCGACGTGCCCGTCGGCGACCGCCGTCAACAGGGACTCGACTTTGTGACTGAGGTCGCCGATCTCAGTGACGCCCGCCATGCGCGCGCCGCCCTTGAGCGTGTGGAGCTCGCGCTGCATGGTCATGACCAGATCGGGATTGTTGGGCTCGTCGACCCACTGGCGAAGTGTTTCGTCGCTCGTGTCGAGGATCTCGGTACCCTCCTCCAGGAAGATATCGAGCAGTTCCTCGTCGTACTCGGCCGTTCCGTGCTCGGGCGCCGGCGCCGGATCGGGCTGTGGGGTCTCATCCGTGACGGCGCGCTTCGATTGGGATTGCGCCTCCTGATGGAGCCGGTCGACGCGTTCGTGCAGCGCCGAGCTGTCGGGCAGCGATGCGCCCACCTCGGCCAACAGCGGCACCGTCTGTTCAATCAGATCGATGCTGTCGGCAAGCACGTTGACAGCATCCTGGGTCAGGGGCAGGTGCTTTTCCTGCAGAAGCTTGGCATACCGCTCGAGCTTGCCTCCGAGGTCGGCGATGAAATCGATGTCCGCCGTACGCGAGCTGCCGTGCAGCGTGTGCAGAGCGCGCACGAGGCCATCATCGGCCGTACAGCGCTGACCGGCCCGGCAATCGGCCACGACCTGGCGCAGATGCGTAAGATGCCCCTCGGTTTCCTTACGGTAGATCTCGAGCAAAACGGGGTCGAAACGCCCCGTCGCCTGGGCCTCGGCTTCGGCCGTCGGCTCGGCCGGCGAGGCCGGCTGCGCAGCGCCATCCGTCGGCTCCGGCGGCGCCTCCAGTGTGATGTTCTCCTCGGCAGGCTCCTCGCCCGGCGATTCCGAGGTCGGCGGGGCCATCTCGATATCCAGGCCCTGACTCAAGGCGTGCGCCGACTCCATCAGCAGCAACAAGGGCTGACCCGGCTTGGCCCCGGTACGAAACAGCTCGAAAAACTGCGGCAGCGCCTGCAGGGCGCGCTCGAGCAGGTCGAACATCACGGGGCCGGCCTGAATCGTGTGGTCGATGACCCGATTGAGCATGTTTTCGAAGGCCCAGGCGAATTCCCCGATGTCGGTGGCACCAACCAGGCGGCCGCTGCCCTTGAGCGTGTGGTAGGAGCGGCGCAGGTCCTTGAGGGCCTCCTCGTCGGTCGGATTGTCCCGCCACTGAGGCAGCAGGCGACCGATGTTACCCAGCTCCTCTTCGGCCTCCTCCATGAATATCTCGATGATCTCGTCATCGATCTCACTCATGCCTTGCGATTCGGAGCTCGTGGGAGTGGACGATGGTTCCGCCGCCGGGGTTTCCGCCTCCGGCCCGGGTTCGGGCGCAAGCTCGGAGCCGGACAGGGGCTCGGGTTCGAGACCGCCGGGCCTCTGCGGCGCAGACGATTCAATGCCGACATCCGGTGACTGCGGCAGGGCCTGGAGATCGATCTGAGTTGGCTCGTCGCCCGCGGCGGCGGACGGGGGCGGTGCAGCCCCTCCCAAGGCGGCGACCACGGCATCGCGCGCGGCGGTCAACTCGGCGAGTGCGGAACTATCGAGCGCGAGCTCGCCCCGGGCGACCCGCTCGACGCGAGTGGCCAGGTCCGACAACGCATCGGCGCCCGCGGCCCCGGTCGATGAAACATGCTCGGCCAGTTGTTCAATCACGGTGCGCAGCAGGCCGGTGGCGCCACTATCGGTGGGGTCGAGCAACCACATGTCCATGGCCTCGACCAGGCTGGCGCTGTCCACGGTAGAGTCGGAGGCGAAATCGGGCGCGGGCTCGAGTGACAGCTCGGCGCCCGCGGGCGCCTCCAGGTCGACAATCGACTCGGCCGGCATGATCCGTGTGACATCGGGTCCGACGTCTAGATCGATTGCCTCGGTTGGCGGTTCATTTTTTTTTATGTCGGGCGCAGCACCGCGGGCATGGCCGAGCGCCTCGAGGCTGTGCTCGGCCACGTCGAGAATGGCGCTCGGATGACCCCAACGCTCGGCGATGGACTCCAGATAGTATTCGATACTCGTAATGGCGTCGGCCAGGGTGTCGAGCGAGCTTTGCTCGGGTACGGCGTGCTTGTCCAGAAGTTCGCTGCTGACGTAGGCGGTACAGGCGTCGACCAGTTCGGCGGCCCGATCCAGATTGAGCATCGACAGGCTGCCGCGGATGCTTGCAAGATACTGCGGCACCTGCTGGAGCAGTTCGTGATCGTTCGGGGTATTGCCGTAGGCGGCGATGGCCTCTTTGATCCGCGCCAGCTCGGTCTTCGCCTCGCCAATGGCCAACTGCACGACCTGGTGATACTCGGGGTCGGTTACCCGGATCTCCTCGCTGGAAATACCGTCGGTCGAGGGCAGATCCTCGGCGTGCTCCGCCTCGTCGTTGGCGGCACGCACGCGCCCCACATCGGCAAGCGAGCCCTCCACCGAAAGCAGGGCTCCCGCGACATCCATCAAGGTGTCGTCGTCTACCGCGCGTTCGCCGGCAATCATTTCGGACAGCACGGTCGTTTGCGCCTGCACGCTCTTGCGCTGCACGCCCAGGCCGAGCATGGCCAGGGTATCGGCCATCTGAGTCAGTGAGTCGACCAGCGGCTTTAGGGTGGCAACATCGCGATCGTCGCTGCGCACGAAGATGTCGAGGTTGTCCTTGATACGCGACAGATCGTCGAGAATGACCTTCGAAACCGTCTCCAGCAGCGAGACGTTCGGGCCCGCGAGGCTCTCGCGCGCGCGATCGACCGCCTGGGCATCGGGCAGGAGCTCGTCGAGATGGAAGGCGGATTTGAGCGCCCTGACGGTCTCGCCCGTCGAGCTCGACTGGGCGACGTAGAACAGGAGATTTTTGATCAAATCGGACGGGGGCTCTTCCGAGAGCGCCACCTCGCCCCCGTCGATAACACGCTTGACCTGACGGTCGACCTGACCGAGCAGCAGCTTGACCGCCACACTCGACTCCAGGCCACCGTCGAGCAAACCCTCGACAACACCGCCGGCGGCCCACAACAACCGGCCCGATTCCTCCTCGCGGGCGGCCTGACGCAGCTGGCCGATGACGTCGCCGATCTTTTGCAGGCTCGCCTCGCGGTTTTGATCACGGAACCAGCCGAGCAGCCCCAGGTGATAGAGATGGCGCAGCTTGCGCGCCAGCTGGGCCAGGTCTTCGGATTCACCTACCGACTCCGGTGCCGGCGCCGCAATGCTCAGGTCCGGGCTGAACAGGGCATTTTCCGACAGCAGCGCCTCGCCGCGAGCGGCGCGCAGGTCGTTGAGCAGCGGCATCAGCACCAGCGGCATGTCCTGCTGGCCCGACTCGACCTTATCGAGATAGTCCGGCAGCTGAAGCATCCCGCGCATCAACGCCTCATAGGCATCGTCCTTGTGGATGACCTTGCCATCGACGATGGCCTGAGCGAGCTTTTCCATCTCCTCGGCGACCAGGCTGGCGCCGTAGAGCTCGACCATCTGCAGTGTGCCGTGGACCTGGTGCAGGTAATTGATGCAAAACCGCAGCTTGGTCTCGTCCTCGGTATTGTCGACGAAGGCCTCCAGTGCCGAGCGCGCCTGCTGCAGCGTCTCGTCGATCTCGGATTTGACCCAGGTCAGGGTGCCATAATCGAAATCGTACGCCATGGCTAACCCCTGCCCGCCCCGTCTTCAAGAAGGCGTCGAAATGCCAGGGTGTTCTCGTAGAGCACCGGTTCCATGGCGGGATGATCCCAACCCATGATCTCGCCCGCGCCCAGGACCAGCAGGCCGCCGGGACGCAAATGCTCGACCAGATGGTTCAGCGCAACGATGCGCCGGTCTCGCTGAAAATAGATAAGCAGGTTCTGGCAGACGATGACATCCATCATGCCCACCGGGGCATGCGCCAGGTCGAGGACGTTGATCGGCGTGAAGCACACGCGCTCACGCAGCCGCGGCTTGACCTGGAAGCGCTCACCGTCAAGCGGCTCGAAATAACGCATGAGTACCTGCGGCGGTACGTCCTTGAGTTTGCTGCGGTGGTAGATTCCGGCGCGACCGACAGCGAGCGCCGGCACACTGATATCCGAGGCGGTAACGCCGAAGTAGTAGCCAGCGCCGCTGTCGCCGAGATATTGGTCGATGACCATCGCCAGCGAATAAGGCTCCTCGCCCGTGGAACAGCCCACGCTCCATAGATCGATGGTGGGAGTAACACCCGCCGCGCTCGCCGGTGGAAGCCCGCGCAGATAGACGTCGCGTACCAGCGACAGAGAGCTCTGATTGCGGAAAAACCGCGTCTCGTGGACCGTCAGGCGATCGACCAGCCGCGCCCATTCCACCATGCCACGGCTGCCGGACGTCACGTAATCGTAGTACGCGCCATAGTCCGCGATGCCCAACTCGCGCATCCGCGGACCGAAGGCCGTAACCAGGAAGGACTTGCGGTTCTCGGGCAGGGTAATGCCGGTGCGCTGCTCGAGCAGCTGCGACCACATAGCGAACTCTGCGTCGCTCATGGGCGGCAAGGTACTCAGGCGCCATTCCATTGGCTGTTGTCCCGCCGAGTGGTGCGCCATGGTCAGTGACTGTCCTCTCGTCTCGCTCAGGCAGGCAGCTTGAAGCCCGCAACCGAGCGGCGCAGCTCGTTGGCGAGCTCCGCAAGGTTACCGACCGATGCCGCCGTCTCATTGGTACCGGCTGAGGTCTGGGTCGTGATCTCCTGAATGACGTTCATGGTGTCGGAGATATTGGTGGCGGCGACCGCCTGCTGCGAAGCCGACTGCGAAATGTTCTGAATCAGGGCAGCGAGGCGCTTGGACACGTTTTCAATCTCTTCGAGCGATTCACCGGCGTTCTGCGCCAGCTGCGCACCGGCGACCACCCCGGAGGTACTCTGCTCCATGGAGGCGACGGCCTCGTTGGTGTCGGACTGAATGGTCTTGACCAGTGCCTCGATTCGACGCGTGGCGTCCGCCGAGCGCTCCGCGAGGCGCTGCACCTCGTCGGCCACGACCGCGAAGCCGCGGCCCGCCTCGCCCGCCATGGCCGCCTGGATGGCCGCGTTCAAGGCGAGAATGTTGGTCTGCTCGGCGATGTCGTTAATGAGCTCGACGATGTCGCCAATTTCCTGCGAGCTTTCACCGAGGCGCTTGATACGTTTTGCAGTCTCCTGAATCTGCTCGCGAATGGTGTCCATGCCGTTGATGGTCTTTTGCACGGCTTCGGCGCCCTTGACCGCGATGCCCACCGAGCGGTCGGCCTCTTCGGCGAGCTGCGTCGCGTTCGAGGACACCCCTTCAATCGACACCGCCATTTCGTTGATGGCCGTACTGGCTGCAGTGATCTGCTGCGCCTGGTGGTCACTCGCCTCGGCCAGGTGCATGGCGGTGGCCTGCGTCTGCTGGGCCGCCGAGGACACCTGCTGCGTGGTGTCGTTAATGGCCGTTACCAGAGTGCGCAGCGCGTCGATGGCGTAGTTGATGGAGTCGGCGATGGCGCCCGTGACATCCTCGGTCACGGTGGCGGTCACGGTGAGGTCACCGTCGGCCAAGTCGCCCATTTCGTCGAGCAGGCGCAAAATGGCCTGTTGGTTTCGCGTGTTCTGCTCTTCGATCTGTCGGCGCTGTTTCTCGGTGACGTCCAGACGCACCTTGGAGTCGCGCTGGTACATGTAGCCCAAGAGCACGAGCATCACGAGCGCGATGACGCCGAAGATGTCGCCCATGGTCGAGGACAGCAGGCGGTTCTCGATGGAACGGTTGTACGCCGCCGACAGGGCCTGAATCTTGGCCAGGAGATCGTCACTGCTATTGAGAATGTCGTTGGAGGCCGCCGACACCTGGAACATTTCCGGCGAGCGCTCGAGAATGGCCCCGACCTGGCTGCTGATCTGATCGAACAGATTCTTCACCTGCTGCAGCTTGCCGCGGGCGGTGGGCTCGACGACCGCTCGGATGTGCAGACTCTTGTTGCCCTTGAGCATACCCTCGATGACGCGCCCGAACAGCGCCGCGTCACGACCGAAGCGGTCGGCGGCAATCTCGGCGCCTTCACCGCCTTCGAGCACCTTGCTGACGTTGTTGGCGATACGCTGGATCAACATCAGCTGACGCGTGGCGATGTATATCTGCTCGGGCGAGCTGCCCTGGTCGGTCATCGTCGAGACGACCTCGTCGGACAGCGCGAGCAGCGTTGGGATCTTGTCGTTGATGCCCTGAATGTACTTTCGCGTCGTGGCAACGATGTCCTTGCGCTTTAGAATCGAGTCGACGTCATTGCTGTACTTGTCCCACGAGGCCCTGAGCGCCTTGAGCTGTGCCTGCACATCGGCAGGCGTGGCCGGCATACCCGTCTTGTTGTTGCCCCGGGTCTGCATCTGCAGAATGTGGGAGAACTCGTCGCGGCTGCTCTTGAGCAGGGAGAAGGCGGCAAGCTTACCGGTCGAGGCCTGGGCCGCGTGCTTGGCTATCTCCTGGGAAAGCACTCGCTCATCGCCGAGATAACCGATGTATTCCTTGTCGTATCCGTCCTGAATCGCCGCCAGTCCGTAAGTCACCGCCATCGCGACCACGAAAATGATGAGAAAGACGATCAGGACCAGCAGTCCGCGGCCGCTTGAGGCACTGGACATGAGGTCTTTGGATTTTGCCTTCATCAGATCAACTCCCGACTCCGCAGAGTCCTATTGTCTTGAGCGGACGCGCCGCTGCGCGCGATACCAGCCCCACTCCACCTGGTTAGACAAGGCCGCACGCCCTCAGACGCGCCCCCCCACCTGCATGAACTGCTGACTGTGAGCCAGGGCCCGGACGCTGAACACGGCCCACAGGTTGCCGCCCTGACGATAGGCGCCGTTCAAAAACTCGCCGAGCTTGTCAGCCTCGGGGACCTCTTCCGTGGCGTCCTCATCGAAAAAGTGACGAAGCCCCAGCACCTCGTCGACCACCAGTCCGGCGGCCAGACCGCCATGGCGAACCACCAGCACACGGGTCCGCCTCCCCAAGGAGGTCTCCTCACCCTCGAGAAACCCCTTCAAATCCATGATCGGCAAGAGGTTGCCGCGCACATTCGAGATTCCCTTGACCCATTTCAGGGCCCCCGGCACTCGCGTGAGCGGCGGATATTCGAGAATTTCGCGCACGTCGCCGATGGCCGCCACCAGCCGGTGCTGGCCGACTCGAAAACCGATGCCCGACCAGCTGCGCCGAACCTCGACCTGCTGCGGAATTCCGAGCGCATTGCGCCGGCTGCGGGACTCGATATCCAGCAGCAGGCTCAACGGTTCTAAGGCAGGCGCCGCGGACACCGCTCACCGTCCTCCCGATTCTTCAGAGAAACGAGTTGATCTTGGCAATCAAGTCGGCCTCGACCACTGGTTTGGTAATGAAGTCCTTGGCCCCCTGGCGCAGCCCCCAGACGCGGTCGGTCTCCTGGTCCTTGGTGGTCACGATAATGACCGGGATATGACCGGTCTCCGGATCCTTGGTCAGGGTCCGCGTCGCCTGGAACCCGTTGAGGCCGGGCATCACGACATCCATGAGAACCAGATCGGGCTTTTCCTGTTTGGCCCGCTCAATTCCCTCCTCACCATTGGCCGCCGTCAGCACCTCGAGATTGTTCTTCTCGAGCATGCCTTTGAGTACATGCAGCTCGGTGGGTGAGTCGTCGACAATCAAAATCCGCGCCATGGGCCTCTCCTAACCTTTTGATTTCTGTATTCTATCTCCGTCGCCGCATCCCACGGTCCCGCGTGGGCGTTGGCCTGAACGCCAAGCGCGGGAAATGCCATCCCCACGCCCCCTTGTGCCGGTCAATGCACGTGCAGCACGTGCTTCTTGATGGCCCCCAACAACTCGTCCTTCGTGAACGGCTTGGTGAGATACTGCTCGGAGCCGACGATGCGGCCCCGAGCCCGGTCGAACAGCCCGTCTTTGCTCGACAGCATGATCACGGGTGTGGTCTTGAATTGCTTGTTGTTCTTGATGAGCGCCGTCGTCTGGTAGCCGTCCAGGCGCGGCATCATGATATCGACGAATATGATGTCCGGATGGTGGTCGGCGATCTTGGACAGCGCCTCGAAACCATCATTGGCCGTAATCACATCGCAGCCCTCCTTGGTCAGGAGGGTCTCAGCGGTCCGGCGGATGGTTTTGCTGTCGTCAATGACCATCACCTTGAGACCTTCAAAACCGTTTTCGTTTGCCATCCCCGACAGCGCTCGTAAATTGACTTAAGTATTGTATTCCCAAGGTATTTTTTGGTTATTATGCGCTTGGAGCTTAAACTTGCCCGATATTTAACACAAACTCGAGAAACAATCTATAAGTAACCATATTCTAGACAATATTTCCCCGCCGACCGGGTGTTCGCCGGTCCGGCTCAGTGTAGAGCGTATGAATCGATTACCGTTTATGTACACCCGTGGCACGGCCAATACAACTCCCGCTCCTGGTCGATACCGCCCTCGCTGCGGGACACAAGAGTACCTATCGGCGCGCCTCGGCAAAAACTTGACCGCCAGCTTTACAAACCCCGGGCAGGGAACCCGCAACGCCCCGCGGGGTCTATCGGGCAGGCTCGCTGGCGCCGACGCACTCGACGCGGCCCGCACCGTTCCGCCCCCTCACCGACAGTATCACCTCGCATGACGATCAAGCTCGGCGTGATAATGGACCCCATCGGGGCCATCCATTTCAAAAAGGACTCCACCCTGGCCATGCTGTTGGAGGCACAGCGGCGCGGCTGGACACTGCATTACATGGAGCAGGGCGACCTCTACCTGGAGGACAACCGGGTGCGGGCGAGCCTGCGCGAGCTGGCAGTCCATGACGACCCGGCGCATTGGTTCGATCTGGGAGAGGGGCGCGAGGCGGACCTGGCCGAGCTGGACGTCGTGCTCATGCGCAAGGACCCGCCCTTCGACATGGCCTACCTGTACAGCACGCATCTGCTGGAGCTGGCCGAGGCGGCGGGCACCCTCGTGGTCAATCGGCCCCGCTCGCTGCGCGATGCCAACGAAAAGCTGTTCACGGCCTGGTTCCCCCAGTGCATGCCACCGACCGTGGTGACGAGCCAGGCGAGGCGCCTGCGGGCCTTTCTCAAGACGCAAGGCGACATCATTCTCAAGCCCCTGGACAGCATGGGCGGGGCGTCGATCTTCCGCCTGCGCGCGAACGATCCGAACACGAACGTCGTCATCGAGACCCTGACCGCCCGGGGACGAACCCCGATCATGGCGCAGCGATTTCTCCCCGAGATCAGCGCCGGTGACAAACGCATCCTGCTCATCGACGGCGAGCCCGTCCCCTATGCCCTGGCCCGCATCCCGGCCGAGGGCGAGACCCGCGGGAATCTGGCCGTGGGCGGACGCGGGGAGGGCGTTGCCCTGACCGAGCGAGACCGCTGGATCTGCGCGCAGGTCGCACCCGCGCTGCGCGAGCGCGGCCTGATGTTCGTGGGCCTGGACGTCATCGGGGACTACCTCACCGAGATCAACGTCACCAGCCCGACCTGCATCCGCGAGCTCGACGCCCTCTATGACCTCAACATCAGCGCACAGCTGTTCGACCGCATCGCCGCCGTCCTGAACGAGCGGTCCCGGAGAAACGCCCAATGAGTTCCGTTCGTACCTCTCTGACCACCGCGCTGGTGGCAACCGTGCTCACCGTCGCCTTGAGCGCCTGCGGGCCGCGCCCCGACCCCGTCCACAAGGAGCAGATCCTCGCCATGGGGACGATGGTCAACATCACCCTCTGGGGTGTGGACAACGATGTGGCACAAAAGGCCTTCACCGCGGCCAATCAGGACTTCAATTACATGCAGACGGCCTATCACCCGTGGAAGCCCGGGCCGATGGGCCGCACCAATCAGCTGCTCGCGCTGGATGCCTGGTTCTCGGCCAACCCCTCGATACTGCCGCTGATCAAACGCGCCAAGGCCCTGTATCACGCCAGCGACGGCCTGTTCAATCCGGCCATCGGCCGGCTCATCGGCCTGTGGGGATTCCACTCCGACACGCTGCCCAAGGGCCCACCCCCGTCGAAGGCCGCCATCGAGCGCCTGGTCGCCCAACACCCGACCATGGACGATATCCAGATAAAAGGTATCCGCGTGCGCAGCACCAACCCGGCGGTCCAGCTGGACACCGGGGGCTTTGCCAAGGGCTACGCCGTGGACCGGGTCGTCGACCATCTGCGCCGCCTCGGCGTAAGCAACGCCATCGTCGATGCCGGCGGCGACCTGCGTGCCATCGGCAGCCACGGCGGCGAACCGTGGCACATCGGTATCCGCGATCCGAGCGCGCCGGGCATCCTGGCCGAGGTCGATGTCCAGGGCGACGAGAGCGTGTTCACCTCGGGGGTGTACGAGCGCTTCTACATGTACAAGGGCAAGCGTTATCACCACATCATCGACCCGCGCACCGGCTACCCGGCGCGCGGCACCACCTCGGCAACCGTCATCGGCTCCGACGGGGCGACGTCCGACGCGGCGGCCACGGCCCTGCTCATCGCAGGGCCGAAGCTGTGGCACCGCGTCGCCGAATCGATGGGCATCAAGTACGCGATGCTCGTAGCCAGTGACGGTACGGTCTACATGAATCCGGCCATGGCCAAACGCATGCATTTCGAACACAAACCGCCCAAGGTGGTCCTGAGCGCTCCGCTATGACACGCGCCGATATCGTCGTCCTGGTGCTGGCCCTGGCCCTGCTGCCGATGCTGTACGTGAAGTTCTGGCACCACGGCGCGGCTGGCGATGAGGTACGCATCATGGTCGACGGAAAGACCTACGAGACGGTCTCGCTCAAACACGACCGCCGCGTGACCGTCCACGGCGCCCTCGGCGACAGCGTGCTGGAGATCAAGCACGGCGCCGTGCGGTTCATCGCCTCGCCGTGCCCGAGCAAATACTGCATCCACAGCGGCTGGCTGCACGACGGCGGCGAATTCACGGCCTGCCTGCCCAATCGGGTGAGCATCGAGGTCACCGGCGCGCGGGCCCGTTATGACGCCATCAACTTCTAACGCACCCGACCCCCGATGGAACTGAGCGTTCAACCCACCCGCGCCGACCACCGCATCGCCTGGTTGACGGCGCTGGCGATCACGATCCATATCGCCGAGAGCGCCTTGCCCAACCCCTTGCCCGGGGTCAAACCCGGCCTGGCCAACGTGGTCACCATCGCGGTGCTGTGCCTGTACGGGTGGCGCATGGCCGCCTGGGTGAGCCTGCTGCGGGTGCTGGTGGGCAGCCTGCTGCTGGGCACGTTCCTGTCGCCGACCTTCGTGCTCAGCCTGACCGGCGCGCTGTGCAGCATCACGACCCTGGGCGCGGCCCACCTGCTCGGCGCCCGGCTGCCCGGGGCGGGCTTCGGCCCGGTTGGGTTCAGCCTGCTCGCGGCCATGGCCCACGTCGCCGGTCAGTTCTACTGCGCGTACTGGCTGTTCATCCCGCATGCGGCCCTGTTCACGCTTCTGCCCGTCCTGATGAGCATGGCCGTCGTGCTCGGCGTCATCAACGGTATAATCACCCGTACCATGTTGCAGCGCGTGACCCCCTGACTTCACCATGAATGCCGCGGCACCCGACACACCCAACATCAGCTCCGCCGACCGTCTGGGACTGACTCTGTTCCTCGCGCTGGCCCTGCACGCCATCATTATCTTCGGCGTAAGCTTCGACCTGCTCAACGCCAACGACAGCGACGACCTGCCGACCATGGAGGTCACGCTGGTCAACAACCGCAGCGACGAAGCCCCCAAGCAGGCCGACTATCTGGCCCAGGCCAACCAAAAGGGCGGCGGCAACGTCGACAAGAAGGTCAAACCCGGCGCACCGTTTTCCAATCCGAAGCCCTCGCCCGACCAGGGTGTGGCGCCGGCGACGCGGCCGGCGGTCTCGCCGCCGCTCAAACCCAAGCACCAGCCGCAACGTGAAGTACTCAGTACGCAGCGTACACAACCCGAGCATGCGCCCAAGCCCAAGGATCAGCCGAAAAAGACCCTGCCCGACCACGCGCTCGATGCCGCGCAGCTTATCGAACGCAGCCAGCAGATCGCGCGGCTCAGCGCCGAGATCCAGCGCCGCCAGGAGGCCTACGCGCACAAGCCGCGCGAGACCTACATCTCCAGCGCCAACGCACGCAAGTATCGCCTGGCCGCCTACATGGACGCCTGGCAGGCCAAGGTCGAGCGGGTGGGCAACCTGAACTATCCCGACGAAGCCCGTCGGCGCGGCCTGACGGGCAGCCTGCTGCTCGACGTGGCGATCAACCCCGACGGCACCGTTCGCAGCGTGCAGGTGCTGCGCTCCTCGGGCGAGCAGGTGCTCGACGATGCCGCCAAGCGCATCGTGCACCTGGCCGCCCCGTTCGCGCCGCTGAGCAAGAACATCCGCAAGGACACCGATATCCTGCACATCATCCGCACCTGGCAGTTCGACGAGGGCAGCGGACTGCAGACCTTCGGCCGCTGAGGCACAAACGCGTGCCATGCCGTGCTCTGCACGGTCCGTGCCGCCCCCGCGGCGAACCCCTCGGCGAGCGGCCTTGTAAGCCATTGCCCCCTGCCCGATACTAGACACTATGAGCGTTGCCGAGCCCAAAAGCCTCGCCGATCACTTCCTCATCGCCATGCCGACCTTGGACGATCCGAATTTCTCGCGGACCGTCACCTACCTGTGCGATCACGGCGGCGAGGGGGCGATGGGACTGGTGATCAACCGACCGCTGGATGTCACCCTCGGCGAGCTGCTCGCCCAGATCGACGTGCCCGTCAGCGACCCGGCCCTGGCCGCCGTCCCTATCTTCCAGGGTGGGCCCGTTCAGGGCGAGCGTGGCTTCGTGCTGCACCGGCCCCTGGGCGATTGGGAGGCGACCCTCGCCGTCACCGATGAAATCGGCGTGACCATGTCCCGCGACATCATCGAGGCGATCGCCCGCGGCGAGGGCCCCGAGCGTTATCTCATTACGCTGGGCTACGCCGGCTGGGGCAGCCAACAACTCGAGGACGAGATGGCGGCCAATGCCTGGCTCAGCGGTCCGGCGAGCGCGGAGATCCTGTTCGACTGGCCGGCCGACCAGCGCTGGGATGCCGCCGCCGCCCTGCTCGGCGTCGACCTCAGCCTATTGTCCACCGACGTGGGCCACGCGTGAGCGGCCAGGACACCCCCTCCCCCTCCACCGGCGGCACCCGCACCCTCCTCGGTTTCGATTTCGGCACCAAGCGCATCGGCGTCGCCGTGGGCCAGGAGCTCACCGGCACGGCCAATGCCCTGACCACCCTGCAGGCCCGTGACGGCCGGCCCGATTGGGACGCCCTCGCCGCACTCATTGAACAATGGCAACCCGATGCCCTGGTCGTCGGACTCCCGTTGAACATGGACGGGACCGAGCACGAGGTCACGGTCGCCGCACGGCGCTTTGGCGAACGCCTGCGCGGGCGGTACAATCTGCCCGTCTTCTACTGCGACGAGCGTCTGAGCTCGATTGCGGCCGAGCAGACCCTGGCCGGCAGCGCGCTGTCGCGGCGCAAGCGGCAACGGCGCGAAATGGTCGACCAGGTGGCGGCGCAGATCATCCTGCAGGCCTGGCTGGAACAACAAAGGAACCCGTGAGCGGCATGTCACAGACACACCAGACCGACGTCGAGCCGCTGCTCACCTCGATGGCCAACCAGCTCAGGTCCCTCATGGCCAGCCGCGGCGTTGCCGAACCACTGATGATCGGCATCCACACCGGCGGGGCGTGGGTGGCCGAGCGCCTGCACGCCCTGCTCGGTCTGAGCGAGCCGCTGGGCACCCTGGACATCAGCTTCTACCGCGACGACTTCACGCGCATCGGCATGCATCCGCAGGTCAAGCCCTCGCACCTGCCCTTTGACGTCGAAAATCGCCAGGTGATCCTGGTCGATGACGTGCTGCACACCGGGCGTACCATTCGCGCGGCCCTCAACGAGATCTTCGACTACGGCCGCCCGGCCAGTGTGGTCCTCGCCGCCCTGGTCGAGCGCAGCGGGCGCGAGCTGCCCATCCAGGCGGACGTCGTCGGGCTGCAGCTTGATCTGGCCGAGGGCCAACACGTCAAGCTCGGCGGGCCCGAGCCGCTGGCACTGAGGATCCAGGAGGACGCCCAGGGGCGCACGAGGGACGAGGCATGAAGCGGGAGAATATCCAGCTCGACACCCAGGGCCGGCTGCGGCATTTTCTAACGATCGAAGGTCTCAAGCGCCAGACCCTGGTCGACATCCTCGACACCGCCGAATCGTTCGCCAGCGTCGGTAACCAGAGCGTAAAAAAGGTCCCGCTGCTGCGCGGCAAGACTATCGTCAACCTGTTCTTCGAGGCCAGCACCCGTACGCGCACGACTTTCGAGCTGGCCGCCAAGCGCCTGTCGGCGGACGTGCTGAACATCAGTGTCAGCACCTCCTCGACGGCCAAGGGCGAGAGCCTGTTGGACATGCTGCACAACCTGGAGGCGATGCACTGCGACATGTTCGTGGTGCGCCACGGCTCCAGCGGCGCCGCCCATCTGATCGCCCGGCATGTCGCCCCGCACATCAGCGTTATCAACGGCGGCGACGGCAGCCACGCCCACCCGACGCAGGCGATGCTCGACATGTTCACCATCCGCCGCCACAAAGGCGAGTTCGGTGCGCTGCGCGTGGCAATCGTGGGCGACATCATGCACTCGCGCGTAGCCCGCTCGCAGATCCACGCCCTGACCACGTTGGGCGTACCGGAGGTGCGCGTGGTCGCCCCGCGCACCCTCATCCCCGCCGACGTCGAGCAGATGGGCGTGCACATCTTCCACGACCCGGCCGCCGGCATCGAAGGGGCCGATGTGATCATCATGCTGCGCCTGCAGCGCGAGCGCATGCAGGGCGCGCTGCTGCCCAGCGAGCACGAGTACTTCCAGTGCTACGGCCTGACCGAGGACAAGCTTGCCCTGGCCAAGCCCGATGCCATCGTCATGCACCCCGGACCCATCAACCGCGGCGTGGAAATCGACTCGCCCGTGGCCGACGGGCCGCAGTCGGTCATCCTCGAACAGGTCACCCACGGGATTGCGGTTCGCATGGCGGTAATGTCCATGGCGCTGGGGCGCTCGCCGGGGGCCGAGGCCGACGAGCCGCGGCGGGAGGGGACCTGATGCGCATCACCGTCCGCAACGGCCGCCTCATCGACCCGGCGACCGGGATCGACGCCCCGAACGACCTGCACGTGGCCGAGGGGCGCATCGTCGCCGTGGGCCCCGCCCCCGAGGGCTTCACCGCCGAGCGCACGCTCGACGCCGCCGGCCGCTGGGTTCTGCCGGGGCTGGTCGACCTGCGCGCGCGTCTGCGCGAGCCGGGCTTCGAGCACAAGGCCACCATCGCCTCGGAGACCCGCGCCGCCGCGGCCGGTGGCATCACCACCCTGTGCTGTCCGCCCGATACCCAGCCGATCATCGACACGCCCGCCGTGGTCGAGCTCATCCGCCGCCGGGCCGAGGCCGCCGGCTGTGCGCGGGTGCTCACCCTGGGGGCGCTCAGCGCCGGCCTGGCCGGCGAGCAGCTGGCCGAAATGCACGAGCTCAAGCGCGCCGGGGTCGTGGGGGTCAGCAACGCGCTGGCGCCGATAACCAACACCCTGGTCATGCGCCGTGCCCTGGAATACGCTGCCAGCCATGGACTGACCGTGTTTCTGTACCCGGAGGACGCCTGGCTGCGCAACCACGGCTGCGCCCACGAGGGCGCGCTCAGCACCCGCCTGGGCCTGCCCGGCATCCCCGAAGCGGCCGAGACGGTCGCCGTCGGCCGCGAGCTCATGCTCATCGAGCAGACCGGGGTGCGCGCCCACTTCGGCCCGCTGTCCACTGCCCGCGCCGTCAAGCTGCTGGCCCGCGCCCAGTACGACGGACTGCCGGTGAGCGCCGATGTAACCGCTCACCAGCTCCACCTGAGCGAAATGGACATCGGCTATTTCAACACCGACTGTCACGTGCGTCCGCCGCTGCGCACCCAGCGCGACCGCGACGGACTGCGCGCGGGGCTGGCCAAGGGGACGGTGGCGGCGGTCTGCTCCGACCATCAGCCGCACGACACCGACGCCAAGCTCGCGCCTTTTGCCGAATCCGAACCCGGCATCAGCGCCCTGGAGACGCTCCTGCCGCTCAGCCTGCGCCTGGTCGACGACGGCGTAATCCCCCTCATGGACCTCATCGCGCGCCTGACGATACACCCGGCCCGCATCCTGGGTATCGACGCCGGCACCCTGGCCCCCGGCGCCGCGGCGGACGTGTGCATCGTCGATCCGGAGGCACGCTGGGAGGTCAGCCCCGAGACCCTGCTCAGCCACGGCCACAACACGCCGTTCATGGGCTGGGAGCTCAAGGGACGGGTGACGCACACGATCTTCGAGGGGCGAATCGTCCACAGCCTGTCGGCCAGTGACGAGTAACGAGGAAAAGTTTGCAGTTGGCAGTCATCAGTCGGCAGAAAGAAAAGGCGGGCAGGCTGTTGCTGCCAACTGACGACTGCAAACTGCCAACTTGAGGTTTGTTAGCATCTGCAACATTCGTATGACCGCGGCCCCACTCATGAGCAAACCGCATCGAGATACGATCTTCGTCGAAGACGCCGAGGTGCTCGCGCACCAGGCCTTCGAGGGCGATCAATACGTCCTGCGCGTGCAGGCGCCGAAGATGGCCGCGAGCGCCCGGCCGGGCAGCTTCGCGCACCTGCGCTGCGATCCGCTGCTGCCCATGCGCCGGCCGCTCTCCATCATGCGCGTGGATGCCCGCGCGGGCTGGGTGGAGTTCCTCTACAAGGCCCTGGGCGAGGGCACGCGCCTGCTCGCCCAACGCGAGGTCGGTGAGACGGTCAGCACCCTGGGGCCGATCGGCCGCCCCTTCGAGGCGCGCCTGGAGCGCCCGCGGCCGCTGCTCATCGGCGGCGGCGTCGGCATCCCGCCCATGGTGTTCCTGACCGACAGCCTGCGCGCGATCAAGGGGGCCTATCGGCCGTTGGTCATCATGGGCTCGGAGGTCCCGTTCCCCTTCACGGCCCGGCCCTCGCAGATCGTGGTACCGGGGATCCCGGAGGGGACGATCGCCGCGATGCCGCTGCTCGAGGACTGGGGTATCGCCAGCCGCCTGGCGAGCCTGCAGGGCTATCCCGGCTGCTTCGAAGGCTACGTCACCGATCTCGCGCGCCATTGGCTGGACGCCCTGACCCCGGATCAACGCGCCGAAGTCGAAGTCTTCGCCTGCGGCCCGCACCCCATGCTCGAGGCGGTGGCGCGCCTGGCCGCCGAATACCGGCTGCCCTGTCAGGTCTCGCTGGAGGAGTTCATGGCCTGCGCGGTGGGCGGCTGCGCCGGCTGCGTGGTGGAAGTCCAGACCGAG
>Ga0209918_1000288_pt1 | contig 37068 bp, 54 predicted proteins | sample SalPonD_shore_MG_FD_185712 | JGI IMG/M metagenome (GOLD analysis project Ga0209918, IMG submission 185712) | Salt pond soil microbial communities from South San Francisco under conditions of wetland restoration - Salt Pond MetaG... | ecosystem: Environmental > Aquatic > Marine > Intertidal zone... | reverse complement strand
TGGTGTTGTCATCCACGCGTATATTCGCGCCCGGCATACGCACCCGGCACGATCGGTCCGGGGCAAACCCGACCTGCAGCGATGGCGGCGCGCTCAGCTGTGGGGCGACAGATGGTCTGAGAGGTGGGAAGTGCCGGGATGAGACGGGCTTAACCGGGACGAAAGCCCCTATTTATCAGGCTTTGAAGCGAATTCAATAATAAAAGGGGGCCAGGTGAAGTGACACATGGATCCGCGCCGCGCCAGCGGGCGCGCCGCATGGTTTGATAGTGCCCCGGCATCACCGGTCCATGTCTTCCTCCGGATCGTAATCCGGCTCGAGCGGCTGCGCGTCCGCGCCAGCGAAGGCATTCTGGGCCGAATCCAGGCGGTGGCGTTCGCCGCCAGGCGGCTTTCAAACAGCCCCGCGAGCGCCTCAATGCGCTGTGCAAGTTCCAACTCCGAACCTGAACGTCGATGTTCAACTTCGCGGCTGATGTGCATCTTGGTCGATTTTCCTTGTTTTTCAGACATTTGTGTCACCTGTGCCACCTTGATGGTCATATACGAACCTGAACACCACAACAAAAGACTTGACTGACACCAAAAACGACGCTATGTTTATTTCGTATGAGCAAGCAGACATACCGAAAAAAGGCCAGCCCCCAGGACTGGCACCGGGCGGACATCAAGGCCGCCCTGGAGAAGGCCGGGTGGACCCTCGCCGGGCTCTCGCTCGCGCACGGTTTCAGCCGTCGCGCGGTCGGGATGGCGCTGGACCAGCAGTGGCCCCGCATGGAGGCCATCATTGCCCGCGCCCTGCATCTGCCGCCGAACGCCATCTGGCCAAGCCGCTACAACCTGGACGGCACGCCCACCCGCGGACGTTTCAGGCCGTCACAGCCAAAGCGTAGCAGGAAGGACCGCTCTGGCGATATACAAGACCGGGAGGTCGCATAGATATGGCGCCCAGGCGCAAAGACGCGCTCACCGGCGACCTTTTTGCGGTCCCCGAAGCGCACGTCCAGGCGCCTGCTGCATACGACTTCCGCGAGCATGTGGCCGAGCTGGTCGCGGAAGTGCTGCGCCAGGCCGACGGCGATCGCTTCGACATCGGCGCCCGGGTGAGCCGCCTGACCGGCAAGGAAGTCAGCAAGTGGATGCTCGACGCCTACACAAGCCCGGCCCGTGAGGAATTCAACCTTCCGTTCTGGCTCGTCGCGGCCATCGAGGTCGCTTGCAAGAGCCACGCCCTCACCAACTGGCTGACCACCATCCGCGGCGGCCGGCTGCTCGTCGGACGCCAGGCGCTGGACGCCGAGCTCGGCAAGCTGCAGCGCATCCACGACGAGACGAGCCGGCGCATCCGCGAGCTCAAGCGCCAGATGGGAGCGGGCGAATGAGGTTCGACGGACAACCGTTCAACGGGCGCTTCAAGGTCGAGGCGATCCGCTACCGCATTCTAGCGGCCCTCCTGGTCGCAAGCATCCTCCCTGAGAGAACCCTTGTCGACGTCGTATCCGGCCCCGATCTGACGGTCACGGCCCTCTCGGTCTTCAACCAGGTCAATGCCCTAAAGCAGCAGGGGCTCCTCCGGACGCATGAGTTCCACGGGATGCGCCTGGTGGCGATCGTAACCCCCCGCCTTCTCGGGCATCGGAGTGACGGCGCATGAACACATGGATTGGTTCGGCAGAGCTGGCGGCAATCCTCGGTATCCGCCAGCAGAGCGTTTCGCGCCGTGCCACAGCGGAGAACTGCCAGAGCCGCCGGCGCCAGGGTCGCGGCGGCGGCCGCGAATACCACCTGGCGTCCCTCCCTACCGAATGGCGCCAACGTATCGCCGCACACCGGGTCTCGCTCGCCCGGGAGAAGTCGGACCCGCAGATTGACGCCTACGCCAGGCGCCGCCAGGTGACCGGACAGATCGCCGAGCGGGTGGCTCTTCGCGTCGCCGCGCAGGGGCTCGCGAAGCTCGTGCATCTGGACGGCGCAGACCGCGCCCGCGCCGAGGCAAAGCTCTCCATCCTCGAGGCCATTGAGGACTTCACCGCACATTCTCACCTGACGAAGACGGCGGCATTAACCGCCTTCTGCGCGGCGTACAACGACGGTTCGCTCAAGATCGAGGACGAGGTTCGAGACGCGGTCGAGTCGCTCAATCCCCCGACCGTGTACCGCTGGCGCCGAGAACTCAAGGCCCGCGGCGCCGCCGCGCTCGCCGGGGACTACGGCAACCGCAAGGGCTCCGGCGTCATCGACAGCCAGGAACCGCTCCATGACTTCTGTGTCGCGATGCTTACACAGCATCCGCACACCACGGGGACGAATCTGCTCCGGGGCATCCGGGCCCGATTCGGGGGCCGAGACGACGTGCAGCTCCCGAGCAAGCGCGCGGTGCAGCGCTGGCTCTCGTCCTTCCGGCGCGAGAACGCCGAGCTGATCACGGCGATAGCGAACCCCGACGGCTGGAAGAACAAGTACATGACCGCCTACGGGAGCGCCGACGAGGATGTGGTGCGCCTCAATCAGCGCTGGGAGGGCGACGCGACGCCCGGCGACGTCATGCTCCTCGACGGGCGCCACCACGTCATGGGCTGGGTCGATATCTTCAGCCGCCGCGGAAAGCTACTGGTCACCAAGACCAGCACCGCGCAGGCAGTGGCGACGTCGTTGCGCCGGTCAATCCTCGACTGGGGTGTTCCTGAGCAGGTCAAGACCGACAACGGCAGCGACTACAAGTCCAAGCGCGTGCGGCGCGTCTTCCAGCAGCTCGGCATCGAGCACCTGGTCGCCGACCCCTTCAGCGGCTGGCAAAAGCCGCACATCGAGCGTTTTTTCCGCACCTTCTCGCACGGCATCGTCGAGTACCTGCCGGGCTACAGCGGCCACAACGTAGCCGAGCGCAAGCAGATCGAGGCCCGGAAGAGCTTCGCCGACCGTCTGATGAAGAAGAACGAGGTCATCGAAATCAAGATGACCGCCGCCGAGTTCCAGGAGCTGTGCGACCGCTGGGTCGATTCCATCTATCACGTCGAGCCGCACGGAAAACTCGACGTCTCCCCGAACACGAAGGGCGCCGGGCACCCGGCGCGGCGCATAGAGGACGAGCGCGCGCTCGACATTCTGCTCGCGGACTGCGGGGTGCGCACCGTCACCAAGAACGGCATCTCGATCGACCGCATCGACTACATCAGCGCCGACCTCGACTGCGTCGGCGCGAAGGTCCATGTCCTGATGGACCCGGAAGACCTCGGGCGCATCTTCGTCTTCCGCGACGGCCAGTTCCTGTGTGTTGCCGAAAATCCGATTTACGCCGGCGTCAGCCGGCGCGAGGTTGCCATCCGGGCGCGTGCACGCCAGAAGGAGCGGATCCAGGAGGAGCGCCGCCAGCTGCGCGCCGCCGCCCGCAAGGAGCGCGTGCGCGACATCGCCCAGGAGATCCTCACCGAGGCGGAGAAGGCGCGCGACGGATCGAACGTGCACGCCTTCCCTGCGCGCGACGAATCCTATACCACACCGGCACTACGCGCCGCCGGCGAAGCCGCCGATGCCCGCGATGCACGCGATGCGCCGCCCGAGGAAGCGCCGCCGGTCTCGGCTTCCGCCGTCGCCGCGGTCTCCGAGCAGTTGGCGCAAGAATCCGCGCGCAGCGAGGACCCGGGCTCCGACGACGACGTGATGCGGATCCAGAACTTCCGCCGCTGGTACGCCCTCGAGAAGTCCGCTGAGCCCATCAGTGCCGAGGACATGGCCTGGAAGCTCGATTACGAGCGCAGCCCGCAGTGGCGCGCGATGCAGGCGATGTTCGAGGACTTCGGCGGCCGCTTCATGGGGATCGACGAATGAGCGAGTCGGAGCTGCGCGCCCGCATCACCGATCTCATGAACGAGATCCGGTTCCTGCGCTCGCACCTGCGTGTGTTGGAGCGAGACGCCATCTATGACGCGGCCGCTGAGGTGGAGCGCATCCAGAAGCGCTACGCGCCGGCCGAAGCGGCGCTGCGGAAGGACGAGTACCTGCGCGGCATGCGCGCGGGGCTTCAGGTCGGGCGCTCCGTCCTCGCCTACATCAATGCCTATTACCCGCCCCGGGAAACCGGGTCGCCGCCGTTGCGCCTGGTGGCTAGCAACCACCAGGCCAATAAAGAAAGCGCCGGGTCCGATCCGGCGCTTTCCACGCATGAACCAACCAATGGGAGCTGATCGATGCGCTACAAAATTGTACCCGTAAAGAACGTCGCCCGCCTCGCCGAGGCCGGCAATGCCCTCATAGAGCGTCCGCTCGGCATGCCCGGCATGGGCCTCGTCGACGGTCACACCGGCTACGGCAAGACGACCGCCGTCACCTGGTTCGTCACCCGCTGCCACGGCGTCTTCATCCGCGCGATGGCCACGAGCTCGCCGCTGAGCCTGCTGGGGTCCATCCTTCGCGAGCTCGACATCGAGCCCCGCGGCAGCTGCGCTGAGATGGTCGAGCGAATCGTCGGCAAGCTCGCCGAGACGCGCCGGCCTCTACTCGTGGACGAGGCGGACTATCTCGTCGAGCAGCGGCGCCTGGTCGACACACTCCGAGACATCCACGACCTGGCGACGGTGCCGGTTGTGATGATCGGAATGGCCGGCATCCAGCGCAAGATCGCGGCCCGCGAGCAGCTCTCCGGGCGCATTGCCCAGCGCGTGCAGTTCTACCCGCTCGACCTGGACGATGCCCGGCTCATGGCGCGCGAGCTGTGCGAGGTCAGCGTCGAGGACGACCTGGTCGAGCAGATCCACGCCAAGGCCGCCGGCAGTACGCGCCTTCTAGTCGTCGGCCTGTCGGCCGTCGAAGACCTCGCAAAGACCCGCGGCAAGAACAAGATCGGGACGAGCGACTGGCCGCGCGAGCGCGACTTCTTCATCGAGCCGGTGCGCAAGCGTGGCGTGCGGAGGGTCGCCTGATGGCCCCGCGCCGATCGCGTGCCCGCCGCAATCGTCAGCTCACGAACACGGGGCTGGACCGGGCGTGGCAGGCGATGCGAATCATGCGCGAGTTCACGGCGCCGGACATCGTGGCCATCGCCGAGTGCAATCCGACGACGCTGAGCCAGTTCATGAAGGCGATCCAGCGTGCCGGCTACCTGGTCGTCACCCACAACAAGGCGACGCGCGTCCACCGGCCGATGGGCTGGCGCCTGGTGCGCGATACCGGCCCGCTGCGCCCGCACGTGCAGACGGACCGGATCGTGTGGGACCGCAACCTCGGGCGGGAATTCATTCCCCAGGAGGTGCCCCGTGGCTGAACAACGTCCGGACTGGATCAAGCGTCTCGACGAGGAATGCCGTCGGACCAGCCAGAAGGCCGTCGGCCAGCGCATCGGCTATTCCCCGAGCGTCGTAAACCAGGTGCTCAAGGGCACCTACGCCGGGAATTTAAACCGCGTTCAGGCGCGGGTCGAAGGCGCCTTCATGGGCGCGACCGTCGACTGCCCGGTGATCGGCGAACTCGCGCGCAACCGCTGCGAGGAATACCAGCGCCGCAAGCCGGCCGCCACCAATCCGCTGCGGGTGCAGCTGGCGATCGCCTGCCGCACCTGCCCGCACCGGAGGCACTGAACCATGTACACCGACGAAGCACTGGATCTGTGGGGCGACATGTTCGTCCTGCTCGGCATCGGTGAGGCTCTCTGCATCACCTTCTGCCAGTTCCTGGCGGATCCGCGCCGTTACCTGCGCGAGCTGGAGCTCTTCGGGCTGCCGGCGAGCTTCCGCGATGCCGGCCACGCCGCCGCCTCGCGGATCGCCGTCACCGAGTACGAAGCGCTCCTGCCCAAACAGGACGCCGTGCGGCTGCGGCTGCAGATGGATGAGCACCTGGAGCGGGACATCCCCGCCGCGCGCGAGATCGAGCATCTGCCGCGGCGCAATGGAACGCCCGTCGAGGCGCTCTCACACCACCGGCATCCGCGCCACTACAACGCCTCGATGTTCCACCCGAAGAAAGTGGAGGGCCAGTCGTGAACGTGAAACCGGAAACCATCGGAGACTGCGAGGTCTGCGGCATCGTCGACCACCACCTGGTGTCCGGCGAGTGCCCGCGGTGCCGCGGCAAACGCGAGGCGCAGGAGCGGGCCTATGCCCGGCGCCAGATCGCCGCCAAGGCGCGCTACCCACGCTCGGCCTACGCGCCGAGCCTCGCGCCCGGGGCGGTCAAGTGAGTGCGGCCAACGACGTGGTCCTTCGCACGCTCGCCGACATTGGCGAGCGTGCTGAAGCGGCCGATGTCATGGAGCGCGCCGGGCTCGGGCACCGCGTCGTTTGCGCCGCGCTCGAGGCGCTTGTCGCGGAGGGGAAGGTGCGCCACGAGGAGGTGGGCGACGTCCAGCTCTACAGCGTGGCGAAGGGCGTGAAGCTGCCGAAGACGCCGGCGCCCGAACTCGACGACTGGCGGCACGAGATTGTCACCCTGCTCAGGAGCACGGGGCCGATTCGCCCGCGCGAGGCGCTGGAGCAGCTGAGGTGGGCGACAATCTCTGGCAGTCGAGGCTACAAGCGTCTCCAAGTGGCTGTCTTTGAGGGACTGGTCGAGGCGGTAGGGGCTACACACTCCCGGCGCATCGGGCTACCCGGTTCCTTCGGCGCGAACGGAACAGAAACGAAGACCGATCCGGCGAAGGCTGCACCACGGCGGCGCAAAACGAGCGGGCCGGGCAATGCCCACGAGAAGATCGCCCGGTGCGGTCGCCGCGCACCGACCGCGACGTCCGGAACGCTCGGAGATCTGCTGCAGCGCAACGCCGACCAGGCGCATGCGGCGCTCGACGAGTACGTCGTCGCCTGCTGCGACCCGCAGAAGCTCGCCGTGCTCAAGGCCCACCGGGACGCAGCCCGCGCTGCCGTCCGGGAGTTCTCGGCATGAGCCGGATCAGCCGCCACCAGCTGCTCGTGGCGCTCAGCCGCCACATCGGCCGCGAAAACGGCGCGAGTGTGCGCAAGCTCGTCCAGGAGGTCCGCGGGGATCTCCTGCCCGACGCCGGCGCCGAGCGCCAGGTGCGCCACCTGGTCGAGGAGTTGCGCCTCGAGGGCCACCACGTCTGCGCGCACCCGGCGAGCGGCTACTTCCTGGCCGCCAGCGAGGAAGAGCTGCTCGACTCCTGCGCCTATCTCACCGAGCGGGCCATGAAGAGCCTGCGCCAGGTCTCGGCGATGACCAAGCAGGCCATCCCGGACCTGGTCGGCCAGCACCGGTTGCCGTCGTGAAGGCGGATCCGTCCGGCAGCTGGGTCGAGCAGCAACGTGCCCGCGCCGCCTGGGCCCCGGCGGTGGGCGCGAGCACCTGCGCCAACTGCGTGCATCTGTCGCGCTCTACCGGCTCGGGACGCCAATGCTTGCGCCACAACTTCGCGACCCGTGCGCGCGCTGTCTGCCGCGACTGGGGGAAAGCATGAGCTTCCGCGGCCGCCAGAGCACCGCGATCCTGCTGGCCCTCGTCCTGGGCTGCGCCTTCGCCGGCGGCGTCCTGTTCGGCTCGACGCTGCGGGAGCGCCGCGCGCCAGCTTTCACGCCTACCGCGATCGCGCTGACCGAGTGCCGGCGCCCGGAGTGGGTGGTCTTCGTCTCGCCGCAGGGATGGCGCGCGATCCGCTGGGCTCGCATCCAGGGCGATCGAACGCTGCGCCGCGCCTACGGTGAGATCGCCAAGCGCCGGCTCGAGGCCGGCTGTGGAGGGAGACGGTGAACAACTATCAATGCCACGTCTGCGGCGCGGGGATCTACGACGCCCCGAATCGCGGCTACGTAACCGGCTGCCAGCACGAGCCGGTCGCGCAAGACGGCGAGCTGATCGAAGCCCGGCGCCAACTCGATCCGCAGATCGCACGCCTGGAGCGCGAACTCGCCGAGTCGGCCGCCCAGGCCGACATCACCACCTGCGGGCACATGCATCCCGGCGCAGGCGACTCCGAGCTGGAGCGCTTCCGCAACGCCTGGTGGCGCGCGCCGCGCGACGCCGAGGACCGAGAGACATTCGAGACCGCGTGCCGGTATCTGCGGCTGCGCGGGCTGCTGGAAGAACACGAGAACGGCATTTGGATGCGACCGAGAAAGGAGGTGCGCGCGTGAGCAGACCAGCCGAGAAGATGACCGAAATGGATCGGATGGAGGAGCTGGCGGAGCGCTTCGCCCGGGTCCGGACGGAACTTGCGGCCGCGGCGACCGAGGCCGAGCGCGAACTCCAGGACGTGCGCGCCAAGCACGCCGACCACATCCGCTGCCTGCTCGGAAAGACGATCGAGTACCGGACCGCGCTCGAGGCGATGATTGCCGAGAGCACGCACCTTTTCGACAAGCCGAAGACCCGCGTGGCCTACGGCATCAAGTTCGGCCTGCGCAAGCAACGCGGCAAGGTCGAGGTGAGCGACCAGGAACGCACCATCGCGCGTATCCGCAGGCTCCTTCCGGAAGAGCAGGCCGAGCTCCTGATCCGCGTGCAGGAGGAAGTGGACCTGCAGGCGGTCAAGGACCTGCAGGTCGGCGATCTAAAGCGCCTCGGCATCGGCATCGTCGAGGACTCCGACGTGCCGCTCGTCAAGGCCGTGGACCCCGACGTCGACAAGCTGATCGCGGGCGCCGCCCGACACCTGGAGGTGAAGTGATGGCTACGTTTTTCCATGTGCTGAGCGACGCGGCCTACGTCGCGGGATGGATCGCCCTCACCATTTGGGCGCTCGCGATCTGCCTGATCCTGGTCTTCCTCGCCGTCGGCTGGGCCGGGGACATCCGCAAGGCGCTCCGGAGCGCTCGCCCGATCGGCGGCTGGCTGCAGCCGGCCCGCAAAGCCTGGCGCCGTCTCGTCTGCATGGCCCGCGGGCATGCGGTGAAGGTGGACCTGACCTTCGAACTCGCGTCGCTGCGGGCGATCAAGAGCCACTGCGAGCGCTGCGGGGATCCGATCTCGGTCAAGGCCGACCTGTACCACCTGGTCGGCGGCCAGCGGCTGGCGGCCGGCGGAACGCTGCGAGGCAAGCATGTCCACTGACCGGCGCCAGCGCATTGGCAAGACCGCGCGGCGCGTCGCGTGCTTCGCGCTCGGGCATTCGCGCAATTTCTACCTGCAGCTGTTCCTGGCGAAGAAGGACGGGAGCTGCAGCGCGACCGTGCTCTGCGCCCGGTGCGGTGGATCCGTCCAGCACCGGCTCAAGGGCGCGGGCCTGACCTACACCTACAAGCCGCTCCCGGTGACGAAGCGGGGGCGCCGGTGAGCCTCGATCTCACCCAGCGGATCCGCGAGCTCTACGAGCAGGCGTCGCGCATGGAGCGCGGCCCCTTCGCGAGCGCGGCCGACCGAGACCGGGCACGTTTCCTGCGCCGCGACGCCCAGCGGCTGGAGGTGATCATGCACGAGCCACAGGACAAGCGCCGGCGCGAACTGGCCCGCATCCACGCCTTGAAGCGCGACCTGCGTCTCATCGAGGACGACTACCGGAGCCTCGTCGGAATGTTCAGCCGCGGCCGCACGCGCACCGCGCGCGAACTGGACAGCTGGGAGCGCGGACAGTTGATCAAGCACCTGGCGAGCCGGCTGCCCGAGCGCATCCCGCGCGGCCGCTGGGTCCAGCCCCGCATCACGCTGCCGGAGGGGCGCTGGCGGATGGGCCGAAAGGTCTGCGCGATGCTTGCCGCGAACGGCCGCGGGCACCGCTACGCCGACTCGATGGCGCGGCACATGTTCCATGTGGATCGGTGGGAACACCTGGTCGCCTGGCAGCTGCATGACCTGATCGCGGCGCTGGAGATCGACCAGCGGCGTCGGAGCCGCGCGTAATGCAGGTGACGTGCCCCGTGTGTTTCGCCCGCTTCGCGCTCGAGGCCGCGCTCACCGACGCCGATGCGCGCCGGGCCTGCCAGGCCGTGGCGGCGCTGCCGCCGCAGCTGGGCGAGCTGGCGCTGCAGTACGCCGGGCTCTTCCGGCACGAGGGCCGCGCGCTCGCCTGGCGCCGGGTTGCAGCCATCGTCGAGGAGCTTTCGAAGGCCGTTCAATCGGGGATTATCCGCCGGGCTCGCCAGCAGGCGCCGGCGCCCGCGAGCGTGTGGCGCGCGGCGCTCGAGCAGATGGTCACGCGCCGCGACCTCCTGGACCTGCCGCTCACCGGCCACGGCTACCTGTACCAGACCGTCTTTTCGCTGGCGACCAAGCGCGCGGAGAGCGCGCCGACGCGGCCCGAGCCCGGCCTCCCGGCCGAGGATCCGCGCGGCAACGCCGAGGCCGAAGCGCGCCTCGATGCGCTCTACCGCCGCAGCCAGGAACGCGGAAACGCCCAACTCTCACGCCGCGGCGAAGGGGGAAACCGTGACTGAGGCCGATCTGGAGCTGCCCGGGATACTCGGAGAGCTGGCCGAATCGCACGGCGTCTCGCCGGCGCTTGCGCTCGCGCGCTGGCTCGGCGGCCGGCGCCTGTATGTGCCCGAGCGCTACGTGCCGGGGCACGAGATCGAGAGGCGCCTCGGGCGCCATGCCTTTCGCTGGCTGATCGGCCAGTACCCGCGCGAGACCGTCGAGATCCCGCGCGTCAGAAAGCTCGTCCAGGCGATGCGCGACCGGGCGATCGCCGAGGAACACGAGGCGGGCCGCAGCATCTCCGAGCTCGCCGAGAAGCACGAACTCACCATGCGCGGCGTGACGCTGGCCATCCAGCGGGCCCGCGAGCGTGGGTATGATCCCCAGTTCGACCTGTTCGCAACGTCGGACTGAGGGAGGCGCGGCCGCACGGCCGCAAACGCGAACGCCGGGAATCCGGCACTTTGGGGGTATGAAACCGTGAATACGATCTTCAAGAGAGCACTGATTACCGTGGCGGCGTCGCTCGCCGTCGGGGCCCTGGTGAGCGCCTGCAACGGCGGGTCGAGCCGGGCGGACGACGACTCGGGCTATGTGACCCAGGCGCAGATGACCGCGGCGATCGCCTCGGCCGTCGCGCCGCTCAAGGCGCAGATCTCGAGCCAGGCGGCAACCATCCAGACGCTGCAGTCCCAGCTCGCGAGCGTGCAGAGCGCTGCGAAGCTCAAGCTCGCCGTCTCCAGCGGCGGATCCGGGGCCACCACGCGGGGCATTACCTACGCAACGGCGAGCTCGACGACGGCGAGCTGCACCTGGACGGTGCAGGGGCACCCGGATTCGGCCGATGCGCTCACCAGCAGCATCCTTAGCGTGTCCACCTGCGACGGCTACTACCTGGATGTGTCCGAGGCGTCGGCGAGCGGGAACGGCTACATCCAGGAGCCGCACGCCTCGGGCTTCGCCGCGCAGACCTATTTCACCGGAACCGGCTGCACCGGGACGATGTATGTCAACGGCAACTCCGGCTACTCGGTGGCGGCGTTCATCGCCGGCGTCGTCTTCACGCTGAACCCGCAGGCGGGCGTGATGACGCCGAGCGACTACTCCAACCCCGCCTACTACTGGTATGTGCCTGCGGCGGCCGCGGCGACGAGCGTCCAGGCGGCCTCGACCTGGCAGTACCAGTCGGGCTGCAACACGCCTGCGCAGCCGTTCCAGATGACCGAGGTGCGCCAGGTGATGCAGAACGACCCGACCGTCACCGGCGCCGCTTCGGCTCCTCGGCCCGGGCCGGTGCTCCCGTCGAATCCCTGACCGAATCCATGCCGGCCTAGCCGGATCACGCCACCGGAGGGCCGCAGTTCGCGGCCCTCTTTTTTGGCGTTATGATGAGCCTCGCGGCATCCGCGATACCGATTAGAAGCCGCTTCCCACTTACGCCCTTGTCATGCGGCCCGTAGCCTTGGCCGCATGGCACAAGTCACCGGAACCGTCAGCCCCGCCGACATCGCGCAGTGTTCGCGTGCATACGGGCTGCCCGCCTCCCTGATCGCGGCGATCGTCGCGACGGAGTCGAGCGGCGTGCGCGGAGCGGTGCGCGCCGAGCCCGGCTATCGCTACATGTGGGACGTGGCGAACAAGAAGCCCTTCCGCGAGCTCACCGGCGAGGAGCTTCACGCCGCGGAGCCACCCAATGGCTTCTCGGCGATCGATAACGAATCCATCGCAACGGAATGGTGGGGTCAGCGCATGAGCTGGGGTCCGATGCAGGTGATGGGCGCGGTCGCCCGCGAGCTTGGCTTCCTGCGGCCGTTCGGCGCGCTCTGCGACGCCTACATCGGGCTGCAGTGGGGCTGCCAGCACCTACTGAGCCTCAAGACGCGATTCCTGGACCACTACGGCTGGGAGGGCGTCGTGGCGGCCTACAACGCGGGCAGCCCGCGGCGCGGCGATGACGGCAAGTGGGTGAATCAGGGCTACGTCGATACCGTACGCGCGCACGGCGGCTTCAAGGCGCTTCAGGGGGACCGATGATAGAGATCCTGATCGGCGCTCTGGTCCTCGCATTCGTCATCCTCTGCAGCTACGTCGAACTCGCCCGCGACGGGAGCGTAGATGTCACCCAGGAGCCGATTTCCTACTTCCTGACCGGGCCACACCATCTCGCGGAGGACGCGGGGTTCTGCGCGCTGGCGCTCGCGCTGCTCCTCATGGGCTGCCAGTTGAGCATTGCAGCCTTCGCCTTGGCCGCGACGATCTCCGCGGCGGTCCTCATGGCGATGCTGAGCGACACCTGGGCGTTCCTGTTCGGGAGCGAACACCGCCGGGTCCACCTCGCCTCGGCCGGCGTCGCCTTTGTGCTCGCCGCGGTGCTCGAGGTCCTGGTCGCGGTCCAGGCGCACAGCGGGCTTCTCCTCGGTCTTGCGATCGCCTACCCGGTCACGGTCGCCTTCGTGTGGTGGAAGTGGCGCGAGGAGACGGCGTGGCAGGAGAAGATCGCGACCGCCTGGGTTTGCATCTACGTCGTCACCTGGGCGATCCGCGCATACCCCGGACACTGGAGGGCCTGACCCGTGAGCATCCTCTCCGACCTCAACCCGCTCGGAATCATCGGCGATATCGGCTCGAAGCTGATCGACCATTTTTTCCCGGATCCCGAGAAGGCTAAGGAGGCCAAGCTCGAGCTGCTGAAGATGCAGCAGAGCGGCGAGTTCAAGCGGATCGACGCCTACACCACGCTGGTGCAGGCGCAGACCGACATCAACGCCAAGGAGGCGGCGAGCGGGAATTTGTTCGTGGCCGGCGCGCGGCCCTTCCTGCTGTGGGTCTGCGGCGCGGCGTTCGCGTGGCAGTTCGTGCTGGAGCCGATCGCTTCCTGGTCGGCCGCCGCGCTCGGCCATCCGGTGCAGCTGCCGTCGCTCGACATGAGCCAGATGATGCCGGTTCTGCTGGGGCTTCTGGGCCTCGGCGGCTACCGCACGGTCGAGAAGATAAAGGGCGTCAACGGGCGGCATGGCTGACGAGTCGTATTTCGAGAGCGCGGCGCGCATCGAGCAGAGCGACCGAGAGCGGGCGCTCTCGCTGCGTGCGGCGCGCCGGGCCGAGGAGGAGCGTATCGCGCAGCGGCTGCGTGAGTCGGGGATGCTGGTGCGCCACTGCGTCGAGTGCGGCGAGCCGATCCCGGCCGCGCGGATCCGCCTGGTGCCGCACGCCGAGCGCTGCGCGGAGTGCGAGGGCGACCACGAGCGGAGGCGGCAATGACGGCGGCATCCGGCGGCTGGGACTGGCACTACATCGCCGCGATGGTCGGGACGCTCGCGGCGCTCCTGGCCGTCTACTCCGCGATCCTGTTGTGGGCGGTGAAGATGCTCCTCAAACGCCAGAGCGAGGACACCGCCTCGAAGCTCATGGAGCTGATGGAGCGCGACACCTCCCAGGACGACGACATCCAGGCGGTGCGCCGCGAGCTCAGTGATCACAAGGTCGACGTAGCGAAGAACTACATCCGGAGAGAGGACGCGCTCGTGTACTTCGCTCGCTTTGAGCAGAAGGTCGACGCAATCTGGCAATTCCTACACGAGAGGTTCAATGGTCGTGGATCGTGATCATATTGAAAAGACGCGCCGGGAGACCCTGCGCTGGAGGATCCTCCAGACGCTGAACATCGGGCGCCCCTTTCCGGTTTCCGAAGATATCCTGATGCAGGCCGTAGCCGGCCCCGACATGCCGCTCACGCAGCATGACCTGCGCCGCGAGATCGACTATCTGGAGACCCGCGAGCTCCTGGTCGTCGCCGGGCGCGGTATGCAGCCGAACTGGGACTGCAAGCTCACCCGACACGGCGTGGATCTCGCCGAGTACGAGATCGACTGCGAGCCCGGCATCGCCCGGCCGCCGAAGTACTGGTAAGCCCGCATGGCACAGCGCAGCGCCGTCGCTCAGCTGCCCGGCGAGGTCCGCGAGGAGCTCGAGCGGCGGCTGCTGCGCAATGCTTTCTCCAACTACCAGGACCTGGCCGACTGGCTGTGCGAGGCGGGCTACGAGATCTCGAAAAGCTCCGTGCACCGCTACGGACGCCAGTTCGAGCAGCGCATGTCGGCCCTCAAGGTCGCCACCGATCAGGCGAAGACGCTCGCCGCGGAGGCCGGCGACGACGAGGGCGCCATGAACGAGGCGCTGCTGCGCCTGGTGCAGACCAAGACGTTCGAGATACTCCTGGAACTCGACGAGGCCGAGCAGACGAAGAACCTCTCGAAGATCGGGCACATGGTGGCCGAGCTCGCCCGCGCGAGCGTCACGCAGAAGAAGTGGGCCGAGCAGGTGCGCGCCAAGATCCAGCAGCGGGCCGATGCCTACGCCAGCCGCAACGGCCTGTCGGAGAAACAGGCCGAGGACCTGCGCCGGGAGCTGTTGGGCGTCGTCGCATGAGCACGCTCTCCGAGGGGATGCTGCTCCGCGGCCAGCGGGAGTGGATCGCCGATCCCTCCCCGCTCAAGGTCCAGGAGAAGGGCCGGCGCACGGGCATCACCTGGGCGGAGGCGGCCGATGACGTCCTGATCGCCTCGACCAACCGCGGCGACGGCGGCCAGAACGTCTACTACTTCCCCCAGGCGAAGGAAGACGCGATCGAGTACATCGAGACCTGCGCCAAGTGGGCGAAGGTCTTCAACAAGGCCTCGAGCGAGACCGAGATCGGGAGCTGGGAGGACGAACTCGGCGTGGTGCTCCCGAAGGACGATCCCGACAAGGGCATCCAGACCTACAAGATCCGCTTCCCCTCCGGCAATCGGATCGTGGCGCTGTCCTCGGCGCCCAGCCGCGCGCGCGGCAAGCAGGGCGTATTCGTCCTGGATGAGGCGGCCTTCCACCCGGATTTGAAGGGCGTTCTAAAGGCGGTTCTGGCGACCATCCTGCGCGGCGGCAAGGTGCGCGTGATCTCGACCCACAACGGCGAGGACAACGAGTTCAACGAGCTCATCACCGAGATCCGCGCCGGGCGCCGCAAGGGCACCGTGCACCGCTACCCTTTCGCGAAGGCCGTGGCCGACGGCATGTACAGGCGCATCTGCGAGCTCGCCGAGGAGCCCTGGAGCCAGGAGAAACAGGACCGCTGGGTCGCCGACGCCTACGCCTTCTACGGAGACGATGCGGCCGAGGAGCTGGATGCGATCCCCAAATCCGGCTCCGGGAGCTTCCTCTCGGGCGTCTTGATCGAGTCCTGCATGCAGCCCGCGCCGGTGCTGCGCTACGAGGCGAAGGACGCCTTCGCGGCGCTGTCCAAGGCCGAGCGCCACGGCCAGTGCGAGGCGTGGATCGAGGACCACCTGGCGCCGCTTCTGGATGCGCTGGACGAGAACCTCGAGCACGGCTACGGCATGGACTTCGGGCGCAGCGGCGACCTCTCGGTGATCGGCCCGTGGGAGCGCGGCCGGGATCTCACGGTGCGCACGACCTTCCTGGTCGAGATGCGCAATATCCCCTTTGACCAGCAGGAGCAGGTGCTCTTTTACATCATCGACCACCTGCCGAAGTTCCAGTGCGGCGCGAATGACGCGCGCGGCAACGGCCAGATGATCGCCGAGCACGCCTGGCAGCGCTACGGCATGAGCCGCATCGTGCCGGTGATGCTCACGACCGAGTGGTACAGGGAGAACGGGCCGGCGTTCAAGGCGGCGTTCGAGGACGGCACCATCGTGATCCCGAAGGATGCCGACGTGCGCGCGGACCTGCGCGCGATCCGCATGGACAAGGGCGTCGCCAAGGTCCCGGACAACGCCCGCATGAACGGCACCGACGGCAAGCCCCGCCACGCGGACTCGGCAATCGCGCTATGGCTCGCGCACTTCGCGAGTCGCCAGGACGTGGTGCCGGTCGAGTTCGAATCCCTCGGCCCGCGCCAGTCCATCGGGGTCGAGAATCTGCCCAGGCGCCGTATCGTCGATGACGCCGGTTTCGGCGTCGTCGGCGGCCTCAACGACTTCGGAGGGTTCTGATGGCTGACTCGCACGTCAAGCGCCCCAGCGGCGTCCTGGTGCCCGCGGACTTCGCGGACCCCGCGGTCGGGGAGCTCAAGCCCGCGCGCAGCGTCCGGCCGGATCCCAACCAGGTCGCGACCACGCTGGACGGCCGCGACATCACCCGCGGCTATGTCACCCCGCAGATCCTCATGCTGCCGCAGGACCAGGTCCTGCGCCAGCGCGGCGGCGGCGATCTCAGGCTCTACGAGGACCTGCTGCGCGACAGCCAGGTCGCGGCCACCTTCCAGCAGCGCCGCGGCGCGGTGGTCTCGAAGGACTGGTTCGTCGAGCCCGGGGGCACGCGCGCGATCGACAAGAAGGCCGCGGAATCGCTCAAGGCCCAGATCTCGAACCTCAACTGGGACGCGGTCACCGACAAGATGCTCTACGGGCGCTTCTACGGCTACTCGGTCGGCGAGCTGCTCTACGGACGCGACGGCCGCGAGGTCGTGATCGAGCGCATCAAGGTGCGAAAGGCGCGCCGTTTCCGTTTCGACGGAGCGCAGCGGATGCGTCTTCTCACCTTCGGCGACCTCATGGGCGAGCTGCTGCCCGAGCGCAAGTTCTGGCTCTACACGGCCGGGACCGACAACGACGACGAGCCCTACGGCCTCGGCGTCGGCCACTTCGTCTACTGGCCGGTGCTGTTCAAGCGCAACGGGCTGCGCTTCTGGCTGATCTTCCTGGAGAAGTTCGGCATGCCGACGGCCAAGGGCACCTACCAGCCCGGCGCGACCTACGAGGAAAAGCAGCGACTGCTCCAGGCGCTCGCGGCGATCACGACCGACTCCGGCGTCATCATTCCCGACGGGATGGCCATCGAGCTGATCGAGGCCGCGCGCAGCGGGACCGCCGACTACGAGTCGCTGCAGAAGCGCATGGACGATGCGATCTCGAAGATGGTTGTGGGGCACACCGGCGCGGCGGATGCGACACCCGGGCGTCTCGGCGGAGAGGGCATGGCGCAGGAGGTGCGCAGCGACCTCGTCAAGGCCGACGCCGACGAACTATGCTCGAGCTTCAACGCCGGCCCCGCGAAGTGGCTGACGGACTGGAATTACCCCGGCGCGGCCTACCCGCGCGTATGGCGCCAGACCAAGGAGCCGACCGACTGGGTGAACATGTCGACCGCCATCTCCAATCTCGCCAAGGCCGGTTACCGCCCGACGCGGGAGAAAATGGAGGAGATGTTCGATACCGAGTTCGAGGACATCAAGGCGCAGGGCTCGGGGCCGGCGCCGGCGCCCGGCGAAGCGCCCGCTTCCGCAAGCGACGTGCCGGCGCCATCCTTCGCCGAGGTCGCGCCGGAGCAGGCGATCGCCAGCCAGCTCGAGCACCGCGCGCAGCCGGCGGTTGAGAAGTGGCTCGGGCAGATCCGCGCGATCGCGGCCGATGCGACGAGTCTCCCGGATCTCTCGCGGCGTCTGACGGCCGCATTTTCCGAGCTCGACGCCCGGGAGTTCGCGACCGTCATGAGCCACGCACTCACGCTCGCCAACCTGCAGGGCCGCGCGGACGCCGCTGACGAGGCCGAATAATGGCCTCCTACGGAAGCCTCAACTTCCGCGAGCAGATCGCCTTCTTCCTGCGGAAGGTCAACGTGCCGACCGCGTCCTGGACGGATCTCTGGCAGGCGGACCACGACTCGGGCTTCATGGTCGCCGGCGCCGCCAAGGCCGAGCTTCTGCAGGATCTGCGCGAGGCGGTCAACAAGGCGATCCGCGACGGCACCACGCTCGAGGAATTCCGCAAGGACTTCGACGAGATCGTCGCACGCCACGGCTGGAGCTACACGGGCGGGCGCAACTGGCGAACGCGCATCATCTACGAGACGAACCTGCGCACCAGCTACGCCGCCGGGCGCTATGCCCAGCTCAAGGCCAACACGCGCGCCTTCCCCTACTGGATCTACAAGCACTCGCATCTGGACAAGGTTCCCCGACCGCTGCATATCGCGCACCCGCCGGAGGGCTGGAACGGCCTTGTACTGCGTCATGACGACCCGTGGTGGGACACGCACTTCCCCCCGAACGGCTGGGGCTGCACCTGCTACGTCGAAGGCGTGAGCGAGCACCGGCTGCGCAAGCTCGGCAAGAACGGCCCCGACGAGGCCCCGGCGGTAAAGACGCGCACGGTCACCGTGGGCACGAAGGGCCCAAGCCCGCGCACCGTCTCGGTGCCGGAGGGCATCGACCCCGGCTTCGGTTATGCGCCCGGCCAGACCGTCTACCAGGAGACGCAGCGCGCGGTCCAGGAGATCCTCCAGCACGAGCTCGAGCACGATTTCCAGACGGCGCTCGCGCACTATCTCTCCTCGATCCCGACCGCGCCGCCGGCCCCGGCGCTCGATGAGCTCGAGGCGCCGGCCGGCCAGATCGGCGCCGCGGGCGGCGCGGGGCACAAGGGCTCGAAGGACGGCGGCTCGTGAGCGGCGCGCGGATCGAGATCGAGTACCAGGACGAGGCGGTGCTCGCGATGCTGCGCCAGCTCCTGGACAAGCTCGAGGATCCGCAACCGGCGATGGCCGAGCTCGCGCAGTACGGCGTCGCCTCCACGCGCGAGCGCATCGAGAGCCAGAACGCGGACGACCCGATCGCGAGCTGGGCGCCGCTCACCGAGCGCTACCTGGCGAGCAAGCGCAAGCGCGCATCGCGCGGCGCCGACCTCGTCCTGGTCCTCCACGGGCACCTGGCGGACCAGCTCGCTTGGCAGGCCGACAGCCGCAGTGCCGAGTGGGGGTCGAACCGCGTCTATGCGGCCGCGCAGCAGTTCGGGCGCCCCGAGATCAACCTGCCGGCGCGGCCTTTCCTCGGCGTCACGGCAGCCGACAAGCAGGAGATCCTCGAGATCTTCCAGGCATGGCTCTCGGAGGCCGCGCCGTGACTGGTGCAAAAGTGTCCAGTGGTCAAAAAAGGGCCCCGTCGCGGACGGGGCCCTGAGAGGCGCTCAGAGCGCCTGAGTGGTGTCGCGGGGGCGTGGGCCCGTGGGAACCGCGATCTCAAAATTTAAATGGGGTTTAAACGGGTTCTAGGGCCTCCTTTCCGATGGCCTTCAGGAATTCGTTGCCGAGACGCCGAAGTTCGGCCTCCAATTCTTCGGCTGACCTCCCCTTGGCCGCCCTGGCGATATTGTCCCAGGCCGCGAGGAGCGCGTCTCCGCGCTCGGCGAAGTAGAACCGATCCGAGTGGGCGGTCTGCGTCAGCACCCATTGGCGCCCGTCCCAGTCCACCGCGAACATGTCCGCGTCGACTGCGTGACCTGGCGCCGCGTTCTTCGCCTGTTTGCGTACGGCGTCCCATACCTCGACGAACCGGTCGAGACCCTCAAGGTCGCTTTGCGGCAATCCAGCGCCCCTGCCGGAATCCGCAAGCCATGCTCGCAGGAGTGCAGGAGAACGCCAGTAGCAGCGGTTCTTCCAGTCAGTACCTTCGCGGCGTCGAACGATGTATTGGCGCCTATCGGAGGCGATGGCGTATTCGTCGTTGAGCGTAAGTTCCACGGAAGTCCCTCCTCAAACGGAATGCAGTCGGCGGCGCGGAACGCTCGCCAGATCATCGAGTGCGGCGTCCAGGCGCCGTGCGACGTTGCTCATCAGCATGGCGAGCTCGTCGGCTCGCACGCAGTGCAAGTCATCGGCCGAGGTGATGAGGTCAGCTACGGCCCGCAGCTCGCTGGCCGCGGACTCGGCCCGGTCGATCGGGCGATCGGTGGGAATGGCCATTCGAATCTCCTATGGTTCAAGTCAGTTGGTTTGGGCGGCCGGGTGGTGACTACCGCCCATAGGTGCGGCCGACGGTATTCCCCCGAAGGGTCTTGTATTCCCGTCGCCACCCGGCCTTGGAACTCGCATAAAAAAGCCGCCTCTGTCGGGTGCGGATCCGCCTATGGTCAAGGGGTAGTCAGCCCCGCAATCCAACTCTAGCACCGTCGCGGCGATTGCGCCACCCGCGCCGGAGGGGTATTCTCGACGCCGCTCGCGCCGCATTCGTCCTGGCGCCGGCGTGGGAAGCGCCTTCCAACTTATGCCGCGCTCGCCCGGTGGGCAGACTGCGGTGCCATGAAGCGCATTCACATCTTCCGCCCCGGGCGTCACCGATCCCGCCAGGGCGAGACGATCGAGTTCACCGAGGCCCAACTGAGGGCCTCGGCCGCGGCCTACGACCCGGCGAAGCACGAGGCGCCGATCGTCGTCGGCCATCCCTCGACCGACGCGCCCGCCTACGGCTGGGTGCGCTCGCTTGAATACGGCACCGACGGCCTCTCGGCCGTCCCCGACCAGGTCGACACCGACTTCGCCGAGATGGTCCAGGCGGGCCGCTTCAAGAAGGTGAGCGCGAGCTTCTACCCGCCGGGCCACCGCAGCCATCCGATCCAGGAAGGCCCAGGCGCCGATGCCTACTACGTGCGCCACGTGGGATTCCTGGGCGCGCACCCGCCGGCCGTGAAGGGCCTCAAGGCGGCCGAGTTCGCCGCCGACGAGGAAGGCGTGCTCGAGGTCGAGTTCGGCGAGGACGAGCCCGGTCTGCTCTCACTTCTCACGACGGCGCTCCGCCGGCTCGTGCGCGCACCCGAATTCGCGGACCCGGACTACGCGGGCCCGCACAAGAGTTTCCCCATCAAGGGCCCGGCGGACGTGAAGGACGCCTGGGATCTCGCCGGCCACGCCGAAGATCCCGAGGCCGTGCGCCGCCGGATCCTCGACATCGCCAGGCGCCACGGCTGGACCGGCGCGTTGCCGCAGAGCGCCCGCGACTGGGCCAAGGCGCATTCCATTTCCTTTTCCGAGGAGAGCACCACCGTGCAGACCGAAGAGCAGATCAAGGCGCGCGAGGCGGAGATCGCCGCGCGTGAGAAGGCCGTCGCGGAGAAGGAGGCCGAGTTCTCCGAGCGTGACGAGGCGATCACGGCCCGCGAGCGCGAGGCGCAGAAGAAGGCGGCCGAGGCGCGCAAGCGTGACGCCGTCGAGTTCGTGGAGGGGCTCGCCAAGGCGGGCAAGGTGCTCCCGCGCGAACAGGCCCCGCTCACCGAGCTCCTGGCCTCGTTCGGCGAGGACGCCCAGGTCGAGTTTGCCGAGGGCGACGGCACCGTCAAGAAGCCCTCGGCGGAGATCCTGCGCGATCTCCTGGGCTCGCTGCCCTCGCGCGTGGACTTCAGCGAGCGCGCGGGCGCCGAAGGCGACGGTCACGCCGCACGCGCGGCCGCCTCGTTCACCCACGAGCCCGGCCTGCAGGTCGACCCGGAGCGTGCCGCGCTTCACCGCAAGGCGAAGGCGTACGCGAGCAAACACGAGTGCAGCTTCGCCGAGGCGGTGGCTGCCCTGGAAACGGAGGAGTAACCACCAATGGGACGCCAGTCACTTGTCACTCTCGCGCTCACCAAGAAGGCCTCGGGCGCGGTCACGCAGTACCGGGCCGTCGGCTTCGACGGCGCGCAGGCCACCGTCCAGGGCCAGAAGGTCCTCGGCGTGGCGGCCTACGACGCCGTGGACGGCCAGGAGTTCCCGGTCAATGTCGACGACACCGTCCTGGTCGAGGCCGGCGCCGCGATCAATGTGGGCGATGCGCTGATCGTCGACGCCCAGGGTCGGGCGATCCCGGCCTCGCAGCTGGGGGTCGCCGCCGGCGCGACGCAGGTCACCTCGACCGCGGCCAACGGCAACATCCTCTCGGGCTCGATCCCGCCCGAGTACATCTTCGCCGATGCGCTGGAAGCGGCCGCCGCGGCCGGCGACATCATCGAAGTCATCACCCGGCGCTAAGGAGGTATGCACGCCATGCGCAGTCAGCAGTTCCAGCGCGTCTTCCTGGCGGTGGCCATCGCGGCCATCGGCCTGGTCACGGCGACGCATCCGGCCTTCGCGGCCCTTTCCCCCGCGGCGGGCCACGGGCTCGGCGGTCTCGGGATGCTCTTCGGCATCGGTCAGCTCTCGCCCGCGGGCGCGCGCGTCATCGATCCGATCATCACCGAGGTCGTCCAGGGCTACAAGTTCCCGAACCTCGTCGGCTCGGGTCTGTTCCCGGAGGTCCCGGTCACGACCCGCGGCGGCCAGGTGATCCAGTTCGGCCCCGAGGCGTTCCGCCGGTACAACATGCGCCGCACGCCCGGCGCGGCCACCAAGCGGGCGGACTTCGGCTACCAGGGCGACAAGTTCGCGCTCGTCCAGGATGCGATCGAGGGCAAGGTGCCCTTCGAGATCCTGGAGGACGCGCAGCGCGTGCCGCACATCAACCTCGCGCAGATCTACCTGCGGGGCACGATGCAGATCGTGCGCAAGAGCCTGGAGGCGGACCAGGCGGCGCTCGCGCTCGATGCGAACAACTACGACGCGAACCACAAGGTCGCCCTCTCGGGGACGAGCAAGTGGAGCGACGCCTCCAGCAACCCCACGACCGACATCGACGACTACAAGGAGACGGTGCGTACCGGCATCGGCGTGCGGCCGAACGTCCTGGTCCTCTCGGCCCAGGCGTACAAGGCAGCGCGCACGAACCCCAACATCGTCGATCGGTTCAAGTACACGTCGAAGGAGTCGATCACCGCCGAGATGCTCGCGAACCTGTGGGACCTGGACAAGGTGCTCATCGGCGACGACGTCTACTGGGACGACTCGACCGGCGCGATGGTCGACGTGTGGGGCAACAACGCGGTGCTCGCCTACGTCGCCCAGGGCGCGACCTCCAACCAGGAGCCGTCCTTCGGGTACACCTACCAGATGATCGGCCACCCGATGGCGGAGGTCCCGTACCAGGACCGCAACGCCCGCAGCTGGATCTACCCGGTCAACTACGAGCGGGTGCCGGTGGACTCGGCGTTCAGCGCCGGCTTCCTGATCCAGACCCCGGCGTAAGGGTGATGCCCGCAAGGGCGTAGATGGAGCGGCCGGCCACGCGGCCGGCCGCTTTCCGAAGCGGCCCGTGGGCCGGACCGTTTCGGAAAGCGAAACCACCCACCACGGAGACAGTCGTGGCAGAGCAGACACCGAACCCGAAGGACGCCGTCACCGTCACGCCGAAAACGGCGCCGGTCAAGCACGGCGGGATCCTCTACGCGATCGGCAAGCCGTTCGAAGCCCTGTGGCACGAGGTCGAGGACCTGGTGCACGAGGGCATCGCTGAGATCGAAGGCGTCACGAAGGACGTCCTGGACGGCACCAAGGCCGAGATGCAGAGCTGGCTGCAGGCGCACCAGGTCGAGTTCCCGGGCAACGCGAACAAGACCACGCTCCAGGAGCTCATCCAGGAGACACGCAAGAAAGAAGCCGACGGCGCCGGATCCGCACCGGAGTCGGAGGGCACCGGCGACGGCGCCTCCGGCGGCGACGCGGCGCAGTAATGCCCCCGTGATGGCGATGACACCGTTTGAACTGCGGATACACAACGGTCGAGCCGCCCGTTGGCCCGGCGCGCGCCGCAGCGTGCGCCGGGGCCCTGGAGGGCAGCGATGAGCGATTTACCCATCATGCGCGCGAAGGACGGCGCCTATCCCGAGGACGGCTCCGACGAGAACAACACGTTCGCCAAGTTCACGCCGAACGCCGAGTTCCGGATGACCGTGCAGAATTCGGCGTTGATTGGCCGGTTCCAGGAAGGCGACGAGTTCTACGTCGATTTCACGCGGTGCGGCGCTGACCGATGACCTACGCGACGCAGCAGGATCTCTACGACCGGTTCGGCGAGCCGGAGATCGACGCGCTCGCCGATCGCAACGGCGACGGCCAGCCGGACCCGGGCGTGATCGACGCGGCAATCGCCGCGGGCGGCGAGACGATCGACGCCTACATCGGCGGCCGCTACGAGCTGCCCCTAACGTCCACGCCGCCGCTGCTTACGCGGATCTGCGCAGACCTCGCACGCTACGAGCTCTACAGCGACGCGGTGCCCGAGCTCGTGCAGCAGCGCCACGATGCGGCGATCAAGCTGCTGCAGGCGATTCAGTCCGGGAAGGCGACGCTCGGCCTCGCCGAGGCGAGCCAGCCCGCGCCGAGCGATGCGCCGGCGACGGACCCGAACGCGCCGGACCGCACCTTCACCACGGGCTCGCTCGAGGACTTCACCAGTGACTGGCCGGAGTACTGATGCTCGCGAACTTCCTCGCGCTGGGCGACCTGGTCATCGAGCGGGTCAAGACCGAGCTGCCGTCCGACTTCCAGCTCGTGGCGCACGCGGCGGACCTCGCCGGCGTGAAGGATTCGGCGCAGATCACGCCGGCCTGCCACATCGTCTACCTGGGCGCGCGCATCGGTACGCAGCTGCAGGCCGCCGCGCCTCCGCCGGCCGGGAAGGTCGCCTGGGACCAGGACTGGATGACGGTCGTGGTCGTGCGATCGGCCAAGGACCCGAAGCGCCTCACCGGCGCGATGGAAGTCGCCGGACCACTCTGCGGGCGCCTGGTCAAGACGCTCACCGGCTGGAAGGCGACCGACGGCGTCATGCCGCTCGAGGCCGAACCGCCGGGCGTCCCGCCGCTGCCGAGTTCGGCGGGCACCCTGTACGTGCCGCTTCGCTGGCGCGCGCGCATCACCCAGTTCACCACGTAGGAGACCGATCGTGAAGAAGGACGAGAAGTCGACGACGGACGACGCCACGGGGGCGGACCCGAAGCCGGGCTCGACTTCCGCTCCGGCTCCGGCTCCCGCGCCGTCCAGGAAGAAAAGCGCCATCGATCGGGAGATCGATCGATGGTTCCAGGAACAGATCCACGGAAGCCCGGTGTCACGGCACACCCCTTCCTACAACCACCTGCGCCAGGCGATCGACGACCTCAAGGTTCGCCTGGCCTCGGCGACGAAGGAGTAATCAGCGATGGCAGCCGATGCAGTTTTCCAGGAACAGGCGATCTTCGGGTCCGGGCGCCTCTACGGCGTCGGGGGCGACACGCTTTCCACGCCGACCGAGTTCGGCACCCTCCAGGACGTGAGCATTGACTTCAGTCTCACGAAGAAGGAGCTCCGCGGTCAGAACCTCTTCCCGGAGAAGATCGGCCGCGCCGAGGCGAAGATCACGGGCAAGGCGAAGATGGGCCGGATCAATCCGGTGCTGTTCAAGCAGCTGTTCTTCGACTTTGGCACGATGGCCACGGGGCGCGAGCTCCTCGCCGCCGGCGAGGCCGCGAGCGTGCCGGCGGCGACGCCGTTCACGGTGGTCGCATCGAACGGCGCGAACTTCAAGACCGACCTCGGCGTGAAGGATGCGAACACCGGCGCGGTCTTCGAGAAGGTTGCCGCGGGCTCCGAGGTGCAGGGCGCCTACAGCGTGGATCCCTCCACGGGGACCTACACCTTCTCGACCGACGATCAGGGCCGCGCGGTGCTCATCTCCTACACATACAGCGACACCTCCGGGCACACGCTGTCGGTCGGGAACACGCTCGCCGGGGTCGCGTCGACCTTCCAGATCATCGTCTGGAACGAGGACGACGGGGGTAAGCACGGGATCCGTCTGTACGCATGCTCGAGCGACAAGCTCGCGTTCGCGACGAAGAAGGGCGACTTCAACATTCCCGAGCTCGATTTCGCCGCGCAGGCGGATCCGGCCGGGAAGGTCTTCGACGAATGGTTCGAGTGAGGACTTAATCCATGATCAAGGGCGTTTCAATTTCGCTTAACGGCCGGGACTACATAGTCCCGGCCCTCAATATGGAGCAGCTGGAAGAGTGCGAGGCGGACCTCGAGCTCATCTCCCAGCGCGCCGACGAGAGCGGGGGCTTCCGTGCCCTGAAGGAGCGGCGCGCCGCCATGCTGCGCGTGATCCACGTGGCGGTCCGCCGCAACTACCCGGACGTGTCCCTCGAGGACGTCAAGAAGTGGGTGGACCTCAACAACCTCAATGACGTCTTCGACGCGGTGATGGGGGTCTCCGGCCTGCGCAAGGTCGAGCCCGAGGAGGGTTCGCCGTCGGGGGAAGCTGGGAGCGCGTCGACTGGGACGCGCTCTACGCAGCCCTCATCGCCGACACCGGATGGACCTGGGAGTATATCGCCCAGTGCATGACGTTGCCGCGGCTGGCGGCGCTCAACCGGGAGTGGCGCAGGTGCCCTCCCGCTCGGGCGCTGCTGGCCGCGTACGTCGGCTACAAGCCGCCGCCGAAGCCGCGGCGCATGAAGCGCAGCGAGCTGAAGGGGTTGCTGGGGCGGATGAAACGAGGGGCGTGATGCCGGCGTTATTGCTTGCAGCTCGAGCGCACGTCCGCGGAGATCTCGGCCGGGGTCTTCCCGACCTTGAGGTCGGCCGCGACGGCGGCGCCGATGTGGGCGAGCAGCTTGTCGCCGAGGGCCGGGTAGCTGTCCTTCGCGACCAGGTCGCCGGTGACGGCGACGACGCCTCCCGGGTTGTTCGCGCTCTCCGCGGCGATGTAGTGGGCGGCCTGCGCGCTCTGCGAGCAGATGGACTGCGACGTTTCCGGATCCGCGGCGTTATTCGGCGCCGTGGCGATCTCGATGCCGACCACCGCGACGACCACGACGATGCCTCCGATGATGATCGCGGCGGCGCGGCTGCTGCGCTTCGGCTTGGGAGCCTCTCGCTTCGCCGCGTTCGGTGCTGCGCCGCAGCCAGGACAGCTCACCGCCTGATCGGAGATCTCGCGGCCGCATTCGGTGCACGTGACCAGGGCCATTGCCTGAACCCTCCCGTTGGTGTTTCCGGAGTATAGCCAATGGCCACGGAAATGGAGCTGGCACTCAAGATCAAGGCGAGCGTCGACCAGGCGGCCGCGGCGCTCCGCACGGTCTCGGACCAGCTCAAGGGGATCGGCGCCGCCGGCGCCAGCGCTGACTCGGGGACGACGTCGGCGTCCGCGGGCCTGGACTCCGTCACGGCGAGCGCCAACGCGGCCGCGGCGGCCGTCGATCGCGCGAACGCCTCGATGGCAGTGTCCGGCGGCGCCGGCGCGGCCGCGGCGAGCACCGGAGCCGAGGCTTCCAGTAGCGCCGCGCCCTCGGCACCGTCGGCCGTCGGATACGCGGGCGCCGGCGCCGCCCTCGAGGAAGCGAACAAAGGCGTGGAGGAGTCGGCGCAGAAAGCCGCCGGCGCCATCGATTCGATCGCGCTCTCGTCGCGTGGCGCGGCCGCGATGGAGGCCGAGGCGTCCGGCGAGGCCGCGGCGCTCCGGGCGAGCTGGGACCGGATCGTCGAGTCCTCCACGGCCGCGACTGCGGCGGCCGCCGGGGACACCGTCGCGCTCCAGGCGTTGAGGGACGAGCAGAACGGCGTCCGGGACTCGCTCTCCGGTTTCATTGTCGAGCAGCGCGCGGCCGCCACGGCCGAGGAAGAAGGCGCTGCCGCGGCCGGTACCGAGGCGGCGGCGATGGAGGGTCTCAAGCTCTCCAGCGGCGGCGCGACGCGTGAGTACAGCGCGCTGGTCGACGAGATGCTCTCGGGGCGCACGCGGCGCATCCCCGGAACGCTGGCCACGCTCAGCAATCGCATCGGCCTGATGAAGTACCTGTTCACCGGGACGGGCCTGGCGGCGGTCGGGGCGGCTGCCGGCATTGGCGTATTCGCCACGGCGGCGCTCAAAGCGGAAGAGGAAGAGGCGGCCTTCAACCGGGCCGTCGAGGAGAGTGGCGGCTATCTCGGAGTCACGCGGGATGAATACCACGCGATGGCCAAGGAGATCGCCGGCGACTCGGTGACGATCGGCCAGGGGCGCGCCGCGCTCCAGGCGGTCGCGGAGACGGGGCGCTTTACTGGCGACGAGCTGCGCCAGGTGGGGATCGGCGCGGCGTCGATGGCTCAGCTCACCGGCGACAGCCTGAAGAGCGTCGTGGGCGAGTTCACCAAGCTCGCCGACAATCCCGTCCAGGCGGTGACCAAGCTCAACGACCAGTACCACTTCCTCACGGCCTCGACCTACGACCAGATCGCGGCGCTCCAGCGGGAAGGCGACACCGAGGCGGCGGCGCGCGTCGCGGTCCAGAGTCTGTCGAGCGCGATGGCGCAGCGGGCCTCCGACGTCACGCACCAGGAGAGCGGCATCCTTCTATGGCTGCATGCCGAGAAGTGGATGTGGTCCTCGCTGTGGGACACGATCAAGCAGGCGGCGACGCCCGACACGCTCCAGCAGAAGCTCAATGCCGTCGACCAGGCGATCCATCAGACCGCCAAGGAGCTCGACCGCCTGAAGTCCGGCGGCGGCGTGTGGGACGGCCGCGAGTTCATCCCCACTTCCCCGGGCGATATCGAAAAGGTGCGCGAGAAGCTGCACCGCCTCGGGCAGGAACAGGCGAGCCTCGCCGGGAAGATCCACGGCAACAAGGAGGCGGCTCGCGCAAAGGCTGCGGTCGATGCGGAGACGCAGAGCTACATCCAGCAGAAGCACTGGATCGACAGCGAGTCGGGCTCGCTGGACAAGAAGGTCAGGATGCAGCGCGAGCTGGCCCACCTGGCTGAGGCCCGCGCCGCCGCGGAGAAGCTCGCCAACGATTCACACGCGAGCTCCTCGGATCGTGCCGCCGCCCGGACCACCCTGAACACCACGAACTGGGGCCAGCTCCACAACGACATCCTCAAGAAGTACGACCGCACCTCGCGCCAGATCAAGGAGATCGGGATCGAGTCGGCCCGCGCCGCCGGCGTCGCTCAGATTCAGATCGCCTCGCAGATGGTCAAGGAGCGCCTCGCGATGGGGCAGATCGGAGGGCAGCAGGAGCTCCAGCAGCTGCGCACGCTCGAGGAGGCGAAGTATCGCGTCGAGCGCGCCGCGCTCCAGCAGAAGCTCGGGGTCGACAAGAGCGACGAGGTGGCCAAGCGCCAGGTGCAGCTGCAGATCGAACGCCTCGAGCAGGAGCACGGGCAGGCCATGCTCCGAATCGACCAGCAGATGGCGATGAAGCGACGCCAGGTGCGCCAGGTGGAGATTGAGAGCACGCGTCACGCGGCCCTCTCTCAGCTCCAGATCGCGCGGGAGATGGTCCACCATCGCCTGGCGATGGGCCAGATCGGTGGGGAGCAGGAGGTCCAGCAGCTGCGCGCGCTGGAGAACGCGAAGTATCGCGTCGAGCGCCAGGCGCTGCTGCGCAAGCTCGCGCTCGCCTCCGGCGACGAGGGCACGCAGAAGCGGATCATGCTGCAGATCCAGTCCCTGCAGGAGCAGCACGCGCAGAAGATCACCCAGCTGAATGAACGCATGCAGCTCTCCGTGCGCAAGAAGTGGATCCAGAGTTTCGGGGTTGTCACAAATGCGATCGACCAGTCGGTCAAGGGGATGATCCGCGGCACGCTCACCTGGCGAAACGCCGAGCGGAACTTCCTCCAGTCGATGACCGGCGAGTTCATCGACACGGCCATGAAGCGCGTCTCGCACTGGGTCGCCACGCAGATCGCACTGACGACCGTCACCGCGGCCGGCGAGAGCTCCCGCGCGGCGATCGAGGATGCGGCCAACAAGCAGAGCCTGCTGAAGACGGCGGCGACCGTCACGAAGAAGATCCTCATGAAGATGTGGGACGTCATGACGAGCGTCTACTCGGCGATCGCGAGCATCCCCTACGTCGGCCCGTTCCTCGCGCCGGTCATGGCGATCGCGGCTGGCGCATTGGTCGCCTCCTGGGCCGGGCGCGTGGCCTCCGCCGCCGGCGGCTGGTGGGAAATCCCGCAGGACCAGATGGCGATGGTCCACAAGCAGGAGATGGTGCTCCCGGCCCGCGAGGCCGAGGGCATCCGCAACCTGGTGCGCGGCGGCGGTAATGGCGGCAGCAACACCTACCACATCCATGCGATGGATGCCGAGAGCTTCCGGGACTACGCCCGACAGAACCGCGACATCCTGGCCGAGGCGCTCGGGATGGCGCACCGTGACGGGGCCTTCGCATGAATGTCTACCCGACGCTCGCCGGTCTGACGTGGCCGATCACGCGCAACGTCATCATGACGGCCGTCGGGGGTGAATCGGTCTCCGGCCGCTATGTCGGCGGCACCTACTTCCAGTACCCACTCTTCGAGTTCAACCTGACCTACGCCTGGTTCGAGCCGGGCGATATGGACCAACTGCTCGGGCTGTTCCTCGAGAGCGCCGGCGGCGCGCCGTTTCTGTTCGATGCGGGGCCCGGCGATGATTCGGTCGACCAGGCGTCCTTCGGAGCGGGCGACGGCGCGACCAAGACATTTCCGCTGCTGCGCTCGATCGGCGGTTTCGTGCTGCCGGTCGATGCCACCTTCGGCGCCCGCACGGCCTATGTTGCAGGGGCCGCCGCTTCGGCCACCTTCGATAGTCCCTCTCCTGGTGAGGTGACGTTCGCCACGGCGCCGGCAAGCGGCGCTGCGCTCACCTGGACGGGGAACTACTACTACAAGGTGCGGTTCAAGAATGACCACCTGAGCGCGGACGAGTTTCTCTCGCAGCTGCACCAGGGCAATGTCGTTCTGAGGACGCACCGATGAAGACGGTGCCGGCGGCGATGCAGGCGGTGCTCGATGCCGGCGGTCCCTTCAAGATCGCCGATCTTTATACGTTCACACTCTCGGACGGGACGGTGCTCCGCTGGACCGGCTCCCAGGCGGCGCTCACTGTCGGCGGTAACACCTTCGAGCTCGGCCCCCCGATCTCGCGCAAGAAGATCAGCTGGAAGCTCGGGCTATCGGTGGACTCGCTCGACATCACGCTGACGGATGACGGGAGCACGCAGATCAACGGGGAGCCCTTGATTTCGGCCGCGTGGAAGAACCTGCTCGACGACGCGAAGGTCACGGTCGACCGGTTCATCTCCGACAGTTGGGACCACACGAGCGTCGGGAGCGTGAACATGTTCACTGGCATCGTGGGCGACGTGAAGGCGCAGGGCAAGAAGGTGACGGTGACAGTCGAGTCCGAGCTCGCACAGCTCAAGGCCACGATGCCGCGCACGCAGGTGCTCCCGCACTGCGCGAACACGCTCTTCGACGGAGTCTGCGGGCTGCTTGCCGCGAACTTCACCTATGCGGGCACCGTGGGCTCGAGCCCGACGGCGACGAGCTTCACGCTCTCTGGCGTCTCGCAGCCCGACGACTATTTCGCCCAGGGCAAGGTCGAGTTCACCAGCGGGGTGAACAGCGGCCAGGTGCGCCAGATCAAGACGTTCAAGGGCGGCGTGGTGACACTCGCCTATCCGCTCTACGACATTCCGGCCCAGGGCGACGGGGTCTCGATTGTCGCCGGCTGCGACAAGACCCGCGCGACCTGCCAGGGCCGGTTCGCCAATCTCGCCCACTTCCGCGGCTTCCCGTATGTGCCGGACCCGTCGACGCAATACAGCGGCGGGAGCACCGATGCGGGCGGCAACGGCGGATCCGGCGGGGGCTCGGCCGGCGGCGGCCCGGCGCGTGGCGGCAGGGGGCGGCATGGCCTTATCCGTCTCCGCTGACCGCGCGGCGATCTGCGCCGAGGCGCTCTCCTGGCTGGGGACGCCGTTCCACCATGCCCAGTGCGTGAAGGGCGTCGGCGTCGACTGCGCGCACTTCCTGATCGGCGTCTATTCGGCCGTCGGCCTAGTGCCCTGGTTCCGACCGGAGCCTTATCCGGCCGACTGGCACGTGCACCGCAACGAGGAGCGATTCCGGCAGACGGTCGAGCGCTTCGCGCGCCCGGTCGACCGTGCGCTCGCCGGCGACGTCGCGCTCTACCGCTTCGGGCGCTGCGCGAGCCACGGGGCGATCGTCCTGGATGAGGAGTTCATTATCCACGCCTACGTGGATGCCCATGTGGTCGAGCGGCTCGAGCGCACGAGCCTTCAACATCGCCTTGTGGGCTACTGGAGCGTGCTTTGAGCGGCCTTTTCGGCAGCGGCCAGGGCAAGCCGATGGCGACGCAGGCCCAGCGGGCCAACGGCGTCCAGGTGCAGGCGTCGAACTGGGGCAAGGGGCTGCCGATCGTCTACGGCCGGGCGCGGGTCAGCGGGAACCTGATCTGGTACGGCGACTTCCAGGCGGTGGAGCACAAGCAGCAGGTCGGAAAGGGCGGCGGCGGCGGCGCGTCCACCTCCTACACCTACAGCTCGAGCTTCGCGCTCGCGCTCTGCGAGGGCCCGATCCAGAAGCTCGGGACCATCTGGAAGGGAAGCGGGACGCTCGCGCTCGGCGACATCAACGGCACGCTCAAGACGGGCGCGGCCGGACAGTCGCCCTGGTCGCACTGGAGCGGCAACGAGGCGCTCTCCTATCCGTATGTCGCCTATGTCGGCTGCCTCAACATCAAACTCGGCTCGAGCCCGCACGTCCCGAACCTGAATTTCGAGGTCTACGGGCTCCTCCCGTTCAACAGCGGGACCGTCGACGATGCGGAGCCCTCGGCGATCCTGCAGGACCTGCTCACGAGCGCCACGCACGGCATCGGCTTCGGGGCACTCGGCGACCTGAGCCTCTTCCGTGACTACTGCGTCGCGAACAGCATCTTCATCAGCCCGGTGGTCGACCAGGAAACGACCATGCTGCAGCTGATCAAGAAGCTGCTCGCCGTCACCAACTCCAACGCGGTATGGTCCGGCGGGACGCTGGAGATCATCCCCTACAGCGACCAGACCGCGACCGGGAACGGCGTCACCTATACGCCCGACTTCACCTCCAAGGCGGACCTGGGCCCCGACGACTTCAAGAAGCCGCTCCGGATCGAGCGCAAGCCGCTCTCCTCGGCCTACAACTGCATCCGCGTCGAGTACGTCGACCGCAGCAACAACTATGTCACGAGTGTCGCCGAGGCGAAGGACCAGGCGGACATCGACCGGCGCGGCGTGCGATCGATGGAGACGATCCAGGCGCACGCGATCAAGGACGGCGCGCTCGCGCAGCGCGTCGCGCAGTGGGCGCTCCAGCGCAATCTCTACATCCGGAACACGTTCCGGACGACGATCGACATGCGCCACTTTGCCCGCTCGCCAGGCGAAATCGTCACCCTCACGGATCCGCAGCTCAACCTGGACCACTTGCCGGTGCGCCTCACCGAGGTGCACGAGTCCTCCGACAATGAGCTCGAGATCGTCGCCGAGGAATTCGCCGAGGGCGTGAGCGAGAGTGCCGGCTACGCGATCGAGCCGGCCGCGGGGTTCACGCCGAACACCGAGGGCGCTCCCGACACCACCCAGGTTCCCGTACTCTTCCGCGCGCCGCAGTTCCTATGCGACCAGCCTGAAGTGTGGATGGGCGTGGCCGGCACCGGCAAGAACTGGGGCGGCGCACATGTGTGGGTCAGCTACGACAACGTCTCGTACACGCAGGTCGGAACCGTCTACCCGGGATGCCGTTACGGGACGCTCTCCGCCGGTCTCGCGACCTCTGCGTCCGACCCGGACACCGCGAACAACTTCGGGGTCGCGCTCGATGGCCCAGGCGAGCTGAACGGTGGATCCCAGGCCGACGCCGACGAGATGGTCACGCTGATGCTGGTCGACCAGGAGCTCGTCGCCTATTCCTCGACGACGCTCAACGGCGACGGCACCTACACGCTCGGCGGCGGCTACCTGCGCCGCGGATGCTACAACACGGCGATCGCGGCCCACGCCGCCGGCGCGCCGTGGCTGCGCCTCGATGATCACTTCTTCCGCTGGCCATTCGACCCGGGCGATGCCGGGAAGACGGTTTACATCAAGCTGCAGGCGTTCAATCTCTACGGCGGCGGCACGGAGGATCTGGCGAATCTCACGGCCGTGACCTACACGCTCGGGCAGGCCGAGGAGATCCCCGACGTGCCGGCCGACCCGATCGATCTCGCGGTGAGCCCGCGGGCGAACGGTAACCACATCGCCTGGAAGCTGCCGAACCCGGCCGCCGTCGTCGAGTCAAGCGTGCAGTACTCGACCGACGGCAACACCTGGTCGGATCTGCGCGTCGTGGGCGGCGAATCAGTCGATCATCACTTCGACGGCCCCGCCGCCTACTACTACCGCGTCGCATCGAGGGGGAACAGCTACCAATTCAGCAACTGGACGACGACGCCGGGCGCCACGACCGGCGGCTCCGCGGACAATGTGCCGGACGGTAACAGCCGCGGCACGACTGATGTCACCTTCCTCGACACGGGGCGCCCGATCAAGCTGCACCGCCCGACCGGCGGCATTGACGTGTCAGCGGATGACTTCTCGCAGCACTCCGAGGTCACGAACCACATCGGCGGACTCGGCCAGAACTGGATCGGGCTCGACACGCAGGCGCATGACGGCTCGACCTACGGGCGTTTCGCCATGTCGCACCGCGACAGCGCCGGGCGCCCGATCAAGCTCTGGCGCCAGACGGGTGGCATCGATGTTACCGCCGACGACCTTTCCAAACACGACGAGGTCAGCCAGCACCTCGGCGGCCTGAACAACCCGGTGGTCGGCCCCGCCGGTGTGGACTTCTCCCTCGGCTACGCCAACAAGCACGGCGGCAACATCCCCGCCGGAAGCGGCATCGCCACCACGCTGGATCACGGGTTCCTGAAGGGCAGTCCGGGCGACCCGAATGACATGGGATCAGTCCCCGACAGCGCGGACCGCTTCGCATGGAAAGCCACCCAGCAGACGGCGCTTCTAACGCAGAAGGCCGCTGACAACGAAGTCATCGATCCAGCCGGGACCAGCGCCGATTTCTGGCGCGGTGCGGCGCTGACAGGCGACGGCGGGTTCGGCGGGAACCCCGTGAGCGCAGGAGGCGGCGGCTCGGCGGCCAACAAGGATGGCCGAGGCAATATCGCATACCACAGGGTCAAGCCCGGTCAGCAGGTGGGAGTCTATTTCGATGTGCGCACGGCGGCGACCGGCACGAGTGCTGCGCGCTTCTACGCGGTCTTCGTTGATGAGGCGCGCAGCTCGATCAAAGGTTACTGCGGCCCGGCGCGCGAGTCAGCGGTCGGGACCGACTATGGCACAGTGGTTCCCGTCCCGGCGGCGGCTGCGTGGGTCCGGTTGGTGTTTGAGACTCACGACAGCGGCTCAGGAGGCACAGCGCCTGTGCTGGGAAACCCGCGTCTGCTCGTAGATTCTCAGACGATCACGAAACCGGGCGGCGCGCGCATCGGCGATGGACGCAACCTGATCGCGCTCAACACCGCCGGATACGCAACCCAGTACCAGGTGAGCGGCGGCTGGAGCGAGATCTACAACAGCGGTGACAACACCTACACCGTGAACGAGGGCGCATCCGTCTACCAGGTCGGAAGCGCGCAGGTTGATTACAACAGCTGGGCGAGCCCGCATCTGGCGCCGGGCACTAAGTTCCACTTCGCCGCGAACGACCCCGGCTACGCCGGAGGCGCGGTGACGCTCGTCTACTCGACCGATCCCAAGCAGGTGATGAATCAGGACGGCCTATTTTATCTGGGCGACTGGACGACCGGCGCCTCGGGAGGTGGCGGCGGTGGTGGTGGCGGCGGCAAGATATGCGTCGGCGCCTCGATGCTGCTCAACCACGCCTTCCGCGCTTCGCGCGCCTGTCCCGGGGCACGCCTCGTGCTCGCCCACGGTTTCAAGCTTCGCGGTGTCTGCCGCGCCTCGGCTACCCATCCGCGCTCGGGCCCTGCGGTGCGCCTCGTCGCCGAGAACGGCGCGGCCTGCGTCTGGGCGAAGGGCACCGGCTTTGAGCAGCCTGACGGCTCGACGGTGCTCGCCGAAGACATGCTCGGCAAACCCGTGCTGACGGCCAAGGGCGAGTCCGTGGTCACCGGCGTCGAGGACCTCGGCACGCAGAAGCTGATGACGATCACCACCACCCCGCCCGGGATGAGCTACGGCGCCGGCGAGGATTGGGGCAACTTCATGATCGGGCATAACACCGTTTGCCCGTAGATCACAGGTAGAGCCATGAGCTACAAGACCGCGACGATCCAGAACCTGGCCGATGGCGAGACCGGCTACCAGCTGACGAGCGATCCTGGCAAGGGCACCTATGTCGCCTGCCGGTGGGAGTGCAAGCGCCGCAAGAACCAGGTGCTCGACTGCATCTGGTACGCGCGCCAGGTGAGCACCGACGGGAGCGCCGTGACCGACGCGATGGGCAAGCCCATCACCGCTATGCGCGTCCATCCTCACGCGCCGCCCGACATCGTGGCCGACGGCGGCATCGACGCCGTTAAGAAGCAGATGCTCGAAGTTGTCCTCGGCGAGCCCGACGCGGTGGTAGACATCGACGACGACATCCGCGACGCGATCACCGCCGCGGCCTTTGTAACCTGACCGGAGAAGCAACCGTGAAGCTCAAAATCATCGGCTCTCAGAGCTACAGCACCCCGCAGCCCATCCACGACGCCAAGACGGGGCAGCAGACCGGTACCCGCGAGGTCGAGCAGTTGCGCGTGACCGCGATCCCGGAGGGCGGCAACCCGCAGCAGGCGCTCATGCGCTTCGACATCCTGATCCACGCTCCCAGCGACAGCGACGTAACTAAGTACCGCCCCGGCAAGGTGCTCGATGCAACCGACCTCGCGAGCGAGGCGGTGGCGAAGGAGCAGGCGGCGACGAAGGCGTCCTCCGGGAGCTGACCAAATGCGGCTCGGGCCGCTTTTCGTAGGCTGGGTGCCGATTACCGAATCCGAGCGCATCGAGGCCGGGCTCGACGCCGTCATGGGCGGCTGGGAGCTTCTCTGTGTCGAATGGAGCGGCCGCGGTTTCGGCTTTCTCGCCCGGCCGGCGGAGGCTGGAGCAGCTGGCGGCCACGGGTGGCGGCCGCGAGGGTGAGCGGTGGGCTGCTATGATCGGGCCGAAAAGGGACCTTCAGAGCGTTTGAAGGAGCGTTTAAATCGGCCGATTGGTGAAAAATGCACCACTATCAAACCAAGCGGCACCGTTTCTCAAACCATGTGGCGCCTTACACCAGCGCGCT
>Ga0209918_1000285_pt1 | contig 37246 bp, 68 predicted proteins | sample SalPonD_shore_MG_FD_185712 | JGI IMG/M metagenome (GOLD analysis project Ga0209918, IMG submission 185712) | Salt pond soil microbial communities from South San Francisco under conditions of wetland restoration - Salt Pond MetaG... | ecosystem: Environmental > Aquatic > Marine > Intertidal zone... | reverse complement strand
ATAGCAGGAGTGGAAAACTCTGTATTTGCAATAAATAACTCTATTTATACTGCAACGGTAGGCATTTCCAATTCATTAGAATTAATTAATAATTCTATCTCAGGCAATTTATCAATTATTCTCCAGCAAAACGATTTCTTAACAGAAGTCTATAATCGAACTATGTTTGCCAATCTTCTCAATTGGACAGATGTAGCGGGTAATTATTCTAAAATCTTAGAACAAACAAATGCATTAAAGATAGTGAATAATTATCGTGATAAGGCATTAGAAATATTTATACGATACCAAAACAAAACCGATTCTCTCCTAATTTCAGCACAAAATACTTTAGATCAACATTTACCGAAAGGAAATGTAACCTATCGTGTAAAATCAGTAGATTCTGGAGAATATTTAACAGAATGGGTTGCATTAAATACAATAGAGCAAGATACTCTTAATATCGGAATGTTTCATCCTGAAAATACTTTACTCGATTTTGGCTTTTATGCAACTTGGGTAAATCCTGATAAACCGATTACGGATCTTGCGAAGAATATGGTTTTATTAATACTTTTTATTTCTGTTATAGGGATAAGTTTAATGGCAATAATAATGAACATAAAGAAAAGATGGGATGAAATGAACCGACAATTAGGGGGACAAAAGGTTAAAAATAAGAAATTAAAGGATGATTCATTTACCAGAAGCTTTTTTAGAGAATAAATCTTAAATTGATAAATAATATAAAAATTAAAAATTAAAATTAAAAACAAAAAACAAAAAACAAAAAAATAAAAACAAAAAAAAGGTGAAAACTGAATGGTTTTTGAGCGTAAATCACAAATACGATCCGAGAATCTAAATAGAACACAAACCTATGCTTCAAGTCTCACTTCTGTAGCATGGTTTTTAGGGATAATTGCATTCATAGGGTCTATGCTTTTAGCATTTTATCTTTTTTCTCCAGAAGATAGCGATAAGATTTTTGGATTTACAAGTCTTTTAGAGGGATTTTTTTCCCTTGCCGGGTTATGCTTGATTGATCCACTTTTTGATAAACCTTTTCGAATAAAACCGAAACGATTTAAACCGATTAATACTGAAAAATTTCTCTTTCCTCTCGCTGTGAATCTTGGTGGTCTTCTATTGGTGCAAATTATGTTCCAATTTCCACTTACGGTAAAAACATGGCAAAAATGTTTGGCGATCTGGTTTGCTGGGATTAGTGAAGAATTTTTCTTTCGAGGGTTTTTATTACAGCTTTTTATTAATATTTCTAAAGGATCAGGATTTAAACAATACAATCTTGGATTTGCAAACCCTTTTGATAAGGAAAAACAGGTTTCGATTATTTCTTTTTCCTTATTTGATTTACTCGGCTTAGTAGTTTCTATAATAGCTTTTACTTTTCTTCATTTCAATTACTATGGGAATCCTATTATGCTAGGAATCGTAGCATGTTCTGGTGCAATATTAGGAATTACCTATTTGAAATATCAAAATCTTACCGCTAACATTATTGCACATCTTTTCTTAAATTTCATTGTTACTATCCAAGTATTTTATTTGTTAAACTTTTAATATTTAGAAAAGAAATTATCATAAAAAAGAGAAAAAAAAGAATGAAAGAAGGATTAGACATAAGCGTATCTACTATTATATATATTTTTATTGTAGGAATCATCGGTTCTGTAACGATCACGATGATTTTTTATACAATTACAATGTATTTTACGACGCTTACTGCCTCTTCTCTTTTAGAAAATGAAGCTATGTATCTCCTCATTTTCACGGTTTTAGAACTTCTTACCTTTTTATCATCTCTTCTTATTTCAATAGCAATGAGAAATTTCCAGCAAGAAAAGATTCCCACCATTCTTATCCTACTTTCTTCAATTAGTGCTTTTGGGATTCATTTCGTATTGTTAATAATCATAACTTATAGCTCTCTTTATTTTCTTTACCCCGATCTTCTTGCCAAAGTCTTCTTTGCTTTACCTTCGGTATTTGCATATTTCTCTATTTATGTTTTAAATCACTCGTTTGGGATTGTCTTTCTTTCACTTTTCATTTTTTTCGGATGTTTTGCGTTCATGTTAAATTATTTTAACTAAATTATATTTCATATGCTATGTTTAGGCAAAATATATTATTAAGGCAATATATAATTTTTAAATAGGAATATAAGTTATATATATTTAGAAGTAGTAAAAAATAATGTGTAGAGATGTTTGATTCAAAACCAAAGACATCACAAGGAAATTCAGAAGACTTAGATACTATCCCTAAAGCACGAGGAGATACGAAAGTATATCTTTTGTTTCATAGTATCGTTTCTATTCTCCTCTTCTCTCTTACTATTTATCTTCTAGATGTAGATGAAAAGAATCTTTATCCTGATTTGGCATGGTTTTTTACGATTGATTTTCTCGTTTATTATCTCTTTTATCTTTTGTTTAGTTATCTGTATGGTGCTCTTGGGCGTATTTTGGTATATCGGCCAATGAAATATTATTATAATAGATTTTTAAATAAATCAGTTACATCACTTGAAAAACTTAATGTAGGCCCTTTTAGTATGTTTAGTTTTGCTTATTTCTTGAGAACTACTTTAAGTGTTTTTGGTGTAGGCATTATTTATGTTCTACAAGAGAAGATTCTTGAGAGCAATCCCCTTCTCTCGTTTATTTTTGCATATATTTTCGTACAAGGATTCATCAATTTATATATTTATATTAAATATAAATAAAATATTGGAATAGTAACAATGAAATGGAAGAAACAATGGACATGGTTTATTTTAGCTAGTCTTATTATCGTGACGATTGAAGCATTTTTATTTTCAGAATTATCCGATCATTTAGATCTGGATCCGCATTCCTTTTTACATTATTTTCTCTGGGGTTTAATAGGTATTTCATTAGCAATTATCTATTATTTTACCGGGATTTCCCAAAAAAGGGATGTAAATAATTTAAAATAAATTTTAATTAATTAAAAAAAAATCTATACAACTCGACAAAGTGAAACAAAATGAAAGCATTTTGGCAAGGCAAGGATTTTCTCAATAAGTTAATGTTATATTCGTCTTTTGCCTTCTATTTTCTCTTTATTAATCCTTTTTATCCCTTAATTGAATTTATTATGGAAAAGCCGATAAATGGGATCTTTATTTCTATCGGTGTTGGTGCGTGGTTTCTCTTCCTAATTATTTTCCAATTTAAAAAGCGGATTATGATTCTCGAAGAAAAGGGCGGTAAACAGCGATTGGTAGGGAGAAATGACTTTGGAAACGGTAATACTGAGAACTTTAAGCTCTATATCATAGATGTTTATACTCTCGAAGATGCAAGTGAATATCTTCAGAAAAAAGTAGAACTTGCCGAATTAGAAACCGCAAAAGCAGAAGCAAAAGCGTATGAACATTATCGAGAAAAAGGAAAAGAGTTTCCCTTAGGGACGCCTTTATTATCACTAGACGAAGTAGAAGATCTCAGACATTTTGCGTCTATGGAATTAGAAAGCTCGGAAAAATTCGATGAACTTGCAATTCAAGAATTCATTCAGGATAAAACTCTAGAACTCTTTTATAAAAAAGATACCGATAAAGAACCTCTTGAAGTTAATCCTGTTACGAAGAAAAAAGAACCTACAAAACACTATAAAAAATGGATAGAGACGACTGCAAAACCATTAAGTCTCTTTGTTAATACTCAATTACAAACCCAATTAAAACTAATAGAAACTAAAAAAATCACAGAGCTTTCTGAAAGGAAAAGGGATCTTATTGCCCGAAGTATAGCGAAAGAATTCTCGGTAAATCAAATTCGGGGAGCGATTTCCGGAGATGTAGAAGGGGGAGCAATTATAGGATGGCTAAAACGATTTGATGATTATAAAGAGATTCTTTCACAAGATCATCTCCTCGAAAAAGCATTAGAATATGCAGAAGCTAGTTTTCATCCTCCTATCTTTCAAGTTCCTAAAAACACAGAGTTAAGAAAAATGGTTCGAAATGTGGTACTTGTAGAAGAGCATACATGGGATCATGAACCCGATTTTCCTTTTCGATTAATTGTTATCTATGCCAATAGACCATTAGATACTGCGGTTCAATGGGGTGCTGTAAAAACAACCTTTCAAGGGTATTCGAATATTCCTATGAGAGAAGGCTATGCCAATCTTAACACCTTTTCAAAAGCGACATTCGATATCTATATGGCAGCACTAGCACATGCCCCAGGCAAAGGATATATTAGACCAACAATGGTTCTTACCGAAGAGGAAATAGTAGATGAGCGTAAAAACCTTTTAACTGCAATGGTAGATGAATTAAAAAACGATAAAACAGAATTAAAAGAAAAAGCAGATCATTTCGAAAAGGCAGAACAAACCCAGAGAGATATCTCTGCTCAATATAAAGCTCTTGTAGAAGATATAAAACAGAAAACTGCAGAAGACTTTATTGCGGAAGCAAAGAAAGCTCTAGAACAAGAACCTAAAGAAGAAGAAGCCTCTCCACGCTTCACATTATCTCCGCTTACAAAGAAATTCTTATTTATAATCGGAATTATCGGATTTATTGTTTTTGCGATTTGGATTTTACTTACCCTTCTTGGAATCACACCTATTGGTGCTACACCAGAACCTTCTCTTTTACCTTCAATATTTTAATTAAACATATAGGCCAAAAAAAAATGTCTAATCAAGAGTTATGGCAAAAAGCAGATATAGAAAAAACACGCCTAAAAACACATTTATTAGAAACATATCAGAGAAAAATAGAAGAGCTCATCGAATTAGCGGAAGTCACACTTACAGAATTACAATATCAAATTATTGAAGATATTAAAAAAAAGAAGAGAATAACAAAAGAAACAGAAAAGGCAATCAATAGTATTGTTGATCTAATTTCTACTCCTGCTTCAAGTGAAGGTGTGGAAGTATTGCGAAGAGCACGAGCACATTTGAGAGAAGCATTATATCCGAAATATCCATACGATCTTCCCATTCCACGACGCATATTAGAACGCTTTCAAGTATATCGATTATGTTTCGAATATGCAGTAGAAAAACATGTTGTTATCTGGGAACAATGGTTTATGAAAGAAACAAAACATTCATCTAAACAAAAAATAGATACAATTGATAGTTTTATAGATAAGATTAATGAATTAAGGAAAGGGCCAAAAATAAAGGAATTTGAATAAGCTCTATGACCATTACAGATCAAACTCAAGTAGAAGCATATAAAAAGAAGCTTGATTATTTAGAATCTCTAGAGGAACAAGGTGCCTTATCCGATTATTGTATAGAATACGAATTAGAAGATGAAATCCAAGAAAACATTTTTAATATGGATTTCAACCAACCAGACTTAAAATGGATTTTTGAAGATGAAAAAGGAAAAGAAACCCCTCCTGTAACCGATCAGTTTTTATCTTCAATTGTACGGAGAATTAAGAATCAGAGTCATATTCTTATTTTTATTTTTGGTAAAACCAACTCTGGAAAATCGGATTATTGAAGATATTAAAAAAAAGAAGAGAATAACAAAAGAAACAGAAAAGGCAATCAATAGTATTGTTGATCTAATTTCTACTCCTGCTTCAAGTGAAGGTGTGGAAGTATTGCGAAGAGCACGAGCACATTTGAGAGAAGCATTATATCCGAAATATCCATACGATCTTCCCATTCCACGACGCATATTAGAACGCTTTCAAGTATATCGATTATGTTTCGAATATGCAGTAGAAAAACATGTTGTTATCTGGGAACAATGGTTTATGAAAGAAACAAAACATTCATCTAAACAAAAAATAGATACAATTGATAGTTTTATAGATAAGATTAATGAATTAAGGAAAGGGCCAAAAATAAAGGAATTTGAATAAGCTCTATGACCATTACAGATCAAACTCAAGTAGAAGCATATAAAAAGAAGCTTGATTATTTAGAATCTCTAGAGGAACAAGGTGCCTTATCCGATTATTGTATAGAATACGAATTAGAAGATGAAATCCAAGAAAACATTTTTAATATGGATTTCAACCAACCAGACTTAAAATGGATTTTTGAAGATGAAAAAGGAAAAGAAACCCCTCCTGTAACCGATCAGTTTTTATCTTCAATTGTACGGAGAATTAAGAATCAGAGTCATATTCTTATTTTTATTTTTGGTAAAACCAACTCTGGAAAATCGGAAGTAGCTCAAACTCTTTCTAAATATTATGAAGCTCAATTTAAGAGGCTTTTCAATAAAGAAATAACTATTCACTTAGCTTTTGATGATTTTGAAGTAAGAAATATTTTTTCTCTTTTAAAAATAGGGGATCTTATTTTCCGAGATGAATCTCCTCAAGCGACAGAAAGAGGCTCTAGAAATGTAGAAGTACATATAGATAATGTATTACGATCCTTTCGAAAACATCAACATTCATGTATTTTTGTTGACCCCGATCCCATTAAACATCCTAGAATTGATTATTTCATTTATGTTTTGGGGAAGAATAAAGAAAAGCGTGAAACCCGGTGTATGTTATATGAACAACATACCGAGCCTCGAACTTTAGAAAAAGTGATTGTTCCTATTGGGAGAATTTATCTGCCTTTACATGATGATAAAGAATTTAGGAAAATATATGAGCAGCGAAAAGATGATTTTATTAAAAGCCTTAAAACACGAGAAGGTGTAACAAAAGAAACACCAGAGGTTCTTAAGATTAAAAAAGATGCGAGGATATTAGTTGATTTATGCAAAAAATATGGAAGATATTCTAAAAAAACAATGGAATTATTATTACTTAATTATAACTATCAATTAGATCCTCACACAGAAGGAGATAAGAAAATCGGAGGGAATGATCACTATAACGAATTATTATTTGAGCAGACTAAACTTTATTTAGAAAACCCTGATCAAATGAGAATTGATGCAGGAAAAAAAGATAAAAAAGAACACATAGACACTAAGGAAGAGGATCCTTTGTTGGCTCAACTAGAAGACTATCTTTTTCCTTATTCCAATAAAGATATTTTGGATTTTGCTAAGAAGACAAATAGATTTTGGGATGCTGAACGAGATTTCGAGATTTATGAAAAAATCATTAATAGTCAAGGGCGCATTCAATATAATGATCTTATTGATTATTATTCAAATTTAAATGACGAATCAAGTGTTCGGAGTATAATTAAAAAAATACAGAATCTCCAAAATACTATTAAAGGAGATCTTCATGAAGAAGAATATACTAAGCATTTGAAATCCATTTTTGAAACAAACCCCAATAATAAAGTGATTCATAAAGGAGGTTCGGGTGATGAAAATCCCGATATTTATGTAATTCTTGATGAAACTAACGAACTCTATATTTTTTCATGTAAAAATCTAAAAATTGATGAACATCTCGGCTATTATCCTATTGACGAAATAGAACCTGAATTACGATTTGCACGAGAGCATAGGTTTGAATATAAACATATTCGTGTATTTGTTGCATTAGTGAATAATAATCATGCAAATTCGTTTCATCTCTATGAGATTAAGGATTTTACTCGTATAAAACCTCTTAAACTTACATAATTTTCCCTTTCCTACAAAAAAGGATCATACTTCTCTAAACCCTTTTTATTCTTCAAAACCTTCATTATGTCTTTTCTCATCTGAAAACATCTATTTCCTCATTTTTATCCCTTTCCAACAACCTACTCTTTTTTTTCCCCTTTTTTTTATTTCATTTTTCTTATATTATTATCACAATCCTTTATTTTTTTTGAATTTTAAACTAATTTGTGAAATACCCTAGAATATTAAAAAATAATTTTCATTCTTTTTAATATTCTTTTTCTAGTATTGCATAAAATATATTTATATATTTTCTCTATCCCGACTATAGGCACCTACAAGAGGCTTCCAGACCTCTCTACATACCATCTCAGAAACACCATAGAATGTTCACAAACCCCTTTTTCTTTATATATCCTCTCTCCTTTTATATCATCCTTTTCTTGAACCTTTTTCTCCTCTTTTCATCTGAGATAAAACCTTAAATTACTAGGCTACCTAATTATATATAAAATAAGAAAAATTATATTGATTATACTTTTATGACAAAATATAAGAAAGTTCTAAAACCAAAAAAAGGCTATTCTTATACCAATAAATATGGTACAAAAGTGAATGTATCTTCAGGAAAACAACATTATCGTGTTCGGAAATATAAAAATATTACTAAATCACGCTCTCTTTTTTCAGAACCCAAATATCAGAAATATTCTGAAATAGTTGAAATGGACGATCCCGAATCTGCAAAAGTTTCAGTACGCAAATTACGAGAAGAATTTGAGAAAGGAGAACGCAATAAAAAACGAACAATTATTCGAGTCACTACTTTAGCATCCAATAGAGCTAATGCAATGTTACAGCGTGAAAATCTTTCTCAAAATGAACGAGACCAATTTAAGGATATTAAAGCCATTTATGAGAATGCAAAAAACCAATTTGTAGAAGAGTATTCTCATCTTTATGATTTAAAAAGAGAATAAGAATGTCAAAATACAAAAAGGTTCTAAAGAAGAAAGAAGCATATAAGAGATATGATCCCCGGAGCGGTAAGAAAGTGAAAGTACCAGGTCACTCCCAACACTATCGGGTACGAATATATCGAAGAATCTCAAAGAAAGAAGCTAAAAAAGAGTTTGAAAAACGTTCCAAAAGATCACAAGCAATAGATAAGGCCTTTAGATCCAAAAAAACATTAGATATTCCTACCGAAGAATGGTCTGGAAACCAAAATAAAATAGATCTTGAAGGGATAGATACTCCCGAAGATTGGATAAGTGATTGGAAAAAGAGAGCCAAACAACAAGAGGCAATAGAGAAGGCCCCTATTAAGAATAAAAAAACCCGTGATCCATATGATATTAATACTATCGTAAGCCATTTGATGGATGATATTTATAAATATGATAAACAGGATACTCCTTTTTATGAATCTATAGAAGATAGATATAAAAAAGAAACAAAAAAAAAGATAGAGAGAGTAAGAGATTTACCTAAAGGAAAACGACATATAATGGAAACTATCTTGAGTATGGAATATCCTCCCAGTAAAAAGACTCTCACTAAGATAAATAACTTACTTGATGAAAAAGGAGACATCTATGTGACAGAAAAACCTAATAGGGGATCCGCTACCTTATTCACAATAAGACGATGGATAGATGAAGAAGGTAATATATATATCCAAGATTCTATTCGAGAGAAATTTTATAGAGTAAATGATACCAAAACACTTCCAATAGTGAGGCAAGGATTTAGGGGCAATATAAAGGGAGAATACATAAAAACTCTAAAAGTATGGAATGAAAACCAATTCTCCAAATTAGTTTATCTCCATCCTTCAAGTAATCCTTTACCTAAACAACCTAGAAAGGGAAGGGTCTATCATAAAATTATAGAAAATAAGTCTGGCAAAAGATTTATTTCTTTTGAAGCGACAGGAAAGGAAGGGTTTGGTAAGTGGAAAATTATTGAAAATAAACCAATAAAAGAGAAATGACTAAACAATACAAAAAGGTTCTAAAGAAGAAGGAAGCATATAAGAGATACGATCCTCGAAGCGGTAAGAAAGTGAAAGTACCAGCACACTCTCAACATTATCGAGTACGGAAATACCAAAACCTAAAAAAAACCCAAAAGAATGTCAAACCAACACGATTCACAAATAAAATATCTTCCACAAATTTAGATCCCGGTGACTGGTTAGTAGTAAAATCTCATAAAATTTCAATCGTTCCCGGAGAATATGATCATTGTGTAATGTACTGCGGAAAAGTGAAGAAGGGAGAAAAAATATGGGATCGAGATAATAAAGAATGGATGCCCGAAGGAACCCCCTATGTAATTCATTCTACTATTAAAAAAGGAAATGGATTAGGCTATTCTCGATATGATACTATTATGAACGATATTAATAAAGTTCAAGCGCTAGAAGTACCACACCTCTCCAAATCTGAAAAACAACAAACCGTTGAATATCTGAAAAAACAATTAACAGGAGGAAAAGATGGCAAACCAATAGGCCCAAAATATAACATCCTCTGGATCACAAAACGAAAAGATCCTAAAGATCATCGAGGTTACTATTGTTCAGAAGCAATTTGGAGTGCATATATGAATATCCATAATATCGATCTGGATCCTAATGGTTTCAATTGGGCAAAAGGAAGGGCATGGGGGGTAGCTCCCGATGATCTTCTTTCTAATAAAGAATCTATAAAAATTAAAAAATAAATAAATAAGATCTTAATGTGTGTATTTTCAAGTAGTTATGATCTAAAAATGTTTCGAACCGATCTCTTTTGCTATGCAGGATATTTTAATATTACCGATGAGGATTATCCTGTGCCGACTCTTTTTAAAAATATTAGGTTAGAGGATGAAGACTTCACTTAAGACTTATTTCTGTTTTTTCTCTTTAATCTTTTCAAGAATGAGAGATTCTACAAAATCTTTCATAGTAATTCCTTCTTCAACAATAAATCTTTTCGCTTTTTTATGAATTTTAGGAGATATACTTATTGTAGTATAATTTTGATTGCCCATTTTAATTAATCACTATTTGTATTATTTTTTTTCTTCCCAAATATTTTTCTTATTCTCTAATTCCATTATATTCTCTTTTAACGTTTTAACTTCTTTTGAATAAGGTAATTGTATTCTAACTTTTGATAAATTTTCTTGCTTATTTATAATTCCTTTTGCTAAAGACATCGCTATGGGATCTTCAAGCTTTTGAAATTCATCTAAAGTTTTAGGTGTATACCATATATTCACTTTTGTTCCGTCTTTTACTGTAGCCTCACGGGGATATAACAGGGTTCTTCCCTGTTTGTACCAATATCGTAGAGCCTCTTCATATGCATCTTTAAAGTCTTCACGATACACTAATCTTTTCTCCAATGTTTTCCAAGCATCTTCACAAAAAGCTTTTCGATCATTATGAATAATTTGCATAAGTTGGCTATATTCTAAACGACTATTTATATCCATTCCAAGTTTTTTAAATAATTCTTTTGTAGTTACACAAAGTTTGGGTTTACGATACCCTGTTATTTTGTTTATTTTTTCTCTTATAATTTCATCCATATCACGTCCCAATTACATCCACCTCTTCTGAAAATTCAGATATTAGAAAATTTATAATCTTCTTAACAATAGCATAACATCTCTGTTTTGTTCGTTTACCATATGGTTGTAAAAAATCTTTCCTCATTTTGATTTTAATATTTTTTTCAATATCTGTCCATATTTTAAGAAATTTTTCATCCAGATCCTCCACAACTATCGGTTGCTCCTCAATATTATTCGCCATCTCTTTTTTCTTTTTAATAATATTTTCTTGTGCTTTTTTGGTTTGTTTTAGTTGTTTTATCATAATTTGTCGCTGGTCTGGCTCTGGGAACTCAGAAATCTCGATAGCTTCCTTTAATGTAAGTTCCGAATCTGGTTTCAGAATCTCAGATCTCACATCTGAAGGCATTTCTTTAATTTTATTAATAAATACTCTTGTTTCTGTAGGTTTTATCTTTTCTTTTTCAATCTTGGTTTCTACTTCTCCTCTATATTCCTCTGGGAGATTTGCTACTTCTTCTCTACTTTTTACAATTTCATAAACTGTATTAACACCTTGCTCTCCTTTCTTGGCTTTTTCCCATTCCACTGCGATGGATTTGTCTTTCTCTGCTACTTGCTTGATCTTTTTGGCTTGGTAAAGTGTAGAATGCCCTACCTTAACTTTTTTCCCCACTATTTCTGCAGAAGCCCCACTCCCCATCTCATCTTGTATTTTTTTTATTTCTTGCGTCAAAAGCTCTTTTTGGCTTTTGTCGCTAATTTTTTGAAAATCTTGTTTTCCTTCAACATTTAGTATGTCAGCTTTTGCTTTACTTATTTTAATTGATCGTTCTTTAGCCAATCGTTCTTCTTCTTCAAGTAATAACAATCCGATTTCCGCTTTTTGAGCTGTATTCAAATGCCTTCTCATAATATTCTCAGAAATAACAAATTGTAAGGGTGTCATACCTGTATTTTTTGATGGTTTCCATTCTCGAGCTCTGAGTTCAATACCAAGTCTTTTACAAGCTCTATATCGATTTCTTCCATCAAGAATCTTTCCTTCATACAGAATAGCAGGTTCAATTTGACCAAATTCTTTAATATCTTCTACTAATGCATCAAATTCCTCTCCCTCTAATAAAGGAAGATAAGAAGAAAGCTCATGAAATAAATATATTTTCGGCTTGCTTTTCTTTTCTGTTTTCGATTTATTCATTATTCTATCCCCTCGTCTAATTTTATTCTATGATAACTATAACTAAATATATCTTTATGTCCTTCTCCCAATTCTCCAAAAAAGGATTCAAAATTCTTATCTTCATCTTTAAATTTTTTATGTTTTTCAAAAGGATCTTTTAAAGAGAGGTAGTTATAATTGAGCCACATTTCTTTTTTTACATATTTCTTAAGACTTTCTAATGAAGAGAAAAATTTCCAACGTTCAAGATAATCTTTTGGATATCCTCCATCCCCTAAATATGTTAAAACCCATATTTCTTTTTGAACATTCCTTATTTTATTCTGTGATTTCTTCTCTATTTTTTCTTCTTTTTCAATAATATCATTTAACATAATTATTGCATCTCCTATTAATTCAAAACATTGTTTAGTATCATTCCGTATTCCCGTTACTAAACCTACTTTTAATGCTTCTATTATGGTTTTGCATTGCATTTTTATTGGTAAATCCCTATGTGGTCTCATATCAATAGTAAGATATTTAGCACCAGCTTTTTCTTTTTCAGTCATTTCATTCCACATTTCTAAATCTGTCTTATCCATATTACGAACTCTCTTTTTTGCTTCCTTAATAATTTTTTTTATTTTTTTATCAATCTCTTTTGTTTCCATTTTACTCACCTTTAATCAATTTTTCTGCTATCATTTTCCATGAAACTTGTTTTGCATTAATCTTTTCTCCTTGAAATTGTATAGACATAATTTCAATATCTTCCATAGCTAAATCCTTTTCGTTTATTAATGCCTTCACTCTTGCTACCATCGGATCTAACTCGTCACATACATATAATTCTTTTGATTTTGTTGTCCTGAGAACATAAAAAAAAGCATTCTCAGACACTTTAAACTCTACCATTTTATTTTCACTTGCTTACTTTTATTTATGTTTAATTATATAATTATATAATTATCTGAAATATATAAATAAGATATGACTAAATATTTTCTGATTAACAAAATAAAAAGAGAATATATATTCGTGTTTCTTATTTTTATATAAAACTCTATATAATCCAAAAAACTTTTATAAAAAAATGACAACAATAACTAAATATACTCGTTTTCTCGGAATTGGTACCATTATCTTAGGAATAATTGCCTTTATTGGTCTCTTCTTCCCATTAACGATTATTGAAATCTCCGATCCAGGAATCATTCTTGGTGATTGGTTCAAAATAACTGCAACTCCTTTAGGCTCTATTGAAATCTTTAGATATCCTCTCGCACTTCTCTTGTTTTCCTTTTTACCACCTATTTCCGATTCTTCTCTTCTTATTACTCTTGGATATATCAATCTAGCATTAATTTTACTAATAATTATAATGGGAATTATCCAAATAATCAAAAAAGATTCTCCAATCCCTTCACTCCTTGCTATTATTTTAAGTGGAATTATCATCATATTCTTAATAAGTCAACATATTAGTATTAGAGAAGGCTTTATTCATAGCTATATGCATTTTGGGTTCTTTACTGCATTTAATCTGTCCCTTTTTGTAATCAGTATAACTGAAAATATAATTTGGTATTATTCATATGATCCCTCTACTGCTACAGAATTCATCGGACTCTCTTTCTATGATATTACTCTCGATCTCGGATTCTATTTAATCTTAGTTACCATTATAATTGTTATTGCTCTTTCTATTGCAATAATTCTTCTGATGAAAATTAAATCTTCAAAAGAAAAGGAAACAGAACCTTCAAAAGACCTTGAAAAAGAAAGGAGAATCGAAACATTAGAACCTGCCACCATCAAGAAAATTGAACAAATTGTAAAAGTTTCTGATCGTATCAGACTTGATATGATGCAAAAGACTCTAGGCTTAACCGAAGAAGATTTCCTCAACAATATCTATAATTGGGCAGAAGAATTTAATTTCAAACTTGATGGAGACTACTTAATAATTAACAAAGAAATTATTGATTCTTTTCTTGAATTCTTGAAAAAGAAATATTCCTAATTTAATTTTAATTCTAATCCTTTTTTTTCTTTTTATCTTTCGACAGAATATTTTTATTTCCAATTACCCCCCTCTCCCCTACTTAAAGAGGAGTCTCTATAGGTTTTCTATAATCCTAATCACTTAAATAATACTTCTTCTTAATGTAATATGAAGTGATAATGATATACTCTCACCAATATTCATCATTTTCCTATGACAAATTTGAAAATAATTAATTTCAATAAGGTGTCCCATTATTAACCAATTAATAACCCATAATAACCATAATAAAAAGAAGAAAAATCCTAAATTTGAAGAGGAAATAGACTTAAATTCTCTTAATAATGAAGAATTAGATCTTCTCCAAATTATTTGTTTTAAAATTTTGGAAAAAATAGGCTCTGGAAATAATATTCATTATTTTGAGAGAAAGGCTTCAAATTTTATAAGCAAAATTAATGAAATTAAAAGAAAAAGAATTTTTGAAAAATAACTTATTTAACATTTTCTTCCTTTGAAAGATCAAATTCAATTCCATACTCTTTAAATTGCTTACGAACAGCTTCTTTTATAAATTCTGCTCTACTTGAATACCCTAGTTCTGGCTTTGCGACTAACTCATCTATTTTTTTCACAAAAGATTTTGGTAATGAAATTGAATCATATCCTTCACTCATATATAATGTATAATCAACATATCATATAATATTTCACTTAATATGGGTGACTTTCAATTACCTTTTCCATCCTTTATACATCACGCAAAGATTTATATAGGAAAAAAATAATATTTATTATATATCAATTACGCATAACAACCACATAACCTAAAATGTCAAAATATACATCTATAAGTTTACCCAAAAAATTTACTGAAAGAATCGAAGAATATATCGAAAAACATCCTGAAGAAGGATACACTAGTGTGGCTGACTTCATCAAAGAAGCCACTCGCAATCATATCCATTCAAAGATCAAAAAACTTTCACAAAAAGAAGCTAAAACTACTTCTTAGGAGGGATTTTCTTGACCGAAAAGTCTTCAACAGAAAATAAAAAAGAGGATCATATTATAGATCTGGAAGGAGAGAAATATTTTACATTAGAGAAATATCTCACTCCAATAATAGATCGCTTTGCTATTAAACCAGATAAAGATTTTGCTCGTTATCTTTTTGGGATCTTTAATAATCAAAGGATCTGGTATTATGCAATTAATGGTGAAATGTGTTTTACCTTTAGAGAATTTGCAAAATATCTTAATATGAAGAAAAATAGTGTTAGAAGAGCTTTTTATCGCCAAGAGTTAATAGAAGAGAAACACTATTTCAAACTCTCTCCTAGCAATCTAAGGTGTGACAATATGTCACTACTTGGAAGGGCAAAAGAGATTACCTTCTTAACATTTTTGGGGGTATGGAAATTATTACCTACTTTTCGAGGGGAGATTCCAAATCAATTATATGAATGGTTTGGCGAAAAATTATATGAGCATCTTAAAAAATATCAATTACCAAAAGGAGAATTTTTTATTTCTGATCAATCAGGAAAAATTATTGAACAAATTCTAGGAGATCCTGCAAAAAATTTTGTAGATTGTCGTGGTTTTAGATATGCTTCAAAAGGTGAATTATTAATTGCCAATATTTTGAATGGTCTTAAAGTTCATTTTCAATATAATACTCCTATTTATCTTCCAAAAGAAATAAAGAAAGAGATTAATCAAAGATTCAATTGTAATTGGTTTTATATAACTGCTGACTTTCTTGTAAGAACGATTCCAAAAACAATAATTGAATACTGGGGCATAGAAAAGGAATCTCGTTATAATTGGAAAAGAAAAGTTAAGGAATTTTGTTACAATTTTTTAAAAATAAAATTGATTTCGATTGAACCTCATGAAGATCAAAATGCTCCTGAACTAAAAAAGAAGTTAAGAAGATTATTAAATCTAAATCAAAAAAAAGAAAGGGGATAAGAAGACCAAATGATAGAATATGAGCAAATAAAAATCGAATTTGAGACCATTAAGGAGAGAGTAGAGTATATTCTTTCTATAGATGAGGAATCTCGAAACTCAGACAAGCAACTATTTTCTAAATATCTCGAAATATTTACACCTTATGCTCTTATTAATAAAGATTATCTTATTCATCAAATAGATCATTTCAAATTAACTTCATTTGATCTGAATCTAATTAAAAATTCATTAAAGCACATTTTTGCTTCATCTCTAAGATTTAAGGCTTCCAATTTACCTATTTTTGAAACAATACGCAGGAATAGGCAAAAAATCCAAAACGAAGAGGAACATTTTATTCCTACTTCTGAAGATGTTGCAAGAAAGCGTAATATCAGAGAAGAGTTAGTCAAAAAATATTTTATTGAAAAAAAGAGAGAAGATGGAGGAAAAAGCTAAAATGTCAAAAGAATATACAGGAGAAGAATTAGATAAAATTGCTGTCGGTTTTTTATCGAATAAGATAGAAAGGCTTCAAATAGAAATAGAAGAATCAGAATCCAAAAGAAAAGAATTAGAACACATCTTAAAGGAAGGTGATCTCTAGAAATGTTTGAAGAGACCGAACCAGAAAGAAAATTACATACCATAATAACAAAAACCGAGAAAACAATAGATAAAATAGTGGCATATCTATTAGAACCAGAAACTAACCCAAAAGTAGAAATAACCGATCTCGAACAAGTGAAGATCTTTACTGTTAAGCTTCGAGAGTTTTCTCTTAATTTTAAACAAGAAAAGGAAACCCTTTTTCATATCTTTAAGGAAAATTTACTTTCCTTTCTCAAAAAAAAGAAAGAATTATGTAATCTTTTAGAAGAAGAAAAGAGTAAAGAATGGGGAGATGGATGTTTCTATATAATTGAATTACTAAAAGAATATCTCGATAATATTGAAGGAAGATATATTCTTTATCAGGAGAGAATTGCACATTGCGGATGGATGATAAAAAACCTCCAAAGACAAATACAAAGCTTTCAGAAAAAAATAAGAGATCACGAAAGAGATATAGACTTTCTCAATCAAAGACTTAAAGAACAATCTAGTGAGGAGGTAGAAGAAAGCAAATGAATCGCAAACTACTATTTGGGTATATCTTTATGGTTTTGGGATGTATTGCATCTGGGTTTGCCCTTTTTTCATATTTCTATATGAATCATTTAGTTCAATCCGCTTCAATGACAGGATATTATCATTTCTTTACCTTATTGGATTATCTAACTCTCCCCTTTTTTGAGCTAAAGTTATTACAAGAAAAAATTGCATTATCTCAAATTTATAATTCTCACCTTTATCATAATTTACAAAAAACGCTTACTTATAGTATTGTCTTCGGTCTTCTCTTTATTATTTTGGCACTTCTTTTACTTGGTATTTTAGAATATATTTCTAATAAATTTAAAGAGGTAAAACCATAGGATGGCATTAACCCCTAGTCAATACCAAACCTTACTTATCTTAAAACAAAATCAAGATAAGTTCTTAAAAGAGAAAGAGATTCGAAACCTCTATTCCAATACCCGAAAGTCTTCTTTAAATTATGAACTAAAAGCATTGGCAAAATTAGGATTAGCAAAAAGAAGAAAGAATGGAAGAGCATATGAATATCAATACGATCCAATCTTAAAAGGATATAGTGAGCTTTATTATCATTTTTCTAAGAAAGTCTTTCTCAAGAATAAGCACGGGAAACGAAACCCTGTGGATGCCTATACTCTTCGCATTCAAGAAAGACTACAAGAAGAGAAAATTATAGATGAAAATGGCTTATTTGAGTTTGACACATATCCTAATTCTAATAGAGTGAGATGGGAACAAGAATGAAAAAAAAATTAGATGTAAAATCTATTCCTCTTTCAGGAATAGATACACACAATCTCGAGAGGAATGAAATGGATAGGAACAACAGCCTAAAAGCTTTATCTTTTTGTGATGATATAACTAACCCTGAGATATTTTCCTTTATCTCAATCTTTCTATCCTACATTTCATCCTATCGTTCTCTTTTTCTTTATTATAATAAATCTCAATTCGAGAAAAGTAGAATAGAAGAGAAGGTTTTTAATTTGTTAAATTCTTTATTTAATTCCATTTTAGATCATATTTCCTTCTCTCTCTCTAACTCTTTTATCATTCTTCATTTCGAAGAAAGTAGAATAAACAAGAACGCACCTTCTATACCTATCCCAATTGAGGCATATCGCATAGGTTTTTTCCTTAACCCAGTGATCTCATATTCTGTTTTAAACTTCATAAAAACGATGCATATTGTCTCACTAATATATATATTTAATTCTTTTGCTCTAGACATAGCAAAGAATAATGCGTTTCTTGTTTCTAACACTTTATATATAAAAAACCAAACCAAACCAAATTAAACTAGGAGGTATAATTAAATGTCTAAAAAAACCCAAAAGAAAGATCTCCCAGATTTACCAGAAGATCTAAAATCCTTACAAAAAAAAGGATATCTAGACGATCTACCACCGATAGAATATGAAGCCCTCATTTCTCAATATGAAGAAGTATCTAAAATGACTTGGATTGAAAAAATGCAAATGCATCAAGAACATATTCCTGAATTAACTGATACTTTAATTAAAGAGATGGGTCAAAAGATAAAAGATTCTTGGCTCGAAACTGCCTTGGATTCATTATTCGGTGTAATTGCAATGAGAAGATCAATTGAAAATGAAATAAAGGGAGGTAAATAGAAATGCAAGAAAAAGAATTTCAAACACCAGAGGTTCAGACCAAACATTTACGAGAGATTATTGAAAAAGGCTCTGAACTTTTACCTACGCTCAATAAACCAAACTCATTATCTAGCAATTATCTTTACAAAGGAAAAGTTCTATTCGATCTAAGAAAGATTTTTGGTGCACTTCAATGCATTCCTACCAATATTTCTCCTGATAAAGACAAGGGAATCTATCTAAAGAAAGCACTTGAAACCGTTAAATCTATAATAAAAAAATACGAGGGAGATTAATAAAATGGAAGAAATAAAGAAGAATAGTTTGAGTTATCAAAAAAGAAAGAAAGAATTAGAAGGAGAAATTAATGAAAGAGAAAACCAGATCGAAATACTAAAACAAGAAGCTCTCGAAAAAGAGTATTATGAAAAGCTTTTTCTTATTGCAGATATCTTAGGGGAGATCTATTGGTCTAATGGGGATCCGTATTATCATAATGAAGGATTAAAAATCCAAATTGATGGAAGTACGGTTCAAGTACAAATTGAGAACCCAATAGAAAAGGTTGTGTTTTATGCATCCTATTATTCCAAAGATAATACATCCATTTCTACTTATTTAAAGGGAGAATGGGAACAAAAAATAGAAAGGGTATATAAAAAAGCACAACAAGAAGCAAAAGAAGGAGAAATAAAACGGTTAAAAAATGAGCTATATCATCTCGATAATAATTTTGGGTCTGTACAAGAAGTCATAAAACGAATTGAGAATGAAAGTGCAAAAAAAGTGATGGAGGATGAAAAAGAATGAGTGAAGAATTTCCTATTGATGATTTTAACTATAGCATTTTATGTAGTGGCGATTGTGAGCATTGTCATTTTCTCAATAAGGATGGAACTTGCCAATTAATCAAAAACAGAAGGGGAGATGAAAAGAAATGAATAACTTTACATATGAGCGAAAAATGAAAATCTGGTCAATCGTTATGTTTCTCAGCACTCTATTTTTCATAGTGACGGCTTTTCTTTCAATGAAAATCTGTTTTCCTTCTATTTATCTTTTAGAAAAAGAGTGTCACGCAAGAATCTATAATCTACCATTATTTATTATCTCTTTAATAGGTATTGTTTTATCTCTTCTTCTTGGAGTAATTTGTCACTCTAAAATAAAAGCGAGACAAGAATTAATAAAAGAATTCTGTAAAGAAATGAGAAAAGATATTAAAATGAAAAGAGAATTGCGAGATATCCGGAGAAAATATGGCTCTTCTGATTTTATTGAAAATAATCTAGCCTTTTACAAAGCTTTAATCTCTTTTGAGCGATCTAGGCTAAGTCTTCTCTTAAATAAATCTGAGGATGAGAAATAAAATGGGAATATTGTTTAACATTTTTGATATAGATGGATGCATTATGGATTCTAGTGATTTTTATCCGAATCTTACCGATAAAGAACAAACAAAAGCACAAATAGAACAAATAGTTAAAGAATCTAACGAAAAAGGGAAGGATATTAAATTATATCCTAATTTTCTTCAATATTATCATTCATCACAAGCGATCAAAAATATTTTTCTCACAAGAAGAAAAGCCTCTCATTTTCATCATTTAACTTTACAACAACTAGCGCCAGTTCTTCACCAAAATAATATTCAAGTAATTTTTTATCCAGAAGATTATCTTCATACCGAAACTAATTATTATTTCTATAAAACCCAAACAATTATGAACTATCTTCTTTCATTTTATAAAATCCTAAAAAATCCATTAAAAGTGAGAGTCTTCGATGATCATTCGGATTATTTTCTTGACCTTCTCTATATCCTTGATATTAATAAAAGCTCTAATAATTTCAATATCAAATGCTTTCTAATTCAATCCAATAAAGACTGGAAGGAAATGAAGCATTATGTTCATTATAAAAAAGAACTAATAATAAAAAATACACTACTAGACGAGAGGGGTTTCTAAATGATAACTGAAAAAGAGGCAATACATTCCATTTCTCTCTCAGGAAAGAATTGGTGTTTAAAATTTCATAAACCGATTGATTATCATTTAGTAAAAGAAATACAACCTGAATGTATAGAAGAACATAATGGCTGTGGTAATTGCCCTTATATTGTTTATAGGCAAACCAAAACCATAAATTATAGATCACATGGGCTAAAATTAATTGAAGAAGAATTTAAAACCATCTCTCTAAAGAGGGATTTAATAACTAAATTAGAGAAAATCGCAGATCATCATAATACTTCGAAAGAAGACTTTCTAGGCCGAATTATTTCTCAAATTTATCAAAAAATAACGAAAAAGGAGTATAATAAGAAAAATGCCTGATCAAAAGCTTGAAAAGTTTAAGAAAAAACAGAAAAAAGTAGAAGTTTTATTTAGATCCTTAAAGGATCAAATTCCATATAAAATTCGAAAGGAAATAATAGATTTATTTGAAAGTTGGAGAATGAAATATTTCTTTTTAGGAATATATCCAACTTCTAAAGATATATTCTTCCTAAAAAGATTAAATGCAAAATTAATAGAAATAAAAGGGGTTTCATAAGAAATGAACTATTTCACTAAACTCTGTTATCTTTACACCTCTTTTGCATTTCTTATAGAACTCATTATGCTCATAAGCATTATAATTCTTGTAAGTCTAAATCTAAAACCTTTAGTTTTTCTAATCTGTAGTTCATTAGATTTTGTTTTATTCTATTCATATTTAAAATTCAATAAAAAATACAAAAAAAGGAGATGAGGTCTTTTGTCTAAAATATTAAGTCACTTATTCACAATAAAATGTAGATATGCCAAAATCTGTAAGTATTATCGAGAGTCTTCTTATACTTGTGCGCATGGAGGGGGAGACTATTGTGGGGCATATCAGAACTTTAATCAAAAAGAAAAGAAAACCAAAACAAATGGAGGAAATCACAGAAAATGAATTTTTATTTTGAATTAGTTCCAAAAACCTATAAGTTTCAAGAAATAGTATTTGAAAAAGCAAAGCAATTTTTCCTAAAACTAAAAACCAAACTATATAAAAAAATAAGTGAAGTCTTTTACAATCTCTCTCTTAAAATCCGAGAGAAATATGCAGAAACTTCATTAAAACTAAATGGAGATATTTCCTAAAATGTTTAGATATAAACATAAAACCAAAAAGATCTACTTAGACGCAAGAGCTTTAAAGATGGAGCAAGATTATTATGAAGACCCTAAGAAAGAGAAGACACAGAAAAAGCAAATGCAACAGCAACATACATTTTTTGATTCCATTTTTGAAATATCTAATAGAATCATTAAAACATCTAATTTTGTTTTTGATTTAATTCGAAAATATAAAGAGGGATCATAATGGCAGACAATAGAGTTGAGTCGGAACCCATTAGAAATGCTAAAGATTTCGAAAAGGCAATGGAAATAATAAAACCCTTAGCTAGTCTCATACCCTTTCCAAAGAAAATTATTATTGAGGAGGTAGATGGATAATGCAGTTAGAACAATATAGAGAATTATCCTTCTTACAATATACATTAATAAAGACCCTTAAAGAGAGAGGCCCATCAACCCGGAGAGACCTTGTCAATCAATTGAATACCCCAAGAACTACCATTTATGACAATCTGAAAAACCTATTAGATAATGAAATCATAAAGAGATTTTCCAGGAATAATGGCAAACGAGGAAGACCTAAAATATACTGGGAAATAGCAAAAAAGAGTGATGAATAAAGTGCAGATATCTGAACAAACATTATCTGAGATGATCGAAATGAAAGAAAACCTCTATTCAATACGCTTTATTTCTGATACATTAAAGCTTCCATATTATTTTGTGAGAGATACATTAAGAGAAAAAATGCCACATTATCAGAAGTATAGTGCGTCTCCAGAATATACATTTACCGAAAAGGAGATTCAGCAAATCATAAAACTTAGAATGCTTCCCTCTACCTATAGATCAATCGCAGACTTTCTTAGAAAAAGTTCTAAGTATCCTAAAATCATCAATTATAATACTATTCGAAAGCTTCTTTTAGAGCATTTTCCAAACACAAAGAAGTATAATCAAAATAATAAAAAACATCCTTTTACAAAAGAAGAAATTCAGCAAATAATCCATTTACGAACACTTCCTTCTACCTATAGATCGATCGCAGAATTTCTCAAAAGAAGCCCCAAATATTCAAGATTTATTAATTGGGGGTTTATTCGCAAATTACTCCTAAGACATTTTCCAAACACAAAGAAGTATAATCAACTACCAAGACCCAAGTCTCATAATAAGAGGCATTCTGATGCAGATGTCCTTCATCAGGTCTCTAAACAAAGAGAATCTAAACATAACTCGGACATAATAAAAAAAAACCAAACCAAAAAAAAGAGGTAAACAACGATAATGGGAAAAAACATAACAATAACCATAAATTTACCAGAGGATTATCTGAAGGGTATTGAGATTCTTCAAGATGCAGGATTCTATGAATCTCGTTCCGATTTTATTCGAAAAGCATTACACAAGTTTTTGAAAAAAGACTTACGCTTCAAAACCGATCTTGATTCGAAATTAACGAACCTTGCCGGAGGAGGTAGATGGATAATGCAGTTAGAACAATATAGAGAATTATCCTTCTTACAATATACATTAATAAAGACCCTTAAAGAGAGAGGCCCATCAACCCGGAGAGACCTTGTCAATCAATTGAATACCCCAAGAACTACCATTTATGACAATCTGAAAAACCTATTAGATAATGAAATCATAAAGAGATTTTCCAGGAATAATGGCAAACGAGGAAGACCTAAAATATACTGGGAAATAGCAAAAAAGAGTGATGAATAAAGTGCAGATATCTGAACAAACATTATCTGAGATGATCGAAATGAAAGAAAACCTCTATTCAATACGCTTTATTTCTGATACATTAAAGCTTCCATATTATTTTGTGAGAGATACATTAAGAGAAAAAATGCCACATTATCAGAAGTATAGTGCGTCTCCAGAATATACATTTACCGAAAAGGAGATTCAGCAAATCATAAAACTTAGAATGCTTCCCTCTACCTATAGATCAATCGCAGACTTTCTTAGAAAAAGTTCTAAGTATCCTAAAATCATCAATTATAATACTATTCGAAAGCTTCTTTTAGAGCATTTTCCAAACACAAAGAAGTATAATCAAAATAATAAAAAACATCCTTTTACAAAAGAAGAAATTCAGCAAATAATCCATTTACGAACACTTCCTTCTACCTATAGATCGATCGCAGAATTTCTCAAAAGAAGCCCCAAATATTCAAGATTTATTAATTGGGGGTTTATTCGCAAATTACTCCTAAGACATTTTCCAAACACAAAGAAGTATAATCAACTACCAAGACCCAAGTCTCATAATAAGAGGCATTCTGATGCAGATGTCCTTCATCAGGTCTCTAAACAAAGAGAATCTAAACATAACTCGGACATAATAAAAAAAAACCAAACCAAAAAAAAGAGGTAAACAACGATAATGGGAAAAAACATAACAATAACCATAAATTTACCAGAGGATTATCTGAAGGGTATTGAGATTCTTCAAGATGCAGGATTCTATGAATCTCGTTCCGATTTTATTCGAAAAGCATTACACAAGTTTTTGAAAAAAGACTTACGCTTCAAAACCGATCTTGATTCGAAATTAACGAACCTTGCCGAATTTTCTAAAAATATTAGGCGAAAAGAATTACGAACAGAAGGTGTATATATTTGAAAATCGTGACTGTTGTTATTCCTGAATCTTACAAAGAGGCAATAAAAGAATTGGTGCAAAAAGAATCAGATACTAATGAGGGGTTATATCCTTCTCGTTCAGAACTAGTTCGATATGCAGTAAAAGAAAAATTACAAGCGGACATAAAAAGATTAGAAGAATTAAAGAAACATAATACAGAACCAGAACCACAATTAGATGAAAAGAAATATGTGAAGATTCCAATTGATGCAGATATAGATGATAATGGTAAAAACAAACCAAACCAAGAAAGAGAGTTTAAAATCTATAAAATTGTGAGGAAATTACTTTAAACCCAAAGGTGAAAAAAGATGACAGAAACAAATGAAGTAAAAACAAGGCAAGAAGTAAAAGAACCACAAGAACAAGGCTCATTCAAATGGAAGCTAGAAAATTCTACACTCTTTAAGACAATTATTTCTACCCTTGCAAGTATCATTGATGAAACCACTTTTACAATTACCCCTGAAGAATTTCAAGTAAGTGCGATGGATCCATCGAAAATCTGCATTCTAAAACTTACTATTGAGAAAGAAGACTTCGATGAATATGAATGTTCTACAGAAACAAAGGTTTCACTAAATCTTGATGATTTAGAAAAGATCATAAACCGATCTACTGCTGCGGATTACATAGAATTATCGTATAAAAAAGATTCTAATAAAGTGAAAATCACAATGCAACAAGTTGGAGAGACAAAGATTCGTAATTTCAGTTTAGGAATCATCGATCTCGATACTGAAAAGACACCAATAAAAAACTTACTAAGTATCGAATATCCTGCAGAATGGACTATTGATCCCGATTTTTTAGAAGAAGCCATTAAGGATGCAGAAATCTATTCTGATATTCTAGTAATTAAAGCTAAACACGAAGAGGGCTTAGAACTTAGTGCATATGGTCCTATCGGAGAAATGATCTATGCCTTAGGAAAAGAAGACTTAATCGAAATTAATGTTCCTGAAGATAGTATTGGTTCATATTCAATTCGATTTTTGAAGTCTATTTTAAAATTAGGCAAAGTCACAGAAAAACTAGAAGTTTCATTGAAAGAAGATCATCCAATCCGATTACATTTCGATTTATTAGAAGGGGCTAAAGTACAATATTATCTAGCCCCACGAGTAGATCAGGAAAAGGATTCCGAAGAAGGAGAGATGGAGGGGTTTTAAAGAATGGGTAAAGACTTTAAGCTTCAAGTATTTGGAGAAAGAGCAACAGAATGGAAGCAAGTTTTAGGAACTGATATCATTTCTGTAAAAAGCCCAATTCCGCAGACTGCAATAGTATGTGGAGAAGAGAGACGGGTTTTTATGTTGGATCTAGATCTACTTAGTAATAAACAAAGAAACAATCTAATCGAACATTTGTCTAAGAAATTTAAACAAGATAGAGAATTTGTAGAAGATAATCTTGAAAAGCTAGGAGTTCCGATTCTTGCCAAAGATTATCTATTATCCATAAAAAATCCTCAAAAATGGTTCTAAAATCTAAATTCAAACTTTATTTTTTTTTTAAAAAGTGAAAATAATAAAAAAATGAATGAAGATGAATATAACGAAAGAACAAAAACATTGCCTTTATGAAGGAGAAGCCTTCTATAGTATCCCCTATGAAGGGGTTTTAGGTAATAAAATTATAGTAATTGCTTCTAATGAAAAAGAGGCAAAAAAGAAACTAAAAGAATTAATTAAATTATATCAAAAAAACCAAATAGGAGATAAATAAAGAAAAATGGCAATAAAAGAGGAAAAAGTACAAGGTATTAAAGAATTAAGAAAAGCAATTAAGACTCTCTCTGAAACAGAATTTGAGATAAAAATAATGAGAAAACCATTTCTTAAAATTCTTAAATATTTAGATAAAATACAAAACCTAAGAATATTCTGTAATGTATGTAATAAGAAATATACTCTCTTTCAATTAAAACATCAAGCAAATGCTTTGCTCTGTCCAAATTGCTTAGAATAGAGTATGGATCGTTTATCTCTGCTCTCAACAGAATATAAAGAATAAATAAAAAAAGGAGTTGATATAAGAAAAATGGAAGTAATAAAGACAGAAGAAATGAAGGTTAATTGTCCAAGTTGCCATAAAAAAGCTCTAAAATTTATAATATATAAAGAAGTTTATTTAGGCAATAAAAGTGATGAAAGAATAGATTATAATTGCGATAATTGTGGCTTTCGCCATACCATTCTTAGACCATTACATACCATCCCAAAATGTAAACAATGTAATGTTAAAATGAATCAATTAAGTAGAAGAGTAGGTAATACAGAAATCTTTAGTTATAAATTTTATCATAAATCTGGAGTTTATTATAAATTTCTCTGTCCAAAATGTAATAGAATTAGATCTAGAAAACTGAAAAGTAAATGGTAAGGAAATTATTAAAATTAAAAGTTAAAAGAAAAACCAAATAAGATGTGAATGAAAAAAATGAGAGATCATTGTTATTTAATAGTAGATAAAAGTATTATTAAGGAACTAGAATTTGAATTAAAGAAATTGAAAAAGAAGCAAAAGCAAGAATTTAAAAGAAAACATAGAGAGTGGTGAAAAGATGATAGACAAAACAAAACTATTAAAAGATATTGAAAACACGATTAAAGAAAAAAACAAATGTAAAAAGACAGCTATTAAAAAAATTGGGCAAATAGTTCTGTATGCTGATGAATTAGTCTATGGGTTCTATTATGGAGAAGCAAAAGCATTAGAAGAATTAAAATCAAAAATAGAACATGGAGACTTTGATAATAATAATCATAATGATTCAGGAGATGAATAATGGCAAAAGCTCAAGAAGGAATTTTCGAAACAAATAATCTCTGCAAAGAATGTAGTGGTAATATTATTACTATTCATGGAACTTGTGTATGTAGAAAGTGTGGATTAGTACGAAGTGAGAGAAATCTTGATCTTCATAATCCTCCAAGACGAATCTTCACAATGGAAGAGGAAAAGCTTTTGGATAAAAATGCCCCAAGACCAAGCCTCTTTGGAAATCGTACAAATATAGGGAGAATTAAGAAAGATATCAAAGACAAGTTTCTGTATAGGCGTATGGATAGATTAAATAAAAGTTTAGCTAGTTATGAGCGATCCCTCTGGATTACGAAGAGAGACTTGTTTAGTGTGTTTTCACATTTTAAAATTCCCGATCATATTACAGAAGAGGTATGGAGATTTTACAGAAAAATTACTTACTCTGGATTCTTAAGAGGAGGTTCTTCTCGTGATCTTTCTTTTGCTACAACAGTCTATATTATGTGCAGGAAATATAATTATCATCTCTTCATCTATGAGCTGGTTGATTTCTTTAATCTTGAAAGAAGTAAATTTACCCATCATCTCTATAAGCTCTTTAAAAGGTTTAATATTACAATGCCTCCTATTGATGTCAAAAGCTATATCATACGATTATGCTCTGAACTTAATATAGAATACCAAACCGAACTAGTTGAAGAAATGATAGAAGCAAGTAACACCTTAAAAGCTGTGAATCCAAAAGGGATTATCGGATCTATTGTATATCTATTGGGTTTGAAGTCAAGAAAAGTGTCTCAAGTAGAGGTTGCAGAACTTTTGAATATTACCGAAGTAACCATAAGAGAGCGAAAAAGAGAAATCACGCAAAATATGGGTATAATCCCTCTTTTTAATACACTTTAAAACAAAAATAAAAAAATATGATAAAAAAGAGTATAAAAGAAAAAAAAGAATAAAAAAATGCAAAATAAAAATAGCTTATTATACTGGTATAAGAAAATAAAGAATCTAGACATTCCCCAGCCAGAGACTAGGATCATTCTCTTAAATTTCAATGACATAGATCGCTTTTGGGACACTATTGCAGGCAATTACACATCAATGAATCCATTGTCTAATTCACTTTTAGAAAAGATATATTATATAGCCAATGAATTAGGATATCCATTATTCTTTAGAACTGATATGTCTTCCTATAAGCATAATTGGGAAAATGCAACTCTCATTCAGAATAAAGAGCATATTAGAGGGTGTATTACTCAAACAATAGAATTTCATATGTGTTATGGACTATTAGGACTTCCTTTTAACGCACTAGTTTTTAGAAAATATATCCCATTACAATCTACCTTTACTGCATTTCGGGGCAAATTACCAATAGCAAAAGAGAGACGATATTTCATTAACAAGGGGCAAATTCAATGCCACCATCCTTACTGGTCTATAGAGAGTATTGACTTTCCAAATATAAAAGATTGGAGAGAAAAACTTATTGAATTAAATAAAGAAACTGAAAAAGAAATAAAACATCTTTCTGATTATGCTCTTAAAGTTGCGAAAATATTTGATGGAAATTGGTCTATTGATTTTGCCTTATCCAAAGAAGGGATTTGGTATCTGATTGACATGGCTTTAGGAGGGGATAGTTATCATCATATTGAATGTCAATATTGTTCTGAAGAGATGCGAAAATTTTATTTAAAACGAATTGAAGAAAGAAAAAGAAGGAGACATATATTAGAACAATTTAGAAATAATAAAAAAGAAAATGAAAAGTTAAAAAGAGGAAGTAAAAAATGGGATTAGTAAAAAAAGAAGTACTCGAAAGAGTAAGAAACAGACTCAGAAGAGAGAATCCAGATATGAGTGAGGGAGAATTTAATGAAAGATTCAGATTAGCTGTATTCCAATATGAAATGCAATTTGAAAAGGGATTAGAAAAGGATCTTGGAGAAGATGTTTTTAGGAAGATGGTAAATGGTTGTGCAGAGGATTGAAAAAATGATAAAAAAGAAGAGACAAAAAAGAAAAATGAGTGAAGTAAGAAATCTATTATTAAATAAGAAATGCGAATTTTGTAAAGAGTGTTTTTATTGTGATGAAAGTTTTACCTGTAATCATAATGGGTTCACTTGGGATTATAGAGAATGTGTTATCAAAATAATAAAAAGGAAAGAAAAGAAGAATGAATAAAAAAGAAGAAAACTATATAAAAAGCAAATGTATTGAATGTTGTGGGTATAAATGGACAGACATGGATATCCTAGAGGGGTTCAGACCAAAATCTTTATATTGGAAAGAGGAGACCTTTGTATGTTTGATTGATCTTGAGGAAGTAGAGCATAATCCGTGGTGTTATGAGAATAAGAGCTATCATTTTGTGACTGAGAACTCTAATAGGGAGTTATTTAAAAAGTTAAAGAAAAGATATAAAGAGTTAATTTATCAGAAAAAAATGGAAAAAATTAAAAAAAATAATAGTAAAATAACAGAATTCTTGAGAAAAAATGATTGAAAAACAATTAACATTAACCGAGCAAAAAACAATCCGCTTTTATAGAGCAAAAGGGAAATATGGTTTTCTCTCTAATTTATATATGCATCCTATCCTCTTTGAAGATAAACTTTTCCCAACTTCCGAACATGCATATCAATATGGAAAATATAAGGATCCAAAAACTAGAGCCTGGGTTATGGAAGCACCATATCCACACTTAGTGGCTATAATTTCTCATAACTTATTTGTGTGGGATATAGTTGAAAAGTGGTCCAAAATGAGAGTAAATAGAATGTATTATATTCTGAAAACGAAATTTAAAGATCCACATTTAGCAAAAAGATTGCTTGATACCAAAGAGACAATTTTACTTGAAGATTCTTCAATGGATCCTTTTTGGGGGATTGGTAAAAAAGGTACTGGAAAAAATATGTTAGGTAAGTTATTAATGAAAGTTCGAGAGGAACTTAGAGAAGGCAAAATAAAAACAAGAAAACTTGAACACAAAATCTATTATTATAAATGTCCTAATTGTGGAAAAGAATTTGAAAAGAATGATCCTGAGTATTATGATTATTGTTGGGATTGTTATCAAAATGAAAAGAAAAAAATATATTTGAAACGAGAGTGAAACTTAAATGGTAATGCACACCGAAGGTCTTACTACAACTGAGTTAATTTATGAAGGGTTTATTCCCCTTTTATATAATAATATTGTTTATTATGTAAACATAGATGAAGAATATCAGTCAATAGAAGCTAAAACAAATGCATATACACACAATCCATCTTCATCAAGACCACTAAAAATTAGAAATTGGAATACTCTTTGTCAATTGTATGATTTATTTATTCAAAATAGGAAAGAGAAAAGAGAGCAAAATCATAAAGAAAGTATCTCTTCAGAATCCAAAAAGAGAGGGAATATGTATATGGATTCTATTCTCCAATGGAATGTTGGGGTCGGGTGTTTCTTTCGTTGCAAATATTGTGTCTTGTCATTCCAAGCTCAAATGAAGAGGCAAAAACATAATTGTATTAAATGTTATAATTATGAGCCTCATTTTCATCCTGAACGATTAGATAGGAAATTACCCAAAACTTCAGGAGATGAATTTATATGGGCATTTTCTTCTGCAGATATTAGTTTTATGAAAAAGAAATGGGTAAATCAAGTTATAGAGAAAATAAGAGAAAATCCAGAGAAAACATTCTTTTTTCAAACTAAGAATCCTAAATGTTTTGAAAAATATTCTTTTCCGAATAACCTTTTACTCGGAATTACTCTTGAGACAAATAAAGAGGATTACTATAAGAAGGCAAGAATCTCGAAAGCACCATTACCACATAAACGAGTAAAAGATTTCATTTCCATAGATCATCCTCATAAATGTATCACAATAGAACCTATTCTCCAATTTGATTTAGATATGATGTTAAAATATTGTCTTCAAATTCATCCAGAGAGAATTTATATGGGGTATGATTCTAAGAACTCTTTTTTACGAGAACCAACTTATTACGAGTTCCAAGAATTAAAGAAAGGCTTAGAAGAGGCATTACCCAAATGTAAAGTAAAGACAAAATTCATTAAAAAAGACTTTTGGGAAGACCAAACCACTTTAACTAAATTTATTGGAGGTAATAAGTAAGATGTATAATCCAAGTAAGTATCCCTTTACCTCTGGCGAAGTAAAGGGATTACTACCGACAACTGAAACGGTGACTAATAAACCCAATAATCGGATATTAGTTTGCCTATTCATCACTCTAATATCTGATTTCTCTGCAAATCCTAGATATTATGCTATGAGAGACTTACAACTAAAAATAATATATTCTAACTCTCATAGCATTTTATCGACTCAATTAAATAGAAGGAGGCCATAGATGTTATATCTTTATTTCTTATGCATTGGATTAGATCTTCTCTCTTTAGGTGACTATTTTTCTACAGAAATAGGATTAAAGAAAAAAGGGATAAAAGAAGGAAACCCTTTAATGCAGAAATGGATTGCTAGATACTGTGGTCTCTTAATACGACTATATTATCCATGGATTATTTTTTTCTATTCATCACCACCATTTCTATTTTTAAGATTTTTAGAACTCTGGTTTGCTTTTAGTCTAGGGGTTCTCTCTTCAAACATTCTTACGCTTTATTTCAACAAAAAACATACTTTTTTATTTGGGTTTGATGAAGAACTTATTTCTCTCTGTGATAAATGGGGAAAACAATATTGGAATGAAATAAAAGAGGTTAATCTCTAAAGGATGAAATTAGTTGAAACGATTCAATTAAAAAAAACAAAGGAACTGAGGTAGATTCTAAATGAAAAAATTAAATAAACTAAGAAAAAAAAGATATGATTTATTTTTAGGTTTTCAATCTTTAATAGCTTCTATTTCAAAAAAAGATGAATTATCAAATTCTCTACAAGATTGGCTTAGAAAAGATCCATTAACTTGGATGATTGGTAGTGTTAAAGATCCAAACACAAATCTATCTTATGATACAAATGAAAACATATTACATCAAAAATTAATGGAAATGTATTTTACAGACAAAGAAATAAAAGAAGAAATAGATAATCAAAAAACACGATTCATAAAAGAAAAATATGATTCAATTCGAAAGAGATGTTCCAAATTAGAAAGAAGAATGAATGGAGCTAATCAGAGAATAACCTTTCTAAGAAAAGAAATAAGAAAGATTAAAGAGGAAAAGGAAAATGAATGAAAGAGAAAGACAATCTTTTGTAAATGCGATTGAAAGGAAATTAGGAATTTTAATAGAGAATAGAATTGACCAAATTCTTAATCAAAAGACCACTTTTTTTGAGTTTATAACAGAATTGCAAGTAAAGATTAGAAAATTGGGAATTATAATTAATGATTATATAGAAAAAATGAAAAAGAATAATGAAAAGGCTATTCGTTTACAAGCTCATATTAATGATTTAGAAAAAAACATAAAAAATTTAGAAGAGAATGAAGAAAAATATTGGAAATATCATCTAAACAAATATCATAAAGAATAAGTGAGAGATACAAATGGAAAATAAATATATGAATGCAAAAATGATTGACTTACTTAAACAAAGTAGTTCAATTAAAGAAGATCTCACACCTGTAAAAGCATGTAAATTGATTTGTTGCATACCTGCTCAGGCTTATCTAAAAACTCTTGCTTACAAATGGAATTGGAACCCAAAAGCATATGACAAGATTCATACAATTCTTATTGAACTTGAAAAACGATTTGGAATAGGAAAATATTATAGTTATAAAATAGCAGTAGCAATCTCTCTTTATATTTTTAGTAAGTTGTATTTACGAGATACAATAATTCAAAAAGATGTAGCCCAGATTGGAAAAACTACTGTTTCAACCATAAGAAAGCATTATAGAAAAACAATAAGTAAAATTAAATTTAAAAAAGATCCACATTGTAATCTCCATTTCTTTGCTAAGAAAAAATATTCGGAAGAGTTTGATTATTATGGTTGGGATCATAAATTACAAAAAATAAATATAAAGAGAGTTAAGGATTAATGAAAAGCAATAAAATAGAGATAGAAAAAAGGGATCAATTGGAATTGGAACAATAATTCCAATTAAAATTAAATAAAAAAATCAAAAATGAACTCAAAAACTATTAAAGAGAGAATTAGGAAAGCAAATAAAAGGCAACACTCATACCGTTCGAAAATCTTAAAATATCATAAAAGGATTCAATTCTTACGGAAAATAAGAACGGTATATCTTAATGGAAAAACCATCTCAGGTCTTCAAAGAATTCTCAATTTAATGCTAGAATATAATACAACCACACTTCATATAGGTTCCGAGAAACATCCTTATACTTTAGGTTCTACTTTATATCTCATAGACATTCGATACAATACTTATTATAAATCGAGTAACTTATTTCCGGAAAATAAGGAACAATGGTTTGAACCAGAACATCTTTCAAAGATATTTGCAGATCGAGAAGATATAAAATATCGGTATTGTCAATCGCTAGGCAATCCTGATAAGATTGGAAAAAATGAAGAATACATTAACGATCCTGATAAACAAAAAGAACTTTATTTCCAATATCTTCAATCAAATCATAAAAAATATGCTACAAAAGACGAATTCGATAGACTCTTCGCCCTAGCATATAATAAAAAACCCTTATACCAAATTTGTTTGATGTGTTATTGTGAACCAGAAAAGAGGTTTTGCCATCGGTTTTGGTTAAGGGAAGCTCTTTTGAGAAGATATTATGAAGTAGAAGAGATAGAATATTCTGTACCTGTTTTGCCTCATTATCCTATAGATCATTTTGAAAATAAAATAGAAAAGCTAAAGGTGACATCCTAACTTTGGTTCTAATTGATAACTTCAACAAGGGAGAGATTCGTTATTGCGATTGTTTAGATTTTGAGTTTGGATTATCTTCTTTAAAAGATAAAAGCATTGATTTATGTTTAACCGATCCTCCATGGGGTAAAGATATGAAAGAAAATAAGAGAAAATATATTAATCAACGGATCTTAGATAATACGGATAAGATTTTTTTCGAGGATCAAATCACAGAAACTTTTAATAAAACATATTTTAAAGAATTAAATCGGATTTGTAAACGATTAATCTTAGTTCTTGGAGACTCTTTATTATTGTGGTTTATAAAGAATATAGATGTACAACCAACAGGCATTTTGCCTATCTTTTGGAAAAACTCCCCTTTTGCGTGTAGTTATGCTAAAAGAAAAAGGCATAGTTTTTATCTTCTCTATGGAAAATTTGATACCAAATTTGAACATAGTATTTTAGCAAAAACCTATAAAAGCACGAATGTAGAACCGTTTACTTATTATTGGGGTTTTACAAACCCAGAAAGACATTTTAATCATCCCTCTCCAAAAGGATTAGAAATCCCTTTGAGAATTCTCAAAGAGTTAAAACCAAGTTCTCTTCTTGATCCTTTTGTTGGTTCCGGCACTTATATTAGATGTGCGGAAATCTTAGGTATTCCATGGATAGGATATGAAATTAATGATCAAGAATATCGAGAAGATGTTAATTATAGATTTTCAGAACAATTAATAACAAAATGGTTATAGAGGCTTAAACTATGGAAATAAAAGAAAGATTTGAAAAAGAACTAAAACATATAATAAAAATTGATGTGAAATGTAAGAATTGTGGTGTGACTACAAAGATTTTAATCCCTAAGAACCTGCAAAAGGAGACAGATATGATAGAATTATGCTGTGGGAATTGCGGGTATTTGAATAAATACAAATATATCAATAGAGTGGATAAAAAATGAATGATGAATATTATGATTCTGAGAAATGTAGGAACTGTTATCATTATGTGTTCACAAGTCATAGGGAATATTGTAAAGCATACCAAGTAGCTTTAGAGTTAATAGATGTTAGTAAGTGTACCCGATTTAGGAAAAAAAGGAAGGAATAAATAAAATGAGCAAAAAACAGAAAAAGAGAAATACAGAAAATATAGAAAATACAGAGGGAAATACATTCCAATGGCGTATTATAAACCCTCTTACAGCAAAGATTATTGATAATAACCTAGATGAAAATGGGTTATTTGAAGATGAAATGAAGCTTTTAGCAAAAATAGAAAATCTGAAACTTGTAAAAAGCTATTTCTGGGATCATCCAAAAGAATACCTAATTATTACATTAAAACATAATAACCCAGAAAAGCAGATTCCTAATCGGTGGATTCTTAGATATTTTATTCTGAATGCTACAAAGGAAAAAATAGATGAGATCTTACAACAACAAATAAAAAAGAAAGAAAAAAAAGGAGTTACTTCATTTGTCTAATAAAAAAATAATCCAAAAGAATATTCTTTTATCCATTAAACCGAAATATGCTAGAAGGATCAAATCTAGAGAAAAGAAATGGGAATTTCGAAAACAAATCTGGAGTAATAATAAGATCATTAATAAGATCTATCTATATGAAACTTCACCAACCCAACAACTTATCGGTTATTTTACTACAAATAAAATCATCACAGGAAAGCCATCGAAAGTATGGAAATTGATACCCAAAGACAAAGGAATCTCTAAGGAAGCCTTTTTTGAATATTTTCAGAAAAGTTCAATTGCATATGCGTTAGAAATTACTACCTTATCTCTATTCAGAAAACAAATTTCCCCTCATAATGTAATCCATAATTTTCATGCTCCTCAGAATTTTATGTATGTAGATCTTAATATTAAAGAAGTTAAAATAGAAGATGAAACCCTCTTAACAGAATTTATAGGATGTAAAATTTCTAAGGATCTAAGAGAAGGCTTAGAACAAATAGCAAAAGAACATAATAAGAATCTAAGTGAATATATTAGAAAGTTTATACGAGAAGGATTAAACAAAGTTAAATCTAAACATAAATTAAAAAAACCCTCTCTAAATCCCCCCCCAAACATTAATTTAAAAGACAATAATACTACTATCATAAAAAATATTTTAGATGTACCCAATTCTCCTTATAAAGAAGTAATTAATGAACTGAAAGAACATTTTGAAAAGGGAAAAAGGTTACAGCCTACTCCCCTTCCTAAGAACTATAAACACTATTATAATGATAAACGAGAATTGAGAATTATTAAATTATATATTTACTCTTTTAAAAAATTAAGTCAAATATTCAAAAAAAACTATAAAGAGAGATCTTAATGGGAAATTATTATCAACTTTTACATCAGAGAAATGTATTGAAAAAACAACTTCATCTTCTTAAGAATCGACATCAATTTGAGCTTTCTAAATTAGAGAAAAAAATTAGAAAACTTCAACAAATCATAAAAAACCTTCAAGATGAAAATCATTATTTTCAGAAATATAAAGGTGAGAAAAAGAAGAATTTTAATTTAATACACGAAAAATGGATTTTAACATCTATATTAAAACAATTCAAACATATTGCAATTTCTAATGAAACAATAGAAACATTAAAAGAAAAAGCAAAGGAGACCCATCTTAAACAATATGGATTCTATGATGAATCGTGGAGAATTGAAATATAAAAAGGAATGAAGAAACTATTATAAAATAATAAAATGGTATGATAAAGAAAATGAAAGAAGATGTCGAATGTGGAAAGATAGCAAAAAGACATAATTTTGAAGAATTATGGAATTCGTGCGATGGCTACACCTATGTAATATGT